>Ga0075421_100007122_pt1 | contig 13669 bp, 11 predicted proteins | sample SoiMetdeltSBSDD5_FD_75292 | JGI IMG/M metagenome (GOLD analysis project Ga0075421, IMG submission 75292) | Bulk soil microbial communities from a Populus tree surrounding site in Tennessee, USA - Soil MetaG P. deltoides SBSDD5 | ecosystem: Environmental > Terrestrial > Soil > Tree plantation...
CTGACTCCGTAGCTCAGTTGGTAGAGCAGCTGACTCTTAATCAGCGGGCCGAGAGTTCGAGTCTCTCCGGGGTCACTAAACTTCAAACAAGGGCCATCCTGCCAGCGATAATGGAATTTTAAAAAACAGGTCGATGGTTATAAATAAACAAATAGATGAATTTCTTTCAAACTATAGCGACGAAGTATTTACCCGTGCATCAGAGCTACGTGAAGTTTTGCTTACAAATCTTCCAGGTATCATTGAACAAATAGATGTTCCTGCCAAAATGATCGCATATAGTTACGGTCAGAAATATGCGGAAATGATCTGTACCATCATCCCTTCCAAAAAAGGACTTAAGCTTGGGTTTTATAAAGGAGTTGATCTTCCTGATCCGGATAAATTATTAGAAGGCTCCGGAAAAATATCGCGGTATGTAGAAATAAGATCAGCTGAACAAATAAAATCTCCAGCCCTTAAAAAACTAATTGAAAGTGCTTTGGCAGCATACAAAAAAAGAATAACAATGAAATGATTCTTACTTTAAATAAGAGCTTGCGGAAACAAAGAAATCGGGCTTGCATCATTACGCCTGTCGCAATAGGGCTCTTACTTTACAGAAATACTTTCATTGTAGTGTCCTGGATTTCGTCCAATATTGGAAGGAGAAGTATTGAAGTAATAGGTTTATAAATTCAGATCATCCCTCATTATTACATCTTTCCACCTTACAGATATAACAACAGGCTTCTGAATTTCTTACATGCAGGTATTCCACTTTAGGATGTTCGTCAAATATTTTTTTAATTAGCAGGTCGACATCGTCATTCCCGACCAATTGAGTAAAGATCATATTCTGTTTCTTACTATAACCGATCAATGATAATGGAAAACTTTCTTTATTACTTTTTATTTCCGGTGGAAAACGATAAACATCACTATAAGGCTCCACATCTTCCTTGCTGATGAATATCGGGCCAGGTTGATTAAATATGTTTTGTTCTGTAAACGGGCTATGAGATAATAAAAGCCGGATATCCTCTCCTACTTTAAATGGTCTAAGCGATACTCTGCAAGGTCCTTTGGCTGTAGCAACTTGCTCAATTACTTCATTACCAAAATCGTCTTTTCTCTCTGTGCGAATTTTTGCTGCGAATTCCTTACTTAAAGGAACAATTTTGAATTTGCTCATTGTATGAAATTTTTACACTGTAAAATTCCGAAAACAGGCAGGTGCAGGCAACCCGAAACTTGCTCATTATATATTATTCAGATTGAGAGGGGCTCCTGGAAAATGTAGAATTAAGGCCAAAAAATATCACTTCAATTTTTCCATAAAAGTGATCCATCTTGTATCATTTTTTAATGACGAGCAAAAAGTTGAGCAGTATAGAATTACCGAACCATGAAGTGAGTGACACAACGGATGCCGATAGTCGTAATGCAGTTGGTGAACAAATAAAATTACCCGTGGAGATTGCTTCGGCCTTACCGTACTACAACTGAAATGTCATTGAGATGGTCGGCCTCGCAAGTTATCTTAACTGAAACCCTTCCAGAAACTTAGTATTAAAGTCACCGCTGCGGAAGCGTTCGTCCTGCATTAATTGCAGATGGAATGGAATGGTTGTCTTTATTCCTTCAATGACATATTCACTTAACGCACGGTACATCGTATCGATCGCTTCATTTCGTGTACGTGCAATAGTGATCAGCTTGCCGATCATTGAATCATAATAAGGGGGGATAACATAACCGGCATAGGCATGGCTATCCACACGGACACCATGACCACCGGGAGTATGTAATACGGTTATCTTTCCCGGAGAAGGACGGAAATCGTTATAAGGATCTTCTGCATTGATGCGGCATTCAATAGCATGACCCTGTGGTATGTAATCTTTACCACTGATCTTTTCACCCATGGCGATCTTCAGTTGTTCCTTGATAAGATCAAAGTTGATGACCTCTTCAGTAACACAATGCTCCACCTGAATACGAGTGTTCATCTCCATAAAATAAAAATTGCGATGCTTATCCACCAGGAACTCGATGGTGCCAACACTTTCATAGCTGATAGCACCTGCAGCTTTCTTAGCCGCGTCACCCATTTTCTGGCGTAGCTCATCGGTCATAAATGGTGATGGCGATTCTTCAACGAGTTTCTGATGACGGCGCTGAATAGAACAATCTCTTTCACTCAGGTGACAAACATTGCCATACTGATCACCGGCAACCTGGATTTCGATATGTCGTGGTTCTTCTACAAATTTTTCCATGTAGATGCCGTCATTCTTAAATGCAGCGCCTGCTTCTGCTTTTGCCGTGTTGTACGCTCTTTCCATTTCTCCATCTTCCCAAACGATACGCATACCTTTTCCGCCACCACCCGCAGTTGCCTTTAATATTATAGGATAGCCCATGCTTTTTGCCAAACCTTTTGCCTCATCCAAACTTTCCAATAAACCTTCGCCGCCTGGCACCACGGGAACACCTGCTTTGATCATTGTTTCTTTTGCCGTGATCTTATCTCCCATTGCATTGATCATTTCGGGAGTAGGTCCTATAAATTTTATCTGGTGATCCGCACAGATCTGTGCAAACTTGGCATTCTCTGCCAGGAAACCATAGCCGGGATGAATGGCATCTGCATTGGTTATTTCAGCAGCAGACATTAAGTGAGGGATATTCAAATAAGAGTCGCTGCTCTGTGGCTTACCAATACAAACTGCTTCATCAGCAAACCTTACATGCAAACTATCACGATCCGCAGTGGAATAAACAGCAACAGTTTTAATTCCCATTTCACGACAAGTGCGAATAACTCGTAATGCAATTTCACCGCGGTTTGCTATCAATACTTTTTTAAACATCTTTTTAATTTGCTAATGTGCCAATGTGCAAATGTGCAAAAGGCGCATAAATTTTAGAAATAGAAAAAACTTAATAAATAACTGATCGGCGTTTTTCGTTTTGAAGTTGAAAGAATTTTTCCAATAATTTTTGTCAATTCTTCCAATTGGGCTAATAAATATCTGCATTCCGGATAGTTTTTCCCGAAATCACATAACGTTAACCAATACTGGGTTTCATCTGCTTCTTTAGCAGCAATTTTCATTTTATGGATAAAATCAGCCTTGCTTTCAGGATTTTGGGCCTCCATTGAGTTGGCACCTATGGATGTTGCAGATCGTAATAATTGTTTGGCTAAAACGTATTTTTTTTCCGACTCCAATATTTCACAATATTCGATTACAGCAAGCGCAAACTCAATTGATTTTTTCAATAGAGGATTATTCTCAATAAGTTCTTTTCTCATAACAGGCCGATTTGATTAGGACGATTTGCACATTGGCACATTTGCAAATTTGCACATTCAACGGATTATGCAGGCTCAACCAGGAACAGCGGCTGATCATACTCCACCGGTGAAGCATCTTCGACAAGTACTTTCACAATCTTACCTTTTACTTCACTTTCTATTTCGTTGAAAAGTTTCATCGCTTCAATAATGCAAATCACTTTACCCGGGGTGACCTCGTCACCCACTTCAACAAAGTTTGGTTTATCGGGTCCCGACTTGCGATAGAAGGTCCCGATCATCGGGCTTTTTATAGTTATCGTGTTGGCAGGCGTGGACGGAGACGAAGCTTCTTTTTCTTTTGGCGCTTCTACGGTTCCTGATGGCAGTGGTGCTGAAGAAGAAGGACTGTGTGCCGGCGCATGATGAATTTGAGACACGGGCGGGGCTGCATGAACCGGGGCGCTAATGATCTGCTGAACTTTTTCTTCTTTCTGTTTTATAGTGACCCGGAAATCTTTCATCTCAACAGTAAGTTCACCAATATTTGATTTGTTGATCATCTTGATCAACTCCTGAATCTGCTTGAAATCCATGTTTTTCAATTTTGTTGGTTTTGGTGAAATAAGGGTGGGCTAAGTTAGCGAAATCAAATCCGGAAACGCCTTGATTTTTCCATGTTTTTGCCCAAAATCAGGTCAAAATCCAATAAAAATGCCCAAAATCATGACGATTTCGGGCAAAATCACAGAATTTCAACTTTACGCTTTTACTCTATCGACGTACTCCCCCGTTTTGGTATTGACTCGGATGAGCTCACCTTCATTCACAAAAAGTGGAACACCAACGGTTGCACCGGTTTCAAGGGTTGCCGGTTTTAGTGTACGTGTTGCGGTATCACCACGAACACCCGGTTCGCAATAAGTGATCTGTAAAGTAATTTTATCGGGAAGCTCTGCGCCAAGCACCTGGTCATTTTCGGTATTAATTAAGATACCCACTTCCTGTCCTTCTTTTAGATATTGAGGGGCATCGATCGTTTCTTCCTGTAAAGCAATCTGCTCAAAAGTTTCATTATCCATGAAATTGTAGCCTGTATCATCCTTATACAGGAACTGGTAGGTACGTTTTTCAACACGGACGGGGTAAATAGTATCGCCTGAGTTCCATGTTTTTTCAATACTGCGGTTGTTATCCACGCCCTTTAGTTTTGCCCACACCTTTGCGGCTGCACGGGCGGTTTTGTTTTCACCAAATTCTACTACACTGTAAAGACTGCCGTCGAGACTAATGATCATTCCGCGGCTGATGTCTGCGGTTGTTGCCATGTTGTTAGCTTTGAGCACCAAGCCCTGCCTACCGTGAGGCAGGTATGAGCTATGAGCTTTTAGAAAATTTTGTCCAAAGGAATTCTTTGGAGAGGCGCAAAGATAGGGTTAGACCGTCTTACGGCAAAGTGTGAACAGAAAGTTATTCGTAAACATCGCCGAGGTTAAGTTGAGCGAAAATGGTGTTTCTTTGAGCCATGAAAACAAAACTTATCCTTGTCATTTTTTGTTTTATTTCCCTGTCTGCGCTGTCACAAACACAACCGGATCCGCCTTATAAAAGGTTTCCAACTGTACCGCCATTAAAATTGTTATTGATGGATAGCACTACAATTTTTACAGATAAGGATCTTAAGAAGAATACGCCTTTATTCTTTATGTTATTCAGCCCTGATTGTGAGCATTGTCAGAAAGAAACGGAAGAGTTAATTGAAAAGATCGAAGACTTTAAAAAGATCCAGATCGTTATGGCTTCATTTATGACAATTGACAAAATAAAGCCTTTCTATGAAAATTATAAGCTCGATCGGTTTGCAAACATCATAGTTGGTTATGATCTGCAGCGTATGCTTGCTACTTATTATAGAATAAGCTCCACTCCTTTTCTGGCGTTTTATGATAAAAAAGGAAACCTGATTGACGGCGTGCAGGGCGCTTTACCATTATCAAAAGTGCTGGAATACTTTAAAGATTGATCTACTTCGGGAATAATGTGGAATTTTTTCCTTGAAAATCACTACTTAAGATATATTTTCCGAGAGCACATTGAGTTTTGATTTCCTGATCCAGGCTTGGCAGGGTTTTTAATACTGTTTAGCCAGTATGACAACTGCCCCTGCGATAAACCAAATCAATTTACATAAATACCTTTTGGGAGTTGTTCTCTTATTGTTTCCCTTTATTTCGTTTACTCAAACCGACACCACTAACTACATAATAACACAGGCAAGCAAGAATTACGATCGCAAAGCTTCTTATAAAAATAAATGGGGCGAGCACTATCGCAAGGAATGGTCAACACCGGTAAAGTTCAAAGTAGCCATGCTTGATACATTAGCGGGTGGATTAAAACCTTATGAGGCCGGTGGTGGTAGACAAAGCAAAAGCTTGAGATTAAAAGACAAGAATGGAAGAGAATATGTTTTAAGAAGTATTGATAAGAGTTTTGGAAAAGCCTTGCCTGAAATATACCAGGGAACATTTTTGGAAGATATCTTCAATGACCAGGTAACAATTGGTCATCCATATGCGGCGCTCACCATTCCAATCTTAGCTGAAGCTGCTGGAATTTATCATACCAACCCTGAAATAATTTTCATTCCATCACAACCAGCGCTTGATTCATTCAATAAGGATTTTGGCAACCAGCTGTATTTATTTGAGCAAAGACCGGACGAGAATTGGGAAACAGCGCCAAACTTTGGTAACTCAAAAAATATTGTGGGCACGGAAAAGCTGTTCGAGGAACTATCAGAAGATAACGATCATGGTGTGGATCAGTTGGCTTATATAAAAGCCCGTTTATTTGATTTTCTTATTGGTGATTGGGGCCGTCACGAAGATCAATGGCGCTGGGCGAGTTTTACGAATGGTGATGAAAAGATTTACAAACCCGTGCCAAGAGATCGTGACCAGGCTTACACAAGGTTTGATGGCAAATGGCTGACGTTTGCAATTTCTACCGCCGACCTTCATCATCTGCAATCCTTCGATGATGATATAAAAGATATAAACGCTTTCAACTTTACGGCAAGAAATCTCGATCGTCGCCTGGCAAACCAGCCTTCCTTAGAGCAGTGGATCAATATCGCAAAAGATATGCAGCGGGCATTAACTGATAACATAATCCAGAAAGCGATAAAACAATTGCCGCCCGAAGTTTATGATATATCCGGTCCGATGCTAATACAAAATCTCAAATCACGTCGTGATCGTCTTCATGCGTATGCTACCACCTATTATAAGTTTTTAGCAAAAGACGTAGATATTCCAGGCACTGAAAAAAAAGAGCTTTTCCAGGTTAGCAGGGCCAACAACGAAACGATCGTGAAAGTATATAAAGTAAAAGTGGAAGGTGATTCCACTGACAAGCTGGTCTATGAAAGAAAATTCAATAATGCGGAAACGGAGGAAATAAGGTTATATGGAATGGGTGACGATGATATTTTCCGTTTGGACGGGAGAGGCGACAAAGGAATTATGATCAGAATTATTGGCGGTGATGGTAACGATGTTGTCGAAGACAAATCACTTGTATCAGGTCGAAGGAAGCTGACACAAGTGTATGATAACGACAAAAGCGGTTTTCAAACCTCTGCCGAAACACGTTTGCATATCAGCGATGATTCTGTAATGAACTCCTATGAATACAAATCATTTGAATACGATAAAAAAGGATTTGGCATGTCACCCGGTTTCTTTTCTTTAGCACTGGGCTGGGGTGAGACAAAACAAGATTGGAAGAAAGAACCTGCCGGAAGTGATCATAGTTTCAAAATTAAATATTCGATCAACAGGGCAGCTGTTTACATTGACTATAAGGTTACATTTTATCAATCATTGCGAAAATGGAACTTGTTCGCAGGAGCCGGCGCCGGTGTGCCAAATGTTGTAAACTTTTTTGGTGTTGGCAATGAAACCAGCTTTGAAAAGTATGATAGAAAATTTTTCCGGTTGCGAAGTCATGAATACTATGGAAGATTTGGTGTAAACCGGAATATTGATAATTCGCATATAGAACTCGGAAGTTTTTATAAAACCGTTGGAATCAAGGCTGACTCTAATCGTTTTATCAAAACTTTTATTACTGACGGGGGCAGCGTTTATGATCTGCAAAGAAAACATTTTGCAGGCGTGGATATAAGCTATAAATATCAAAATACAGATCACGCGATCATTCCTTCAAAAGGCTTTAAATTTTCTGGTACGGCCGGCTACACATACAATATTACTACGCCCGATAATTCATTTGCAAGATTAAGCGGTGACGCGTCAGTTTATATTCCCGTGTTAAAGAATATCTCTTTTGCGGTCAGGGCCGGGGGCGCAGCAAATATTGGCGATGCCGAATTTTATCAATTGAATATTTTGGGAAGTCATGATAATTTAAGAGGTTATCGTAAGTATAGATTTTATGGTAAACAAAGTTTTTATAACAACAACGAACTTCGGTTCATGTTTACTGCAAGAAATAAAGTATTCAATGGTAAATACGGCCTGGTAACATTCTATGATAATGGACGGGTTTGGCAACCCGGTGAAATTTCAAATAAGTGGCATTCAGGATACGGTGCCGGTGCTTTTGTATCCTTATTTAACAAGGTTATCCTGAGCGGCTCGTATGGAATATCAAAAGAAGACAAGGTTATTTCGATGTATATCGGGTTCTATTTTTAGTGGTAAAAAATTGTAACAGGCCAATCTAAATCTACGTTCACACTCCTATCTTCGCAGCTTCAAACATTTTTTACTAAACACACATAGATCATGAAAGTTACCGTCGTTGGCGCTGGTGCAGTGGGTGCAACCTGTGCTGATAATATCGCAAGAAAAGAACTTTGCGAAGAACTTGTTTTACTTGATATCAAAGAAGGTATTGCAGAAGGCAAGGCGCAGGATATGATGCAGACTGCGACGCTTCTTGGATTTGACACTACGATCATCGGAACAACAAATGATTATTCAAAAACAGCCGGCAGTGATGTGGTTGTGATCACATCCGGTCTGCCACGCAAGCCGGGAATGACCCGCGAAGAACTGATCGGTGTGAATGCCGGTATTGTAAAAGGTGTTTGTGAGAATATTTTGAAGCATTCCCCTAAAGCCATCATTATTGTTATCAGCAATCCAATGGACACGATGACCTATCTCGCACTAACAGCAACCGGTTTACCAAAGAACCGGATCATTGGAATGGGTGGTACATTGGATAGCAGTCGTTTCAAATATCAATTAAGCCAGCATCTTGGTTGCAGTCCGGCTGATCTGAATGCGGTTGTTGTTGGCGGACATGGTGATACTACCATGATACCATTGATACGTTTGGCAACATGGAATTCAGTGCCTGTTACAAAATTTTTGAATGAGGGTCAGCAAAAACAAATTGTGGCCGATACGATGGTGGGTGGCGCTACACTTACAAAACTGATCGGCACATCCGCATGGTATGCACCCGGAGCAGCCGGTGCTGCGCTGGTTGAGGCCATAGTCCGTGATGAGAAAAAGTTATTCACCTGCTGTGTTGCATTAAATGGTGAATATGGACAAAAGGATATTTGTTTGGGCGTGCCGGTTACTATCGGTAAAAATGGTTGGGAAAAGATCATCGATTTTGGATTGAATGCGGAAGAACAAGCTGCATTCAATAAAAGTGCCGATGCTGTAAGAAGCATGAATGATGTGTTGAAGACCTTGTAAAATCTGTTTTGAGAATTATAAATAAGGTTATAAGGTTGTTTGCATAGGTATCAAATTTTCTACTAAGGTTAATTCGGCTGGCCTAACAAATACGAAACCTTAGTAGCAAATGATCGTACAGCCTCCGTAATCTTTTTACCTTATTATATTCGAAAGCTATCGCTGGAAAATGAGTAATTGGATGTTTTATTTCGACGTAGCCGAAAGCTGTTGGTAGAAGAAAACGGAAATTAAATGATGTTGGGCGTAGCCCAACCCTCCAAACGAGTGAAAGCACCATTATTTGTCATCAATAAGTGCGTGCTACATCCAGCTAAGCGAATCTCCACCCAAAATGTTTTTTGAAATCATTTGATTGATGGTTTTTGGAGTTGGGCTATGCCCAACGGAATATTTTTTCCAATTGATTGCTACAGACAGGTGTCGGCTCCGCCGACATAGAATTGAATGAATGGATAAATTATCTGCAAAGATGACGCAAGCCATAAGAACCATTTGATTGTTGAATATAATCTGGGTGGCGAACTTATTGTTCGCCTTTCTATTTAACTGAGCTCACAAATTTATCTTTGCATCATGCATTATGTATCTGTAGAGGATTTGACAAAGAGTTTTGGTATTAAACCGCTTTTCTCCAATATTTCATTTCATATAGAAGAAGGTGATAAAATTGCCCTGATAGCAAGAAATGGTTCGGGTAAAACGACCCTTTTGAAAATATTAGCGGGGAAAGAAACACCTGATGATGGGAAGGTTTGGATCAATAAAGATGTCGATGTGGTATTATTTGAACAGGATCCGGTCTTTAATGAAGATGAAACCGTATTGAATAATATTTTCTTTCATGATCATCCAATAATAAAAGCGATCAAAGAATATGAAGCTGCAGCCGATGAAGAAAATGAAGATAAATTGAATGCTTCTATTATTAAGATGGATGAATTGGGTGCCTGGAATTTTGAGTCCAGGGTAAAACAGGTCCTGGGTAAATTAAATATTCATCATTTAAATCAAATTGTTTCTACACTGAGCGGTGGCCAAAGAAAGAGAGTGGCCCTTGCAAAAACATTGATTGATGTTGGTTTTGAACATAAACATGTTTTGTTGGTCATGGATGAACCAACCAATCACCTTGACGTAGAGATAGTAGAATGGCTTGAGAATTATTTAAGCACAGAGAACACAACACTGCTCCTCGTTACTCACGACAGGTACTTTCTTGATGCAGTTTGCGACGAGATATGGGAAATGGACAATGACAAGCTTTATGTTTACAAAGGCGATTATGAAAACTATTTAGAAAAAAAGGCTGCAAGGCTGGAAAGCGATACTGCCAGTGTTGAAAAAGCAAGAAATACGTATCGGAAAGAATTAGAATGGATGCGAAAGCAGCCAAGAGCACGAACAACCAAAAGCAAAAGCCGGCAGGATAATTTTTACGAAATAGAAAAGAAAGCAAACCAAAAGATCGCCGATGAGCAATTGCAATTGGAAATGAAGATGAACAGGCTAGGTGGCAAAATCGCTGAGTTGAAAAAAGTCTATAAAAATTATGGTGACAAGGTGATTTTAAAAGGATTTGATTATACGTTTAAAAAAGGGGATCGCATTGGAATTATCGGAAAGAATGGAACAGGCAAAACAACTTTCCTGAATATTTTACAAGGCTTAGAAAGACCAGACAATGGAAAAGTAAATATTGGCGATACCGTGATTTTTGGAAATTATTCGCAACAGGGTTTACAGGTCAAAGAAGATATGAGGGTCATTGAATATGTTAAATCAATTGCAGAAAGTTTTCCGCTCGCAAAAGGCGGGTCATTAAGCGCTGCACAATTCCTTGAATTATTTTTATTCCCTCCCGATAAACAATACACCTATTTATCGATGCTGAGCGGTGGTGAAAAGAAACGGCTACAACTGCTGACAATTCTTTTCCGCAATCCGAACTTTCTTATCCTTGATGAACCAACGAATGATCTTGATCTTCCAACTTTGGGTGTGCTGGAAAATTTTCTTTCCGAGTTCCAAGGTTGCTTGCTATTAGTTTCTCATGATCGTTACTTTATGGATCGTTTGGTTGATCACCTTTTTGTTTTTGAAGGAAATGGCTTGATAAAAGATTTCCCCGGGAATTATTCGCAATACCGGGAAGCAGTGGACAATCAGCAGTCCGCAATCAGCAGCCGGCAGCCTGAACAAAAAGCAGCACCAGCTAACCAACAGGCATCGACCAGGAAACAACTCACTTATAAAGAGAGAAGAGAATTTGAAAACCTGGAGAAAGAAATAGCCAGGCTGTCAAAAGAAAAAGAGGATATCAACCAGCGTTTGAACAGCGGTAAGGCGACATTTGACGAGCTTCAGCAACTTTCAAATCGCATCGGGGAAGTATCGAAATTGTTGGATGAAAAAGAGTTACGCTGGCTTGAATTAAGCGAGTTCGCGCAATAATAATTTTTTAATCCTGTTCTGCTTGTATAATCCGCCAAGTGAATTTACTTTTGTGACGATCCCCCCCTATATAATACCCGGTTTTTAATCCCCACCCCTTTATTAATTCACTAAAAACTTGCGTATGAAGAAACTCAACACTCTATTGCACAAACCAGACGTACAAGGTGCTATTTTAGTTAGCTGCATTATCCTGGCAATTGCTGTTGTTTCTATATTGACCTGGGGTAAATAGCAAAAATTCATTTAAAGAAAACCAATGGCCGTTGATCAACGGCCATTTTTTATTTCAGGAATTGCCTGGCAGTTTCAGCAATGGCATCCATTGAAATTTGTCTCATGCATTTAAAATGCCTCCGCGGACATTTATTGTATCCTATTTTACTGCATGGGCGACATGGCAAATTGCGGATCTCAAAAAAAGCGTTTGCAATTTGCCACTTTCCATAATAAGGATACATCCCAAATTCAGGGACCGTATTTCCCCAAACAGAAATTATCTTTTTCCTGAATGCCACAGCAATATGCATTAACCCTGTATCATGAGTAATAATGAGTTTTGCTTTTCTTACAAGATCAGCACTTTCATTTAAATTGAATTTGCCGCAGGCGTTATAAATTTTTACGGGATCAACAGATGCAATTTGTTTTCCATTCTCATTATCTTCTTTACCGCCCAACACGATGACGGGATGATCGATCTTGCTGCAAAGTTCTTTTAGTTTTTCAACGGGTAATTTTTTTGTGTTGTGTACAGCCCCGATAACGACGCCGATATAGCCCGCATGATGGGAAGCAGGGATATCCTTCTGTTTTACCTCATCTTTTACAGGAATAAAATAGTCAAGACCTTCTTCATCATTCTTTACTCCAAACGATTCAATGGTTTTCATATACCGGTCTACAATATGCAGATCTGGCATCAGGTTCCATTTAAAATTGGTATATATCCATTTTTGAATATTCAGCTTATTAAATGCAAATGATTTTATTCCAAGATCTTTTCTTAAACGTAAGGTCCTAAGATTATGATGCAAATCGATGATGTAATCATAATTCTCCTGTTTTAATTCATGAACAACCGTATCCCAGCTATGAGCAAGCAAATGAACTTTATCAATGTATGGATTGCTTTCAACTATGGTGGCAAATGATTGTTTGGTAAGAAAATGCACTGCTGCGTCAGGCACCTGTTTTTTCAGACACCTGGCAACAGGCGTTGTGAGAACGATATCACCAATTGATGAAAAGCGAATGATTAGAAATTTCATACTTAAGGCATCAGTTCCTCTGGTTCTACATAATTAAGATCCTTATGAAATGTTTCTTCAGTAAAATAAGCAGCGATCAAAGTAATTGCCATTACAATAATGCCGGTATAAACGGCGCTTTTAACTAATCCCCATCCATTGGCTTTTTGAAACCAGTTCACAAACATTAAATTAATAAGTGGCAATGAACCGCGAACCATATTCGGAATTGTAGTGGCTGCCGTTGCCCGCAGGTTTGTTCCAAATTGCTCAGCGCCCATGGTTACAAAGATTGCCCAAAAACCCGTACTGAATCCAAGTGCTGCGCAAGCCGCATACATCGCTGCATCGTTCTTAATACTACCACTGAAAAAATAAATACCAGAAACTATTGCAAAAAAATAGAACAGGTACAATGCCTTTTTGCGACTTCTAAAATATTGACTTACTAATCCAACAAGAATATCTCCGATTGCAATTGCCGCATAGGCATACATAATTGCGCGACCAGACTCAATATTGTTTTCACCATAAAACTCATTAGCAAACCTGTTACTCAGATTTACCAATACTCCAATTACAAACCATGTCGGTAACCCGATCAGGATTGCAAGAATGTATTTCCTGAAGCGTTTTGCATCCTGAAAAAACATGAAAAAATTACCACGTACAATGTTGGCCTTTTGTTGCACATGTTTAAACATCCCGCTTTCAGTTACAGAAATCCTTAAAAACAATAACAAAACCCCTAAGCCGGCGCCAATTTTATAACACAATCGCCAATCGCCAGTAAGTTTAAAAGTAAAGTACGCAGCTACTGCACCAAATAAACCAATGCCTGCTACCATTGAGGTACCAATACCGCGTTTTGCTTTTGGTAATAGCTCACTTACCAAGGTAATACCCGCGCCCAACTCCCCTGCCAGGCCGACACCGGC
>Ga0075421_100007123_pt1 | contig 13669 bp, 9 predicted proteins | sample SoiMetdeltSBSDD5_FD_75292 | JGI IMG/M metagenome (GOLD analysis project Ga0075421, IMG submission 75292) | Bulk soil microbial communities from a Populus tree surrounding site in Tennessee, USA - Soil MetaG P. deltoides SBSDD5 | ecosystem: Environmental > Terrestrial > Soil > Tree plantation...
AATCCCGCAGTCCCTTTCCAATGGTCCGCCCGGCCTCGGGTAATCCCTTGCCGCCGAATACGAGCAGGGCGATCACCAGCAGGATCACGATTTCGCCGGCGCTGAGGTTGCCCACCGTCCCGCCCCTGCCTACTGGTTGAGCCGCTTCGGCTCTCCCCCGCTGGGAGGCACCGAGGGCGAAGAACCGGTCGGAGACGGAGGCACCGGCTGCTGCGGCTCATCCGATGTGACTTCCTTGAGGCTGTTCTTGAATTCGCGAATACCCTTCCCCAGCGACGAGCCGATCTCGGGGATGCGCTTTGCCCCGAATACCAGCAGCGCGATCACCAGCAGAATCAGAATGTGCGGCAGCGACAATTCCATACGCGACTCCTCTAGAAGAGCGACCGGGCGACGAAGTAGGCGATCGCGACACCCAACACGGAGAGCAGCGAGACCTCGAGGCCGATCGGTCCCAATGTGATCGACACCACCAGCAGATCGAGATGCACCGGCCCGAACGTCGGCGTGACGGCGGTGGTGAAGAATTCCTTGGCGGCGCCTTGCGGGAGGAACCGGCGCAGCAGGGCATGCAAGAACCCGCCGAGCACGAACCCTACCGCGAGGACTCCCAGGTAAAATAGCGGGCGCCGAGGATTCCGCATCACGCGTCAGCTCCGGCGCTCGACGGCGTACGCGATACAGTCGTGCAGGGCTTCGCGCGCAGGGGTGGGCGGGAGCACCGCCAGCTCCGAGTCGGCCTGCTGCGCCAGATCGAGGGCCCGGCGGCGGGCGTATTCCAGGCCCCCTGCGCTCTGGGCCAGCTGGATCACCTCCGCCACCTGGGAGTCGGTCGGGTCGGGGGTCGTCATCAGCTGCGTCACGACCTGGCGCTCGGCGGCGGAGAGGCGCGGCAGAGCCGCGATCAGCGGCAGCGTGACCTTGTGCTCCTTGAGATCGAGACCGGACGGCTTGCCCGTCACCGCTTCGGATTGCGTGTAATCGAGCAGATCGTCGGTGATCTGAAACGCCATCCCCAGCAGCATCCCGAAGCGGCTGAGGGCTTCCCGGACGTCGCTGGGGCCATGGAGGGCGGCGACCTCGCACGCGCCCGACAAGAGCGACGCCGTCTTGGCGCGAATGAGCAGGTCGTACTCCGCTTCCCCGTAGGCGAGCTTGTCGTGCGCTTCGAGCTGCCGCATTTCCCCGATGGTCATCTCATTGGTGACGCGCGCAAACACCCGCAGCGGCTCCAGGTCGCCGACGCGGACCAGCTCGATGATGGCCCGCGAATACAGGTAGTCGCCCATGATCACGGCGACCTGATGGGAGAACAGGGCGTTCAGCGTCGGCATGCCGCGTCGTAGCGCCGAGTGGTCCACCGAGTCGTCGTGCACCAGCGTCGCCAGGTGGATCAGCTCGACCACGGACGCCAGCGTCACGATGCGGGCATCGTCCCCGCCTGCCGCACGGTGGCTGAGCAGCAGGAGAGTGGGACGGAACAGCTTGCCCTTCATCCGGAGCAGATGGTCGTTGGCATCCGCGATAATGGGGAAGTCGGCGGCGATGATGCGCCGTAACTCGTGCGCGACGCGCTCGAGCCCGTCCGCCACCGGCTTCTGGAGATCCTGCAGCGTGACCCGGATGACCTGCTCGTTCACGTCAGCGCGCCTTGGCCAGCGCCTTGACCCGCGCGCCCACGTCCATGAACCGGATGTCGACCGCGAACACACGGCCGTACAGATCGCGGGCATCGGCGGTCTTCCCTTGTTCTTCGAGCGACCGAGCCAGCCAATAGAGGATGCCGAGGCGTTCCTGATCACCGGTCGCCTGCAGGTCGAGGGCCCGCCGCAGAATCGATTCGGCCACTCCGAAGGCGCCCTTGTCGTGGAAGCACACGCCCAGCGCCTCGGATGTCCGGAGCTTGCCTTCCGGCGCGCGCAACGCCTTCTGGAATTCGGCGATCGCCTCGTCGAGCAGACCCATCTCCTTGAACGCGACGCCCAGGTCGTAATGCGACTGGAAATCGGTCTCCTCGATATTCTCGTCGATGCCCTGTCGGAACCGCGCCAGCATTTCCCGGAAATCCTGCTCTTCGTCCCCGGTGGGCTCTTCGTCTTCGACCTTCATCCGCGTATCGCGCGGGCCTTCCTCTTCCTCCATAATCATGGCGCCGAGGTCGACGAAATCGCCCGCGTCCCCCTCCGCCGTCTCGTCGCGCACCCGCATCTTCGCGTCCTTGGCGGCCACCTTTCCTTCGCGCTTAGGCGGCTCCGGCGGCGGCGCCAGCATGGCCAGCGCGGCCCTCGCGCGCTCGTTTTTCGGATCGTGCTCGACGACACGCTCGTACACGGCGCGCGCCTTGTCCGCCAGGTCGCCCCGCAGCAGCGTGTCCGCCAGCTCGATGTACGCCTCGATCAGCTTGCTCTTGTCACCGGCTTTGAACGCGAACTCGACCTGCTTCTGTCGGTGCCGCACGCTGTTGGGATCGAGACGCAGGATTTCGTCGACCAGGCCCTGGGCGTGCGCCAGGTTGTCGGCCGCTTCGAATCCACCGGTCGCGATGTCCAGCTCCTCAATGCCGCGCTCGCGCTCGCCGGCCTCGATCAGGGCTTCGCCCAGCGCCTGATGCGCCTCGGCGTCGTCGGGATCGTCCGCGACTCGCGATTCCAGCTCCGCGATGGTCGGCGCGGCCGGCGTTTCTTCTGCCAGGCCCTCGAACACGAGTGGAGGCGCATTCTCCTCATTTACGACATCCACGCCGAGGTCGATGGTCAACGGCTCATCGTCCACCTCGTGCTGGTCAGCCGTCGTCGAGGCCTCGACGATCGCGGTGTCGAAATCCGGCTCGAGCTCGAGCGGTGGGATTTCGACGACGGTTTTCCGTTTCGGCGGGGCGCCGTGCGATAGCGGAGGCGGGGGGGATGGGGGAGGCTCGATCAATTCTTCCACTTCCGGTTCCGCCAGCTCCGATTCCGCGAGGTCCTCCACCAGCGGCATGTCGGCGATCGGCTCCACGTCGGTCGGTTCCTCGACCTCGGGGATCCTCGTCGGCTCGAGGCCCGCCAGCGGTGAGCTGTCGACCACCAGCTCCTCGTCGCGGATGGAAGGAATCCCGGAAACCGAATTCCGGACCTCACGAAAATCCTCCCCAGTCAGCTCGAGCCCATCCAGCGATTCGGCGCCTTGGGTGAGGTTCAGGTCGTCAACCAGGCTCGTTGTTTCGATCTCTTCGGGCGGCGTTTCGATCTCTTCGGGCGGCGGTGCGGACGGCGCGGCCGGGGGGCTCGCCGTGGCGACTGGAGCCGCAGGCGCGACCGGGCGCAACGGAGTTCCTGATGGACGGCCGGGCGTCGGTTTCGCTTTCGCCGGCTCGTCCAGATCGAGGAACACCAGGCTCGTCGTCTTGCGCTTCTGCTGCGGCGTCTTCGCTGGAACGGCTGTCGCGACGGTTGTGCGCGGGTTGGGGGCCGCAAGGCGTGCCTGCATCTCCGGCCCGCCGTGGGCGCGCAGGTGCTCTTCGAGCATCTGGCGCAGCTGCTCCCCTTCCGAAGACATGTCCGCGAATTCTTTCAAGGCTTGAAAGGCTTGCTGAACCGCGCCAGCCTTCTGCATGCGCTCCGCGTATTCGATGAAATTCTGCTTTGCTTCGCCTGAGAACCCCTTGGCGGCGTATAACTTGGCAAGCTTCAAATAGGTGGTGGGTCGACCCGGTGCATTGCGCAGCACCTTGTTACACATGGCGATCGCATTGTTGTGGAACCCGAGCTCCGCATAGCGATCCACGGCGCGATCGTAATAGTCCGCCGCCTGCCCGGGATCCTTAGCCTTGAGGAACAGGTCCCCGATGCGGTTGAAGATCGCGAGATCGGGGTTCGGATCACCCGCCTCATCCTGGGCCTTGAGCACTTCCAGCCAGGCGTCGATCGCCGCGCGCGTATCCTTGGCTTCGAAGGCGCGCGCCCGCTCTTTGAGCTTCTCAAGCCTCGACATGGAGTCCTAAAGATACCGGGGCTGCGGGACGCGGACAAGCGAAACCCCCTGTCCAGACGTCGGTTACGAGGTTCGCACCCACCCAGTACGCCACTTCCCGCCAGTCAGCCACCTCGCAGACCACGAGGTCGGCGAGGAAGCCGGGGGAGATTTGTCCGCGATCCTGCGCCAGGCCGAGCGCGGCAGCGGCGTTCACTGTCACCGCCAGGAGGGCTTCGCTGTGCCGCAGGCCCAGCTGGCTGACACCCAGACTCATGACGAACGGCAATCCCACGGTCGGCGAGCTGCCTGGATTGAAATCGCTCGCCAGCGCGATGGCCGCGCCAGCCTCGAGCAGGCGGCGCGCCGGAGCTTGCCGCTGCCGGCCGAGAAAACTCATCGTGGCGGGAAGCAACACGGCCACAGTCTGGCTCGCCGCCAGCGCGCGGATTCCGCTGTCCGACACACCGGCCAGGTGGTCAGCCGAGACGGCGCCCAGCTCGGCCGCCAGCTCGGCCCCACCGGATCCTTCCAACTCATCGGCGTGGAGCTTGAGCGTCAAGCCGTGGTTGCGTGCGGCGACCAGGATGTCGCGCGCCTCGGCGACGGTGAACACTCCGGGCTCGCAAAACACGTCGCACGACTGGGCGAGGCCATCGCGCGCGACCGCCGGCAGCATTTCCTCGACGAGTAGACGGATGTACGCCTCGCGCCGGGGCCGAAACTCGGGTGGAACCTCATGCGCGCCCAGAAACGTCCGCACGAGCGACAGGCGTTCCGTCTCCGCCAGCCGCCGGGCCACGCGCAGCTGCTTCAGCTCCGTCTCGAGATCGAGACCGTAGCCGGACTTTACTTCGACCGTGGTCGTTCCATGGGCACGGAGCGTGAGGAGCCGCTGCCGGGTGAGGGCCTCGAGATCCTGAGGGGTGCGCGCGCGGACGTCGCGAACCGACTGGAGGATCCCCCCGCCGGCGGCGGCGATCGCCTGGTAGCTCTCCCCCAACGCCCGGCGTTGGTGATCGTCGATGCGTGGAGCGCCGAAGATCGAATGCGTATGGCAGTCGATGAATCCGGGAAACAGCACGCCGGCAAGCTCCAGCGGGACGACGGCGGGATAACGCCGGCGGGCGTCGTCGCGCGATCCCACCCAGGCGATCCGGTCCCCTTCGATGGCGACACCGGCATCGGACAACACCTCGAGTTCAGCCAGCTCCGTCCCGCGGCGCGCCCGAGCTGGTCCGCGGCATGTGACGACCTGTCGCGCGAGGAGCAGTTGAGTGGTCAGTCGTTTGCCTCGAGCATCGGAAGGCGGACCCCTTCACGGCGGGCGGTGGCGATCGCCTCAGGATAGCCGGCATCGGCATGCCGGGCGACGCCGATGCCCGGGTCATTGGTGAGCACGCGCTGTAATCGACGCCCCGCCTCCGGCGTGCCGTCGGCGACGATCACCTGACCGGCGTGCAGGGAGTTGCCGATCCCGACGCCTCCGCCGTGGTGGAACGACACCCAGGAGGCGCCGGACGCGGTGGTGAGCAAGGCATTGAGAATGGCCCAGTCGGCGATGGCATCGGAGCCATCGCGCATCGCCTCGGTCTCGCGAAACGGCGATGCCACGCTGCCGGTATCCAGGTGATCACGTCCGATGACGATCGGGGCCGAGAGCTCTCCCCGGGCCACGAGGTCGTTCAAGGCGACCCCGAACCGGGCGCGCTCCCCCTGCCCCAGCCAGCAGATGCGGGCGGGCAACCCTTGAAAGGCGACCCGCTCTCGCGCCAGTCGAATCCACCGCGCCAGATGCTCGTTCTGGGGAAACAGCTCGAGCACCAGCCGATCGGTCCGCTCCAAGTCCGCGACGTCGCCGGACAGCGCCACCCACCGGAACGGGCCTTTGCCCTCGCAGAATAGCGGCCGGATGTACTCGGGAACGAACCCCGGAATCTCGAACGCATCCTCGACGCCGGCGTCCGAGGCTACGGTGCGGATGTTGTTGCCATAGTCGAACGTCACGGCCCCCGCACGCTTGAGCGCGAGCATGCCGCGCACATGTGTAGCGATACTCGCCACGGCGCGCCGCACGTACTCGGCCGGGTCGGCGGCGCGCAGGGCTACCGCATCGCCGAAGGGAAGTCCGGCCGGCACGTAGCCGTTCAGGGTATCGTGCGCCGACGTCTGGTCGGTCAGCACGTCCGGCACGACGCCGCGGCGCACCAGCTCCGGCACGACGTCCGCGCAGTTGCCGATCAGACCAACGGACAGCGCGCGGCCGGCCCGCCGGCTGTCCTCGCACCACCGGACCGCTTCCGTGAGATCCCCCGTCGCCTTGTCCAGATACCGCGTTTCGAGGCGCCGCTCGACGCGGGCCGGGTCGACGTCGACCGCGAGGCACACGGCATCATGCATCGTCGCCGCCAGAGGTTGGGCGCCACCCATTCCGCCGAGGCCACCCGTCACCACGAGCCTGCCGCGCAGCGAGCCCCCAAAATGACGCTGCGCCACCGCGCCGAACGTCTCGTAGGTGCCTTGAAGGATTCCCTGCGAACCGATATAGATCCACGAGCCCGCAGTCATCTGCCCGTACATGGTCAAGCCGCGCCGCTCCAGATCCCGGAACACGTCCCACGTCGCCCAGCGCCCGACCAGATTGGCGTTGGCGATCAGCACGCGCGGCGCATCGGGGTGAGTCGTGAACACGGCCACGGGCTTGCCCGACTGCACCAGGAGGGTTTCGTCGTCGCCGAGACCTCGCAGCGTCCGGACGATGGCATCGAAGGCCTCCCAGCTCCTCGCCGCACGGCCCGTCCCGCCGTAGACCACCAGGTCCTGAGGCCGCTCCGCCACCTCGGGATCGAGATTGTTCATCAGCATGCGCATCGCCGCTTCCTGAATCCAGCCGCGACACGTGCGTTGCGAGCCGCGCGGGGAGCGGACGACGCGTGCCCCGCTCACGCAACTCCCCCGGGATCGAACGCGCCGCTCAGGATGCCGGCGGCGACCCGCTCGATGTCGTCGGCCATCGGCCGGTCGGCAAGCAGCGGCTCCACCATCCGGCGAATCGCGTCGTAGCCCCCGGCCACACCGCGACCCGGCTTGAGCGGTTTCAGAAACTCCAGTCCCTGCGCCGCCGCCAGGAGCTCGATCGCCACGACGCGCGCGGCGTCGTCATAGATGCGCTGCGCCTTCCAGGCCGCCGTCATCCCCATCGGGACGACGTCTTCCTGGTTGCCCTCGGTGGGAATCGACTGGACACTGGCCGGCGTGGCCAGGACGCGCGCGTCGGCGACCAGCGCCGCGGCGGCGATCTGGGCAGTCATGAATCCCGAGTCGATGCCGGGATCTCGCGCGAGAAACGCTGGGAGCCCGGAGGAAAGGTCCGGGTTGACGACGCGCTCCACGCGTCGCTCGGCCAGGCCCGCGAGTGTCACGAGCGCGATTCCCAGGACGTCGAGCGCGAAGGCGATCGGTTGACCGTGGAAATTTCCGCCCGAGAGGACATCCGAACCGAAAACGAGCGGGTTGTCGGTGGCCGCGTTGAGCTCGGTCGCCACGAGTCGTTCCGCGAAAGCGATTCCCTCCCCCACGGCGCCGAGAATCTGGGGAGTGCACCGCAACGAGTAGGCATCCTGGACCCTGGGATCGTCGAGCCGGTGGGATTCCCGAATCTCCGAGTCGCGCAGCAGCTCGCGCAGCAGTGCCGCAGACCGCTGCTGGAACGGATGCGGCCGTACCTCGTGGATGCGAGCGTCGAAGGGAACGGGCGTCCCCCGCACCGCCTCTAGGCTCATCGCCGCCGCGGCGTGCGCCGTGCGCCAGAGAATCCAGGCGTCGTGGACCAGCAGCGCGGCGAGACCGGTTTGGGCCTGGGTCCCGTTCACGAACGCGATGCCCTCTTTGGCTTCGAGCGTGACCGGAGTCAGGCCCGCCGCCCGCAACCGCGCCCCATCCGGCCCCTCGCCAATCAGGGCGAGCGCCAGGTGGGAGAGCGGCGCCAGATCACCGGAAGCGCCGACGCTCCCCTGTGACGGGACGATCGGATGCAGCTTGGCGTTCAACATGGCCACCAGCGACTCGGCGAGCACCGGCCGCACGCCGCTCGTTTCCATGAGCAGGACATTGGCGCGCAGCAACATCATGGCCCGGACGGCCGCGACCGGAAGCGGAGTCCCGACTCCCGAGGCATGACTGCGGATGAGATTCAGCTGCAGCTCGCGCAGCCGCTCCGGTGCGATGCGCACGTGCGCCAGCTTCCCGAACCCCGTGTTGACGCCGTAGATCGTCTCGCCCCGAGCCAGCGCGCCTTCGATGCCGGCACGGGAGCGCTGCACGCGCTCGCGTGCGGCGGGTGCGATCGCGACGGGCGCATCCTGCCGGGACACCGCGACGACATCTGCGACCGAAAGAGAACGGCCATCGAGTGTGATCGTGTGCGGGGGGGCCATGCTGAGGCAGGAAACTACGCGGCGAGCCCGGCCCCTGCCAAGGAGCCGGGCTCGCCGTCCATCATCCGGAGTGCTCTACCGGGCGCCGGCGACCTCCACTCCGGTTTCGACCGAGGTCGGCAAGTTGGCATGCACCACCAGCTCAGGGTTACCCGGGTCGGTCTGCATGCTCCAGTCGAAGATGAGATAGTTGCGTCCCACGTGCGTCACCCGCAGGGCGGCATAGCGCAGCGTGCTGCCCTCGACGATCTGGAAGACGTAGCCGTACCCCGGCGCCGCCTGGATCATGTTGCGGGAGTACCCGCCGGCCGGCGCGAAATCGATGTCGGTCAGATCGCCTACCGGACTGGTTGCGTACAGCCGCAACGATGTCCCGCTGAACTCGGGCACGATCCACAGTGTGGAATCCGTCGGATCGCGATACACCCAGAAATCGATATCGGTGCGGTTTCCGTCCCGCACCAGGCCCAGCTCCGACGGCTGCCCGACTCCGTCACTGTTGACGTCGTCCCAGAACCGGAAACCGGATTGGGTCGGATCGGCACCGAACGCCCACACCAGCAGATTGCGGGCATCGGGACGCGGCGTATCCTGACGCAGCGGCGACCACAGGCTTTCATAGCCCTCGATGCTGATCGCCGAGACGCCGAAGCAGCGCGGCACCCCGTTGACGAGCACGCCGGCGACGAACTCGGGGGATACCGTAGACCCTTCAAGCGACCAATCCGTGCCGCACAGACCCTGGTCGAGATCGTAGGAAGCGCTGTACACGCGGTACCACTTGAAGCGCGCAGGATCCGCGGCGAACGCGTTGTCGCTCCAATCGAGATGAATGGCCCCATTGAGCGAGATCGACGTCAGACTGGCGGGCCGTTCCAGCTGCAATCGCTCGTCGACGGTGATGACGTTGCTCGCGTCGCTCTCGCCGCCATCCACGTCCACGGCCGTCACATAGTAGTCGAGGTGGGGCACGCCATTGTCGTGGAAGGTGTTGGAGGTAGTCTCGCCGCGCAGCGCGAACGATCCACTGGCGCTGCCGCGAGAGTAGATGCGGTAGCTGGCGAGCGCCGGGTCCGTCACATCGTCCCATTGCAGCAGAATACCGGCGGGCAGATTCGGGTCGCCGCTCGGATCGAGTGAATACCCGAGGTTGGCGGGTGGGGAAAGCAGCCCAGGGGACCCGACGATGGTGGTGGACTGGCAACCAGCCATGACGATGCCGAGAGCGAGCAATCCGACGAGCGTGCGGGCAGACATTTGATCCTCACGAAATGGGTAGCGCTCGGACCATGCATCGGGCACGCAATGTGCCCGCTTGTAATCAGTTGTCGATCTTGATGTTACAGATTGAAGCCCCTGGCCCTGCTGTCACATGGTGAGGACAGCATCACGCCCCCGACGGCTACTGAGTGCGCGGATAGCTCTGCTGGTCGTAGTCGAACTTGATATCCGGCTGGTCCAGCAGGGCCACATAAAAACTGAACGCGAAGTTGCCGCTCGCCGTCCGGCTGAAGTAGAAGCTGGCGTGCCAACGATGCAGGTCGCGCTCCAGGCGGACGAAGTGTTGAGGGAAACGACGGGTATCGAAGTCGTAGAGCGTGTTCCAGGACGCCGTCCAGTTCGGGGTGGGGCTGAAGGCCATGTTCAAGGTCATTTGTTGGCGTCCGCCCGACAGCGACCCCCGCTGCGGTGCGGCGACCGTGTCCCGGCTGGGGCGGGTGCGTTGCGTGGAGAACTGCACGTTCAAACTGAAGCCGCGTCCCCCTCCTCCGCCGTACGGGCTCGCCCCCATTCCGCCGAATCCTCGTGGGCCCTGGGGAAGGCGCGGCGGCCCGCCCTCAGGCGTCGGTGTTGGAGGCGGAGTCCGCGCCGGGGGCCCGCCACCAAGACCGATCAACCCGCCGATCGCGGCCAGAGTCCTCGAGCTGACGGAGAAGTTCGCCGAGAGGCTTTGCAGGAACGGCTGGAACCTGGTGCTGGCCAGACCGACCTGCCCGAGCCACAGATCGTGCGTGACCTGCAGATTGAACCCGGGGAGCAGGTCGGATGCGAGGGTGTTCGTGAGCGTCTGCGTCTGCCAGCCCACGCGCCCTTGGATCTTGGCCTGCTCGAAGTTGTACGACACTCCGGACGTGGCGATCGACAAGAGACGGATCTTCCTCGGCTCGGCTTCGCTCGAGTCCCCGGCCGGGGTCTTGTACTTCGCCTCGAAACTCTGCTGCAAGCCCATCGTGACAGTCTGCTGAGGATCACTGCGGGCATTCAGCAGGCGACCCGTTGGATCGAGAGCGTTGGCGAACTCGGCGGGCACCTTGGACCCCGGCGCATACGCGTAGGAGAAGATCATCGAGACGGAGTGGCGGATGCGGGCGAAGGGGCCTACGCCCGGGAAGAAGCCGAAGAAGGTCGGAGCCAGGCCGAGACTGAATTGCAGTCGTTTTCCCTGCTGCAGGAACTGCCCGCCCGTGAACTGATTGCGCAGCATGAACGGCCCCGCGCTCGTCCTGTTCACGATCTGCACGCCGGGCTGGAGACGCCACGTTCCGCTGAAGAGCTGGGGCAGGTTGATCCCCGTGTTCCAGTCGACGCGGGTCTCGAACGTACGGTCGTAGACCACGTGGTGCTTCACGGTCGAGTCGATTGGGTCCGGGATCACGAACTCGATCCGCTGGTTGCTGGTCTTGTCGCTGATCGTGACGGCGTTCGACCAGTTCCACCTGCCGATGCGGAGCGGCGTGCTCATCGACAGATCCGATGCGCGGGTGTCGAAGGAGGTCGAATCCACCCCGATGCTTCCTCCGGGGCTCACCACGGTGATCGGCGCTCCCACGTTGTGAAACGTCTGGGTGTTGTTGAAGTTGAACCCGGGCGACCAGGTGAGCCACGGCGCAATGTCGATCGGCGCCGGTGTGATGGATACGCGCGGGAAGTTTTGCTGCCGCAGGTTGTTGGAAAGGTTCTGGGACATACTGCCACCCATGTTCAGCGTGCCCCAGCCGAACCGTTTGTCGAAATTTGCCTGGGAGCTGAGCTGAGCGGTGGTCAGAAACGGATCGATCGTGTTCCGCTGCACCACCCTCGCACTCGTCGCATAGTTGACACTGGCGGAAAAGCGCGTGCGGCTGTTGAAGCTCTGGTTGTGGTTCCAGATGATCTGATCGGAATGCGCCGGGGCATCGAGCTGGGTGAGCCGGGAATAGGACACCCCGCCCTGCATGAACCGATTGAGCCAGCGGTATTGCATGGCCCCACGCAACGAGAAGCTGGTGCCGGCATTCCAGTCCGCAGACGCCAGGAAATCGAGGTAATCGTTCAGCACCAGGTAATAGCCGAGGTTCGATACGTGGCGCCGATAGCCGCGCGTCGGCCGCACCAGGTCGTTGAGCCCGAACCGCGGCACGAGGATGCCGCTGCGCCGGCCGGGACGGATGTCGTTGAAGATGAACGGCAGCCAAAGGATGGGGACATCGTGCACGTAGAGCACCACCGGCCGGGCGACCATGAGGGTCTTATTGAGCCATTTCACCTCGCCGGCGGCAAAATGATAGGCCGGCACGGGACGCTCATCCGAAGTAATGTCGCTCTTCGAGCCGTAGAGTCGGGTTGAAGCGGAGTCCACCGCCAGTCCTCTGCCGCGCATGATCCATGTCGCTCCACCCTGCTGGAAGTCGGTGAGCGCGTTCATTACGGTACCCCGGCGCAGGCACGTGTCGTAGCGCATCCCTTCCCCGACGAGCACGGTGCCCTCATCGAAGAGCTTCGGATCACCCGCGGCGTCCAGCCGGCAGCTCGATTCACGGTAGTGGATCGAGTCCGCCTCGAGTTTGGTTCCGTCCCGGTCGACCAGCGCTTCGCCATTGAGCACGATCGTTTCGCTGTCGCCCAGCACGACCAGCGTGTCGGCGACGTACTGCGTGATGCGATACCCCTTCAACTTGAGCAGCGAATCGAGCACCGGATCGCTGGCGGGGAACTTGCGCGTCGGGCCGGTCGGCAGTCCGAGCCGGCGCGCAGCGGTGGAATCGAGGGGGCGGCCGGCCGCGAGCGCGGAGTCGCGGGCGCGCGCCTGGGCGATCGAATCGGCCCGCGGATTCACTCGCGGATTCACCTGGGCGGCGGCCGAGCGCGGCGAGATCAGCGGGACCACCAGGAAGGCGATCGCGAGCGCGGTGACGGCGCGGGCAGCTTTGGCGCGGCGCCGCGTCACGACCCAGGAGCACCAGATGCTCAGCTCGTACAAGAGCAGCAACGGCACCATCATCATGAGCATCGACAGGGCGTCCGGCGGAGTCAGGAACGCGGCCAGCGCGGCCGCGATCAGCAGGGCGAAGCGGCGATTCTTCCGGAGTCCCGTGGGCGAAACGAGCCCCAACGCGGTCAGGACCACGACCACGAGGGGCAGCTCGGTCACCGCTCCGAAGGCGAGAATGATCTGCGCCGCAAACCCGAAGTACCGATCGGCCGTGATGATGGGCTGCAGCGCCTGATTCTGAAATGCGAGCAGGACGGCCAGGGCCCGGGGCAACACGAGGAAGTAGCCGCCCGCCGCGCCGCCGATGAACAGCAGCATCCCGGTCATGATCGCGGGCACGACGAGGCGCTTCTCGCGTTCGTAAAGCGCCGGCGCGAGAAAGGCCCACAGCTGCCACAGCACGAACGGCGACGACACGACGAGACCGACGATGAAGGCGAACTTCAGTGTGATGAAGAATGGATCCGTGGGACTGGTGTAATTGAGTCGGCCGCCCGGGAGATGCGGCGCGATGGGGCGCATCAGGAGCCCGATGACGTCCAGGCGCTCCACCACCACCCATCCGACCACGGTTCCGAGCACGATCGCGAGCAGGCTGTACAGCAGACGCCAGCGCAGCTCCTCGAGGTGATCGAGGAACGGCATTTCGCCGCGATTCGACGGGTCAGTCACGGCGCGGGGCTAACGCCCCAGGGCTTGCAGCTTGTCGCGCGCGAGGTTGGCTTCGTCGGAGCGAGGATACCCGGCCACGACCCGCGCATAGAAGGTGCGCGCGGCAGCCTTGTTGCCCCGCTGTTCGGCGAGGAGTCCCAACTTGTACAGGGACGATGGAGCCCGCGGCGAATTCGGATAGCTTCGCACAACCGCCTGATACACCGCAGACGCCGAGTCGGCGTTCTCCGGCGCGAACGACTCGCCGACAAAATAGAGAGCGTCGGCGGCGCGATCGTCATCGGGATACTGACGCAGGAATTCGCGAAACCCGAGGCGGGCGGTGGCGAAGCTGCCGCGGCGGTACTGCTGCAGAGAC
>Ga0075421_100007124_pt1 | contig 13669 bp, 8 predicted proteins | sample SoiMetdeltSBSDD5_FD_75292 | JGI IMG/M metagenome (GOLD analysis project Ga0075421, IMG submission 75292) | Bulk soil microbial communities from a Populus tree surrounding site in Tennessee, USA - Soil MetaG P. deltoides SBSDD5 | ecosystem: Environmental > Terrestrial > Soil > Tree plantation...
TAACAACAGTTGGTTTCCCTGTGACGCAGAAGCCAGACTGGAGTGAGAACTAATCTTCGGCTGGCTGCCACCGGTCCAATTGCTCTTCGGAAACAACCTCCTATCGAGACTGCCGTGCTACCGACGAAATCATAGCATGGCGAAACAGAGCGGTATAAGGGAAATGAAACGGAGGAGAAGGGGGAGGCGGCGACAATCCGTGGTTATTCGAGCACTGCCGACTCATGGCTCGACGCCGCCCCGGAATACCTGGATATCGAAATCGTTCCCGCCTTCTTTCATGTAGCCACACAGGACACGCGTGCCATCCGTCCGCACATTGATCAAGCCATACACGAGGTCTGTTGATATTGGCGTTCTATCCAGCCTGATAAACCTCGCGTCGCCCCCTACCGCCTTGATTTCCGCCTCGACAGCGTCGATTTGGGAATCCTCGTCGTCAATTTGTCGCACCGCCGCAGCTTCACTGAGTCTCACGGACCGGGCCAGCTCGGTCGAGTACAGCAATGGCGGCAAGACTTCCCCCTTGGCACTCTTGGCCTCGCGTCCATAGCGCGCCGAAGCCCCAAGGACTCGCGGCCGCGGGTGAGCGTAGTCCTCGTTGTCACCGGACGTAACAATAGTGACCCGCGCTTTCATGGCTTTTACAAAACGGAGGTCAATGTCGTCGGAACCGTGATGACACCCCTTGGCCACGTCCGCTGCAAACTCCAGCAGATCGTGGTAGCTGAGCAAGAGCCTCTGCGACGCGGTGTTGAGATCGCCCGTGAGGAGGATGCGCACTTTGTCGTAATCCACCCGAACCACGAGTGAATGGCCGTTTCGGGTGACGCTGTCAGATCCCAAATCGCGCAGGCCTACTCCCTTGCCGATGACCTCTTCGAGGATTGGCCCCAGCACCCGGATGGTGGCGTCCCCGGCGCCGGGTTCGTAGCCCGGGAGGTATTGGTCCGCGTGACCAAGCCGCCGCACATTAGCCGGCACCGAGGCAACCAGAGCCGCAAGCTTGGCAAAGGTTGAGTCAAACGGCCGTGGGGGGGTAGCGAAGGAACTCTTCCCATCGAGCAATTCCGTGATGAACTGATCCTGGGTGCCGATCCCGTAATCGTCGTAGGGCAGGTTCGCAACAGAGCCCTCGACCATCTGGCCGAGCTTCGGCGCTTCGGCGAAGCGCCCAATGCCGCTGTGGTAAAAATTCTCGACCTCAACCGGGAAAGTGCGGTCGGGTCGCATCACCGTTCCCGTCAGTACATCCAGCAACCCGCCATAGTGATCGAAATCCGTGTGAGAGACGATCACGTTCTTCAGGGAAACGGTCTCCCTGCCGAGGTCATCCAGAAACTTCCAGCGGATGAAGTTAGCTGCCCCCTTTTTCGTCATCTGCTCTTCATTGGACACCCCTGCGTCGATCAGGTGCCAGGCATCGTCGGGCGTTCGCATTAAGACAGCATCACCTTGACCTACGTCAATCACGTAGAGTTCCAGCAGGCCCTCGGAGGTAATCACGGACTCGGGTACCCAGCCTTCCCGTTTTCGCGCCTTAACCCTCGCCCGATCCTGGCTCCTTTCCTGGACGCGAACAGGGTCTCCCCAGAGGAGATAGGCAACCGTCTTGTTGTCGTCGTCTTTGAGAGGGATCTTGAACTTTCCTCCCACATCATTGATAAACTCGTGATTCATGACGAGACCTCCTGTAATTCCTGTGTGTCGAAAAAGAGTGATTAGGCCCCGAGCTTTGGTCAAGTCGTAGGAATGAAGCAGCCTTCGCTGCATCCCCGGTAGGTGTCTGCAGGCACTTTCGTCCGTGGGGACAGGAAGAGTTTTAGGGAGTTCGCACAGGTTGTCTGTCCTGGCACAGCTCCCATTTCAGTACCGGATCACGAGTGAATTACACCGGATCAGTCCGGCGGCGTCGAACCGATAGGTTGCCATTTGGTTCTGGAAGTCCTCAGGCTCCAAGATCTGTTCGTGAGCTCTCTCACCCTTGGAGGTCTGATAGCGATAGATGACTGTAATGGGGCCACGAACTTTCGACCTATCCTTGACCTTGAAGTGAATGGTGTTAGGCCCGTCAACAATTCGTGGGATCGACATGATGCCATTCTCGAAGAAGGCCTCGAGGTTCAACCTCGTCAAGCCTGCATCCTGTTGGCGCGTCGCATTGGGACTAAGGGAGAAACGAATCTGGAACCGATAGATGCCGTGAAGCCCGACATCTTTCTGGTTGTACCGCTCGCGTCCCAGACTTGCCCGAAACACACCGGCTCCAGAGTGCAACGTCTGCCAGTCCGACCACAGATCCGGCTCGGTTCGATCTCGGGTCTTGGGTTGAAGGGCACGAATCTCAACTTTGGGATCGTCTGCCGCCGAAGCTGTCCATTCTCCGCTTAGAGTCCCATCCACCAGGACGTAGGGGCTGTAGAAGTCAAAGATGGCGTACCCTCCACCGTGCCTCTGTGCTGGCCTCAGATAGGGAGCTTGAGGCGAATGCGCGAGGTCAGTGTCGATTGCAGAAACCTGGAGGAAGTCTGTGCTGCTCCAGCTCGGCTCGTAGACGATTCGCCCCCAGGCCTGGCCGATCGTGCGTCCTCCGCGCACTTCGGTGTTGTACCCCTCGTTCAGGGGGACGGTGGCTAAGTAGGGCGCACAGTGTCTGTAGTTGGGATCATGCTTCACCCAGTTGCCGTCGAATAGAGTCTCGGTCACTCGGTAGAACCGCCCCGAGGGACGGAACGGCTCTTCGCCAGAGGTCTCGAATTTCTTGGGGACATAGAACTTTCTCGCCGTGTTGTCCCAGAAACGTTCGATTGTCATCCCCTTGGCCAGCTGGAAGCTCATATCGTGAAAGCGCGTTCCCATCTCGTACTGCCCATTGCCAAAGACACACTCCACCGGTCGCCCAGCCTTGACCCACGCCTCTTCTGATTCGTAATAGCCTGGCTGCAACAAGAAGGCGCGATTCCATTCGATGCCGAAGTATTCAAAAAAGGGCTGGCTGCGATTCTGGTAGCTTTTGTTCTTCAGAATATTCAAATCCTCCCCAACCTCCGCCCAGTCGAGTATTCTGGCGTTGGCTGAGTCCCGATCGATCAGGTAATAGCCGTAACGCGCATCAAAGGCCCCATAGCGGCCATCCAGCCTGAGACGGTACATGGTGTGGTAACCGCCGTTGTCATGTTGAACAACCACGCGCTCTGCGGACCGCCGATCCTGCTTGTACTCGCTCCAAGCTGCCTCGGCAATGCGGCTGTGTGTGTCGCAGTATCCCCATCCGTAAACGAACAGGTTCTTGTGTGCGTCCAGGACGTAGTGCTCGTTGCCGACCGTTCCCTCATGTGCCTGAATCATTCCACCGGTAGCCATCTTGGAGAACAGACGAAGCCATCGAAAGAAAGCCTTGGCCTGCTCGGTTTCGCTGGCCTTCTCCACCTTCTCCAATCTGATCACGTCCTTTGTCCAAGACTTGAGGTCCGTACACTCCGGCCAGTTCTCGCTGACAACCAGTGGTCCCGAAACGACCCGAGGGGAAGGAGCGTCAAATCGCGCTGGCGCCGGAACCTGTGGCAGGAGGCCTTTCCAGAATCCCTCAGCGGTCCAACCGAGTCCTGCACAACAAAGCCCCAGGATCAGGATGAGAACTCTTACGCGCCCTGATAGCGTGCTACGGGTCTTAGCCATGGTAAGCCCTCTTCCTGCACCCGCTCCAGCCAGTTGGAAGCGGGCGCCCCCGGCATGCTCAGCGGAAGTTCTCCACCAGCATGATGTCGCTGGTATCTTGCTCCACCAGAGCGCAAAGAATCCACTGACCGTCGGGGGAAACCGTGAGCCCCGGACTGGCATAGGCAACCGGTGGTCTCTCAAGAGGAACAACCGGGGTCACCTGCTCCGTGGCAAAGCTGAAGAATTCAATTGACGGACCACGAGACCAGTCCGAAGGCACGAAGTAGACACCTTGATCCGTGACGGCCCAGTAGCGAGGATAGATCGCCCTGTCGAAGAGTAAGGTTTCTTCACCGTTCTGAAGAGACATCTTCCAGAGATGAGCGGAGCCAGACCTAGCCTCGAGCTTGTCTATCTTCGAATAATAAAGAGAGTGACCATCGGGTGCCTCAACAGCTTCGAACCCACCATTCCTTGTCACTCGGGCGGCCCGGCCACCTTCTGCTGGCATCTTCCAGATCTGGAATCCCCCAGACCGATTGGAACTGAAGTATATCCAACGCCCATCTTTCGACCAGCTTGGCATGTGGCCGTCGGCACTTTCCTCCGTGAGACGGCGTGGCGACCCACCCTCCGGGCTAACCACAAAGACGGCATCCCAGGCGCCGAGCGCAATGATCCGCCCGTCGGGCGACCAACGGGGGGAACCCGAGAAAGTAATTTCGCTTGAGGAGATTAAGGGAAAAGGTTTTTGGCCATCGCTGTCGCATACCCAGCTTTTGTAGGTACCTGAGCGGCTCGAACCAAAGACAATCTTCTTGCCATCTGGGGAGTATTGTGGATTGTCATCCTCTTGAGAAGAATGAATCAGCTTGGTGGGCCGAGAACCTCTGCTTCCCGAGTCCGGCACCTCAATCCGCCAGATGTCACTGTCGTAGATCTGCTCGACGTAGGCTAGCCGGTTTCCTCGCTGAGAAATAGATGGGAAAGAGCCCTTGGTGCTGATCTCCACTGATCGAGGCTTCCCACCCTGAACGGAGATTCTCCGCAGCTTATGACTGCCTCCGCCGTATGAGAAATAGACGATTTCCTGGCCATCCGCAGTCCAAGCACCGCCGCAAGAATCGCAGTCGGAGGTGAGAGGCCTGGGCTGACCTCCGATAACAGGCACCAAGTATACCGAGTTACGCCCTACTCGGCCGAAAGCCACAGTCTGTCCATCGAGGGAAAAGCTAGGATGAAAATCCCCTAGAACCTGTAGTGGTGCCGATGATGTCAGCGTCTGCTTCTTCCCGGTTTCCACGGAGATTAAGAAAAGGCCGTAGGGATCTTCAGGGGAGCTTTTGCCCGCTGCCGCCAGGAATTTCCCATCCGGTGACCAATCCAAAGCCTTACCCTCGGACCAAACAGAGTAGAGCTCGGTCAATTGACGCTCGGGGCCGCCTAAAGAGGGTATCAAATAGACATTGCTGCTCCCCTCGGATAAGCGGGCAAAGGCAATCTGGCTGCCGTCCGGTGACCAGACCGGGCTGACATCCGGCCGCGGATCAGAAGTTATCCGCAGCGGTGGTCCGCCGCCGATCAATTGGACATAGATGTCAAGGTTGTCACTCTTCTCGCCGTCCCAAACAAAAGCGAGCTGCTTACCATCAGGCGACAGAGCCGGGTCTCTTTCTTTGCCCGGATAACTGGTGAACCGGACCACCTTCATGGGAGGCAGGTTTGCTTCGGAGACCGGGCGATGAGAGTAGAACCAGGCTGCACTAGCCACAATCAGCACCGTTACAGCAGCCAAGCCGATCCAGCGACTGAGCCGTCGGCTTTCGGCTTGCGGAGTTCCTCTCGATGCTTGCCGGTCCTTGGAAGGAGAAGCTAAGCTCGCGGCCGAGGTGTCAGAGGCGTCTGCCTCCGGGGGACGGCTTTCGCCTGGAAGCTTCCGCTCCGTTTTCTCCACAGGCGCAATAAACCGATAGCCTCGCCGTGCCAAAGTTTCAACAAAGCGCGGGTTCTCAGCCGAGTCGCCCAGCACCTCTCTGATCTTGTTGATGGCCTTGTTCAGGCTGTGATCAAAATCGATAAACGTGTCGGCTGACCATAACTGCTGCCGAAGTTCTTCTCGGGTGACCACCTCCCCAGACCGATCCAGCAGCAAGGCCAGCACTTGAAACGGCTGCCCCGGCAGCTTGATCTTGCGACCGGCTTTGAACAGTTCACCGGTTCGCAAGTCTGCTTCAAACATCCCAAATCGAACTCGCTGCCTGGATTGTTCGGCCTTTTCCATACGCAATCTCTAAGTCCAGATGTTCGCAAATACAGTGACTATCTTCATAGTGATCCAGCTAGCGCCGATGCTTATGTGGCCTGCCCGTGCAAGCATCCAGGCCGCGTTACTGTTGTTTTGGGTAATCATAATCAAGGAGACCCTGGATTCCCGCCCCGGCTTACCACCTTCCGGGGGACATTCTTTCTCCGAAATGACGGAAGGCAAGCATCGCTCGATGGGAAATACGTCACCCCAACTACGTAATGACAATACTAAGTGCTCCGTTCATGAGCACGGTCACCTATTCTCAAGATCCTGTTCCTAACGGGAGCGAGCAGAGGATAGTTTACATTAAGTTACTTCCCCGGAACAGCTTACCAGGGGATGGGGACGCGCTGAGAAAGGACCTGCTGTCCACGAACAAAGGAGCGACCGTGCATTGAGTTCGCTGCTAGCTTAGCCCAAGTTTGGCGCCATTTCCAAAGCTTCGGAGGTGGACGCCATGAACAGATCATTTGCCCATTGCTTTGCCGTAACCTTCATCTTGGTCGCAAACTGGGCAGAACTGGCTGAGTCTCAACAGATCCCTGAGATTGGCAACAACCTGACAGTTCACGTGCTGGTCTGTAACTATGCTCCCATCTCTACCCAGTCTCTCTCGAAGGGCCAAGCGCTGGCCAGCCGGATCTTTCTTGGAGTGGGGGTAGAAATGGTGTGGGTGGATCAGGCTTCATTGCGGACCCAGACGGGCCATCATAGCTTGAAGGATATAGACCTGATTCTCAGGATCTTGCCTCAGCCGAGAGCTACTTTGCCGAGTCAGACCGCTTTAGGAGAAGCTCTGCCCTGCCAACTGGGTCGCGACGGCTGTCTTGCCAGTGTGTTCTACAGCCGTGTAAGGCAACACGTCGAAGATCCGGCAGTTCCTCTGCACACAGTCTTAGGACATGCTATCGCTCATGAACTGGGACACTTGCTGTTGGGTTCGAACTCTCATGATGAGACTGGCATCATGCAGGGAAAGTGGAGCCGGCAGAAGCTGCACCAGGCTGCCCGGGGGCACCTGCTGTTCACGTCGGAGCAGGCCAGATCGATCCGGATGGAGGTAGTAAAGAGCCTAAGACCAAAGGTAAGCGTCCCCCAATCTTAGCCCACGCTCTCAGGCCTAATGCCGGCGAATCGCAGGAAGATGCGCGATTTCATCCGCCATAGTGCCTGCCTGCGGCGAGGCCCCTAACTGGCGCGAAACCTTGGCTCCTCTGCCTGTCCGTTTCTGCAGCGGCAAAGACGCAGCTCCTCGAACAGCTCAACGGGACTGGATTCCTGCTCTAGCTCGCTACCTGCCGAGGTGGCACCCAGTTCCCGAACACTGCCTCTGGAGTCGTTGACGCAAGTTTTACTGGGGTTCCTAATCGTCTATCATCTCACCCCTGACTCCTTTCTCTGAACCGGCGCTGGACTTGGTTGGGCCCAGCTGGAATCGGTACTTCCATAAGAATTTGATGAGACTCATAGAGTGGTGGCGTTTGGCCAGGAGTGACCATGGCCCGGCACTGTCTCGCCTGTGTTCATGAACCATAATGGAGGCAGGGTTGTAAAGGACTTGCCAGCCGGAAAGACGGAGACGCAAGCAAAGATCCACGTCTTCGAAGTAGAGGAAGAACCGTTCGTCGAAAAGCTCTGCTCCTTGGAGAGCCTGGCGACGCACCAGGGCGGCAGCCCCCAAACCCCAATCGACCACCGCGAGGGATTGGTGGTCCCAGTCCGCCATCAAATGCCAGCGCACTTTCGGGTGCCTATCGAAGAACCTCTTCCACGGCCCGCGTCGCAAGAGCAGCGTCCCGCAAGTGTAGAACCTCCTGCAAGAGTACTGCAAGCTGCCATCCGGATTTCGCAGTTGAGGCAAAACCAAACCAGCCTTCGGATGGGCCTCGGCAGTGGCTATCAAGGTTTCGATTGAAGAGGGTTTCACGCGTACATCAGGATTAAGAAGAAGCAGGAATTGACCCTTTGACTGCCGAAAGGCCCGATTCGCCGCGGCGCCGAATCCGAGGTTTGAGGTATTCTGGATAATCTGAATGCTTGGCCAGTCTCGAGCCAGTATTGGCGATAAATCCTGAACCGAATCGTTATTGGCCACCAGGATCTCGAAATCCTGGGTCGCAAGGGATTTGAGAATTGAATCCAGACATGCCCGAAGCAAGTCGCCAGAACGGTAGTTGACGATGACGATCGAAAGCAGACTCATTGGAACAGCTCGGCATGCAGCTTTTCATAGGCCTGCGTAAGGCCCTGAAAACTGAATTCCTGTTCGACTTTGGCACGGCCGAGTTTTCCCAGCGAGGCCCGCCGAGCGGGATCGATCAACAGAGAAACGGTGGCATCAATGAACTCCTTGGCAGTGCGAGCAATCATCAACTCCCGACCGTGTGCGAAAGGGTAGCCTTCCACACACCTCTGAGTGGCCACAACAGCCTTCCCCATAGCTAGCGCCTCGAGAATCTTGCCTCGCAGTCCGGCGCCGCTAACGATCGGTGCCACAAAAACGGCGTGGCGCTGGAGGCAGACTCTCAGGTCGGGCACGAAATCAGTGAATGTCACCATGCCCTTCTGGCTATATGCCAGGACTTCTGGCGGCGCATGTCGGCCGACCACGGTCATTCTCGCTTCGGGCACTGCGTCCAGAATTCCCGGCCAGATCTCGTTAAAGAAGTAATGGAGGGCCTCGACGTTTGGCGGATGCTTGAAATAGCCGACGAAAATCAGGCTGTTCGGAATCTCCACGCAACCGGGACAAGGTCTGAAAAATTCAGTATCGATGCCCGTGCGCGCCAGAAGGGGTTTTGGAAGCTTCAAACTCGATTGCAAATAATCGCGGTCAACCGCCGATAGCACCGCGACCCGCTTCACTTTGCGGCAGATTCGCTTCTCATAAAATTGGGTTACGCTCCATTTGATGAACCGAGAGATCCTTTGAGGCAGATCGGTTGCAGCGCGAAAGCTGCGCTCGCGCGCCAGGCTTAGAACCTCGTGATGCGTCAGCAGACTGGGGAAACGGCTGAGGTCAGGAATGAAGTTGAGGGTATGGAGGTACTCACACTGTACCAGGTCATAGTCTTCCTTCCTCAGCCGGTTTAGCACTTCCTTGCGCATCAGCAGGAAAGCATTAAACACGGCGAAAGTCTTCGAGAACAGAAACGCGCTTTTCAGTTCGTCGCGATAAGGGTACAGCGTAATCGTTTTGACCTCTTTGCAGAACTGCTGGAGATAGTCGGCATGAGGTTTCTCGTCGTCCGTCTCCATGAATGAAAGCAAGGTGATTTCGTGACGTGCCGAAAGGCCCCGAATCAGATTGACCAGAATCCAGGAGCCGTCGAAACCGAGCTTAGGCAGGCGCTTCGAAATCAGCAGGATTTTTCTGGGTGGCGTGCCCACTCGCCCGTTCAGAAGGTACTTGTGACGGTAGAAGAACCAGTTGTCGATTGCCGACAGGGTCTCCTCGTCCGAAAGCTGTGACGGCCTGCGGGCACCCATACGATTCCAAAGGATTCGGGGAATCTTCACTGTCGCTCCCAGAAGCGACCTTAGGATGCCGAAGCGACCACGACTGAGATCCAGCAGGATACGAAATGGCAGCTGAACCAGGTGTTTGAGAAACAGCCGTGGCGAGGTGACGTTCTGCCAGAAAAGGACAAACAGGTTGCGGGAAATGAAATAATCGATCTTACGGTTGCCCAGCTTGGGGGCGTTAGTGCTGCGGTGTTTGTGGATGACTTTGCTGGCGGGACAAAACAGCACGCGATAGCCTGCCTTCCAGGCCCGATACGACAAATCGGCATCTTCGACATAACCCGGATTGTAGATCTCGTTGAAGCCGCCCAAAGCTAGAAACTTTTCACGATGGTAAGCGCTTGATCCACCGCCGGCATAGAATACGGGAACATATCCTCGCTGTTCATCCCGTTCGCTTGGCTGTGTGTGTCCCACGTGGACACAGCCGAAGACCAGTGTCCCGAAAGTCTTACCGGTTTCCTCACGTGTTTTGGATTGATCGTAATTGAAGATCTGCGCAGAGACGGCGAAAACGTCGGGCTGCTGGAATCCTTGCAGGAGCGGCCCGAGGAAGTTCCGATCGACAATGACGTCGTTGTTCAAAAGTATAACGATTTCGTTTTTTGCACATTTCACTCCAATATTGTTGGCGCGGCAGAAGCGATAGTTCCTATCGAGCTCAATGAGACGCACCTGAGCGTACTGGCTGCGAACATAGTCCTGGGTCCCGTCGGTGCTTCCATTGTCCACCACGATGATCTCGTGGTCGCCCCCTTCCTCCGCAACGGCCCGAATGACTCCATCCAGGCATTCGTGCAAAAGATCTTTCTTGTTCCAGGTAAGAATAATGATGGACGCTTTGGGTGCCCTCGTCCCCAGTGACACTGAGATGGTCGCGTTCTTGCGGCTGGCGTCGATGAGCTGGTCGTAGAATTCTGTGACCTGTTTGACGAGATGCTTCTTGTGAAAATGGTGCAGAATTAGCAATCTTCCTTGACGTCCCATCCGCCGCCGCCCTTCCGGGTCGGCAAGCAAGTCTTTCACCGCCTGGGAGACGGCTGTGGCATCGGCGGGGGGGATTAGCAAGCCCGTCAGCTCATGCAGGACAGCTTCCGGGGTGCCACTGACCCGCGTGGCAATGACGGGCAGGCCAACCGCCATCGCTTCCAGCACACTCAGCGGGAGTCCCTCGAGAATGGAAGTCAGTAGAAAGATATCCATGGAGGAGAGCACATCCGCGATGTCCTGCCTCGCACCGGCAAAGAAGACGGCGTCCTGCAGGCCCAAATCTTGAGATTTCTGAAAGATCTTTTCTCGCTCGGGCCCCTCTCCAACAAAGAGAAACCGTGTCGCGGGAAACTTCTCCAGGATCGCGGGGATGGCGTCCACCGTGTATTCATGTCCTTTCTGAAAACTGAAACGAGCGACCGTTCCCACGAGGACATGTTCTGCGGAGACTCCGAACTCCTTTCGGACCCGTTCGCGCCCCTCCGCTGAGAAGCTGTACTTGCTGGCGTCGATGCAGTTGCGGATTAGTTTGATATGGATAGATGGGATCTTGTAGTCTCTCATCAGAAGCCGCTTGTTGGCTTGCGACACAGCAATCGTGTAGTGAAGGCACAAGGTCATGATCTTCTTGACCAGCTTCTTGGTGCCAGGGCCGGCGCGCCTTCCGGAGGTCAGTTCAAAGGCCAGATGTTCCGTCGCCAACCTCCAGGGGACACCAGCACAAAAAGCCGCAAGAATCGGGAAGAAGCATCCAAATGAGTTGTTTAAGTTGAAGTGAACGATCGCAGGCCGGAGCTGCCAGAAATAGCGAAGCGGCGCCAGAAAATTCGCCAGCGGGGACGGGTGGTGCGTCTCCAGAAAGTCTACCGGAATGCCTTGTTTCTCGAAGAACTTCGCTAGCGGCTGAATGGCCAATCTGGGAGAGAGTACTACCCGAGGAAGGTATCGCTCGCGGTCAATCTCCGGAATAAGCAGTTTGAGATACTCTTCCGCGCCCCCAAGGAAAATGGCATCGGAGAAATAGACAATCGTTTGAGGTTCATCCATCCGAGAGCCTTCCTCCACGAAAGAGCCTTAGCATGTAGACGGGGGAATCGCGGTGTTTCATATACGGGTATAGGCGTTGAGAGTATAGCCCAGGGGTCAGGATGGGAGCAACTTTGCGCGGAGAGGAACAAACATCGTCGCAGGAAGCTGAACGACTCAAGCGCCACGACGTCGGCATGAAGACCATGCAAGGCGCATCGCTCATGGTGCTGCGCACACTGGTTCTCTATCCGATCGGATTTGTGGGCGAGGTTCTACTGGCTCGTCTGCTGGCGCCACAGGATTTCGGAGTGTACGCTGTGGCCAGCTTTGTCACAGTGACCCTGGCGGGCGTACTCGAGGTCGGATTGGCTGCCTCTCTAATCCAGCGTCCGCAAGAACCCCAAGACGAGGAGTATCAGACTCTCTTCACCATACAGATCGTGGGCATCACGGTGTTGGTTCTTTCGGTCTTTCTTGCTGCGCCCCTCCTGTTTCCTTTGTTTCGACTCGACACCAACATCCGCTGGACGCTGCTGGTCCTCCTACTTTGCCCCTTGATCAGCTCGTTTGGAACAACCTCCTGCGTAAAACTAGAGCGTGACCTGCGCTATCCAGTGTTCGCCAGGATGGACGTGTTGCGTGGCTTGACCTACGTGCTTTCAGCAGTGAGCCTGGCATTTCTTGGGGCCGGAGCCTGGAGTTTCGTGGCCGCCATAGTGCTTAGCACGCTGGTAAAAACAGGGGTCGCTTTTCGCGCATCCCCGTGGCCCGTGGCATTCCGGCTAAAGCTGACTGGCATGGGACCGACGTTGCGTTTCGGCGCAATCTTTCAGCTTTCGACGTTGACTTCTCTCTTTCGCGATCACATCGGCGTCGTGCTGGGAGGGCCTCTTTTTGGCGTTCAGTCGGTTGGATACCTCAATTGGGCCAAGAATACGACGTACTACACAAGCCAGATCTTCACCCAGGTGGTGTCCCGGGTAGCCTTCCCTTCGATCTCGCGTGTCCAGCAAGACTGGCAAGCTGTCCGGCAGATGACACAGAGCATTTTGAAATACGTCAACCTCTTTACGTTTCCAGTCATCTGCCTTTTTGCAGCGTTGATTCCTGAATTCGTCTCCGTCTTCTACACCGACAAGTGGATTCCGGCGATCCCAGCCTTCTACTTCTATTCCCTCCGGATGATCGGTTCGAATATCACAACGATTTACATCAGCGTGTTGAGCGCCGTTGGAAAGGTGAATACATCATTGCGCATTTTGATCTGGTGGACCCTTGCCGATTGGGCTCTGGCCTTGGCTCTGTGCCCGTTCTATGGATTCACCGGGATTGCTATGGCTTATGGTCTCAGCGTCATTCCGATTTCGGTCTGGCTGGTTCTGGAACTGAACTCACTGGTTCGCATTGACCTTTGGAGGAGTTTTTCCCTGCCTCTTATCCTGAGCTGCTCAGCCGCTGCGCTCGTTTGGATCGTCAAAACCCGCTTTCCTGTGTCCTGGGTCTCTGTCTCACTGCTTGCCGCAACAGGACTACTCGCCTTCCTTGTGGCGCTGCTGCTCCTCGAAAAAAAAGTGCTTCTGGCAGAGGGGAAGACGTTTCTCGGCTCAGTGCTCAAAGGCCGAACTAGTGCAACAAGCTGACGGCCGAAAGGTGTGCCTCCTCAGAGCCATCAGCTAGCAAGGTGAAGAAGAGTCGAACCCAAGGATCAGATTTCCCTCCTCACTTCAATGCCATGGGTCGCAGCGCGAATCCCGCCACGGTGCCCTTGATCTTGTTGGTCGCAGCAACGTAGCAGAACTCATACGCCTTGTCTCGTGCAAGGTCTTCCAGATAGTGAAATTCACCGATATGGACACCTTGCTGAACGAGCAGGTATTCATGGACCGGATTGAAACTGGCGCTACCGGGTGGAACGGGAGTCACCTCCAGGCCTGACGTGTCCGAGCCAACCAAAATCGCTCCCTGCTGCTCAATTAGCCACTTCGCTGAGTCTAAATTGATTCCGGCAGAATCGTGAGCGTGGATCTTCTCGTGGTCGGCTCCCGCACCACCCCAGTATCGTAACGTGCCGGTGCGGATAAAGACGGCGTCTCCTGGTTGAATCTCCACTTTCTCCCAAGCTAGCGTGTTCTTCAAGTCGTCGACCGTAATGGCGGT
>Ga0075421_100007125_pt1 | contig 13668 bp, 6 predicted proteins | sample SoiMetdeltSBSDD5_FD_75292 | JGI IMG/M metagenome (GOLD analysis project Ga0075421, IMG submission 75292) | Bulk soil microbial communities from a Populus tree surrounding site in Tennessee, USA - Soil MetaG P. deltoides SBSDD5 | ecosystem: Environmental > Terrestrial > Soil > Tree plantation...
CACGATCTCTTCGAGCACCGATTCATTCGTTGCCTGGCTGCCCGACTGAGGCGGCGTCTGCGCTTGTGCCGATGACCAGCCAGCAGCGTTTGCGGCGGCGCAGGCCGTCGCGAGAAGTAATGTCTTCATCGCTTTCCCCCTCTGGCGTCGATCGTTGGTGCCGACGCTCGGGTGCAGTGAGCCATCTCGGCAGCGCACTGTCAATACTCACTCACACGCGTGTGAGTATTTTGAACAGGCAATGGACAGGCTAATCAGCAGCTTGACCGAGGTTCTTACGACGCCCGCGGCAGGCGATAGATCGGGTAAAGGTTGAAGCGGACGTCCCACGACGCATGCCGGCGCAGGAAAAAGTCCAGCCGGGCTGACGCATCGGCAGCGAGCTTCGGATCGCTGGCCACTGCGCGCTCGAACTCTTCTCGCAGCTTGGGGTTCGCAGCCAGCATCTCACGCGCGATCTGCTCTGCCACGTACCGCTCCATCTGCTCCTTCTGCTCGAAGCAGGCGTTGAAGAAACCCCAGGCAGCGAGCGAATCCGGCGCCTGGGGTTCGAGCAAGGCGAGCACGAGCCGAGCGAGGCGCTGCGCGACGGGTACGAGCAGCGATCCGGCAGCAATCGGTTGCTGTTCGTCGCGCCACTTTCCGATCAACGTGGCCCGCTGGCATCCTTCGAAAGGCGCGCCAGAGAAGTCGACTCGTTCGGCACGAAATGTCTGCACCGCCGCGGTCGCAATCGCCGTGTCGAGCACACGAGACTCGATTCCGTGCAGAGCCAACTTTTCCCGCACGAGCGAGGCGTGACTGGGTGGCACGAGATAACCGCCGGCAGGCGCGGTGACAGTCAACGACGGTTGCACGCGATCGCGATAAGGCACGTTCCAGATTTTCGGCGTGCGCGGATCGTAGATCGTGACAGGTGCTCCCGAGATTGCCGATGGCTCACGCGTATAGGCGTAGCCGCGGAAATCGATCCTGCGCGCACCCGCATCCTCCACCTCTCGTACCGAAGCACCGGCCTTCGACGGTTCGCGCCAGCCGGAAACGTAGTCCAGGACCACTTCGCTGCCACTCAGCCGACTTGCAGCGACATCGGCCTGCGCCACTTCACGCAGCCAAGCGGCTCCATGTGCTGCACTGAGCTCGACCAGACCAACGATGGTGTTACGCGTGATGCGCACCCGATGCGCGTACGGTTTCCAGGAGTGCGTCTCCACCAGCACCGTGAAGCGATTGCGCTGCGGGAAGTAGCCAGTCGAGAAGCGCGGCGAATACACCGTGAGCACGAAGCCGGAAGACGGATCGTCGGTCTTCGCGAGATCGGGATAGAACGGCAACGGCAGCGAGCCCTGTGCCGCCAGCTTGTCGATGAGCTGGTCGCGCAGCAGGACACCGCTTTGCCATAGGCTCGGTGCGCCCTGGTTGATCGGCTCGACCTGAATCGAGATGTCGGGCTCGAAATCCGCGCCATCGGTGACGTGCAGGTCGGCGCAGATCAGCGGGTCCCACTCGTCGACCAGCCGCAGCATCGCCTGCATTTCCGGCGTTGCAGCTTTGGTGTAATCCCGATTCAGGTTCACGTTCTGCGCAGTCGTACGCCACCCGGTGACCTCAGGGCCGTTCTGATTCGGCCGGTTCCAGCGTCCGACACGCTCGTGGCCGTCCGTGTTGAAGGCCGGCACGAACAGCACGGCGATCTGCGTGAGCAAATCCGGCTCCGCCGGCGCATCGAGGAGCTCACGCAGGGCAATGAAGCCCGCATCCTTCCCGTCGCTCTCACCGGGATGGATTCCCCCCTGGAGCATGAGGAGCGGAATCTTGCGTTCGCGCAGGGCCTGCGATGTCAGTGCCCCAGTGCGCGACACCAGCAACGCGCGCATTGGTCGGCCCTCTGCAGACTGGCCGTACACGAACGAACACACGGCGTCAGGCCAGCGCGCGGCGAATGCTGCGCACAGCGCTTCGACTTCATCGAGCCGGCCTGTCTGACGAAAACCGGATTGCTCAGCAAGGGTCGACAACATCGGCTTCATGCTCCGTGACACCCGGAGCATTATGCCACTTGTGATCCGGGCTACTGGTAGCGGTACAGACGCACGCGCTGGATGCCGAACTTGCCTTCGGGAATTCGCAGGTGACGGCCTTGATGACTCTCATCGCCGTTGAGCAACCGGCCGGGCACCCAGCGGCCGTCGACGAACCTTCCCTCCCAGATGCTCTCGATGCCTGCGATCGCGCCTTCGGTCGAGAACGTGACGATCAAGCCTTTTCCAGCGACGAGATATTCATCGGCGCCCAGGCGAATGATCAAGCCGCCGTGCGCTTCGACTTTGCGCTGCGGCGTCGGCTCCGTCGACGTGCCCTTGAAGGCAACGTGCAGCGTGTAATCGCCTAGCCGAAAAGATTGTGGCGTGTCGTCGACGACGCCGTCGAAGCTGACCGGCGGCCGCACGCCGATCATGCTGTCGTCTCCCTGATGCTCGAGCACGAGCGGTGTGATTTGTCGCAGCACGTCGTACGCATCACCGAGCGCGTCATCGGCCTTGTAGGACTCGATGGCGAACGGACTGAAGCCGATCGCATCCAGCTCGCCGATGGCGTAAAAGCCGTTCGCCGGCGTGGCGTCAGGCGCGCGGCCGGTCTCGGGGACGAACAGCGGATTGCCTGGAACCGAGTACGCGCGCGCCCACTCGACGAAGTTCGGAAAGTAGATGTCCGGCGCGAGGAAATCGATCGATGGCGCGCCGGCGCGCCACACGTCGATGAGATGCGGCAGCGGTCCGGCGCTCGGGTACTCGCCCGGTTGACGACCCGGCCGAACCAGCGCCGCATTGACGAACATCGGCAACGGATAAACACGCTTGCCGGCTTTCGCGACTGCTTCCACGTAAGTTGCGAAGTGCCATGCCATGAAAATTTCTTCCGTCGCCGCCCCGCGCCCGAAAACTTGCTCCCAAGTCCCGCGCGGACTCGCGAGCTTGCGGCCGTGCCCGGCGAGATAGCTCATCAGCGCAGTCGGCACTTCGCCGGCGATCAGCTCGTTGGCTGCCGGACTGTAGTCACGCGCATGCGGGATCATGCCGATCTCGTTTTCGACCTGCACCATGATGACGGTGCGCCGACGCGCATCGACGGCGAGCAGGTGAGCCATCAGCGCCGCAAACGCACGTGCATCGGCCTCGCGATTGGCGGCGGCGAAGGGCGACAGGATTTCCATGCCTCTGCCATCGGGAAGCTGCGAGCGCGGAAAGCGCGCTTGATCGCGCTTCACCCAGGCCGGCACGTAGCTCGACATCGAGTTCTTCCACGCCCCGAACCACAGCAACACGACGCGCGTTTTGTGCGCGCGTGCCTGCTCGAGCAGGCCGTCGATCGAGCGGAAGTCGAACTGCCCTTCGACCGGCTCGATCAATTCCCACGAGGCCGGCGCGAGGATCGTGTTGAGCCCGAGCTGGCCGAACAGCGGCCAGAACTGCTGCAGGTACTTGAGATCGGATGCAGTGGAGTTGCCGAGCTCGCCGCCGCGGATGAGGAACGGTGCGCCGTCGACTATGAGCTGCTGGGTCGTGCCCTTGGTGCGTAGCTGTGGAATGTCATCGGCCGCGCGTGCGGCGGTGAAAGCTGCTGCCAGCACGAGCACTGGCAGCAGCCCTCTGCGGAGTACGCTGGGGGTCAGAACGTACCTCGCAAACCGACCATCACGGTTCTGCCGGACTCGAACCAGTTGTACGTCGCGTTCGTGAACTGCGAGTACGTGCGCCGTTCCTCGTCGTTGATGTTGATCACGTCGATCGTCAGCTGCGGCACCCATGACGAGATCCCGAACATCTCCTGGAAGTCGAAGCTGGACGAGAAGTCCCATTGAGTATAGTCGTCGCCGAACAATGCGGCACCGAGCACGCCTTGCTCGTTGCTGCCAGGCTGACTGATCTGCGAGCCTTCGTTGAACGTGACCGAGATGCGCGCACTGACGCCGTGGTTCTCATAGTACATCGTGGCGTTGTAGCTCTCCGGCGGCACACCGATGGCGATCGCAGGCGCGGCGCCCTCGCCTTTCTGATCGATGAGCGTGTAGTTGGCAGTGAAGCCGAGTCCGCCCAGGCCGAACCGCTCGAGAGCGAAGTCGAGCGGTTGCACCCAGTTGAACTCCAGGCCGTTGATCGTCAGCCGGCCGCTGGCGTTCACAGTCTGGCGCAGCTCCACGAAGGCGCTGTTGCCGCCGCGTGCGTTCACCGCGTCCTTCTGCTGCTGACTCAGCGAGTCGAGCGTGATGCCGAAAGCAGCGAGATCGCCGAACGTGACGTTGCGCGACTGCCGCTGCGTGAATCCCTCGATGCCCTTGCGGAAGGCGGCGACGCCGAAATAGCCCTCTGCGCCCGTGTAGTACTCGAAGCCGACGTCGATGTTGTCGGACAGGAACGGCTCGAGATCCGGGTTGCCGAGATCGACCTGCGAAACGTCGGCATTGCGGATCGACAGGCCCAGCAGCATGTCCGTCGGATTGGCGCGAGTCATCGTTCGCGACAGACCGGCGCGCACGATCGCGTTGTCCGTGAGATTCCACGCCACGTTCGCAGCCGGCAACCAGTTCTCGTAGTCCGTCTTGGTCTCGACGTGATTGACGGCATCCGGAACCTTGGAGCCCTCGGGTCGCGCCGCGTTGCCGGAATCCGGCACCGTGATACGCGAGATCACGGACTGGTCGGTCTGCACGTAGCGCACGCCGACGTTGTAACGCAGCCGGTTGTCGCCGATGTCGAGATTGCCGTTGAGCTGCGCGAACACACCGGTTGCCTGCTCGTCGATCGTGCCCCAGTTCGCGGTCGTCGGCAGGCCGCCCGCTTCGAGCGCAGCTGCTTGAATCGCGTGGAAATTGGAATCGTTCGCGAAGCGGTCCCAATCGACGCTGACGAACCCGTACTGAGTCGAGTGCAGATAGCTCGGCACCGCGCTGTCCAGAATGAGCGAGTTGCCGTAGTTGAGGTACGTCGGATAAGGCAGCGGTTGCGGCGGAGTCGCGCCCGCCGCGGCCGCATTCGCCGCTGCAATCTCCGTCGCCGTCTGACCGCGGCAAGGAGGTTGCGCGTTCGGCTGCAGCGCGAAGTTGCTCGGATTGCCGCCGCACGCGGCAGCCGACCACTGCGGATCTGCGCCAGTCGGCCGGATGTCGCGCGACACCTCGTCGTAAGCCGCGCCGAACTTCAGATTGAGATCGTCGCCGCCCCACGTCAGCGCAAAACGACCGCCCGTCGTCTCGGTGTCGCGCTCCTCCACCGGCACGTTGACGCGACCTACGTCGACGCCGCCGCGATCGGTGACCAGCCAGTGGAAATTCGCAGGATTGTTCGGGCTCGTGGCCGAAGTGATCTGCGGGATGCCGCCGTCGTTGGTGTAGTTGACGGTGGCGGATCCGGAAATCACCAGCACGGTCGGCGACTCGCGGCGGAACTCGCTGCGAGTGATGTTGCCCTCCACGTCCAGGTTCAGCGTGTCGTTGATCTGCCAATTCAATCCGGGGTTCGTGCCCCAGAACTTCGTGTCTTCGACGTAGGGCCGGTACTCGAGCAGGAACTGCGAGTTCGGGAACACGCCGCTCGTCACGACGCAGCCGTTGGCGCAGTTCTCGCGGTCCACCTGCAGCTGCGTCGGAATGATCCGGCCGCCCTGGCTGCCGGCGCGCACGCCCCACATCATGTCGACGCGCTCGTAATCGTTCTCGGCCTTGCCGTACATCGAGTCGAGGAACACGTGCACGTCGTCGTTCGGCCGGTATTCCAGGCTGACGACGCCGTTGTAGCGGTCCTTGTCGCCGACTTCGAACATCGGACGGCCGAGGCGCGGGATCAGGGCGTTGTCGATCTGCTGGATCGTGCGGCCCGGATTGTTCGCCAGCAGGAAGGCCTGATCGATCGCGGCACCCGGCGTCAGGCCGGCAGCGCGATTGGCGGCATTGTCGGGCACCGTGCCAGGAGTGCCAGGCCCGTTACCTTGCGTAGTGTTGCAGGGCAAAGTGCCGCCGCCGCACTGGGCCTGCGTCAGCGCCATGCTCGCCCAACCGACGGTCTCGAAGCCGGTGGTCGCGACTTTGTTGCGGACCCCGGCCACGCCGACCAGTACGCCGAAGCTGTCCCAGGTGTTGCTCGCGATGAGCGAGCCGCGGGCGCCGGTGCTGTCGGCATTCGTGTTGTCGATGCCCTGAATCTGATACGTGAACCGTGCGCCCTCGCGGTCGAACGGCCGCGACATGCGCATGTTGATGGTGCCCGCGGCGCCGCCTTCGATCATTTCCGCGGATGACGTCTTCGCCACCGTCAGCTGCGAGAACAGCTCCGAGGGAAACATGTCCAGCGGCACTTCGCGGTTGGCGCTCGAGCCTTCCTGCGTCGAGGAGGCGATCGCGACCGGCGCGTTGTTCAGCAACACTTTCGTGAAGTTGGTGTTCAGGCCGCGAATCGCGACCAGATTACCTTCGCCGCTGATCTCGCGGCTGATCTGCACGCCGGGTATGCGCTGGAAGGATTCGGCGATATTCGTGTCCGGGAACTTGCCGATGTCCTCGGCGAAGATCGAATCGGTGAAGCCGATGGACTCGCGCTTCGCTTCGGTCGAGCTCTTCAGGCTCTGGCGAAAGCCGGTGACGATGACTTCTTCGAGCGACTCACCGGCGGCCGGTGTAGTCGTTTGCGCTGCCTGGGCCTGCGCGTGTCCGATGATGAAAGCGCCCATGCACACACCCAGCACCTGGCTGGAACGGCGTGTGGCGCATGCGACCAAGAGCCGAGGCGTACGCATCGTTCTCTCCCCCTCATAGCCGTCCGTTTTAGTGAACTTGCAATTCATGATAGCGCTCACAATTTGCGATTTGCAACCGCCGGCTCGTGGCATTGCTGCGCCATGCCTGCCAGCCGCAATATGCGCTGGCTCGCGTGCGCCGGCCGGAGCTGGAAACAGCAGGAAAAGCCGGTATCTGGCGTAGCCCGGCACGCACTTGGCGTCCGCAACGGCACCGCGAGGCAGGCCATTTGACCCTAGATGCTGGCTGCGATAATGATAACGGTATCAGTCCGCACTATACGAACGAGCGTGCCGCGTTGCGCGGCAGGGGGAATGCGATGAAGAAGAACCTGGGTTTGCTGGGCATTCCTCTGCTCACGGGCGCACTGCTCACGGCGACCGCCGCGCCTGCCCAAGAACGCGCCACCTATCGCAATCCCGCGGCGCCCATCGAACAGCGCGTGGAAGATTTGCTCGCCCGCATGACCCAGGACGAGAAGATCGCGCAGCTCACGTCGATCTGGACCCAGAAAAACCAGCTGTTCGATCGCGACGGACGGTTCGACGCCGCGGCGGCGCGACGCCTGTACCCGAACGGCATCGGCCAATTCGCCCGGCCGGCCGACCTGGTGGGCCCGGGCAACCCGTTCAAGACTCCCTATCGGGACGTACGCCAGACCATCGAACTGGTCAACGCCATGCAGCGCTACGCGCGCAGCACCCGTCTCGGCATCCCCGTGCTGTTCCACGAGGAGGGACTGCATGGCTACGCGGCCCGCGGCGCGACGCACTTTCCTCAGGCCATTGCGCTCGCAAGCAGCTGGGACCCGGCGCTGCTCGAACGCGTATTCACAGTGGCGGGACGGGAAATCCGCGCGCGCGGCGTCCAGCTCGTGCTCGCTCCGGTCGTCGATGTGGGGCGCGACCCGCGCTGGGGCCGCATCGAGGAAACCTACGGCGAAGACCCTTATCTCGTCGGCGAGCTGGGAGTCGCAGCCGTGCAGGGCTTTCAGGGGCGCACCCTGCCGCTCGCCAAGGATCGAGTATTCGCGACGCTCAAGCACATGACCGGGCACGGCCAGCCCGAGAGCGGTACCAACGTCGCGCCGGCCAACATCTCCGAGCGCATTCTGCGCGAGATGTTCTTTCCGCCGTTCCGCGCTGCCGTCGAGCGCGGCAATGCGCAGGCGGTGATGCCCTCCTACAACGAGATCGACGGCGTGCCCTCGCACGTGAACCGCTGGCTGCTGCAGGACGTACTGCGCGGCGAAATGGGCTTCAAAGGCGCGGTCGTCAGCGACTACTTCGCGATCAAGGAGACGATGGAAGTTCATCGAACGTCGACCGACCTGCTGAGTGCAGCCGTTCGTGCTTTCAAGGCAGGCGTCGACTTCGATCTCCCCGACGGTGAGTCATACGTGCTGCTGCCGCGCGCAATCGCGCAGGGATCGATCACGCAAGCCGAGCTCGACACGGCGGTGCGCCGCATGCTGCGGCTGAAGTTCCTGGCGGGTGTTTTCGAAGAGCCGTACGCGGACGTAAAGCGCGCAGTGGCAATCACCGACAACGCCGAAGCGCGTGCGCTCGCGCTCGAGGCGGCGCGCAAGTCCGTCGTCCTGCTGAAGAACGACGGCGTCCTGCCACTCCATGCCGATCGGCTCAAAACGCTCGCAGTGATCGGGCCGAATGCGGCGCGCATCGACCTGGGCGGGTACTCGAATGTGCCCAATCATGTCGTCACGGTCCTGGATGGCATCCGCGCGAAGCTGGGCGACCGCGTTCGCGTCGTGAGCGCCGAAGGCGTGCGGATAACAGACAGCGGCGACTGGTACGAGAACGAAGTCGTCCTGTCGGACCCGCAGCGCAATCGCGAGCGCATTGCCGAAGCCGTGCAGGTCGCACAAGGCGCCGACGCGATCGTGCTGGTGATCGGCGGCAGCAGCGCCACGAGCCGCGAAGGCTGGGCGAAGAATCACTTGGGCGACCGCGCGGAGATCGGCCTGATCGGTGAGCAGGACGAGCTCGCGCAAGCGATGTTCGCGCTGCGCAAGCCCGTGGCAGTCGTGCTGATCAACGGTCAGCCGCTGTCGATCCCGGACATCGCCGCGCAGGCCAATGCGCTGCTCGAAGGCTGGTATCCCGGTCAGGAAGGCGGCACGGCGCTCGCGGACATTCTGTTCGGCGATGCGAATCCCGGCGGCAAACTGCCGGTCACGATCGCCCGCTCCATCGGCCAGCTGCCGATGTTCTACAACCAGAAGCCGAGCGCGCATCGCGGCTATCACTTCGGCTCTGCCGAGCCGCTCTTCCCCTTCGGTTATGGGCTGTCGTACACGACGTTCGAGATCGGCACGCCGCGCCTTTCCGCGGCCAGAATCGCGCCGAATGAAACGGTCACGGTATCTGTCGACGTTCGCAACACCGGCGCCGTCGCGGGCGACGAAGTCGTGCAGCTGTACGTTCGCGACGTCGCCAGCTCGATCACGCGGCCGGTCAAGGAGCTCAAGGGATTTCGTCGCGTCACGTTGCAGCCCGGCGCAGCGACGACCGTGGAGCTCACGCTCGGCAAGGAGGCGTTCGCGTACTGGAACGAGTCGATGCAGTATGTCGTCGAGCCCGGCGAGTTCCAGATCATGGCGGGTCCGAATTCAGTCGATCTCAAGACCGCGGTGCTGATGGTTGGCCAGGCCGGCGAGTGAGCTCACCCGGCCGGTACCGCTGGCGGATCTGCGCGCTGCTGCTGGCGGCGACGACGATCAACTATATCGATCGGCAAGTGCTCGGAGTTCTCGCGCCGACGCTGCAGCGAGATCTGCACTGGACCGAGATCGACTACGGCAACATCGTCACCGCGTTCCAGGCTGCGTACGCGATCGGGTTGGTCACGGCCGGAGCGATCATCGATCGGCTCGGCACCCGGATCGGCTACGCGCTCGCCATCGCCGTTTGGAGCCTCGCCGCGATGAGCCACGCGCTCGTCGGCAGCGTCGCGGGTTTTGCAGCGGCACGCTTCGCGCTGGGATTGGGCGAGGCCGGCAACTTCCCGGCTGCGATCAAAACCGTGGCGGAGTGGTTTCCACGCCGTGAGCGCGCGCTGGCGACGGGCATCTTCAACTCCGGATCCAACCTGGGCGCGATCATTGCACCCGCCTGCGTACCTGTTATCGCCCTCGCATTCGGCTGGCAGGCCGCATTCCTGGCGACAGGCGTGTTGAGCGCAGCGTGGCTCGTCACGTGGCTGCTCACTTATCGACCACCCGAACAGCATCCGCGATTGTCGCGCGGCGAGCTCGAGCTGATACGCAGCGATCCGCAGGAAGCGGCAGTGCGCGTCCCCTGGCTGCAGTTGCTACGCCATCGACAGACGTGGGCGTTCGTCATGGCGAAATTCATGACCGATCCGATCTGGTGGTTCTTCCTGTTCTGGCTGCCCAAGTTTCTCAATGCCGAGTACGGCCTCACGCTCACGGGCCTCGGGCTGCCGCTCGTTTCGATCTTCCTCATGGCCGATGTCGGCAGCATCGCCGGCGGCTGGATGGCGGGCCGTTTCATCAAGCGCGGCTGGAGCGTGAACCGCGCACGCAAGACTGCAATGTTGATCTGCGCCGTCGCCGTTACGCCAATCGTGTTCGCATCCGGCGCCAACAATCTGTGGCTCGCGGTTGCTTTGATCGGTCTCGCGACGGCAGGGCATCAAGGCTGGTCGGCGAACGTGTTCACGCTCACCTCGGACATGTTTCCGCGGCACACGGTCGCGTCCGTGGTCGGCATCGGCGGTCTCGCAGGCGCAGTCGGCGGCATGATGATCGCAACGTTCACCGGATTCCTGCTCGAAACGACTGGCAGCTACCTGCCGGTGTTCCTGCTCGCGGGCTCAGCCTATCTGCTCGCGCTTGGGGTGGTACATGTGTTGGCGCCGCGGCTGCAGCCCGCTAGCATCCAATGATGATGATTGCGAAGCTCGCCGCATTGCTGTTGCCGTTCGTCGTGCACGCCGCTGCGGCGGCACCACTGTGCGGCCCATCCGGAAAATTTCTCGGCAGCGCGTTCAGCACCGCTCAATCCCCAGGATTCGCCGAATACTGGAATAAGGTGACGCCGGAGAATGCCGGCAAGTGGGGCCGCGTCGAGGCAGTGCGCGACGTGATGGATTGGACCGCCTTGGACGAGGCTTATGCGCTCGCCAAGTCCAGGGGCTTGCCGATCCAAATGCACGTGCTCGTCTGGGGCAATCAGCAGCCTGCGTGGATCGAGGACCTGCCACCGCAGGAGCAGCTCGCGGAGATTCGCGAGTGGTTCGCGGCTGTCGCCGCACGCTACCCGCAGCTCGATTTCGTCGAGGTCGTGAACGAGCCGTTGCATGATCCGCCGAGTCAGCGCGGCGCAGGCGGCGGCAATTACCTCGAAGCGCTCGGCGGCAGCGGCAAGACGGGTTGGGATTGGGTGATCAACGCGTTTCGCATGGCGCGCAGCTACTTTCCGCAGGCGCGATTGCTGATCAACGATTACGACATCACCAACGATCGCGCCGCGACGGAACGCTACAAACACATCGTCGGGCTGCTGCAGGCCGAGCGCCTGATCGATGCGATCGGCGTGCAAGGCCACGCGTTCACGACGACCGCGAAGATTCCGATGGCGACGCATGTTGCGAATCTCGATGCGCTCGCCGCGACCGGCCTGCCGATCTACGTTACGGAGCTGGATATCGACGGCCCGACCGACGAGACGCAGCTGCAGGACTACCGGCGCATCTTCCCGGTCTTCTGGGAACATCCAGCCGTGCGTGGAATCACGCTCTGGGGATTTCGTTCGCCGCTGTGGCGCAACGCGCAAGGCGCATACCTGGTGCGCAAAGACGGTACCGAGCGTCCCGCGCTGCAGTGGTTACGGCAATACGTTCGAGATCATGCGGGTTGCTCGAGCTCGGCACCGATCGGCCGAATAGAGCGCTTCGATCCAGCGTTCGACGCAGTCGTCGCGCCCGGCGCGCAAGTCGAGAAGCTGGCCGAAGGATTCGACTGGGCTGAAGGGCCAGTCTGGATTCGCGCTGGCGGCTATCTGCTATTTACCGACGTCCCGGCGAACACGCTCTATCGATGGTCGGCCCGCGACGGCGTGTCGATCTTTCTCAAGCCATCCGGCTACGAAGGTCGCGACCTCGCGGGATTGCGCGAGGCCGGTGCGAACGGGCTGATCGCCGCGGATGACCGGACGATCCTGATGGCAGATTCGGGCAACCGCGCCGTCGCACGACTGGCACTCGACGATCGGCGCAAGACGCCGCTCGCGACGCAATTCATGGGCCGACGCTTCAACAGTCCGAACGATCTCGTGCGCCGCTCGGATGGCATGATCTTCTTCACCGATCCACCGTACGGCCTCGAAGGACTGAATGCGTCCGCGCTCAAGGAGCTCGACTTCAACGGCGTGTATCGCCTTGCGCCGGATGGGTCGGTCGCCGTGATCGATCGCACGCTGAGTTTTCCGAACGGCATCGTGCTTTCGCCGGACGAGCGTGTGCTGTTCGTCGCCAACTCGGATCCACAACGGCCGATCTGGATCGCGTACGACTTGAATGCAGCCGGCGAGCCGACCGGCAGGAGAATCTTCGCGGACGCTGCAGATCTAGTCGGACCGACTGCACCCGGCTTGCCGGATGGCATGGCGATGAGCGCTAGTGGGCATCTGTTCGCGACTGCGCCCGGCGGCGTGCTGGTGTTCGCCAGCGATGGGCGGCGGCTTGGGAGGATCAGTACTGGCGCGGCTGTCGCGAATTGTGCGTTCAGTGACGACGGGCGCACGCTGTATCTGACGTCTGATCACATGCTCGCACGGGTGCGATTGCAACGGTAGGTCACCTAAACACTTCGAACCCCGCACGTTGGCGGATGTCCGCAGATGATGCTCCGGCCTGAACTTCGTAGCGGCCAGCGTCAACGACGTAATCCTTCGCAGCGGAGTCATAACGACGCAGGTCTTTGGCTGCGTCGATCGTGAACGTCACCTCCCGCGATGCTCCTGCCGAGAGTGCGACACGCGCGACGCCACGCAAATCCTTGCGCGCTCGCGGTCCCGCTGAATCCGGTGCCCGCACGTAGAGCTGCACGATTTCGTCAGCTGCTCGCTTGCCGACGTTCTTCACCAGCAACGACGCCGTTAGCTTGCCGTTCGGCTCGATGCGCGAACGATCCAGCCGCAGCGCCGAATATTCGAAGCGCGAATACGACAACCCATGTCCGAACGGATACAGCGCTTGGCCACCGAAGTATCGGTACGTGCGCCCTTGCATCGAGTAATCGTCGAACGCCGGCAACTTCTCGCTCGCCCTGTAGAACGTCACCGGCAGTCGCCCGGACGGACTCACGTCGCCGAACAACACATCGGCAACCGCTGTTCCGCCGCGTTGCCCCGGATACCACGCGACGAGGATCGCCGGCAGCTGCGCCTTCGCCCAATCGATCGCCAGTGCCGATCCAGTCGTCAGGACCAGCACGACCGGCTTGCCGGTTGCGCGCAGCGACTCGAGGAGCTTCTGCTGGCTCGCGGGCAGGCGCAGATCGGTGCGGTCTCCCCCCGCGAAGCCCGGATAATTCACCTTCATCTCCTCGCCTTCGACGTCGCCAGTCAAGCCGCCGACGAACACGATCGCGTCGGACTGCCGCGCGATGTCCATCGCTTCCTCGAACGGCGGCCGCGCGCCGGGCCGACGCCAAGCGAGACGCACCTCCGCGTCGCGAATGTCCTCGAAGTATTCGAGCCGCAGGTCATACGCCCTGCCCGCTTCGAGATCGATCATGACGCTGCGGCTGCGCACGCGTTCGTTGGTCTCCCAGCCATTGAGCAGCTCGCGACCGTCGAGGAACAGGCGGAAGCCGTCGTTCGCTCCGACGACCA
>Ga0075421_100007128_pt1 | contig 13666 bp, 12 predicted proteins | sample SoiMetdeltSBSDD5_FD_75292 | JGI IMG/M metagenome (GOLD analysis project Ga0075421, IMG submission 75292) | Bulk soil microbial communities from a Populus tree surrounding site in Tennessee, USA - Soil MetaG P. deltoides SBSDD5 | ecosystem: Environmental > Terrestrial > Soil > Tree plantation...
GACCGCGGTTCAGATTCTCTACGTCAACCTCGCGACCGACGGGTTACCTGCGCTTGCCCTTGCCGTGGATCCCCCGGAAGACGACTTGATGCTACGGAAGCCGAGGGACGCTCGCATCGGCATCTTCACGCGGCCCGTCGTCGTGATGCTGCTCGTCGCCGGACTATGGTCAGCCCTCGTGAACGCGACGCTGTTCACGTGGCTGCTGCGGAGTGGCCGCCCGCTGCCGGAAGTCATGGCGATGACGTTCGTGTCGCTGGTGCTGATTCAATTCTTCAACGCCTACAACTGCCGTTCCGATCGGCACTCTGTGCTTCGGCAGCCGTTCGCCAACCGCTGGCTCAACACGGCGATCGTGTGGGAGATGGCGCTCCTGCTGATCATCATGTACGTCCCGTTCTTTCAGCGGGCGTTCGGCACCTTCAGTCTGTCGGCTGGTGATTGGGTACTGACGACGGCGCTCGCCTTCTCTGTCGTGCCGGTGCTGGAGGCGCTGAAGTGGATGGCGCGCCGCGGCTGGTTCGGAGAACTGGTGTAGGTCCGGCTGAAGTAGCGGAGGGTCATTAGACCCTCCGGAGATCAAGGCGGGTCTGAAGACCCGCCTCTACTTGTTGGCGGCGTCAGCCGCCGCTCTCTCGTCTGCCCGGGCTCCACTCAGGATGTTGAAGAGCGAGTAATTGCCCTCGTGGCACGCGTATTCGTAGTACCCGTAGGTGTCGTCCCGCTTCAGGGGGTACTGGATCGTCCACGGCCTGGTCCACGTCTTCGGATCGTCGACACGCATCTCATAGAGCATCACGTTCGCGCTCATCGGCGTGAATCGCTCGGTGATCGTGATCTCGCTGCTGTGACGCGTGCCTCCCCCGTTGACGCCGATGCCTGGAGCGAAGCTGCCGATGTTCTTCGTCTCCACCACGAGCGTATCGCCGTCCCAATGACCGCGCGAATCGCCCATCCACATCCTGATACGCGGACTCGGGTGCGGGCGCCCGTCGAGCGGCACGACGCGCGCCTCATGGATCATCTCGTTGCGAATCGCCACGTAGCCCGGCGCTTGCACGATCTCGTTGCCGTTGTTGTAAATGACTGGAAGGATCGAGCCCGCGATTCCGCGTGAGATGCAGCGGTCATACAGGCTGCGATCCGTGTAGGAGTCTGCCGGTCCGCGCCCTTCTCGCGCCGCGCGCGCGGCGGCCTGCCGCTGCTGCGCCGCGGGTGTGAGCGCAGGCATGCGCCCGTCAGGTGGATCGACGATCAGCGACGCCTGATACTGAGGCTTGCCGCGTTCGAGCCAATGCGGCGGTGGTGAGACGGGACCGCCAACGTCCCCACCCGGTGTGGCGGCCGCGTGGTCCAGATTGAAGTCCGCCTCGTCCTGCGCCGCCTGTCGAGCGAACCGCTCCTGCACCTGTTTGTACTCCGCGTGGGTCAGCACGTTGCGCGTGCCGAGCTTGGGGTCACGCTGCAACGGTGTGCCGACCATGTCGGTGCCTGGCCACTTCCCCTGCAGATCGGGATCCCCCCATGGAGTCCTGGGGACGGTGTAGTTGGGGTCGCGCTTCACGATCGACGGCGGGCTCTGGGCCGTCAGGAAGGCTGCCGATATCACCGCCATCACGGTGACCACCATCAATGTCTTCTTCATGTCGTCTAACACCCCGGGTGTTTCTCACACCAATTACAAAACACCCCCGGGGTCGTTTCTACAGCGAGTACACCATTAACGTGTTGCCCGCGACAACTGCGACGTACTGCTTCCCGCTCTTGCCCTGATAGCTCATCGGGTTCGCGTTGGCGTTCGCCTCGAGCATGGTCGTCCAGATTTCCTTGCCGGTTTTGGCGTCAAAGGCGCGGAAGCGGCGATCGTTGGTCGCGCCCACGAAGACGAGCCCGCCCGCTGTGACAGTCGGTCCCGCACTGCCGCTATTGCCTACGAGTCGTCTTCCCTCAGGAAGCGCATCGTTCACACCGAGCACCGACTCCCAGGCAATGGCCCCCGTGTTGACATTCACCGCGATGAGCCTTGACCACGGCGGGCGCTGACACGGCAGCTGGGGCCCTGGCCGCGGTCGACCGTCGGCGTCATAGCCGTTGAGCGGAGCACTGAAGGTGAAGAACGGACCGACGCCATTCACGCTCGCCCGATCGTAGGCCTGCTTCGAGCCGCGCGCATCGAAGCTGTAGTCGATCGTCGGATCCTTCTCTTCGACCCAACCCACGAGCGATGTGTTCTGCGCATTCACGAAGATGTAGCCCGTCGTCGGGTCGACCGCCATACCTCCCCAGTTGACGCCGCCTGTGCCGCCCGGGAACTGGATCGTCGATTTGGGCGGATCACCCTTCTTGTGAAACATGAAGGGAGTAAACGGACCGGCGTTGAAGAAGCCACCGGCTTTGTCCCACATCGCCTGACACGCGGCGACGTGTTCAGCGGTGGTGTCGGCGGCTGTCACCATGTCCTCTTTCTTGAAGCTCACGCGACTGAGCGGACCGGGGCGGGCGGGAAACGGCTGCGTCGGCGAATACCATTCGGTCGGCACGTCGCCCTTCGGAACAGGACGTTCTTCGACGGGAATGATCGGCTTGCCGCTGGTGCGATCGAGCACGAACAGATAGCTGGTCTTCCCAACGTGGGCGATTGCTGGAACCCGGCGACCGTTCTCAGTGACCTCGAGCAGACCGCCGGCCGTCGGCATATCCGAATCCCAGATGTCGTGGTGAACCGTCTGGAAGTGCCAGAGGTATTTGCCGGTCTGCGCATCAACGGCGACAACGGAATTGGCGAAGTCGTTCCTGCCCGGTCGATCGCCGCCGTAGTAGTTGGCGGCCGGTCCGGACACCGGTAAGTACACGATCCCGCGTTCGACATCGACTGGCGCGGCAAACCCCCACATGTTCGTACCCGAACGGTCTTTCCACCCGTCACCCCACGTATCGTTGAACTTCTCACCAGGTTTGGGGACGGTCTGAAACTCCCACAATTTCTTTCCGGTCCTCGCATCGAACGCACGCGGGTTGCCGGGGGGCCCTTGCGGCACTTCATTGACGTTGGCGCCGATGATGACGACGTTGCGGTACAGCGTGGGGGTGCCGTTGTAGGGAACGCCGATGTTAACGATGCCTTCAGTGCCGAACCCGGCGGCGGGCTTCCCTGTCGCAGCGTCGACTGCGAACAGGCGCGTACCGCTCAGGAACATCACGCGCGGGGCAGTTTCGCCGTCTCCTGGCCAGTACCCAACGCCGCGCTGCGACGCTGCGGGCACAGGTGGACCGCCACCGCGACGTCCACCACCAAGACCTGGCGGCGTCGCCGCCGCCGCAGCTGGAGCCTGCGCATCACTCACCGGCGGCGCGGGCGCGGCAGGCGCAGCAGGAACGGTGAAGGACCAGATCTCTTTGCCAGTATCGGCATCGAGTGCAACAACCTGCGGACCACTGGACGCATACATCACGCTGCCAACGACCAGAGGTACAGAGCTTGCGCCCCCACCAAGTCGATACGTCCACGCCTGCTTCAAGGAGCCCACGTTGCCCGTGTTGATCTGCGTGAGCGGCGAGTAGCGAGTCGCGGCGAGATCGCGATTCAGGTTCGGCCAGTCTCCCGGCGCGATCTGACTCTTCGCGTTGTTCGATGCCGTACCCTGCGCCCAGACACTCATGGCAACGGCAACCACTGCCGCTCCGGTTGCACTGACAAGACGATTCATCGATCTCCTCGGGATGGCTCTCTTAGTTCCTATCGCGGCAGCGCATAAGCGATGTAGGCACCCGGCGCTGGAGGGGGTCCGCCTGCTCGTCCGCCGCGCCCACGTCCGCCACCCTGCGCCTCAGGACCGCCACCGGCGGCAGCGGCGCCTTGTCCACCGCGAGCTGCAGGCGCCGGGCCGCCAAAGCGAGCCGGGAACAACCCCGCACCTGACGCCACCGGGAACACGATGAACTGACGACCACCGACTTCATACGTCGACGGCACTCCCTCTGAGCCTGTCGGGAGATCCTTCGTCCACACCACTTTGCCCGAGTCACGATCGTAGGCGCGCACGGTGCGATCCGAGGCCGTCGCCACGAATACCAGACCACCCGCCGTCACGAGTGGACCACCACGCGGCATGTGGGATCCCGAGTCAGCCTTGATAGCAAGCTCGGGCGGCGCGGTCACGCCGCCGTGCGGGACACGCCACTTGATCTCGCCAGTGTTGAGATCGTAGGCCGTGATCTCCGACCACGGAGGACTGATCGCGGTCATGCCATTGCTCGGGCTGAGCATGAAATCGTACGGCGACGTGTAGCGTACCGGCCCCTTCGATGCCGCCTCTTTCGCCGCAGCCATCAATTGTGCCTTTTGCTCCGCGGTGACGATCGGGCTTGCCGGTCCACCGCCGAGCGCACCTCCTGCGGTCGGCTCTTCGTTGCTCAACACGAGACGCATCAGCGTCGGCATGTTCTTGGTGACGACGTAGAACTCGCCGCGAACGGGATCGACGGCGGAGCTCCCCCAGTTGGCACCGCCGTTGTGGCCAGGCAGCTCGATCGAGCCTTCGAGGCTGGGCGGAGTAAAGAGCCCCTCGTTCCTCACACTCCGCAGCCGCTGACGCAACATCTCTTTCTCCGCCTCAGGCAGATAGGGGTTGATGTCTTTCTCGGTGAACGACTGTCTCGCGAATGGTGCGGGCTTGGTCGGGAACGGCTGCGTTGGCGAGCTCTTCTCGCCGGGGACGTCGGACTGTGGGACGGGGCGCTCTTCGATCGGGAAGATCGGCTGGCCCGTCTTGCGATCGAACACGAAGATGAAGCCGAACTTGGTCGCCTGCGCCACGACGTCGATGTTGCGCCCGTTCTGGCGAAGCGTCAGCAGCTTGGGGGCCTGCGGGAGGTCGTAGTCCCACAAATCGTGGTGCACCAGCTGCCGATGCCAGAGCCGCTTGCCCGTCCGCGCGTCGAGCGCGACGAGGCTGTTGGCGAACAGGTTGTTTCCTGGTCGATCGCCGCCGTAGAAATCGAAGCGCGCGGTGCCGAACGGAATGAACGCGATTCCGTTCTGGGCGTCGACGGTCAGCTCGCTCCAGTTGTGGACGCCGCCCGCCTTCTTATAGGCGCCCTCCGGCCACGTGTCGTACCCGAACTCACCAGGATGCGGAATGCTGTGGAAGACCCACACGATCTTCCCCGTCCGTACGTCGTAGGCCTGAACGTCGGCCGGCGTCGATTCGTAACCGGCCCCTTGCGCCGGCAGCGAGATGATCATCAGGTTCTCGAAAATGCGACCGGGGTTGCTCGTCTGCAGCGGATTGCGGGCCTCGCGCCACAGCGCCACGCGCAGGTCCACGCGCCCGTTGGTGCCGAAGGACGTAATCGTCTCGCCGTTCTGCGCGTTGATCGCTGTCAGGTTTCCCGCATTGAGATAGAGGAGCCGACGATCGGACCGATCGGGGCTCTCCCAGTAGTTGATCCCTCGCGCACCGATTGACCCCTGGTTGGCATGCTGCCAGATCTCTTTTCCAGTGGCCGCGTCAAGCGCGACGATGGCGTTGCCCGTGCCCTGCACATACATGACCCCATCGACGACGATGGGATTGAAGGTCACGTTGCCGTTCACCGCGTACGTCCAGGCCACATCGAGTCGGGATACGTTCGACTTGTTGATCTGATCGAGCGCCGAATACTGGGAAGAATGTGAGCCGCCCTGATAGGCGGTCCACGTGGTGTACGGCTTCGAGCTGCTGCGGGCGGGTCCGCTCGACCCGGACTGTCCGGCCAGCGACACACCGGCGATAAGGGCGACGATCAACAGTGATCCACCGAGTCTGCGCATTGAAAAAGTCCTTTAGCCGCCCGTTCGGCGGCCGGGATGAACGGGGCGATCGATACGGACCAGCAGGCGAATCTTACCGTAAACTGCGCGTCCGGTGATGGTTAGCCCTCCTTGACGAGGCGTCCGATATCGCGGTGGTCGAGCGCAATCACCCTGGCGATCTGCGCATAGTCGCGGCCCCGGTGCACCACCGTGAGATGGTAGGTCGCGGCGCAACTGGCGATGAGACAGTCCACACTCGAACGCACGGTGACGCCCTGTCGCCGCACGCGCCGATAGATATCCACGGCGCGCTCGACGATCGGAAGCGGCAGAGGCAATGCAACACACGGCAACGCAAGGCTCAGCCGCCCTGCGCACGTCCCGAGGAAACTCTACCCCCCGACGAAACGACGCACGATCGGCGGCCGTATAATACGCACGCAGTCATCGACTTCCGGTCGTCTCGGGCTCTGGGCTCCCGGCTCTCGGGAGTTCGCAAAGGAGTCACCATGATCACGCGCCTTCTTGCATCTCTCGTGGTCGCCGTCGTGATCGCCTTCACGGCTTCCCTCCCTGTCGCAGGTCAGAGCACTTCCAGTTCAGCTCCTCCACTTGTGGTCACGGCGTACAACGGCGGACCGGCGACGAACTACGTCACGCCGCGCACGCCGTGGGGAGACCCTGACCTGCAGGGCACATGGTCGAGCGACGACACCGAAGGCATCCCGCGCGAGCGTCCACCCGCGCTGGGCACGCAGCTGTACCAATCCGATCAGGAGTACGCGGCGCGCGCGAAGCAGATCCAGGCCAACGTCGTGAACCGCGAAAACAACGCCACCAGCACTTTCCGGAATGATTTTGCGCGGCGGGCGTTTCGTCAGACGTCGATCATCGTCGACCCGCCGGACGGGCGGATGCCGGCGTTCACGGCGGAAGCGCAGAAGCGCCGTGCGCCCCGCGATCGCGGAACGTTTGGCGATGGTCCGTTCAACACGACCGACGATTTCACGCTCTACGACCGTTGCATCACACGTGGCATTGTCGGATCGGTCCTGCGCGTGGTCTATGGCAACGGCAACCGCATCGTCCAGGCGCCGGGGATGGTGGCAATCAGTTACGAGATGATCCACGACACGCGAGTCATGTACACCGACGGGCGCCCGCACGTCTCGCCCAACATCCGGCAGTTACTCGGTGACTCGAGAGCGCGCTGGGAAGGCGACGAGCTCGTCGTCGAGACCACGAACCTCACGGATCGGACGAGCATCGGCGGCAACGGTAACGGCCTTCGCCACAGCGCGAAAATGGTGATCACGGAGCGATTCAAGCGTGTGGCCGCCGACGTGCTTCAGTATCAGTTCACGGTCGACGATCCGGCCACCTACGAGAAACCGTTTACGATGTCGTTCCCATTGACCCCACTCGACGGTGGCATGCTGCTCCCCTACGACTGCCACGAGGGCAACTACGCTGTCCGGCAATCGCTCGGGGCCGAGCGGGCCGAGGATCGCGCGCTCCAGCAGGATCTCCAGCGCGGCATCATCCGTCCGCGCCGCGGTGTCCAGGAGAGTGGCCCCGGTGGTGGCGGTAACCGCGGTCGCGGCGCCGGAGCCGCAGCACCGGCGGCCACGCGCGATCCCGAGGACGCGAACTAGACGCTATCGGGTGACGTTGCTGATACGACACACCGAGGCTCTGAGAAACACCGACGGCACATGAAGGTTGTTCTCTGTGCCGCGGTGTCTCTGTGTGACGTAATCAGGTGAAGCGGAGCCGAGAAGGAGTCAGTCATGTTCATTCGCGCGCTTGCGTCCCTCGCTATCGCCGCAACGATCGCGTCGTTCGCGTCCTTATCCGTATCAGGTCAGGCGACGTCAGCGCCGCCTCTTGTCGTCACGGCATACAACGCGGGAGCACCGACTCCGTATGCCGTCCCCCGAACCCCGTGGGGAGATCCCGATCTCCAGGGTGTCTGGTCCAGCGACGACACCAGTGGCATCCCGATGTCGAGACCGGTGGACCTCGGCACTAACTTGTACCAGTCCGACGAACAGTGGGCGGCCAGGCAGAAGCAGACCCAGCAGGGCATCCAGAACGCGCTGAACGCCATCGGGACTTTCCGCGGTGACTACGCGCAACGATCCTTCAGGCAGACCTCACTCATCGTCGATCCGCCCGACGGACGCACGCCTGCGTTCACGCCCGCAGCCGAGAAGCGGCGCGCCTCCCGCGACCGCGGCACATTCGGCAATGGTCCTTTCGACACGCCGGAAGACTTCACGATGTACGACCGCTGCATTACGCGCGGCATCGTGGGTTCGGTGTTGCGTGTCGTCTACGGGAACGGCAACCGAATCGTGCAGGCGCCCGGCATGGTGGCGATCAGCTACGAGATGATTCACGACACGCGCGTGCTCTACACCGACGGACGGCCGCATGTTTCCCCGAGCATCCGCCAGTTGCTCGGTGATTCGCGGGCGCGGTGGGAAGGCGAGGAACTGGTCGTCGAAACGACGAACCTGACGGATAAGACGAGCATCGGGCTGAACGGCAACGGCCTGCGCCACAGCGACAAGATGACGATCGTGGAGCGCTTCAAACGGGTCGCTGCCGACGTCATCCAGTATCAGATCACCATCGACGATCCGGTGACCTACGTCCGTCCGTTCACGCTCTCGCTTCCCTTGACGCCGCTCGAGGGGAACATCTTGCTGCCCTATGATTGTCACGAAGGGAACCTTGCGATTCTCCAGTCGCTCGGCGCCGAGCGGGCAGAGGATCAGAAGCTCGAGGCCGATCTCAGGCGTGGACTCATCCGCCCGCGCCGACCGGTACAGGACGGCAACCCACAGGCTGGCGGCGGCGGTCGCGGGCAGGGAGCCGCAGCTGGAGCTGCTGCGCCGGCAGGCGGACGCGCGGGAGGCGCACCTCCCGAAGGGGATCAGGAACGATAAGATCTAGCGAGGCGCTGCCTCAGACCGCCTCGCTAGCCGCAGCGCCTTCTGGCCCCGCTTCGCGGGGCAGCCGTCTTGACCGGCGAAGGCTTGACTCAAAAGGTCACGAATTCATGCGGTCAAGACGTCTAGGAGGCGAAGGGAGACGACTGATGAATAGGCGAGTTCTTGCGTCACTCGGTGCAGTCAGCACGATGGCGCTGATAGCGACGGCGACGCTGCCACTCTCGGGTCAGAGCGGTACACCAGCGATGGTCATCACGGCGTACAACGGTGGTCCAGCCAACCCGTACACGGTCCCCAAGACACCGTGGGGCGATCCCGATCTGCAGGGCATCTGGAGCAGCGACGATGCGACGATGCCGATGTCGCGGCCGCAGAACTTCGGCGATCGGTTGTACCTGAACGACGAGGAATTCGCCGCGCGTCAGAAACAGATTCAGACTGGCATTAACAACGCCGAGAACGCCGTCGGATCCTTCCGGGGCGACTTCGCGAGGCGGGCGTTCCGCCAGACGTCGCTCATCGTCGATCCACCTGACGGCCGTACTCCCGCCTTCACCGCCGAAGCACAGAAGCGTCGCGCGCCACGCGACCAGGGCACGTTCGGCAACGGTCCCTTTGACTCCACACTGGACTTCACGCTGTACGACCGCTGCATCACGCGCGGCATCGTCGGCTCGGTGATGCGCGTGGTTTACGGCAATGGCAACCGCATCGTCCAGGCGCCGGGCATGGTTGCGATCAGCTACGAGATGATCCACGACACGCGTTTCTTCTACACCGACGGGCGTCCACACGTCTCGCCGAACATCAAGCAGTACCTCGGTGATTCCCGGGCTCGCTGGGAAGGCGACGAGCTGGTCGTCGAAACGACGAATCTCACGGACCAAACCAGCATCGGCCCGAACGGCAACGGCCTGCGCCACAGCGACAAGATGAAGATCACGGAACGCTTCAAGCGCGTCGGCGATCAGATTCTTCAGTACCAGATCACGGTGGACGATCCGGTGACCTACGCCCGTCCATTCACGTTGTCATTGCCGCTGACGCCGCTCGATGGCGGCGTGTTGCTGCCCTACGAGTGCCACGAAGGCAACTACGCTGTCCGGCAGTCGCTCGGCGCCGAACGTGCGGAAGATGACAAGGTTGCCGCGGATTTCAAGCGCGGCATCATCCGTCCGCGGCGCCCCGTGCAGGATGGTTTAGGAGTCGGTGGACAACTGCTCGGTGAAGGCGGACCGGGAGGTCCCGCCCCCGGCGCCGGTCGTGGCGCAGGGCCGGGTAACTGACAACATTGTTGCTCCTTGATTTGGTATTTGTGATTCGTTGGTGATTGGTGATTCTTGATTGGGAGATTTAGCCGCTGTCACTCGACAATCAACAGTCCAGAATCATCAACGAATCAAGAATCACGAATCAAAGATCATAAAATGCACTGAAGGCTGGAGACTCAAACGGATGAACCGAAACGTGTGGATCGTTGCAGGAGTCGTGGTGATCATCATCGCGATCCTGAACGTGCTTCTGGGAATGAATCTCGTGCCGACCAGGGCGATTGCCGAACAGCGTGGCACCGTCGCCGGGTGGTGGTTGATCTGGGTCGTGATCGCGATCTGTGTGATCTGCGCTGTTTCCCTCGGTGGATTTCTCGTTGCAGCAGGCCTCGGGAAAGTCCCGGAAACGCGGGCTAAGTAAACAGACCAATCAATCTCGCGTTGTACGTCACAGCGGTCCAGGTCACCATCGAGACGACGCCGACCACCTTGCCGGTCAGGGTGGTTTCGTTCGCTTGAGTCACCTTGCGGCGAACCGTCACGAGCAGGATCAGGCCAAAGGCGATCCAGTACATCTTGTACCAGAAGTACTCGCTGAAATATTCGCGAGTGGCGTTCTGCATCAACTGCGGAAGACCAGTGCAGACGAGACCGATCAAGCCGGCGATCATCCACGGCCGGGCGTCCCGCGCAACTTGGGCCACCGTTTTGGATCGCATTCCGTAACCGAGCAGCCGCAAATCCACGATCATCATGCCGCCGGCAAAGAGCGCCAGAAACACGAGGTGAATGGCCTGGACCAGCGGATAGATCCAGATCGATGCTCCGATCGCCTGACTGATGGGCCACGCACCCATCGCCTCGAAAAATCCCTGTAGCATTCGCTCGACTCCTGATCACGGCCCAGCTGAAGCCGGACACCACGACGCCTTGGCTAGTTCTGGAACCAGTTGTACGGAATGAGCCGGCCGGATACGATCACGATGGCCCACAGCACGATCGACAGGGCACCGGAAAGTCTGGCTCCGAGCGGTGTCGTCGCCCTCGTGTCCCACGTCACCACCGAGTGGTAGGTGATGAAGTGGAACGCCATGGCGTTAATGCCCGCCAGCACCATCACCAGCATCTTCGTCCAGAAAAAGATGTTGACGTAGAAGCGCATCGGATCGGAGTAGGTAAGCGTGAGCCCGGTGACCGAGCTCAGGCCCATGCCCAGCATCTGCCAGGGGAATAGCCGCTTCTGCACCTCTGAAAACGGTGCGCTCATGTTTCCGATGCCCAGCAGCCGGAGATCCATCATCACGATCAGCCCGGCGAACAGGCACATGCTCAGGACATGAGCCACCGTGAGGTAGGGAGAGAACAGCAACGACTCCCGGATGGCGATGCTCGTTGGGAACTCGCTCACCCACTGAAACACATTGCGCAACGGCATCATCAATTCGGCCATTTACTCCCCTGCCTCGCACTCCCCTGCCTCGCCGGCCGCCTTTCCAGCCGCGCTCGGATTCCCCACCCCAACTGAGCTACGAATGTCAGTCTTCGAGCTCCGGTGTTCGTGCTTACGGGATGCAGCGCATCTTCAGGTCGTCCTTGTCCCGATACTTCTCGTGACAAGCGGCGCAGGCATCCGCCACCGTTCCACTGACTTCCACCATCTGGTCCATGTTCTTCGACTGCGCGGCCTTGTAAGCGGCAGCGCCGGCATCGACCAATCCCTGTGCCCACTTCTTGAAGTCTTCCTGATCGACAGGAGCCGGGCGGCCGTTCTCACACATGCGACCGGGAATCAGCAGCAGGTTGCCGGTCTCCTGGAGCGCGATCCCCGCGTTCTCCACTGCCTGCCACCCGCCGTACACACCCGAGAACTGCGACGATGCAGACTGGCCTTCGGCCGGTTTCTGCGCAGCGCCCGGGTCCGTGGTCTGCGTGTCGAAGATGATGTTGGAATTGGGGAACGGGATGCCGCGCATGACCTGCGCGAGCGTGCCGTATGCCTTGGCGGCCCCCGCCGCTGGTGCCGCCGGAGCTGGCGCCTGCGCCGGGGAACAGGAAATCAGGAAGATCGAGATTGCAACGAGCCCATACACGCGTTTCATATGCGTCCTCCAACGCGACGGCCGCAGGCCGCCCGTGCCGGCCCCGCGGTATCGGCACACGTTACCTTGACGAATTGCAACAGTTCAACGCGGAAGATTTCCATGGGTGTGGAAGGTTTCGCGAGGAAAGTAGCCAGCGGGGACCCGTTGTGCACAGTCGGGGCCCGAGTCTATCTCACAGATTTCCAGAGGGTCAAGGTAAGCTATGCCACTGACTTGAGGCATCTGTGCAGGACCTGACAACCGGATCGCTGACCGGACATCTCCTGAGAACGACCAGTTACATGCTGGTCAGCATGGTTTTTCAGACCCTGTACGTGCTGGTGGATCTCTACTGGGTCGGTCGCCTCGGAACCGAGGCGGTCGCCGCGGTCGGCATCAGCGGCAATCTCACGTTCATCGTCCTCGCGGCTACACAGATGTTGGGCGTCGGCACGACCACGCTCGTAGCTCATGCCACCGGTCGTCGTGATCAGACTCAGGCGACTGTCGTGTTCAACCAGGCTCAGGTGTTGTCGGTCGTCGTCGGCGTCTTGTTTCTCGTGATCGCGCTCGCGCTGCGAGATCCCTATGCCCGCGCCTTCAGCGCAGACGAGGCGACGATGACGCTGACGCGGGAATACCTGCTCTGGTTCATTCCGGCGATGGCGCTGCAGTTCGGCCTCATCGCGATGGCGTCAGCCCTTCGAGGAACGGGCAACTTCCGCCCTGGGATGATCGTGCAGACCGCGACCGTGATTATCAACATCGTACTGGCGCCCATCCTGATCTTCGGGTGGGGCATCGGCCGGCCGCTCGGAGTCGCCGGTGCCGCCATCGCCACGCTGCTGGCCATCGCCATTGGTGTCGTGTGGATGGCGATGTACTTCTGGCACCCTGATGCCTATCTGAAATTCACTCCGGGCGACTGGGCACCACGCTTCAGGTTGTGGGGCGACATGCTGAAGATCGGACTGCCCGCAGGCGCAGAGTTCGCGCTCATGGCCGTCTACCTCATGATCGTGTACGCGGTGTCGCGGCCCTTCGGCGCAGCCGCGCAAGCCGGTTTCGGGATTGGCATACGCATCCTGCAGGCCTGCTTCCTTCCTGTCGTGGCGCTCGGCTTCGCGGTGAGTCCGGTTGCCGGCCAGAACTTCGGCGCGCGACAGTCGGCGCGCGTGAAGGAAACGTTCAAGACCGGCGCCGCGATCGCGGCAGCTGCGATGCTGGTCCTTGCCGTGGCGGTGTGGGTCTGGGGTGACGCGATGGTGCTCGTGTTCACCACCGACGCGGCGGCGGTGGCCGTCGGCGAGGACTACCTCCACATCGTCGCCTTCAACTTCGTCGCCTCTGGTGTGATCTTCGTCAGCTCCAGCATGTTCCAGGCGATGGGCAATACGATCCCCTCGCTGATCACGTCGGGAGCACGCATCCTGATCGTTGCCGTTCCGGTCCTGCTGCTCGCAGGCACTCCTGGCTTCGCGCTCCGGTGGATCTGGTACATTTCTGCGGCGGCAGTGCTGGTCCAATTGACGATGAATCTGCTGCTGCTCAAACGTGAAT
>Ga0075421_100007130_pt1 | contig 13664 bp, 10 predicted proteins | sample SoiMetdeltSBSDD5_FD_75292 | JGI IMG/M metagenome (GOLD analysis project Ga0075421, IMG submission 75292) | Bulk soil microbial communities from a Populus tree surrounding site in Tennessee, USA - Soil MetaG P. deltoides SBSDD5 | ecosystem: Environmental > Terrestrial > Soil > Tree plantation...
GTGGTGGTGAAGAAGAACTCGCACATCGAGTTCCAGCTCGGCGGGGGCGGCTACGGCACGTTCGGTGACGACATGACGGACGGCTCCGGGCTCACCTTCACGGCGCAAGGCGAGACGAAGGCCGAGAAGGCGCTTCGCGACTCGATCAAGAACGCGCCGGGTCCGACGAAGCGAAAGCAGTTCGAGCGAGAGCTGGCGAGCCTGCGTCAGGAGCGCGAGCGCGAGAACGCCCGCGCGGAAGCGGAGGCGAAGCAGGCGCAGAGCGTCATCGAAGCGAATCTGCGGATGAAGCGGGCCGAGAGCGGGAGTCGCTTCAACGTCCGCTACAAGAACGGCATTCCGTCCGACGCCCTGACGCCCGACGGCCTGATGCGCGCCCTCGCGCCCTACGTGGACTTCAACTCTTCTGCCGCCGTCGAGTCAGCCGGGACGGCCGGCGGCGCGCCAGGGCAAGCATTGGCGCCGAACGGAGGATCGCGACCCGCGCCCACGACCATTCGTAAAGGGTTGTTGCTCGAGGACGTCGAGACGCTCCTCGGTCCCGCGGTTACCGCGTCCGAGACGAAGGAGGGCACGCTGACCGTGCTCAAGCGCGCGTACCGCAAGGACGGCCAGCGGATCGACGCGAGGTTCGTGAATGGCGTGCTGATCGACTACACGATACGGTCCCAGTAGAGCGCGCCGCACCGTCGCCCCGGTCGTTAGGTGGCGCGGCGACGCTACCGCGCCTTGGCGTGGAACACGAACTTCTCGGCCGCTGGAGACTCGAAGTTCTTCTTCACCAGCTCCAATCCGACCGGCTTGGCGGGGTTGATGCGGAAGATGCTCGCCATCCGACTCGGAGCGCGCGCCGAAGCCGCTCCGTACGTGTAAGGGCTGAACATGCCGTCGAACGAGAGTGTCCCGAGCTGCTCGACCGCACGCAACAGACCGGGGCGGGTGAGATCGCCTGACGCGACAGCCCGCTCCAATGTCTGGTGCACGATGTAGCCAAGGTTCCAGCCGACCGCGGCGTAGACGTCCGGCTTCTGGTCGGGCTTGAACGTCGCGAGTGCCGCGAGCATCTCGCGCATGCCGGTAACCGTCGTGTCTCCCCATTCGGGCCCGTCCCACGCCAGCAGCAGGTGCTCGGCGTAATAGTCCTTGAGCGCCGACTCTGCCAGCGACGGCGCCCAGCTGGGCACGAGCGCGATCCATTGTGGTGCGAAGCCGAGCTGGGCGGCGGCGCCTAACAACCGGCCCGTCACCCCAGGCAGCGACACGAGGAACACCGCGTCGCACTTCGCGTTCCGCAACTGGGTGATCGGTGCGACGAAGTCCTGATCATCCTGCTTGAAGCGCGCGGTGGCGGCGATCTCGAACCCGAGCTCCTTCGCCGCGAACTCTACTCCTTCCAAGCCGGCCTGCCCGTACCCCGTTGCGATCGTGAGCGCGCAGACCCGCTTCCCGGCGCCACCGCCTTCCGTGAGATAGTAGCCGATGCCGTTGATCGCCGAGAGCTGATACGCCGGCCCCCAGGGGATGAGGTGCGGCTCGCGGACCCAATCGGCGTCGAACGTGGTCGGTACCGCGACCACGCTATCCTCGGCCAGAAGCGGGAGCACCGTGTTGATGTGATCGGTGCCGAGGATCTGCGCCATCATGGCGACGTCGCCCTTGATCTTCTGGTACTTCTGCGCGCTCGATGACGGGTTGATGTACGCGACGTCTTCCACGAGGAGTCGCACCCGATACCGTCCCGCCACGCCGCCGCGCTCATTCAATCGGTCGACGTAGGCCTGGAGGCCGGCCACGATCGGCTTGCCGATGACGGCCACGGCATCGCTGAGGGGCGAGAGCGCACCGACCGTAATCGTGTCACCCGCCACGCCGGGAGTGGGACGGCTCGCTTCGGCTCCGCCGCACGCGATGGTGAGCACGGCAATGACCGGCCAGGCCGCCGCTGCGGCCCACCGCGTTGTCCACTGCCCAGCATCCGTCCGCCTCATGCAATCCTCCTCAATAAGAGAATGGCCACGCGAGGAAATACCGCTTGATCCGCCGCCAGATCTCCACCATGCCCCACGGCTCGAACAGCAGGAAGGCGATGATCAGCAGCCCGAAGATCGCCTGGTTCAGTGTGAATACCGTGATACCGGCGTCGCCGCCGCTTTGCGATACAAACGGCAGCCGCCCCGCCAGCGACTCGACGAGGCGTGGCAGCGCCGTCAGGAACAGCGCGCCCAGGATAGATCCGAGGATGCTGCCCACGCCGCCCACGACGATCATCGCGACGTATTGAATGGAGAGGAAGAGCGTGAAGTCGAGCGGACTCACGTAGCGCGCGAACGAGGCGTAGATCGCGCCGGCGCACGCCGCGTAGCCACTCGACACCGCGAACGCTCCCACCTTGTACTGGACGAGGCTCACGCCGATCACCTCGGCGGCCAGATCGCGATCACGGATCGCCTGGATGGCTCGCCCGGGCCGTGAGCGCGTCACGTTCTTCGCAGCGAGCCCGAGGACGAGCACGGCCGTCCAGACGAACAGGTAGTACCCCTGCGTGCGTGAGAGCCGCCGCCCGAGCAGCGAGAGGCTTCCAACGTCCAGCGTGCCTAACGCAACCGGAGCGCGAACCGCTACCCCGGTCAGCCCTCCGGTGACCGAGTCCCAGTTCTCGAACACGTACTGCCCGATGAACACCAGGCCGAGGGTTACGATCACGAGGTAGTTGCCGCGCAACCGCAGAGCGAACGGCCCAACGACGCCGCCGATGAGGCCGCCAAGTGCGGCCGCAGCGATGAGCCAGAACGGGAAGGGCCATCCCCAGCGACCGGCAAACACCGATGCCGCGTACGCGCCGGCGCCGAGGAAGAAGGCGTGGCCTAACGAAACCTGGCCCGTGTAGCCCGTGAGCAGATTGAGGCCGATCGCACCGATCGCGGCGATACCGGCATACACCAGGACGGTGGTCCAGTAGGTGCCCACGACGAACGGCGCGATCGCGAATGCGACGACCACGAGGAGTGCACCCGCTTGCGCCGGTCGCGAGCGCCAGAGCACGAGATCATGCCGGTACTCGGTGGTGAGCCGCGTGTTGCGAAAGAAGCTGGGAAGGATCCGGGCTGGGTAGCTCACACGCGCCTCACCTCTTCCGTCCCGAACAGGCCATACGGCCGCACCATCAGGACGGCGATCATCAGCGCGTACGGCATCACGACGTGGAAGTTGGCCCCGAGCCAGGGCGCGGCCGGCGCGAGGTACGCCGCCGTGAAGACCTCGACGAGCCCTATGATGATGCCGCCAGCCACCGCGCCCTCGGCGGAATCGAGACCACCGAGGATCATTGCCGGAAAGGCGCGAAAGGCCACGGCAGAGACGGTGAGGTCGACGCCCTTCGGCCCAGCGGCGACGAGCACGCCGGCGATCGTCGCCACCGCCCCGGCGATCGCCCACGCCACCCCGTGGATCGCGCGCGGGCTGATGCCGTGCGCAAGCGCCGCCTCGGGATCCGATGCCCCGGCGCGCATCGCGATCCCGAGTGTCGTCCGGCGAAACAGCGCGAAGAACACTCCCAGCGTGCTGAGTGCGGCACCGATCGTCCACAGGTCGGCGATCCGAATGGCGGCGCCTCCAACGTTCACCGTGCGCACCCCCCACGGGTCGCCGATCATCAGAACGTCATACCCCCAGAGCACGGAACAGATTTGCTCGAGGACGAACAGCACCCCCAGTGTGATGAGGATGATGGCGAACACCGGTTGACCGACCATGCGTCGCAGCACGAACCGCTCGAGCAGTAGCCCGAACGCGGCCACGCCGATCATGGCTAGCGGAACGCCGATCACGAATGGCAATGACCAGCGCATCACGAGCTGATGCGTCAGATAGGCTCCCACCACGACGAGCCCGCCCTGCGCGAAGTTGATGACGCCCGTCGCGCGGTAGATGACGACGAACCCCAGGCAGATGAGCGCGTAGACCGAGCCTAACGAGATCCCGGCGACCAGGAACTGGAAGAAGTCGCTCATCGATACATGCCCTCGATCATTTCCGCGAACTGTGTAGCGATCGCGCGCCGTTTGACCTTCTGTGTCGCCGTCAGCTCCCCCTCCTCGTGATCCAGCTCCTTCGGAATCAGGCGGAACCGCTTGACGCGCTCCACCTGCGCCAGCTTCTCGTTGACCTCGTACACCCAGGCACCGATCAGCTCGAGCACTTCCTTCCGCTCGCTCAGGTCCTTGTAGGTCGTGAACGGGATTCGCTGGCGCGTCGCCCAATCGCCGACGGTGTCCAGCTCGATGCCGATCAGTGCGGTGAGATACTTGCGCCGATCGCCGATCACGATCGCTTCGCGCACGTAGGGGGAAACCTTGAGCAGGTTTTCGATCCACGACGGCGAGATGTTCTTCCCGCCCGAAGTGATGATGATGTCCTTCTTCCGGTCGGTGATGGTGAGGAATCCGTCGTCGTCGAGCACACCGACGTCGCCCGAGTGCAGCCACCCGTCGGCGTCGACGGTCGCACGCGTCGCTTCGTCGTTCCGATAGTACCCGGCGAACACTCCCGCCGAGCGGACGAGCACCTCACCGTCATCGGCGATCTTGAGCTCGACTCCAGGAAGCGCCTTGCCCACGGTACCGATGCGCACGTCGTCGGAGGGCGTCCACGTGGCCAGGGCCGTGCCTTCCGTCTGCCCGTAGAGCTCGCGGATCGGGACGCCGATCGCCCAGAAGAACTCGAGCACCTGAGGCGCGATGGGTGCGGCGCCGCATCCAGCCCAGTGCACCCGCGCCAGCCCCAGACGCTCCCGCAGCGGCCGGAACAGCAGCACCCAGCCCACGCTCTGGAGCACGCGCTCGAGCGCGTGCAGTGGCTGGCGCGACAGTCGTTTCTTCGCCAGTCGTCGACCGATGTTAATCCAGACGGCGTAGTTCTTTCGCTTGAGCCAGCTCGCATCGGCTGACTTGATGTCGATCGTCGCGAGCATCTTCTCCCACACTCGCGGCACGCCAAAGAAGAGCGTCGGCTGCACCTCCCGAAGATCCGCGACGAGCGCCTCGCCGCCGCCACCGAAGTTCACACAATACCCGCAGCTGAGCGCGCCGATGCACGACAGCAGTCGCTCAGCGATGTGACAGAGCGGGAGATAGGACAGGAGCTCGTCGTCGGGGCGGCTCCCCATCGCGCGCCCCCAGCATTCGCCCGCCGCGTGCAGGTTGGCGTGCGTCAGCATGGCGCCCTTCGGCGGACCGGTGGTCCCCGACGTGTAGACGAGCACCGCCACGGCGGCGAGATCCAGCGCGTCCACCAGGGCATCGTAGTCGGCGAGCGGCCGCTCGCACCCCAGCTCGAGCAGGCGCTCGAACGTGATGCACTCGCCGGCGATGACATGATCGGCAGCGCCACGCGGTTCGATGATCACGATCTCGCGCAACGCCGGCAGCCGGTCTCGCACCTCGAGGATCTTGTCGAGCTGCTCCTCGTCTTCGACGACAGCCAGGGCCGCGCCGGAATGCTCGAGAATGTACTCGATCTCAGCAGCCGGGCTCGTCGAGTACACACCGACCACGATGGAACCAACGCCCTGCGCACCGAGGTCCGCGAAGATCCATTCCGGTCGGTTGTCGCCGAGCACCGCGATGCGGTCGCCGGTCTGGATGCCTAACGCTAAAAGTCCCAACCCCGCACGGGCCGTCTGTTCGGCGTAATCGCGCCACGTGTACTGGCGCCAGAGCCCGAGGTCCTTGTGGCGCAGGGCGATCTCCCCGGGACGGAGCCTGGCATGGCGCCGCACGCGCTCAGGCAGCGTGAGCGCCGAGTGCGGCGGCGCCCCCGTCTCCGGTGAGAATCGTGTCGCGTTACCGGGCTGCGGCCCGACTGTGGTCATCAGTGAACCTTGTGCCCGACGTACGCCCGGATGACAGCCGTGTCGTCACGAACCGTCTGCGGCGCTCCGACGCTGATGACTCGTCCGAAGTCCAGCGCCATCACCCGATGGGCCAGGTCCATCACCATCTGGAGGTCGTGCTCCACCAGCACGATCGAGACCTTCCACTCCTCGTTGATCTCGCGGATGTACCGCGCCATGTCCTCGGTTTCCTCGAGGTTCATTCCGGCCGCCGGCTCATCGAGCAGCAACACCTTCGGCTCCATCGCCAGGGCGCGGGCCACTTCCACGCGCTTGCGCACGCCGTATGGCAAACGGCCCACGTGAGAGAAGCGGTATGGCTCGAGCTCCATAAGCTCGATGATCTCCTCACAGCGCCGTCGCTCGCGGATCTCCTCGTGACGCGCCCTCCCCAGCCACACGGCACCGGCGAGAAACCCGGTGCGCATGAGGTGATGCCGGCCGAGCATCACGTTGTCGAGCACCGTCAGCGTGCTGAAGAGGCCGAGGTTCTGGAACGTGCGCGCGATGCCGCGTCGCGCGATGGCGACCGGGCGCTTGCCGTTGATTCGCTCGTCGTCGAGGAGAATCTCGCCTTGCTGCGGCCGGTACACGCCGTTCAGACAGTTGAAGATCGAAGTCTTCCCCGCGCCGTTGGGACCGATGATGGCGAACAGCTCTCCGGGCCGCACGTAAAACGAGACGTCCGTCAGCGCCGCGACGCCGCCGAACGACAGCGAGATGTCTCGCACGTCGAGCAGCGACATCAGGCGCTCCACCGCTTCTTGCGGCGGTACGTCTTCACCTCGCGATACGAGCGACGCTCACCGCCGCCGAGGTAGAACTCCTGCACATCCTTGTCGCGAATCAGCTCGGCGGCCGGCCCGTCACGCACGACTTTCCCGTTCTCGAGCACATAGCCGTACGTCGCGATGCCGAGCGCCATCGCCGCGTTCTGTTCCACGAGCAGCACGCTGGTGCCGCCTTCCCGAATCGTGAGGATGAGGTCGCGCACCTGGTCGACGATGGCCGGCGCGAGACCGAGCGACGGCTCATCGAGCAGCAGCAGCTTGGGCGACGACATGAGCGCACGACCGATCGCGACCATTTGTTGCTCCCCGCCCGACAAGTAGCCGGCCAATTGGCGCCGTCGCTCGGCGACCCGGGGGAAGAGCTCGTACACGCGATCGAGCGCGGCACGCAGCGCCGCTCGGTTCGGGCAACGGTATCCGCCGGCGCGCAGATTCTCCTCCACTGTCAGATCGGCGAAGATGCGTCGCCCTTCCATGACCTGCGCGAGCCCCCGGCTCACGATCGCAGGGGCGTCGGCTCGCTGGAGGGGAATTCCATCGAATGCGATGGTGCCCTTGGTGATTCGCCCTCGGTGGATGGGCAGGAGCCCGGTGATGGCGCGGAGCGCCGTGGTCTTGCCAGCGCCGTTGGCGCCGAGGAGGGCGACTATCGCTCCGCGTGCGACAGCAATGCTCACGCCGCGCAGTACCAGTATGACCTCGCTATAGACGACCTCGAGGTTCTGGACGGCGAGAATCGGCTGCTCGGCCGCTGGCAACGCCGCGAGTTCGGGCATGAGGCGGATAGAGGCCGAACCTACCCCGGCTTCTACTTGCGTCAACCCCAAACTGATACCTTATCTGCATGTTGAAGACGACTCCGTTCCACGAACGCACGGCGCCCCTGATCCGCGCGCAAACGTGGCGTCGCTGGGCGGGTTACCAGATCGCCAGCGCTTACGATCCACACCCTGACCGCGAGTACGCGGCGGTGCGGAACGCGGCCGCGCTGTTCGACGTCTCCCCGCTCTACAAGTATCGGATCGGCGGACGCGACGCGGCACGGCTGCTCGATCGCATGGTGACCCGCGATGTCGCGAAGTGCGCCGTCGGTCAGGTGCTGTACACGCCGTGGTGCGACGCGGACGGCAAAGTCATCGACGACGGCACCATCAGTCGGCTCGACGAGGGGACGTTTCGGCTCACGAGCGCCGAGCCGAACATTCGGTGGCTGTCGATGAATGCGGTCGGGCTCGACGTGACCATCGAGGAAGTGTCGGCGCGCACCGCCGCCCTCGCGCTCCAGGGTCCGCTCTCACGCACGATCCTCGAGCAGCTTTCGCCCGCGAATCTGCGCGGCCTCAAGTACTTCCGTCTCGTACACACCACGGTGCGCGACATACCCGTCACGATCTCGCGCACGGGCTACACGGGCGACCTGGGCTACGAGCTCTGGGTGGATGCCGAGCGCGCGGTCGCGCTCTGGGACGCGCTCATCGAGGGTGGCACACCATACGGCATCACCCCGGCCGGGATCTGGGCGCTCGACATCGCCCGGATCGAGGCCGGGTTGGTAATGCTCGACGTCGACTACTTTTCCGCGCACCATGCGCTCATCGAGGATCAGAAGTCGCTGCCTGACGAGATCAATCTGGGTTGGACGGTGAGCCTCGAGAAAGGACCGTACAACGGTCGCCGCGCCCTCCGCCAGGCGCGCGCGCGTGCGCAGGCATGGGCGTTCGTCGGCATCGAGGTCCAGTGGGAGTCGCTGGAGCGGCTCTACGCGGCGCGCGGACTGCCACCGCATCTGCCTAACGTCGCGTGGCGCACGAGCGCACCCGTGTACCGGAACGGCGATCAGATCGGGTACGCCACGAGCGGGTGCTGGTCTCCGCTGCTCAAGCGGTCGCTGGCGCTCGCGCACCTGCAGGCGCCGCACTTCGCGCCGGGGACCCCGGTCGAGCTGGAGGTGACCGTGGAGCATCGACGCGAGCGGGCCGACGCCGTCGTGCGAAAGCTGCCGTTCTACGATCCGGAGCGGAAGCGCGCATGACGAACCGTAACGGTCGTTACGATGCCATCGTCATCGGCGGCGGACACAACGGGCTCGTGGCCGCCGCCTACCTCGCGCGCGCCGGGCGCAAGGTCGTCGTGCTCGAGCGCCGGCCGCTGGTCGGCGGCGCGGCCGTCACCGAAGAGATCGTCCCCGGCTTCAAGTTCTCCGTCTTCTCGTACGTCGTGAGCCTGCTGCGGCCGGAGATCATCCGCGACCTCGAGCTGCCGCGACACGGTCTCCAGATCCTCCCCCTCGAGAGCACCGTCACGCCGCTCGACGACGGCGACTACCTCGCGGGCTGGGCTGACGGCGACGAGACGCGGCGCGAGATCGCGCGCCACTCATCGCGCGACGCCGAGGCGGCATCGCAGTTTGGCCGGCTGATGCATCACATGGCGATGGCGGTGAAGCCGATCCTCGCGATGGTGCCGCCGGACCCGGCCTCGCTCGCCCCGTCGGACCTGCGCGGCCTGCTCAAGCTCGGCACGCACTTCCGATCGTTAGGCGCTGACCGCTTCCATGCGCTCTACAAGCTCATGACGATGAGCAGCGCCGACTACCTCGACGAGTGGTACGAGTTCGATCCGCTCAAGGCCACGAAGTCGGCGAGCGGGATCATCGGCACGTTCCTGGGGCCGAGGTCGCCGGGGTCGGCGTACGTGCTCCTCCATCATTATATGGGGGAGATCGACGGCGCCTTCCGCGCCTGGGGCTTCCAGAAGGGTGGGACCGGCGCCATCAGTGAGTCGATTGCCAGCGCGGCGCGAGCTCTCGGCGCCGAGATCCGCACGGACGCCGCCGTCGCCCGCGTGTTGGTGAAGGACGGACGGGCCACCGGCGTCGCACTCGCCAACGGCGACGAGATCTCCGCGCCGGTAGTCGTGTCGGGGCTCGACCCGCGCCGCACCTTCATCGATCTCGTCGAGGCGAAGGAGTTGCCCGACGACCTGGTGACGAGCATTCGCCACTACCGGTTCCGCGGATCGTCGGGCAAGGTGAACCTCGCGCTCGACGCGTTGCCGGACTTCACGTGCCTGCGCGGCAAGGGGCCGTATGCCTCGCCACTCCTCGCGAACGCGCTGCGCGGTGCCATCTCCATCAGCCCGAGTGTGGAGTACCTCGAGCGCGCCTACGACGACGCCAAGTATGGCGAGTTTTCGAGAAACCCGTACATGGATGTCGTGATCCCGTCCATGATCGACCCGGGCATGGCGCCGCCCGGCAAGCATGTCATGAGCGTGTTCGTCCAGTACGCGCCGTATCAGGTGAATGGTGGCTGGACGGACGCGAAACGCGAGGCGTTTGGCGACGCGGTGATCGACACGCTCGAGCGCTACGCGCCGAACATCAAATCCATCATCCGGCACCGACAGGTTCTCACGCCCGCTGACATCGAGCAGATCACGGGACTGTCCGAGGGAAACATCTTCCAGGGCGAGCTGGCGCTGCATCAGCTCTTCTTCCTGCGGCCGGCGCCGGCGTGGGCGAAGTATCGGACACCGGTCCGCGGCTACTGGCAGTGCGGGGCGGGGACCCACCCGGGTGGCGGCATCATGGGAGCTTCCGGTCGCCTCGCGGCGCTCGAGATCGTTGGCAGCGGGGGGCGCTGAGATGTCGCGCGCATTGGACGCCATCGTGATCGGCGCCGGCGCCAACGGCCTCGTGGCGGCGACGACGTTAGGCAGGGCGGGGAAGCGTGTGCTCGTGCTCGATGCCGGCGACGCGCCAGGTGGCGTGTCGCATACGGTGGAGTTCGCGCCTGGATTCCGTGCCGCGCCGCTCGGGCTCGACGCCGGCTGGCTGCCGCCGGCGGTCGCGCGCGCGATTGGCATGGGGATCGGGGACCTCGGCGACACGGAGCCGTCCATCGGGGTGACGATCGCCACACCAGACAACGAGCTGGTGCCGCTGCCGTGCGACCCGCAGAAGGCCGTGGAGCGGATCGCGCCGCTCTCGCGTGCCGATGCGGATCGGTGGCCGAAGTTCGTCGGCCGGCTGCGGTCGTTGACCGGGTTTCTCGAGGCGCTCTATCAACTGCCACCGCCCGACGTGGACGCCACGTCGATCGGCGAGCTCGCGCCGCTCGTCGGACTCGGCCGCAAGTTCCGCTCGTTAGGCCGAGCGGGGATGACGGAGCTGCTGCGGGTGATGCCGATGTCCGTGCAGGACCTTGTGGACGAATGGTTCGAGCACGAGACGATCAAGGCCGCGGTGGCGGCCGGCGGAGTGCAGGACATCCGACAGGGACCACGGTCCGGCGGGACATCGTTCGTGCTGCTGCACCACCTCGTCGGTGCCCCTGTCGGGTCGGTACGCGCGCGCGGCTGGTGGCGCGATGGCCCCGATGCATTCACCGTGACTGTGGACGCTCTCGCGCGGAAGGCGAACGTTGCCATTCGCACCGGTGCCACGGTGGATCGCATCACCGTGCGCGACGACGTCGTCACCGGAGTCGTTCTCACCGGCGGTCAGGAAATCGAGGCGCCGCTCGTAATCTCCACCGCTGACCCGGTGAGTACGCTGCTGCGGATGGTCGACCCGGTGTGGCTCGATCCCGAGTTCCTGCATGCCGTGCGTCAGATCAAGATGCGCGGTGCCACCGCCTTCGTGATGTACGCGCTGGACGGCCTTCCCGACGTGCGAGGGCTCTCCGATGCGAAGGCGGCGCTCGCCAGCATGGTGACGCTGACCGCTGACACGACGGCGCTCGAGCGGAGCTACGACACGGCAAAGTACGCTCGAGTGTCCGAGCACCCCCACGTCGAGTTCACTGTGCCGTCCTTCCGGTGGCCGCGCCTCGCACCCGAGGGGAAACACGTGCTCGTGGCTCGCGCGCAGTTCGCGCCGTACCACCTTCGTGACGGTGCCTCCTGGGATGCCGAGCGAGCAGCGGCGCTCGCCAACCGGGTGACAGGCGCGTTGACGTGCGTGATGCCGAAGCTCGCCGATCATGTCGTCGACCACAGCGTCCTGACGCCGGCCGACCTCGCCGAGAAGTTCGGGCTCACGGAAGGTGCCGTGACGCACGGCGAGCTCACGCTCGACCAGATTCTGTTCATGCGCCCCGTGGCGGGCTGGGGGCGCTATGCGATGCCGATCGACGGATTGTACCTTGGTGGCGCGGGCGCGCATCCAGGACCAGGCATCCTCGGGGCCGCGGGCTGGCTGGCAGCGAAACAGGCGTTACGGTAGCACTTCGACGAGACATGGTACCACACGTGACGACTTTTCATCGAACGACCACGACATTTCAACCGGGCGCCCACACGATGCCCGGCGAGTACTACACCTCGCCCGCCATTCTCGCCGAAGAGCAGGAGCGCATCTTCTCGCACGCGTGGCATTGCGTGGGTCGGGTCGATGCGCTCGCCAGTCCGGGCGACTACGTCCTCCGGACTGTCGCTGGCGAGTCGATCATCGTTCTGCGCGACCGGAACGGTACGCTGCGCGCATTTTTCAACGTGTGTCGCCATCGCGGCACGCGTCTGTGCGAGGCTGCATCGGGGCGGCTCTCGGAGACGATCCAGTGTCCGTACCACGCCTGGACGTACACGCTCGAGGGCCGACTCATCGGCGCGCCGCACATGAACGCGATCGAGGGGTTCGACAAGCGCGACTACCCGCTGCATGCCGCGGCACTGGCCGAGTGGGAGGGGTTCGTCTTCGTGACCGTCGCGACGGAACCGGAGCCGTTCGAGCAGGCGTTCGGGTCCATGATTGGCCGGTTGTCGCGCTTCGGGCTGCCATCACTGACGGTTGGTCACCGCGCGACGTACACCGTGCACGCGAACTGGAAGCTCGTCTTCCAGAACTACTCCGAGTGCCTGCATTGCCCGACGATCCACCCGCAGCTCGCGACGGTACTGCCGTATCAGAGCGGCGCGAACGACCTGACCGACGGGCCGTTCCTGGGCGGGTACATGGAGATCACGCAGCCTAACGAAAGCGCGACCATGAGCGGCCGCGCGTGCGGCCCGCTGCTGCATGCGTCGTTACCGGACGACGACCGCCGGCGCGCGTTCTACTACACGCTGATGCCGGACCTGATGCTCAGTATCCACCCCGACTACGTCAACTACTACATTGTCACGCCGCTCGCGGTGGACCGCACACTCGTGGAGTCGGAGTGGATGTTCAACCCCGCGGGCCGCGGTGACGCGGCGTTCAACCCCGACGATGCGATCCAGTTCTGGGACGTGACCAACCGGCAGGATTGGCACATCGTCGAGCAGAGCCACCTCGGCATCGCGTCGCGGCGTTACGCACCCGGCCCGTACTCGCCGCGCGAGTCGATCCCCGCGGCGTGGGATCGGGAGTACCTGCGCCAGATGGGGCGGGTGTGACGTGTCCTCCCGAGCGAAGCGAGGGATCCTCGTCGTCCCGGTAGAGAGCCCTCTGGCAGCGACCCGAAGATCCTTCGCTGCGCTCGGGATGACAGCGCCTGCCGGGACCCGAGGATCCCTCATCTGCCCGCTTCGCGGGCACGCCGCGTAACTACGAGAGTCCGTGACCGGGCTAGTTGGTCTACGGTAAACGGCGCAGGGCCGTTCGGGACTTAGCGCCGTCTGGGATTTCGCGCCGTTCCAGCCGTGCGCCGTTTCGTCGTTATCTGTCGCCGCCTTGTAGCCCAGCACGCGCGGTGGTGAGGTTCGGTTCGCGCGCGGCGACGTGGTTACCGACGTCATGCTACGTCGCGAATCGGCGGAGTCGGAACGAATGCGTCGCTGAGACAGGAGAAACGACGTGCGCCGACCGTTTGCGAAACGCCGCTTAGTCGCCTCCTCGATCGTCGGCCTCGAGGGTCTTACGCTGTAGGTGAGGAAGCGGCAGAATACGCTGGTGACGGCCGTCGACATCAAGCTGCCAGCGACAGCCGTGTCGGTGAAACCAACGGCCATCGCGCTGGCCAAGGCGGCGGAGGCGAAACTCCATGAACCTGCGGTTCCTT
>Ga0075421_100007131_pt1 | contig 13664 bp, 12 predicted proteins | sample SoiMetdeltSBSDD5_FD_75292 | JGI IMG/M metagenome (GOLD analysis project Ga0075421, IMG submission 75292) | Bulk soil microbial communities from a Populus tree surrounding site in Tennessee, USA - Soil MetaG P. deltoides SBSDD5 | ecosystem: Environmental > Terrestrial > Soil > Tree plantation...
ACAAGAGTTTTGAGTGCTGGTGGGAGACCGTGGGCGTATTGATCGGGACGGCCTTTGTTGAAAGCGCCTATCTATGCAACAGCGATTCGGTAAGTTTGAAAGTGGACTTGACCTCTATTTATTCTGGCGGATCGAGTACAGTCGCGTCTCCGTTCGAACTAGGAGCCGATCCCCAACGACGGCAGGCGTGGCTTGTGCCATTTCATCAAGCGAATTGACATGAAGCAGGTTGAAAGTCTCCCCGGCGGCAATCACAAATGTCTTACCTTCCTCGCTCAGGCAGAAGATCCTTCCGTTGTACGCCCACGGCGACGACGTGAAGGCGCCCGCCACAGGATCGATACGCTGCTTGTAGGTGAGCTTGCCGATTTTGGTATCGAACCGGCTCAGGATGCCTTTTTCCGACAGCATGTATAGCCCACCTTCGTAAGCCACTGGGGTCGGAAGATACGTGCCAGCGCGAGCTGCGGTCCAGGTCACATAGTCGTTTGATGTCTGTTCCTTTCCGAGAGAAACGTCTCCGCTAGCGCCGGGCCGAACAACGAATAGGGAACCCATCAAACCACCATCAAGGTAGAGGAATCCCTCATAGGCAAAAGGGCTGGGAACGGGGATCATCGACATTCCTGACAGTCGCCACAGTTCCTTACCTGCTAGATCATAACTGGCGGCAACGCCTGGTCCGATTGTCACAATCTCCGTGCGAAGCTGGTTTGCCCAGATAAACGGAGTGGTCCAGCCGGACCGTCGTGGCTTTTCCCCCGGTTCCTTAATATTGCGATCCGTGCGCCAAATTAGCTTCCCGGTTCGTTTGTCAAACGAAGCAATGAACTGCTGTTTCTCGTTGTCATTGAGGATGACCAGTTGATTTTCGTGCAGAACTGGCGAGCTGCCCGTGCCGAAGTCGAGGTAGACGGGATTAGCCTCCATGGGAATGGTCCACACGCGCTTGCCGCTGAGATCGAAGGCGTAGATTCCTAGATTGCCGAAGTAGACGTACACGTTTCTGCCGTCGGTCACCGGCGTCTCAGAGGCAAAGCTATTCTTTCGGTGGCGCCCACCTGGCGGCCGTCCTGTGTGGATTTCTTTCTTCCACATGACGGCGCCCGTCTTCATGTCCAGGCAATATAGGAAGTAATGCAGCACGACTTCGTTCGGCATTTCGATGTCGCGCTCATACACGCGGTCCCGAATCTGCTTCTCTGTCAGTCCCTGCTTGGCAAGTTCCGCGGCATACTCGTTGCTGTATTCGGTTCCGATCTGCGGCCGCTTCGATTGACCGTCCGTGGTTACCGTTGTTAGTAAGACCCTTTGGCCGGCAACTATTGGCGAGGACCAGCCTCGACCCGGGATTTGGACGGACCACTCAATGTTCTCGGTGGTCGACCATCGTTCGGGAAGCCGCGGGTCGCTTCCCATCGGATTCGAATTTGGCCCACGGAACTGCGGCCAGACGGGGTTCTCGCTGGGTGCCGATTGTGCCATCAGGCACAGCAGAAACACGAGGCCGCCCAATTGAAGCTGTCCGGCTGGAGATCGGCTTGCGTTTGTCATCTGTTTCTGAATAGGAGGGTACTGCAAAAAAGGCTCGTCGCTCTTTGACACTTCACCCTGCGAAGACTCAGGGCGCGACGTCGGGCCAAGTGATGTGCTCGATGTTTTGTTATAGCCATGATGTCGCGAAAGACTGTCGTGGAGTGATATCGCCCCTTTCCGTTAGTGAGACCGCTATAGCAGTCCATTTTACTCGCCATCACGGTTCCTAGGAAGTAACTCGTGCTCTCGGGTGAGCAATCCACCCGGAAGCAGCGTTCTATCAACTGCCTAGTGGCGACGAATCGGCCGACCTGAAATCAGTAAACACTGGGGCGTCAGTTAGGATCTAATATTTTGGATCTGAACGGAGTGCATATCAGCCATGTACGTCACAAGCCCAGAGGGCCCGCGAGTGAATCAAGCTTGTTCCTCACTAGGCAAGCCTTTTCTCAAACGCCTCTAGGGTTTCTTGAACACTCTTCCCGCACAAACGGAGACGCAGAAATACTCCCCTCCTCAAATGAGGATGGGACGCAGCGCGCCGCGCCGCGGGGGTGGTGCAAGCCAGTGGAATTCCGCCATTGCCAGGCTCTTCAACGACCGGTCAAACCCCCGCTGCGGCCACAGGCGGCAGCTCCCCTCCTTATCCAAGGAGGGGAATCCCTATGCATGCCGAGTTTCGAGACAGAAACTCGATCGGTCAAATCACATTATCCGAGAACGTTACGGGGGCTCCTTCCTTGCCCCTTGAGTTTCCCGGACAATCGGGCGACACTCGAATTCGAAAGCAAGAACCGGAGTGTCAGGGGCCGGGGGCTGCTGTTAAGCTCATATTCGTAGTTTCACTGATTGAAAGGAGCCTATATGAGCCTATCAAAAGAAAGAGCACAGGTTGCAGCCACAACCCAGAATGATCCCCGTTGGGCTGCGGTTGTGGCGCGAGACCCTAAAGCAGATGGCACGTTCTACTACTCGGTCGGCACGACAGGCGTGTATTGTCGTCCGTCCTGCGCAGCGCGTCTGGCAAGATCAGGGAACGTGAGATTTCACACGACTTGTCGGGATGCCGAAAAGGCGGGATTCCGACCCTGCAAACGTTGCAAGCCGAACGAAGCCTCTCTGACCGAACAGCACGCCGCAATGATCACCGCCGTGTGCCGGCTGATTGAGGGCTCGGAAGAGACACCCAGCCTCGCGAAACTTTCAAACCACGCCGGATTGAGCCTCCACCACTTCCATCGGGTGTTCAAGGCAATCACAGGAGTCACTCCCAAAGAATACGCGGCATGGCACCGTGCGGACCGTGTGCGGAGCAGTCTCGGCCAGAGCGATACAGTAACGGAAGCCATCTACGACGCCGGATACAATTCGAGCGGGCGATTCTATGAAACCTCCAACGAGGTATTGGGGATGACGCCGTCAAACTATCGCGCTGGCGGCGCAAGCACTGAAATACGCTTTGCCGTGGGGGAATGCTCTCTAGGCTCCATCCTGGTCGCTGCCAGCGTACGTGGCATTTGCACCATTCTCCTGGGCGACGATCCGGACGCACTGGTGCGAGCCTTACAGGATCAATTCCCTCAGGCAAGTCTCATCGGCGCAGATGCCAGCTTCGAACAACTCGTCTCGAGAGTGGTCGGTTTTGTCGAAGCGCCGGCAATAGGACTCGAGTTGCCTCTCGATGTTCGCGGGACGGCCTTCCAGCAACGCGTCTGGCAAGCGCTACGAAAGATTCCGGCCGGCTCGACGGCCAGTTACAGCGACATCGCCAAACGCATCGGATCGCCGCGTTCGGTCCGGGCTGTCGCGCAAGCCTGCGGCGCAAACGTCCTCGCAGTGGCAATCCCGTGCCATCGCGTCGTTCGCAATGACGGTGCGTTGTCCGGCTACCGCTGGGGGGTCGAGCGCAAGCGCACTCTTCTCGAACGGGAGGCGCGCGCATGAAGGGAAGAGCCACGCTTGCTACTGACCTGTCCACAAGCGCAGCCGCCCGTGTCAAAGCACTCGATTGGCAGCAGGTTTCGCACGACCTCGATGCGCAGGGCAACGCCGTGATCGAGCGGCTGCTTTCTCCAGACGAATGTCGGGCGATCGCCAAGCTCTATCTGAGGGACGACCTCTTCCGCAGTCGCATTGTGATGGCACGGCATGGTTTCGGGCGTGGAGAATACAAGTATTTCAGCTACCCGCTGCCCGATCTCATCGAGGATCTCCGGACAGCCGTCTATCCACATCTAGTCCCGATCGCCAATCGCTGGAACGAGGCGATGGGTAGAGATGTTCGTTTTCCAGAGAAACACGCGGAGTTCATTGGGGGCTGCCATCGGGCCGGCCAGGTCAGGCCGACACCGCTTCTGCTTCAGTATGGCGCCGACGATTACAACTGCCTGCACCAGGACCTGTACGGCGAGCATGCATTCCCGCTCCAACTCGCCATTCTGTTGTCTGAACCCGAGAAGGACTTCACCGGTGGAGAATTCGTCATGACAGAGCAACGGCCGCGCATGCAGTCGCGGCCGATGGTTGTGCCCCTTAGCCAGGGAGACGGTGCTGTGTTCGCCGTTCACCATCGCCCTGTCCAGGGAACTCGCGGTGTCTATCGTGTGAACCTTCGACACGGCGTCAGCCGCATTCGGTCCGGGCACCGCCAAACGCTCGGCATCATTTTCCATGACGCGCAGTGAGCGTGATCGATGAACCTGAATCTATTCGACGGTCTCCCCGATTTCCAGCAACCGGAGCAGCTTGAGCCCGGTGCAGTGTTGTTGCATCAATTCGCCGTGCCGGAGGAGACGGCGCTCCTGGCGGGACTGGAAGAGGTTACTGCCAGGGCTCCCTTCCGCCATATGGTCACGCCAGGCGGGTTTGTGATGTCGGTGGCGATGAGCAACTGCGGATCGCTTGGCTGGGTGACCGACAGAGCCGGCTACCGCTACGACACCATCGATCCGATGAGCGCTTTGCCATGGCCGCCGATGCCGGAGTCGTTCTTGAGGCTTGCACTGGCTGCTGGATCGCAGGCTGGATTCCGTGGTTATGCGCCTGATGCATGCCTGATCAATCGCTACGAACCAAACGCCAAGCTGTCGTTGCATCAGGACAAGGATGAACGGGACTTTGACCAGCCCATTGTCTCGGTGTCGCTCGGGATTCCGGCTGTTTTTCTGTTCGGCGGATTGAGCAGAGCCGATAAGACACGCCGCATTCCCGTGATGCACGGCGACGTGGTTGTCTGGGGTGGGCCAGCCAGACTGCGATATCACGGCGTGATGCCGCTCAAGCCAGGCCATCATCCTCTGCTGGGCGACTGTCGCATCAACCTGACGTTTCGGAAGGCGGGTTGAGTGAAGCCTGGTTTCTATCGCCTGTGGCGGCCTCTCACGCGACACGATGACTTCTTGGGCCGTCATTCCGGCGAAAGCCGGAATCCAATGTGTGCGTAGATCGTGGACCCCGGGCTTTCGCCGGTGTGACGGTTTTCCAGGAGGAACAGGACCCGCCGTGTCGGGGCACGCATTGCAAGACCGCGCCCACGAGCAATCGAGGACTACTTGCCTTCATCTGGAGAGTTTTTCAGCATCCTGCTAGAGCCATACGAATGCGAATCTCATTAGTGGTATTTACCGGCTTGTTGCAGCATTTTCTTCGCACGTTTATAGCGCTCTGCTCCCAAATGTTCGAGCAATTGCACAGCACAGTCCTGCTCGCCCTCTGGGCGAATCGTCAATGCCCAGCCTGTGAACACGTCCATGTCGCGTATCCTGCCGGCTTGCTTTCGCAGCCGAGCCAAGTCCCGCAGCAGGCGTTCCTCGTTGTCTCTGGTACTTGATCCTAGGGCCTTAACTGACGCCTCAAAACGACGTGCCTGGGTGCGGAACTGATGAATCTTTTCCGGGGTCATGACTTCTGCTTCTTGAGAAATTGTCGCAGCTTGCCCACAGACTTGCGTAGTCGATCTCTGTCTAGTGCCATGAGTCTCCTTTTCCGTGGGCCATTGCGGTCAACGCTCGCTTCGTGGCTCTACTGTTGATCCACGGCGCCACCCGACTCTCTTGAACCCCTACGTTCCAAAGCTCCTTCGACTCCGCTGGCTACTCTTCGTGAGGCGCAGAGTGTCTGGCTGCTCTCTTCGGATTGCCGTCTTCCTCTCCCGTCTAATCTGTCACCCTTTCGTGGCTGCTACTCCACGGCCTACGCTCCGCTATTAAGCGGCGATCGACTGGTTTACTCTATCGAAGGAGTCCTAGCCCCAGCACGAGCTTCCTCTTCACAGGTGCGCCGACTGGATCTCGTGTCGACCAGGCTAAGGTACTTCTCTTCATGATCTTTCCCCTTCCTAGTCGACGTTAGCAGCGCCTACCTTGGTCTTCAGTTTTAATCTGCACATTCTTAGCGAATGCCCGTCTGACAGCTTGACGAGCAGACCTGAAACGGCCAGGTAATAAGAGCACTAGTTTGGTGGAGGTCCAAATTGACCAGATCACTAAAGCGTCGCTGCGCCGACTTTCGGCCACATCGAAGTCGCTCACCAGTCGAATCAGAAATAGCGACCGTTCGGCCTGAAATCGAGCCAAGCAGAGATAATTTCCGGGTGGATTGTTGATTTAGGCACTCACGGTTCGACTTACTACTGGAGACAGGGAATGAGATCGTAAGTTGATGGCTGCCTGGACGAGCGGGCAGTGGCGAAAACCGGGTACCCGGAACGCAAGGTGTAGCACTGCTTAGCCGCCCATCCGTTGCATCCTCCTCGAGGGTGACCAGTTACCGCATCGGGAGCGTGCGTAAGCTGCTCGTGACCGGCGGTCTTTTGGCGATGACCGGCGTTCTGGGAGTGGCTCTTCCTTTGCACCACTCCCACGCTCTACAGGCCAAGCATGTCGCCCACCAAGCGCAGGTTTGGCAGAATAGGCAGTGAGCGCTGTGCGATGGCTCCCCCGCCAAACCAAAGCCTCCTCTGAACTGAAAGAGGAAGATTGAAAATTATCCGGGGATATCAGATGAGAGATCCCCGGACACTGCCCATTAAGTCGGCTTGGTCTGACACGCCAGGATCAAGCCAAGTGTCGATCTGATCGTCCTGGAGAACCACTGGCATGCGATTGTGAATTATCGCCATCCACAGGCTTGGCGCTGTCGTGACGATTGTGAAGGTTAGTATCGGCCTACCTTTGGAAAGTGCTGGTTTCCAATAGTTGTACAACCCTGCCATCGATAGCCGCTTTCCATCCGTCCGAGTGATGCTCAGTGGCTGCCTTTCCTTCTTCGGCCCGACCCATTCGTAGAAACTCTCAGCAGGAACAACGCAGCGGCGTTTCAGGAAAGCATTTCGATAGGCGGGTCGATCCAACAATGTCTCGGCCTTTGCAAGTTGCGATTCTGGAGTCTGGCGGAATCGACGTTTGAGGATGCTGAATGGGTGATCGCCTTTCCAGCCTGAGACCAGCCGGGAGGAACCTGCCTCCCAGTGTCCTAGAAACTCATCGGTACCCTCGGACCGTCCTACTCAAAAGTGGGGCTCAACTCCGGGGAGTTGTCCCGTTGTCTGCAGGCTCGGGCAAGGGGCAAAACACGAGGGCAACTCATTCAGGTAGCGACGTTTTGGTCGGAGCGGAAGGCCGGTGTCGAATCAAGCGCCAGGGATCCGGGTCCAAGAGCCTAGCAGCACCCACGGTCGCAGAAACCCGTGACCGCTCACCAAAATTGGTGAGTTTTCCCCGCTGGTCTCAAGACTTTTCAATCGCTTCCGGTTGGAACCTGTCTTGCTGTTCATTGTTGCCGCAGAGGTTGACGACGTCGGCCTTGTGGGGTGAAGTTGCACCTCGGCAAAGACTCCAGTTGATAGGCGATTGACTGATACGAGCCTGAATGTTGGCAAGACGGATTCGGCTCAGAGGTTCCGCACAGCCACCTCTGGTGGGGAGTCAACCCTAGACCGCCCTTGGCTCGAGAAAGGGAGCTCACGGCACCGGAAGTATTCGGCTCAGGGCAGTGAGAATGTTCATGTCGTCGCAGGGATACCGCTATTAACGCAATGCTTAGGATTCATAAGGGACCAGAAGGACCAGCGTTTATCACTTTTTCGTTGAGTGGTCGGATTCAATCGGAGCACGTGGCCGAACTGGGAACGCTGCTTGAATCCGAGGGCCGTAGAGTCGTACTCGACCTGAAAGAGGTTACTCTCGTGTCCTCTGACGCGGTGCGGTTCCTAGGAGCTTGCGAATCGCGTGGGACTGAACTCAGGAATTGCCCGGCTTACGTGCGCCGATGGATCAAACGAGAGCGATGCTAAGGAGATCTCCCCAGTCACGTGAAGGAGGACATGGTCGCGAACGGAGTTGAGACCAGACGGATGTTTTTGACTTCCACTAACTTCAGTCATCGATTTGAACCGGCTCGAACGCCATGGCGATTGAAAGAGATTCTTGGACTCGGCGAGAGTAGGGCAGGGTAGTCTAGGCTTGGGCTCATGATGGAGAACGCCGCTCGAGAAGTACACAAGGGCGTGGAGGCTGTCTACCGTACCGAGTCGCGACGGATTCGTGCCACCCTGGGCCGTCTAGTCGGCGACTTTGACCTCGCTGAGGACGCGTTGCACGATGCCTTTGCGGCAGCCCTGGAACGATGGCCGAAGGAAGGCATACCGGTCAATCCCCGAGGTTGGCTAATCTCCACGGGCCGTTTCAAAGCCATTGACGCCATCCGGCGGCGCGCCCGCTTTGAAGTAGTGCAGTCCGCTCTTGCCGAGCGCGTCGGCTCCGCAAGAGACCCAGCGGCATGGGGGGATGAGAGTGTTGTGGACGCACGGCTACAGTTGATCTTTACGTGCTGCCATTCAGCTCTGCCGCGGGACGCCAGCGTGGCGCTAACGCTGCGCGACGTATGTGGCCTCACGACCAAGGCAATCGCACGCGCCTTCCTCACCACTCCATCTACCCTGTCCCAACGCATCGTACGCGCCAAGGCGAGAATTCGCAACGCGCGCATCCCTTATGAGCTGCCATCGCCGGCCGATCTGCGGAATCGCTTGGATACCGTCCTCCGGGTGGTCTACTTCATGTTCAACGAGGGTTACTCAGCCTCGATCGAACCTCAGTTGACACCGCGTGATCCTTCGGCCGAGGCAATCCGTCTGGGCCGTCTGCTGCTGGAGCTGTTACCGGACCCCGAGGTCATGGGACTCCTCGCCCTGATGCTGCTGCGAGAATCGCGACGTGCGACCCGTGCGTCGCCAGGCACAGATCTGTTGCCGCTGGAGGACGAGGACCGTTCACTGTGGAACCGGGAGCAAATCGTAGAAGGCAGGGCACTGGCGGAGCGAGCGCTGTCGTCGCGACGGGACGGGCCCTACACGCTGCAAGCTGCGATCGCGGCTGTGCTTGCCGCGGCACCTAGCAACTCCGAGACGGACTGGAGTCGGATTGTCACGTTGTGCGGCCTGCTGGTGCAATTGGAGCCCTCACCTGTGTTCGAATTGAATCGCGCTGTGGGGGTGGCGATGCGCGACGGCCCCCGGGCAGGGTTGGAATTGCTTGACGTGATCCTTGCGCGCGGCGACCTGTGTGACTGCCACTTGGCGCATGCGGTACAGGCGGATCTGTATCGGCGCTTGGGAAGAACCGCAGAGGCTCGAGCTTCGTACAAACGCGCCCTCCGCCTCACGCAGCAGGAGCAGGACCGGCGGGTTTTCCAGTCCCGGCTCGCCGAACTGTCGGACTGAAACGGAGCGCACGGCGAGGAGTTGCCGTGACCTTGGCTGGTTTTGGCTTAGGAGATGGCTGACAAAGAGGCCAAATTTATTTGGCTAGTTAAGGTATGACTCTTTCGGGATTCTCTCATCAGCCTTCGGGAGGTAGATTGGCCGAATACATCTGATCCATTATAGTGTAAGCGCAGAGATCGCTGAACGATTGTTTGTCGGTGACTGAGCGTCTCAGCACAATACTGAATACACCACAGGGTCAGAGTAATAAATCTCACGAAAGGAGAGAATCGAATGGAACGCAAAATTAAAGCACTTGCTGCTCGTAAACCCAAAGGAAAGCTCGAACCGTATGAGTTCAGTGCGGGCGAACTCAGACCGGAAGAGGTCGAGATCAAGGTTTCGCACTGTGGCATTTGTCACTCAGATTTGTCCATGCGTGACAACGAATGGCAAATGACTGTTTACCCGTTTGTGCCAGGACACGAAGCCGCGGGAGAAATCGTCGCCATCGGCGACCGAGTGAAAAATCTGAAAATCGGCGACAAAGTCGGGCTTGGGTGGTTTTCCGAAAGCGACATGACTTGCCCGCAATGTTTGAGCGGGAATCACAATCTTTGCCAGAAGGCAGAGCAAACAATCGTCGGGCGACCAGGAGCTTTTGCGGACCGCGTCCGTTGCCATTGGGGCTGGGCTGTCCGTCTGACTGACGCTCTTGACGCGAGCAAAGTCGGACCCCTTTTTTGCGGCGGCATCACGGTTTTCAATCCGATTGTCCAGTTTGATGTAAAACCTACCGACAATGTCGGCGTTATCGGCATCGGTGGCCTGGGGCATCTAGCCTTGCAGTTTTTGAACAAATGGGGGTGTGAAGTCACTGCCTTTACGTCGTCGGCGGCAAAGGCCGACGAAGCCCGCAAGATGGGTGCACACCTCGTCGTGAATTCAAAAAGCGACAGGGAGCTGGAGGCCGTTGCCGGAAAGTTCCATTTCATCATCTCGACGGTGAACGCCGACTTGAATTGGCTGGCCTTTCTGAATTCGCTGGCGCCGAAAGGTCGCTTGCACTTCGTCGGCGTTGTCCCCCAGCCGGTCTCATTAGACGCATTTCCACTGATTGCGGGGCAAAAGTCAGTTTCCGGTACGCCTTCGGGAGCTCCAGCGACGATAGCCAAGATGCTGGAATTTTGTGTGCGACACAACATTGCCCCCGTTACCGAGAGTTTCAAAATGTCTGAAGCCAATGAAGCCTTCGAGCATCTCGAAGCAGGAAAAGCGCGTTACCGGCTTGTTCTTGAGATGGGATAGAACGAACGCCTCACCAGTTCGTTCCCCTTGAGCCAGAGCGAGCGCTCATGAGAAACCCCAGCTAACACGGCTCGGAAGTGGAGAGGTCTGGAGCCCCCGTCAAGACGTCGGAACCAAGGAGAGTTATGACGAATCGATCGAACGGGAGGAGAGTGGCGCTGATAACTGGCGCTAACAAGGGAATTGGTTTTGAAATCAGCCGACAATTGGCCAAGCAAGGGATTACGGTCGTGATGGGGGCCCGCCACGAGAGGCGAGGTGCTGAGGCGGCCGCCCGTCTCCTTCACGAAGGGCTTGAGGTGCACCAGGTGAGGCTGGACGTCACCGATGCCTCGACGATCGAGACGCTCCCGCGGTTTTTCCAGGAGCGGTTCGGCAGGCTTGATATTCTGGTCAATAACGCAGGCATCTTACAGGATGAGGGTACGCCTCTTGATAAGCTCGACATCCAGGTATTGAGGCAGACTTTCGAGACGAACTTCTTCGGCGCTTTTGCGGTCACGAAAGCATTACTGCCCTTGATCCGGGTCAGTGAGGCAGGGCGCATTGTAAACGTTTCAAGCCAGCTTGGTTCCCTGGCGGATATTTGCAATCCGGAGTCGGCCTATGCCGGTTTTCTTAGCTCCGCTTATTCAGCCTCCAAAGTCGCCCTGAATGCCCTCACGGTCCTCTTGGCCAAAGAGTTGCGCGGCACTAACGTGAAAGTCAACTCGGCTGATCCCGGTTGGGTGCAGACTGACATGGGGACGGCTCTCGCACCCTCGACGCCAGAGGAAGGCGCCGACACCCCGGTTTGGCTGGCGACGGTTCCGGCGGACGGCCCGAACAGCGGGTTCTTCAGCTCGCGCCAACCGATGGCGTGGTAATAAAGCTTCCATGGCATAGAAGAGATGCTTATTTATGTAACGAAAACGTGAGACTGACTTTCCACCTTTGGAGTGCAGCAGTTCGCTGCTGCTTTGGCTGGCACCGCCGTGCTGGTGCCATTTGCGAGAATGCCGAGCAAGCTTGGTATCCGTAGGGGGATGAGTGCAACTTACCGTTTGCCGATCGAATCCCCCGAAACCGGCAGCCAGCTGCCGCCCCAAAAGAAATGTCCAATCCCTTGGCAGCAGCAAAGCACCTGCCAAATCTGTCCTCTCAATAATGGCAATGTCGAAGTTTTGAATTTGGATAACAATCGGTTCAATTCCAGCCGGGTGCCGTTTTGACGCTCGCGGAAACTTGCGTTCACTCGCCAAAATCGGCGAGTCCCTCTCAACTCAATCCTTAATTTTCAACGGTATTTGGTTGGAAACGGAGTTGCCTCTTGCCGTAGCGAGGAACTGGCGACGCTGCACCATTTGTCAGGAGATCGAACCACCACAGGCGATGAGTGGTCCCTTGGGTGGTGATTGGATTGGTCCAAATCATCGCGCCGTGTTAAGCAAGCAATGTTTTGAAATCTTGGTGACTCCCTAAGGAGGAATTCATGGTGAAAAGGATGGTCCTGATGCTGGCGGTGACGGCTGTCTTCATCGCGGCACTCGGCTTGGTGAAGTTCCGGCAATTCCAGGAGGCGGCGGCGCAGGCCGCTGCTTTCCAGGCGCCCCCCGAAGCCGTCACAACCATCGTTGCGGGGCAGGAGAAGTGGCCGGCAACGCTGAGCGCCATCGGCACCGTGTCTGCTGTGCAGGGCGTCACCGTGAGCGCGGACCTTCCAGGCATCGTCGATCGCATCGCGTTCGATTCGGGCCAGTCGGTTCGTGAGGGGGAAGTGCTCGTAGAGCTCGACACACGGCAGGAGCAAGCTCAGCTGGCGGCCGTTGAGGCCGAGCGTGATCTGGCCCGGCTCAACTTCGAGCGTTTGCAGGGCCTGGTAGAAGATGGCGCGATCTCTCGGGCGGAGTACGACCAGGCGGCAGCCGAGCAGAAGCAGACGGAAGCAAAGGTGGGAGAGATCCGGGCCACAGTCGCGCGCAAGACGATCCGTGCCCCCTTCTCGGGAATCCTGGGAATCCGTCAAGTCAACTTGGGACAGTACTTGTCGGCCGGCAATGCCGTCGTCCCCTTACAGTCGTTGGATCCGATCTATGTCAACTTCGGAGTCCCGCAGCAGGACGCCGGCCAGGTAAGCATCGGGCGCAGCATGCGCATTACGACCGGGGATACGATCCGGGTGACGTTTGTGGGACGTGTCACGGCCATCAACTCGATCGTGGACGAGGCGACCCGCAACGTTCAGATCCAGGCCACGCTGGCCAACCCGCTCGGCACGCTGAGGCCCGGCATGTTCGTTCAGACCGAGGTCATTGTGGGCGCCAGCCGCTCAGTCGTGACGTTGCCGGCCTCTTCCATCAGCTATGCGCCCTACGGCGATTCGGTGTTCGTCGTTGCCGATCTCCAGGACTCGAAGGGTCAGAGCTACCGGGGCGTGCGCCAGCAGTTTGTCAAGCTCGGAGCCGCGCGCGGGGATCAGATTGCGGTCGTCTCGGGTCTCAGGCCGGGCGATGAGATTGTGACTTCCGGTGTTTTCAAGCTGCGCAACGGTGCGGCGGTTCTGGTCAACAACAAGGTCCAACCTGAAAACAAGCGTTCCCCGAAGCCGGAGGATAGCTAGGTGCGATTCACTGACCTGTTCGTCAAGCGACCGGTCCTCGCGATTGTGGTCAACCTGGTCATCCTCATCGCAGGGCTGCAGTCGATTCGGGCGCTCAGTGTGCGGCAGTATCCGCGCAGCGACATCGCCGTAGTCCGGGTTTCGACCGTGTACGTGGGCGCGAATGCGGACCTCGTGCGAGGTTTCATTACCACACCGCTTGAGCGGGTCATTGCCAGTGCCGACGGTATCGACTACATGGAATCGTCGAGCGCCCAAGGGCTCAGCATGATCGTCGTGCACCTGACGCTCAACTACGACACTAATGCCGCCCTCACGCAGATCCAGGCGAAGGTGGCACAGGTTCGCAACGACCTTCCCCCTGAGGCTGAAGCGCCGGTCATCGAGCTGGAAACGGCTGACAACCAGTTTGCGGCCATGTACCTCGGCTTCTCGTCCGCCAATCTCGATCAGAATCAGATCACGGACTATCTGACGCGTGTTGTCCAGCCGAAACTGAGCGCTATCAGCGGCGTCCAG
>Ga0075421_100007135_pt1 | contig 13662 bp, 8 predicted proteins | sample SoiMetdeltSBSDD5_FD_75292 | JGI IMG/M metagenome (GOLD analysis project Ga0075421, IMG submission 75292) | Bulk soil microbial communities from a Populus tree surrounding site in Tennessee, USA - Soil MetaG P. deltoides SBSDD5 | ecosystem: Environmental > Terrestrial > Soil > Tree plantation...
AAGCAGGTCCAGCGCCCGCTTGAAATAGACGATCGCCCGTTCGTAGTCGCCTAAATGGTGGTAGGCATAGCCGAGACTGTCGCAGGTGTTGGCCTCGCCGTGGGTGTCGCCGGCCGCCTGTAGCAGTGGAATCGCCTGTAGACAGTATGTTTGAGACTTGAGGAAGTCTCCTAGCCGGGCGTAGTCCCAGCCGATGACGTTGAGTGCCCTGGCCTGCCCGCCCGTGTCGCCAGCTCGTTGATATAGGTCGAAGGCTTTCTTGTTGAGGCTAAGCGAATCGAGATCTTCACCGTCCTGTTCGGACATCCAGGCGAGGTTCCGGTAGGTGAGCGCCTGGCCGCGGTCGTCGTTGAGTTCGGCGAACAGATCAAGGGCCCGTAGGTAGTGCGCCCTTGCCGACGCGCCCTCGCCGCGTACAGCCAGAGCGACGCCGAGATGACGGTGGGTGTGGGCCATCGCGATGTCGTCGTCGAGGCGTTGTGCCGCCTCCAACGCCGTGGTCAGCACTTCCACCCACTGCCGCCAATGGCCCCGGTTGGTCAGGAAAGCGGCAATCGAGCAACCGATCTGCCACACGTGCCGATCCGAGCCGACGGCGCCCGCCAACCCGACCGCGGCCAGAAGGGAATCACGCTCGGCGGTGAACCAGGCCAGCGCCTGCTGCGCATCATCCATTGTGGATAGACACACTCCTGCTGACGGCGGTGCGAGTTCTACTTGGGACAGGTTGGGGTTCAACAGCGCACCCGCGGTGTGAGCCCCATGCAGGTAATGATCGAGGAGCCGGATTTGCGCCGACTGCTGCTGGGGCCGGGTCTGGCAGCGCAGCACCAACTCGCGCGCGTAAGCACGCAGGAGGTCATGCAGGACGAAACGTGCGGGTGAGACTTCGTCAAGCAGATTCGCCTGCACCAGTTCCGCGACCGGTGCCCGTACCTGCTCGATGGTGATGCCGGTCAGGCTAGCCGCGGCGGCGATCGAGAAGTCGGCCCCGGGATGCAGCCCCAGCAAGCCAAACAGTTCAGAAGCGGGCCTGCTCAGCTTGTCGTACGAGCAAGCAAACGCGGCCCTGATATCGCTGGCCAGATCCCAGCCGGCAAGCACATCCAAGCTGCCATCAGCTCGGCCGAGTTCGGCTGCCAGCGGACGCAGGCTGGTCTCGCATGAGCTGGCGGCCACCGCCGCGGCGATGGTCAAAGCCAGCGGCAGCGCCGCACAGATCCGGATGACCTCTCTTGTGGCGTCAGGGTCGGCGAAAACCTGTTGCGTGCCAAGGCGATGCGCGAGAAGGTCCAGCGCGTGCTGGTCGCTCAGTGGTGCCAGCGGCAGGCTGCGAGCACCCTCGACAGCGACCAGGCTCCACAGCTGATCGCGGCTGGTGACCAGGACCAGGCAGCCCGGGCCTCCCGGCAACAGGGGCCTGACGTGGTCGGCGTCGCGGCCGTTGTCAAGCAGCAGGAGTACGCGGCGCTCGGCGAGCAGGGAACGGCAAAGCGCGGCCCGATCGTCTAGATCGGACGGAAGGTGTTGGGGTTGCACACCCAATCCGCCCAGGAGGATGCGCAACGCATCAGGAGGCGGCACCGCCTGGCCGGTCGGGTCGAAACCTCGCAGGTTCAGAAACAGCTGACCATCGGGGAAGTGCTGCCGGTTTTGCTGCGCCCAGCTCAGGGCAAGTGAGGTTTTGCCGACGCCGGCCTGGCCGACGATCGCGACGATCCGGGCGCTGTCGGCGAGCTCATCCAGTTGCCGAAGCTCGTCCATCCGCCCCGTGAAACCTCCGCCCGCAGCGGGTAGCTGGGCGGGACGTGGATTTGTCTGTGAAAGGCGGCGCTCCGGCCGACCCGCTCGGCTTTGCCAGAACTGCGCCCGCCCCGCCTCGACGAAGTGGTCTCGCTCGGCACCGATCAGCTCCAGTGCCGCTGCGAGCGCGTCGACGGTGTGCGGCCGTGGGCTGCGGCCCCGCTCCATCTCGCTGATCGAGCGGACGCTGACGTTGGCGCGCTCGGCCAGTGCCTCCTGGGTCAATTCGAGGGCCAGCCGGCGGCGCCGTAGCAGCACTGAAAACAGCTCCGCCAAGCCGCAACCTCCGCCGAAGTGTGAACAGCCTATCGAACGGCCGCCAGAACATCCGGCTCAACGTCATGGCCTAGCCATCTGACGATCACCAGCCTCCCCAGCATGCGGGCGGCTGGCGGCGCTCGCCGGGTCAGGTCGACTCGGGGGAAGGCCGGCGGCGAGCCGGTCAAAGGCTTCGCCGACGAGCGCTTGCAGGCCTGCGGCCCCGGTTTCCGGTGCCCAGACGCTAAAGGCCGCGCGGAACGCTGAGGCCGCGGCGCCCGCAAGGAGCTGCGGGTAGAGACTGCCGCCTGTCTGCCCAGCGCGTTCGGCGAGGGCATCGGCGAACCTGGTCTGGTTGCGGATCATCCCGTGGACGATCATTGTGCGCAGTTCGGGGTATGCCGTGAGCACCCTGTCACAGGCCTGCCAGCCGGTGCTGGCGGTGAGGCTGGGGAGGGTCTGCTCGATCGCCTGGCGCACCGCCGTTAGCGGCGGCTCGGCGGCCGGGCGCGCGGCCAGTCCCGTGATGACTTCTTCGATGAGGTGCTTGTCCCAGGGCAGGAGCGCTTCCTCCTTTGCATCGAAGTAGTTGAAGAAGGTCCGTGCGGAGACCCCGGCCGCCTCGCAGATGTCGCTCACTGTGACGGCGGCGGGGCCACGCTCGAGGAACAGGCGCACGGCCGCTGCGCGGAGGGCCGCGCGGGTCTCGGCCTTCTTGCGTTCCCGGAGCCCCGGAGCTGCTGCCTGCATGGAGACCAGGTCCTTTCCGCAATGTGCGAGTGTCAGCGTATCCGGCTGGCATCATACTGCACCGATGCAATTTTGCAGTACTGCAAACTTTCGCGTAGCGTGGCGGCGTGACACAGGGGCAGATAGACAGAAAACGCGTCGGCGAAGCCGTGCGCACGCTCGTGATGGGCCTGTGGCTCCCTGCGCTCTTCCTGGCCGGGCTGCTCTTCTCTTACCTGCCGGCCTTCCATCAGCCGGCGCCGCATCACGTCAGCATCGCAGTGGCCGCTTCGCCGGCCGCCACGGCGCAGCTGCAGCACGAGCTCGACGTGGCGGCGCCGGGTGGCTTCGCCCTCCGGCCGACGGCCGACGCCGCCGAGGCCCGCGCTGCCGTCCAACACCAGAGCGCAGTCGCGGCATACGTGCCAGACGGGCGCCATCCGCTGCTGTACGGGGCCAAGGCGAACGGCGCCGCCCTGGAGACGGTTATCCGCCAGACCTTCGCCGACATTGCGGAACGGGGCGGCGGCACGCTCGCCTTCCGCGAACTGGTCCCCACCGTGCCGGGCGATGCCCCCGGCACCAGCCTGCTGTATGTCGTCCTGTCCTGCGTTGTCGCCGCCTACTTCATGGTGATCACCATGCAGCGCGCGGTGGGCTTCGGCCGGCGGGCACACGTAGCCACTAGCATCGGCTGGGGGGCGGTGACCGCCACTGTCGCTTACCTCGCGGCTGCCTATGTGGTGCAGGCGATCCCGCCGCATCCGCTAAGCCTGCTGTACCTGTTCCTGCTGACCCAGGCCGTGTCGCTAACCGCCTATGGCCTGGTGCCCTTCTTCCGCGGGTTCTTCCCCGGGATCGCGATCACGTTGTTCGTCCTGCTCGGCGTGCCCAGCAGCGGCGGCGCTGTCTCCGTCCAACTCGTGCCAGGCTTCTTCAGCTTCCTGCACCCGATCCTGCCCATGGGGAACGCCACCGATGCCCTGCGCAGCGTCAGCTACTTCGGCAATAGCCAGCTGTTGCGGCCCACAGCGGTGCTCTGCGCCTGGACCGCTGCCGGCGCCACGCTCATCCTGCTCGGCTACCTCAAGCAGCAACGGCGCCCGGCGCAGGAGGCGGCCGGCCAGACCATGACCGAGTATGTCCCCGGGCCCCCTGCGGAAGATCCCACGGTGATGCTGCCCGAGCCCGTCGCCCTTGCCCCACACCAGCACCATTTCGGCGACGAAGAACCGATGCTGACCGGACGGGTCACCGATCCGTCCGGTCATCCGCTGCCAGGCACCACGGTCACCGTGATCGACCCGCACGGCCGCCAGCTTGTCCGCACCCGCACCGACCGGAACGGAGAATACGCGGCCACTGGCTTCAGCGAGGTTGTCGCCGTGGTTATTGCCATCATGCCGGGCCGCCCAGCCGCGGTCGCGCAGCTTCTCCTCGATCCAGCGGCACCCGTGAACCAAGACATCGTCCTTGGCACCCAGCTTCCTGAGACCCGCGAACCAGACTGTTCGGGACCTCGAGGACGGGTGACCCCTGCTGGCTAACCGGCCCGGCACCGGTCACCGCCGTTGCTGTCCAAACAGGACATGATCGCCGAGTGCCAGGACATCGGCATCGAACCGCCGCGGCTGTACGGACTCGGGTTCAGCCACGACAACCCGCTGCCCCAAGCGGCGGTGGCGTCTTGGAGACGCGTGTTCGGCACCGCTTGTGGACCAAGGACTGCGCGTCGGCCGTCAGATCGACCGCACGTCATCGGTCGGGATCGCGCAGTGAGGTCGGCGAAAGGAACGGCTGGAGTGGGCCGTCGACGATCCCTGGCGACCGCCGGGCCACCCCGGCGAGGAGGTCGGCGACCTGGACCCGCGGATCGTCCCGGGAGTCGACCATGACCAGCCCGGCCAGCGGTGACACCCTGGCCGGCGACGCAGCAGCCTCGTCGGCACCTGCTGGCGACAATGCGGCGGCATCGGCCAGTATCTGCTGGAGGCGGCTCAACCTGCCGGCCGTGAGGGCGCTCTGCTCGTCGTGGATCACCAGCACCTGCCGCTGCCCGCCGCTCCAGAACAAGACGGTTTCGGCCAGCGCCGGCAGCATCGGCTCCAGCGGTGGCGGGATCGACCGGTCGTCGTCGAAGAGCCTGGTCAGGACGGCCCACACCCGGGTCCGGCTGAGCCCGTCGAGGACACCCTGGGCCTGCGCGCCGAGCCCGTCTCGTACCAGCGCATCCCGCGCCTGGAAGAACCGCTCCAAGGCCCGGCGATCCGGCCGATGCCGCCGCTTGATCCGGACCAGTTCGACGAAGGCGGCGAGGAAGACAGCCCAGTCGGAACCAGCCGAGCGCCCGGCCCGGTACAAGGTTAGGGCGGCCGGACGGTGGTCCTCGGTCAGGCGGGTACCGGCCGCGTACGACGGCTCGGCTAGGAGCAGGTCGACGATCCGGGTGACGAGGAAGTACTCCTTGTCGACCAGATGGACGTGTGCCCGGCCGCTCAGCGCCGCCAGGAACCACTCCAGCGCCTCACCCGCTTTCGGGCTGCGGAGGAACTGCCCGGACTTGAACTCGTTCGGCGAGAACCGGAACCGGGACCGCAGCGCTGTGATCAGCCCGACCGCCTCGCCGACGCACAGGCCGACACTCGCGTGCGTGATCACCGGAGTGGCTGGATGGAGCAGATTGGTGCCGGAGAACCCGGACTCGTCACAGGCGATCTCCACGACGGTGCCGGCCACCGTATCCACCGGCGGCAGCCCGCCCTGAAGCGGCAGCCTCACACCCGATCCCTCGCCATCCCGACCATGCTCGCCCGCCCAGCCCGATCGGACAACCGAATTGCGCTCCTGGCCGGATGCCGGTCGAGGCCGCCCGGGTCCGACCACGATGCGACTGTCGGGTCCTCGTGACGCTTCCACTGTCCGAATCGGACAGATGAGCGGGCTTGGCCCTGGGCGCCATGCAGCGCACTCTCAAGCCGCGAATCGGATGTGGCGAGTGGACCTTCGCCGACGTCCACTCATGCTTGCCGCTGACCGCGTGCGGTATGTAGGAGTCTTGCGCCGCTTGGTGTACACGACGCGATGGCCAAGCTGGTCAGGCCAGCGGATGTGTGTTCAACCAAGCCGCCCCCCGGCGCGGTGACGCGCGGCGGTCGCCTCGGCGGTCAATAGATAACGCGGATCGCCAGCGATGTTATGCCTGCCGATCTTTGGCGGCACGCTCTTCATCGCCAAGATCTGCCGGGATGGCACCGCCTTCAAAGGCGATCCGCCGCGATCGCGGAGCGACCGCCATGTTGCAGCCTGGCGCACCAAGCGGCGATTTCGGTGCGCCGGGCCGCACCCAACTTGGTCAGTATGTGCTCGATGTTCGCCGCAACCGTCTTCGGAGCGAGCACAAGACGTTGCGCGATCTGCCGGTTGGTGAGTCCCTGGGCCACCAGCTTCGCCACCTCGAACTCCCTGGCGCTCAACGGATACCATGCGTCGGCCGTCCGCTGCGGATTCGCACCCGAGGCGGCTTGCACCAGCACACCTTCGCCGGCGGTGCGCGTCGCCGCCGGCGCTGGAGATCTCGCGCACCCGCGCCGACAAGCGCTCCCCTAAGGCGCGCAAGGCCGGCGCCTGCGCCGAACGCAGATCGCTCGCCAGATCAGCAACAAACCCGCCGATGACTGCGCATCGCCGGGAAGCTCGCGGCCCTAACCAGGGCGAAATCCGCCGGCGCATATCGCACCATGGCCCCGAGCAGGCGGGTCTTGCCGATGCCCCGCCTCGCCGGCCACGAAGAGCAGCTGGCCACGGCCGGCCGCGACCTCGGCGAGCCGGCGCCGGGCGAGCGCGAGCAGCTCGTCGCGGCCCACGAGGATGGCAGACTCGATCATGCAGTAAGTATCGTTCGGCCGGCGGCTTAGGTCATCTGACCGATGAGAGACATCCGCCCGCGACGAAAACTTAACCCATGCCAAAGTTCGTGGATGTGCACAACGGTTTCGTGGGCGTCACCGAGGCCCAGCTAAAGGAAGCGCACGAGCGCGATCTGGCGCTCGAAGGGGACGAGGGCGTGCACTTTGAGCACGCTTGGCTCGACCCCGAGTCGGGCAAGGTCTTCTGCCTGTCCAACGGCCCCTCGGGAGAGGCCGTCATGCGGGTACACGAGAAGGCCGGGCACCCCACCACGGAAGTCTATGAGTTGCCCATCGAGGTCGAGTGATCCTCGGTGGCCTTGATGCGCTTGGCAGGGGTGAGCGCGATCAATCCGCCGAGGTGAGAAAGTCGGCACACCACACAGGGTTGACGCGCACGCCTGGGTCGAAGACGACGTGCGCACCACCCAGGATGTCGGCCTTGCCCGGCTACCGTCGCGCTCCTGGACGGTCAACCAAGCCGTCGAGGGCGGCTAATTGGTGCGGCCCTGATCGGCGACGCAGATGGGCGCCATGAATTGCGCCGTGGCGCTCGCGTCCCAGGCGTCGCCGTGCTTGGTGAGCACCAGCCAGGTGTAGGCCGAGCCGGGGCTGAGCTGTTGCAGGGTAAGGGAAGCGGCGCCGGGCGCAAGGTCGCTTGACAACTCGTAGCGCCCCGTCCGGTACCCATCGGCAAAGGGCGTGTAAACCACGCGCTGTGTCCCGCCGCTCCTGGCCGGGTGCCAGGTGAGTTCCACGAAGGAGGTCTGTGTGCCCGCGGGACCGCACCTGGTGGCGCTTGCCAGGGCGTCGGCCCGGCGTTCGGCGGCGGCGGCGGCAGTGGTGGGCAGCGGCGACTTTCGCTGCTCCTGGGTGGCGGGCGGGGACGGCGGTTTGGCGGCCGTCGTGGTCGAAGGGCCGCTTGTCGGGCCGGTCCGTTCGGTCTGATCGGTACGGCCGGCGGGTTGGCCGGTGCACCCGGCGGCGGCCACGATCAACAGCGTCGCCACCGGCAGCAATTTGCGGACTATCACGTTGACCTCCTCGGTGGATTGGACGCTGGTCCGCCAGAAACGGTTCCGGCCGGGCGGCTGCCCGGCCGGAACCTGGTTGTCAGATGCCGCCCTTGATGAGCACCAGCCGGACGGCGTGGTTGTTCGCGGCCACGGGATCATAGCTCGGGGCCACGACGTCAACGACGTTGGTTATCGTGCCCTTGTTGCCCTTGACCCTGACATAGACGTTCACCGAGTACGACGCTCCGGGTGCCAGGACCGGCACCGCGCAGGTCAGGGTGTTCGCCCCCTCGTTGAACGTGCACGTGCCGTTGCCGCTGTCGGAGATGAACGGCGCGTCCTTGGGCGACGGCAGCGTATCGACGAAGGTCGTCGCCTCCGAATCCGACGGACCAAGGTTGGTCACCGTGACCGTGTAGTCGACGGTGGCGGACGGCTTGTAGTTGTCCGCCGACGACGTCTTCACGATCTGCAGGTCGGCCCGGCGCGCGATCTTGACTGTCACCTGCGCGTCGACCTCGTTCGGGCCGTCGGCCAGATCCGGCGTGCTGCTCGTCGCGGTCGCCGTGTTGGTCATGTCGGTCAGGTGCGGGGTGCTCGCCTTCACGATGGTGTGAATGGTTACCACCGCGTAGTCGCCCGGCACCAGATCGGCCAGTTCGCAACGCACGTCGTACGGCGCCCCGACCACCTGCACGCACACGCCGGTACCGCGAGAAACCTCGACACCGGTGAAAGTGACCTCGTCCGGCAGGGTGTCGGTGACCCGGATGGTCCGCGCCACCGATGGGCCGCCGTCATTGGTCACGGTCACCACATAGTCCAGCGGCATACCCGCGATCGGGCCGAGCACACCGGCCCGCGCTTGTTTGCCGATGGTCAGGTTCGCCCGCGTCTTGATGGTCGTCGACGAGTGGGCGAGGTTGTTGGAGTTGTCGGGATCGAAGGTGTCGCTGCTGACACCGGCGTCGTTGTGCAGCAGCCCGGTGGTCTCCGGCAGCACCCGGACCGTGATGGTCATGGTGCGCGCCGCGCCCAAGGCCAGCGTGTTGAACGTGCACGTGGTCGGGCGGTTAGCATCGCCGGGCACGCCCGCGTTGCAGCTGCCCGGCCCGCCGCCGACCACGACCGAGACCACCTCGGTCCCGCTCGGCACCAGGTCCCGGACGACGACGTTGCGTGCCGTCGACGGTCCGAGGTTGTTGAGGTTCAGTGTCCAGCTCATCGTCTCCCCGGCGACGACCGGATCGGTACTGTCCGTCTTGGACAGTGCCAGGTTGGCCAGCGCGGTGACGGTCAGCGAGAGCTCGGCCCGGTTGTTGGCCGGGACCGGATCCGGTGTTGCCGACCGGACCGTCGCCACGTTGTTGACGTCCTGGCCTTCCTGGGAGACGAAGCGGTACGTGACCGTGGCCTGCCCGGTGCTCGTGGCGGACACTGCCGCAAGCGCACCGAGGTTGCAGGTGAACTTCTGCCCACCGGTAACCGGCACGACTGGGCCGCAGGAGCCCTGGCTGGGCGTGACGCCTGAGATCGTGACGCCGCTGGTTGACAGCACGGTGTCGTCCACGACCACATCGCGGGCGAAGGACGGGCCGTTGTTCGTCACGAAGATCGTGCACTGCACGACCGTCCCGGCCGGGATCGTCGTATCCGGCTTGCAGACCTTGTCGACCCGCAGATCCGCCGAGTCCTCCAGCAACGACGTCACGCTGACCGAGTTGTCGGACGGATCCGGATCGACCGCGCCGCCACTGCGTACCGAGGCCGTATTGGTGATGGCGGTCGGTCCCGTGCCCACGATCGCGTCCGGCTTGACCGCCGTCTTGATCGTGAACGACTTGGACGCGCCCGCGGCGATGTCGCCGAGGGCGCAGCTGAGCGTGCCCGAACCCACCGGGTTCTCGGTGCAGTTGCCGGTGCTTGTCACGAAGGTGACCTGCGGCGGCAGCTGGTCGGAGACGGTGACATCGGGCGCCGCGTCCGGGCCGTCGTTGGTCACGGTGATGTCGTAGTAGAGCTGCTCGCCCGCGATCGCCGGGTTTGGCCGGGCGGTCTTGGTGATCGCAAGGTCCGCATTGGACGGTGTCAACCGCCAAGCGCCGCGTCCCTGCGTCCCGATGTAGATCTGGGTCGGGGCGCCCGGTTCGTGGTCGAAGTAAGCGAAGCGCGGTTGCGGCAGATGGGGGGTACCGGATACCTGCGGCGTGAACGGGTCGGTCATGAGCGACCACGTGGTGCCGTCGTCGGTACTGATGAACACTCCCGAGTCGTGCCCGCCCGCCACAATCGTGTTCGGGTCCTCACCGTCGAAGGCAAGCAGCGTTGGCTGGATGTAGCCGCTGAAGCCGGTGAAGTCGGTGGGACCGGTGCTGGTGCGGTACAGGAACGCCCCGTTGCCGGTCATCATGGCGTCAAGTTGCGCGTCGGGCTGCCAGGTCTGGCCGCTGTCGTTGGAACGCACCATCCGCACGTTGGCCTGCGAATGGGCCGCGTAGAGCCGGTTGGGGTCGGACGGGTCGACGGCGAAGACGCCGATGCCGCCCGCGCCGATGTTGTCGTCGATCCGGTCCCAGGTGCCGTTGGCGGCGGTCCCGGAGTAGCGCCACAGCTGCGATCCGCCGGTCAGGCTACAGTTGTTGGCCTGCAAGTAAAACACGACCGTTCCGGTGCTGGAGACCGAGGAGCTGATGCCGCAGATGCCGCCCGGCGTCGAGGCCGCGCCGATCTGCGTCCACACCACCGGGTTGGCACCGATGTCGAAGGTGATGTAGACCCCTCCGGTGTCGAGCAGCACCATGTCGTCCTCGCCGAAGAAAGCCATCGAGGAGGTCGGCGTGAAGCCGGGGATGCCGCCGACGGGCTGGTTGATCGCCCCGCCACCGCTGCCGTCAATGTTGGTCCGCCGCAGCTGCGTGGCGCCGTTGAAGCAGCAGACCGTCCACAGCGCCCGCTCGTCGTCCTGTAGCACATCAAAGACGTCACAGCAGTTGGGCTCGTTCCACGTCGGCGGGTTCGCGCCCGCGTTCGTGGTGAAGACGCCACCGGCGTCCTGCATGCCGTAGGCAAGATTCTCGGCCGTGGCACCCGCCGCGTCCGAACCGCTCATCCCCCAAAGCCATTCGGCGTGCATGCCGACGTTCGCCCGCGCCCAGTCGGGGTTGTGGCAGTCGGCCCCGGTGTCGGTGTTGACGTGCATGCCGCCGTCGCTGGAGAACAGGATCGGGCAGGCATCGACCGTCGCCGTCGGGTTGAAGGCTATGTCACCGGCGTCATCGTGCGCGCCGGCGCTGCGGGTGAACGGCCCGGCCCAGCCGGCCGGCGGGCCCGGGTTACCGGCGATCGGTGGGATCCGCCCGGCCGGGCAGCGCAATGCCCCACCCGGAGCGGGTGTGGCGGGTGTGGTACACGTGCCGCGGAACAGCCGCACATCGCCGAACCACAGGTCGAAATTGTCCCCCGCGCGCTGGTTGGTTGCCACGAACGGGATCCGGCCCTGCGTCCGGCTCTCCGGCGTGCCCAGCTGGGTCCAGGTGGCACCGGCGTTGTTCGCGGCGTCGTCGGTCTCCCAGATGGAAACGCCCGACGACGCTAACACCACGTACGCCTCATCCGGCGAAGCGGCCAGCGTGCAAAGGCCCGACGGTGGTGCCACCGCCGCCTGGGTCCAGTTGTTGCCGCCGTCCGCGGAGTGGAAGAAGCCGCTGGTGCCGCAGACATCGACCGAGCCGCCGGCCTGGGCCAGCGCGTCCCACACCTGGCCGGCGTTGCCGGTACCGGTGGGGTCGAGGAAGGTCCAGGTGTTGCCCGAGTCGGTGCTGCGGGCCAAGCCGCAGTTGGTTCCGATGTAGACGGTCGAGGGCAGGTCGGGCCGGATGCTGATCCCGAAGGCGGAAGGTTCCGCCCGAGCGGTGTTGTTGCAGGGGGTACCGGTTCCGGGCGTCGCCGACGCCGGATGCGCCCAGGTCGCGCCGCCGTCGTGGCTGACCTGGATGCCCGAGACGCTGCTGGTGCGCCCGTCATAGAACGACGACGCGTACACATTGCCGGTGTTACCCGGATCCACCCTGACATCCCAGGTCGCCTGCGGCAGATGGGAATCGAGATGCCGCCAGGTCTGGCCGCCGTCGCGGGTCTGGAAAATGCCGCCCCACTCGCTGGCGACATATGCTGTGTTGGGATCCCCAGCAACCACTCCGATGCCGGTTACGCGTCCGCCCGTGGTGGCGTCGGCGTCGGGGTTGTTGGAAACGTCGGGGTTGATATCGGTTGCTTGGCCGGCAAAGGCAGGAGCGCCGCTGGCGACCACGAGAGCCATGGCCAGCAACACCGTGCCAGCCGTTTTATGCAGGGGGTTGTGTCGTCCCCGTGAACCACGATCCACAATGGACTCCTAGGTTCGGGTCCCCCGAGCAGGGACACCTGACCTGACCCAACTACCGTGGGTATCTGAACGGTCGCCGCTGGCGGATACGTGACACCAGCAATGTGCGATCGAGACGTTCGCATGTCCGGGCGGCTGATGGGCGTAACCGGATCAGCCGGAGTGCCACGCGGATGGCCGCCGGTCCGCGTGAATGGGGCCGATAGGATGCCGCCCATGCCACAATCCGCGTCCGACGAAAGCCGCCTGCACGACACCGCACGGGACTTGTTCGAGCCTGCGCCCGGCGCAGGCCGAGGCGATGGGCAATGTGATGGCCGGCCGCAACACGCTCGTGGTGTCCCCGCCGGGCTCCGGAAATGTGCTCGGCGCGGCCTTTAGTCTTTGCGCCTGATCCGGCGGGACCTGCCGTCCCTGGCAGAGCTCAGTGGATCATCGCTGGGGCCGGCCGGTCAACGCTGTCGCCGCTGTGCTCGTCCGCCATGGGCGACACCGCGCGCCTGCGGGGCAGGAATGCGATCGGGATGAACGTCGCCAGCACCAGCGCGAAGCCGACCCAGAACGTTGTGGCGAACGAGTCGGCCACAAACTCTAGGCCGCGCTGGATGACCGACGGTTCCACCGGCAGCTGTGCGCCATGCTGGCTGGCGATTGCCGCGCCGGCCTCGGTGATCGCCTCGCCGGTCTTCGGGTTGCTCAGGCCCGGGATCGGGGCCGACTTGTTCAGCTGGCTGGTGAGGATCACCGACATAATCGCGGCACCGATGGAGCCGCCGATCTGCTGGATGATGTTCACCAGCGTCGAACCGCGCGCCGTCTCATGTTGTGTCAGCGTCCGCAGCGCCGAGGTCATCATCGGCATCATCGTGCCGCCCATGCCAAGGCCCATCACAAACAGCGAACCGCACAGCAGCCAGTACGAGGTGTCCGTACCGACCTGGGTGAACGTGAAGAATCCGGCAACGATGAGCGCCATGGCAAACGGCACGGTCCGGCCGACAGGAATCTTGTCGGCCAGGGCGCCGGCGATCGGCATGGTGAGCATCGCGCCGAAGCCTTGCGGTGCCATCAGCAGACCGGCATTCAACGTGGACTCACCGCCGACCTGCAAGAAGTAGCTCGGGAACAGCAAACCGGCGCCCATGAACGCGATGATGAACACGAACAGCGAGATCGACGCGACCGTCAGGTTCCGGTTACGGAAAAGCCGCAGATCGACCAGCGGATGCCGCGGCTTGAACGAGTACAGGACGAAGCTGATCACCAGGCTCGCGCCGATCAGCATCGTGACCCAAACCTTGGTAGCGGTGATCGTGCCCGTCTCCGGCAGCGACGAGATGCCATAGAGGAAAAGGGCCAGACCCGGCGAGAGCATCAGCATGCCGACGAAATCGAACGACTCGGACGGTTCGGCATTGTCCTTTGGCAGCGCAAACAGGGCGTATACGAGCGCGACCGCGCCGATGGGAACGTTGATCAGGAAGATCCAGTGCCAGCTCGCCACGTCGATCAGCCAGCCGCCGAGGATCGGTCCACCGATCGGGCCGAGCAGCATCGGGATGCCCAG
>Ga0075421_100007138_pt1 | contig 13658 bp, 11 predicted proteins | sample SoiMetdeltSBSDD5_FD_75292 | JGI IMG/M metagenome (GOLD analysis project Ga0075421, IMG submission 75292) | Bulk soil microbial communities from a Populus tree surrounding site in Tennessee, USA - Soil MetaG P. deltoides SBSDD5 | ecosystem: Environmental > Terrestrial > Soil > Tree plantation...
TTGCCCTTCGCCGCTGGTCAGAAAATGTCGGAGTCCATCTTCGTGCGCCGTTCGATCCCGCGCCGGAATCACCGTTTCGGAGACTCGACGGCCCAGGGCCTCCTCGCGCGACCATCCGAAAATATTGGCGGCTTGCGCGTTCCAGTCAGTCATCACGCCGGCTGCATCCATTGAAATGACGGCGTCTAGGGCGGTATCGACGATGACGCGGTTGCGTTCCTGACTTTGCAGGAGCGCTGCCTCGGCCGCACGAGCCCATTCACTCTCCTGTTGCGCCTGAAGATATTGGGTCCTCAGACGTCCGGTGGCCCAAAGCAACAGTCCCAGCATGGGCAGCCAGACCACGACACCTGCCACCCCGAGTTTCCACATCATGGCCCGAATCGGCAAGAGGATCACGTCCCGATCCATACGCAATAGAATCGTCCAGCCCAACCCCCGAAAGTCGCCGTATCCTTTGGTTTGCGCATAGCCCGTCACGACCGGTAGGTGGCGACGGAGATGCTGCTCCTCGACGTATCCCGGTTTGCCCGATTCGCTCAACACGGCCGATGGCAGCTTGAGCTTCTTTAAATTGACTCTGCTCGTGCCGCTTGAGATCGAATCCACGAAATTGTCGCCTGCCTGCGTCAGAAACTGATATTCGAACGGCCCCGCCGATGCATCGGATCCCCGTATTTCTCGAATCGTCTCAATCAGCACCTCTTCGAGCGTTTTCAGTCCAATCCGTGTGGTGACCGCCCCCAGAAACTCGCCTTTGCTCCCCAGGATAGGAGCCGTTACGCCGACTGCTTCCACGGTCCCGTCGATAACCTGGGCTTCCAATTCTTCGACATGGACTTTCCCGGTCTTCTTGACGGTTTGAAACCATGCGCTCTGCCGGCGATCCTGGTCGGCTACCGACGGGTCGGTGGCCGCCACGATACGTCCCTGCGAGTCGGCCACGCCGAGCCAGAGGTATACCGGTCCATGGACGGTCTTCATCCATTGCAGATACTCCGTGAGATATGCTTTATCGCCGGACCGCGCCGCAAACGCCCGCGCCATCATCTGCGCATCGCCGTACCGCTCGAACAGGAGACGATCCAATTTGTCCGCGATTTCTGCCGATGCGAGCGTGAGATTCCCTCCCGCCGCTTCCACCAGACGGACTTCGATCGAATGCAGCATGACCGCTCCAATGACAGTGGCCACAATCGACATGCCGAGGATGAGGACCGGCAACCAGGTGTAGGGACGCCGTTCAGGGACGACGCTTGCTTCGGGAGACATGCTCAGCTCTCCGTCAGGGTAAAGTTCGGACGAGTCGCTACAGGATGATACAATCGCTTGCTGTTGGCAAGGCGAGGCAATTGGGAATCGTCCATCGTGTTGATGAACACGGCGCCTTGTTCCTTCACCACGCGGCAACATTCACGGAAGACATACTGAGCCAATCCGGAAACGGTGCGATCCGCTACTTCGAGAACGATGCAGAACACGTCGGGCTTGAGCCACATGCCGAAGGTATACCCGCGTACCGTGCCCGCTATCTTCACGGTCACGCCGAGCAGTCCCATTGATTGATGTTCGTTGAGTACCGCGTTATGCGCGACCGACGAATCATTCAGCAGCAGTCGTTCCCACTCATTCAGGCCGGCGCGTTCCTTCTGCTCTCGCCACAGGCCGTGCATGGCGAGGCACGCGTCCCGATCTTCAGGACGATACGGCTCACATGCCGTGGTATCATGTTCCCGCTCAAATCGATTGCACGCAGCGCGCTGGGATTTGTATCGATCGCCCGAAAGGCTGATCAGATCTTCAGCAAGGTAGATATAATCCGCGCCGGCAGGTGTCAGGCAATAGCCGAGCCCGGTGATCTCGTCATGATACTCCGCCGGAACGTTTTCGATACGGCTCACCCTCGACCCTCCATTTCGTATGCGCATATATCGCATGGCCTGGTGAAGAGGCTGATGCAGCAGCCCGGGGCCGAGCGGAGGAAGCACCATGAACATGCCGTCGGATGAGGACGCAAACAGACAGAGATGTCCGGCTATTTCCGCCCACGAATAATCCAGAATCGAATGCCACAGATAGTGGGAGGCGAACGAGAACGCCGCCAGCGGGATCGGTAGTTCGGGGCGCGCCGAGGCAATGGCGGCTTGGATGCGTGGCCGATCATCCACAGTCAAGGGGCGCAGGAAGACGCTTTCAACATCGTGTCTCAATGCCCTCGTGACCCGCTCGAGTCGCCGCACAATCACCACATCATCCTGAAAGCGGCCGATCAAGCGAGGATGCTCGGCCAAGGTCCCAACTATGTCATCGGATTCGAGAAGGCCGGCGAGACCGTCTACGGAAGTGGTCATCTCGGCTGAAGCCACGTCTCTCATATATGGACATTTGGCGTCCCATCCCAGCACGACATGTTGTCGCTGGGCATCCCACATCAAGGCAAATGGGTACAATTGGCAATCGAGCGGACGGTCTTCGTAGATCGTGCACCGCGACGTGATCGGATCGAAAGCGGGACAGAGAAACCCTTCGCCGTCTGGATGTGGCGCCACCTCCACCTGACATCCATCCGGATGGGGAAATTTGCTTTCATCCACTCCACGGGCCACGGCTCGCGCAATTTCTTGAGGCGTAAAATAGGGCCGTAGGAAGCTGTCGCGCTCTGGAAATCGGCAGCAGACCTCGCACGTGACGCATGTTTGGCTGGGAACGATCTGCGGAAGGATCGGCAAGCTTCGCACTGGTTCAGGCATCACCCGGTAGAAATCCACGACCGCATCATACGATGGCCTCGGGGTTCAGGCAAGAAACTGACTATTCCTGCCATCCGTGTACTCTTCCTTCGATCTGCTGTGTCGCGTCCGGCACTCCCGACAATTGGCAATTTTCTTGACCATCCGAAGCACCATTGAAATACTGCCATTTGTGAATGAGCCGCCGACGTCCTATGGTGTTCAAGAATAACCCGCCGCTTCCTCCGTATGATCCGCAAGCGCTGCTCAACATTCAGCCGGTGAGCCTGGCCATCATCGACCCGGTCACCTATACAGTCCTTTACCAGAATACGGCTTCTCAGGAGAAGTTCGGCATTATGGCCGGCCAATTGTGCCATGAAAAGATTGCCGATTGCGCGACCCCCTGCTCCTTTTGCAAGGCTCCCGAAGCGTTGCATTCCGGCACGACCACGTCGAGTGAAGTCCAGCTTCCGAATAACCAGTGGATGCTGGTTCAATGGTCTGCACTCGAAACGATCCAGGGGAAGGCTCATCTCGTCGAAACCATTACGGACATCACGCCGCTCAAGCGTGAGCAACAAGAGTCTGACACTCTGAATCGCCGCCTGGAAGAAGCAAACAGACAATTGGCTCATACCAACCGGCAACTGGCCGATCGCTCCGTCCGCGATGGGCTGACCGGCCTCTATAACCATTCATACCTTCACGAAATGTCGTGTCAGCTTGCGGCTCACGCGCACCGGACTCATGCACCGCTCTCGCTTATATTTTTAGATCTCGATCACTTCAAGGCTATCAACGACCTATATGGTCATGCGGCGGGGGATCAGGTCCTGCAAGCGATGGGTTGGCTATTGGACAGCCGACAGCCAAACGATCGTGGCCGGAGTATCGGGCGGACCAGCGACGTGGCAGCCCGGTACGGAGGCGATGAATTTGCCCTCCTGCTTCCCAATACCGACGTAGGAGGCGCGCTGACACTCGCCGAACGACTTCACCATCGCGTAACGGCACTCGCGTTACTGCCGGAGTTGGCAGCATTCGCCTCTCCTCCCTTGTCGCTGACCTGCAGTATCGGAGTCGCCACTCTTCCCATCCATGCACAGACGTCCACAGAACTGATGGCAGTTGCCGATCGCGCCGTCTATCTCGCAAAGGCTGCGGGGAGAAACTGTGTTCGAGTTTTTTCTCCCCCCGAACGTTGCTGAGCCATCAACCTCCGCCCTTCTTTTCAGCTCAGACTTCCCTCTGGCCGATGTCGCCCCAGAAACAGGTCCTTCCACCCTTGTACGGGCGCGAGAGGCCGTGTTACGATCTGGCCAGCCTCGAACCAGAGACCGCGACTCATGATGCGGCGCTGGCCTGACTGCCTCGAGGACACAATCATTGACACTGACACAGAATCTTTCTGATCCGGTCGATTCCGATTCAGCCCGCCGACGCTGTTCCACGGTCCGCGAGACCTTGATTCGAGCAGGCCTCTACGCTGCCGGTCCATCCGACGGTGTGATTGCCACTCGGTCTTCGGATCACGCGACAAACCGCTGGCGCATTGCTCCTGACCCTTTCGTGCTCTCCCCCGGTGAAGTCACATATTTCCGGACACTTGGACAGGATCTCCTCGCGTTCTACCGGGCCCTCAACCGTCTCTATGTGGAGAGCATACGGGGCACCCAACCGACCTGGGCAGCCGCCTATCTAGATCAAGGCAAACCCGAATCCCTGGTTTCGTTCAGCCGCATGAACCGGTTCCGTAATATGACCCCGGCGGTAATCCGCCCGGACATCATCCCAACCCCCGGTGGCATGGTGATCACTGAACTGGACTCCGTCCCGGGAGGAATCGGCATGACCGCTTGCCTGGCGCAGGGCTATGCCGATCTCGAAGGTCTCGAAGGACAACCGGCCCGGATCATCGGGGGACGAGATGGTATGGTCCAGGGGTTTGCGTCCATGCTGCGTTCTGAGCAGAACGATACTCCCGGTTGTGTGGCCATTGTCGTGTCGGACGAAGCCCAGGATTACAGGCAGGAGATGCAATGGCTGGCTGACCGCCTGAGTGAGATCGGACTGGAGAGCTATTGTGTGCACCCGCGAGAGGTCAGATTCTCCGAGGAAGGGCTCTGGCTTGAAGTCGAAACGAAACGACGGGCGATCGGTCTCGTGTACCGATTTTTTGAGTTATTTGATCTCAAGAATATCGCCAAAGCAGAGTTGGTCATGTACGCCGCGAAAAAAGCCCGCGTGATCGTCACGCCTCCTTACAAACCCGTTTTCGAGGAGAAATTAGCATTCGCATTCCTGCACCATCCTGTTTTGCAAGAGTTCTGGCAAGAGGAGTTGGGAGAGGCCGTGTGGGCGAGACTGTCGGTCCTTATGCCAAGAACCTGGATTTTGGATCCGCAGCCGGCTCCGCCAACCGCCGTGATACCCCATCTCACCGTCGTCGGGAACCCCATCTCCGATTATCGGGTACTCGGAACCATGTCGCAAAAGGAACGGCAGATGGTGATCAAGCCGTCCGGTTTTTCTGAACTCGCGTGGGGGAGTCGTGGAGTCGTCGTTGGTCATGACGTCTCCCAAGCCGAATGGGCCGAAGCGTTGGGCCAGGCGCTCGCAGCATTTCCTGCCGGTCCCCACGTGCTGCAGGAGTTTCATAAGGGGCGTGTGTTTGAATGCTCATATGCCGATGAGGCCACAGGGCACATCACGACGATGCCGGGACGGGTACGCCTGTCGCCCTATTATTTTGTCGCGCACGACAAGGCCGAACTCGGCGGCATTCTGGCGACAGTTTGTTCCGTAGAAAAGAAAGTGATTCATGGCATGGAAGACGCCATTATGGTCCCCTGTGCCGAAGGTACCACGGCTCAGTCATGAAGGCGACCAGCTGCATGCGCTTTCGCACCCTCAAGAGTTCCTATCCAGCCTTCAACAAGTCGGTCGCGAAGGATGCATGCCATGCGGGCAGACGATGTCTCTGACGCTGTATCATGTGCGCTGGTGTCCCGAGTGTGCGGTCGTGCGGGATAAACTTGCTCAACTGGGATTGGCATATGAGGAGATCGTCGTACCCGATTTCCGGCCGATGCGGAAACAAGTCTTCGAAGTATCCGCCCAATACTATGTGCCAGTTCTCAAAGACGGCGACACCATTCTCTCGGAAACGCATGAGATACTGACGTACCTGGAAAGACATTACGCCAAGCCAACCGAGTGAGCAGCCTGGTATCGGAAGCAAGACACCAGGAAGTCTTGCCTGTCACGCTGTGGTTCACCGGACGAACGCTTCGCTGAAGAAAGGATCGAGACGTGGATGACTGGAGACGCATTCTGGCTCAGAGTGTGGTGAAGCCCCGAGACCTCGCCGAACGGCTCGGAGTGGATGAAAAGGAAATAGAGTCGATCGTTGGTGATTATCCCATGCGGATCACTCCGACCGTCATGGCCACGATCAGAGAAAAAGGAGATGCCATCTGGAAGCAGGTCGTGCCGGACGTCGCCGAAATGGCCGATGTCGATGCGGAGGATGATCCCTTGGAGGAAGACTTAATGAGTCCCGTCCCGCACCTGGTCCATCGGTACCCCGACCGCGTGCTCCTGATGGTCACGAACCAGTGTCCGATCTATTGCCGGTTCTGCACGAGAAAACGGCTGGTCGGGAAACCGGGCTTTCTCAAGAAAGGTGAACTCGATCGCGCCATTGCCTACCTGCGCGAGCACAACGAGGTCCGCGATGTCATCCTTTCCGGAGGGGATCCTCTCTTGTTACCCGATCAGCTGCTGGAACGAGTCCTCAAAGCGCTTCGTACGATCCCTCATCTGGAATTGATTCGAATCGGCTCTCGCGTCCCTGGGAGTCTCCCCCAGCGAATTACGCCTAAACTCTGCGAGATCCTCAAGAAGTACCATCCCATCTATATGAATCTGCATTTCAACCATCCCGACGAACTGACAGAGGAAGTCAAGGCTGCCTGCGGCATGTTGGCGGATGCAGGGGTTCCTCTCGGCGCACAAACGGTCCTGCTCAAAGGCGTCAATGACGATCCCGAGATCATGAAGCAATTGATGCATCAACTGCTGATGGCCCGCGTCAAACCCTATTACCTATACCAGGCGGATCTCACCAAGGGAACGAATCATTTCCGCACCACGGTGGAAACAGGTTTGAACATCGTCAAGGCCTTACAAGGCCACACGAGCGGCATGGCGGTGCCCCACTTCGTCATCGACGCGCCTGGCGGCGGAGGGAAGATTCCTCTCCTTCCGGCCGACTATCTCGTCCACATGGACGAGGACGGTGCGCTGTTACGAAATTATGAGAAGAAGACGTTCCACTATCCCCAAGCCAAGAACGGGACGGGGCGTGAACTCCCCATGGTCGGCGTTCATCCTGCGTGGAACACGGCATCGAACGGCTGTGATAGGGGAATGGACGATCTGTGAAGTCATCAATACTTGATACGAATCTCTCGGTATAACGTGGACTAGCAGGCTGTTGAAAAACTATTTTGAACCCACTCGGTAGGGAAGGTGGAACTGGCCGCGATGCCTATTGAGGTGCCCGCAGGGTGTTCAAAAAGACCGTCCAGCGAGGCCGCAGTGAGGTCCGCGACGCGAAGAATAATGAGGTTCACGACGTGCAGAATAATGCACGTCAAGTTTGTGAACGGGCGCGAGCCGGTGAGCGCCCAGTGTCTTCGGTCTGTGCGCGCCGGCGAGCCGGTGAGCCGGCAGTGTCTTGAAGGCGAGGCGTAATTATTTCACCCGCCCGCCCCGAGCCTGCCGAGACAGGCTCTTTTCCCGTGGCCGTACGTTGAGCCTCTGAGGTTCACGACGCGCTGAATAAAGCGCGTCACGTTTGTGAACGCCGCCGAGATAGTGAGGCGGCAGTGTCTTACGAGAACGATGCTGGCGGGTCTTTTTCAACACCCTGCTAGTGACCGCACCTGTGAAATGTGTGCATGGTAGGTATACTGTAAACTTTCATTAAGAAAAGCGACTCCCAAACATGAATGAGCGTGTCCGTCACCTTTTCCCCGAATTAGATAATGATCTGCGAAGCCTCTCTTTCACGACTGGCATATTCCCGTCACAAAAAATTGCAGAACTGATCACGAACGGTAGGATTGTTTCCGACTCGAAGATCGATGAAGGCCAGGTTCAGCCATCCAGCGTAGACTTACGTTTGGGACCGACAGCGTATCGGGTAAGGGCTAGTTTCTTACCGGGTAATAAATCAACCGTCGAAGGTAAGATAAAAGATCTGACTATGGCCAGAATCGACTTAAGAGAACCTACGGTTTTTGAAAAGGGCTGTGTGTACATTGTTCCTTTAATGGAGCAACTCAACTTGCCGGACGATGTATCAGCAAAGGCTAACCCCAAAAGTACGACTGGACGATTAGATATCTTTACGAGATTGATTTGTGACTATGGCACCGAATTTGAGCGGGTCCCGGCAGGATACAAAGGTAGGCTATACGCAGAAGTCGTACCGCGCACATTTACAGTCATTCTTGCCGAAGGAATCAGATTAAACCAATTGCGTTTTGTAAGGGGGAACCCACCTTCATGGGATGGTACCCTTGCGAAACTACACACCGAAGAAAGTTTGATCTATCCTGCCGGAAGCGACGGTTCTCCAACTGGTGGAGAGGACCTTGCGGGACAACCTCAGATTGAAAATGGATTGAAATTTTCAATCAATTTGAAAGGAACAACGGAAAATAAGGTCATAGGCTATCGCGCAAAGAAGAATGCTCCCGCTATTGACCTTCGTCACATCAATTTTTATGAACCGGAAGAGTTTTGGGAAGCGATCACCGCTCCCAAATCAAATAACATCATACTTAATCCAGACGACTTCCATATCCTCATTTCTAAGGAGAAGGTGCGAATACCGCCCACATATGCGGCTGAAATGGTAGCGTATGATCCCTCAATAGGAGAATTTCGGATCCATTATGCCGGTTTCTTTGATCCGGGCTTCGGGTACGGTTCAAACGATATCAAAGGCACTTGCGCTGTGCTCGAAGTTCGGTCGCATGAAGTCCCGTTCTCAGTAGAAGATGGACAAATTGTGGGACGACTAATATATGAACGATTGCTGGCGCAACCAGACAAGATCTATGGGGCAGGCATAGGATCCTCTTACCAGGGGCAAGGTCTAGCGTTAAGTAAACAATTCAAAGCTTTTGGGCGTCTTCTATAACCTAAATGCCATTGTTTTAACGTATTGGAAGGCTTACTGATGTCCCCTGCACCGCCCAGCGACCTCCCAGAGCCATTCACCACACCGCCACCATCCAAGTCCCCCCGGCATGAGACCGACGATGACAGCGGTGGAGATCGTCAGGCACACGTCGCCGGTCTGATGGTCGGCACAGCACTGATGTTCACCGGGTTCTTGAACATCTTTCTGTCGATCAGCGGTGGATTCGAGATCAACGTGGTCCCGTTCCTGATTTACTTCGCCGGGCTTGCCGTGTGGGCCAACTCCGTGCTCGAGAACCCCACGTGGCGATATTCCGTCATGGGTGTCGCCATCTTGTTGGGCCTGGCCTTCTACCATTATGGTGAAGTGCTCTTCTGGCATAAACAGGTCATTTTCTGGATCACGGTCGTCATCGTTGTCTATTTCATGTTCAATGAGCCGAAGAAGCCTGCCTGACCGGGCAGGATTTCCCAGCACATGGCGGCGATGACGATCTCCGTCATCATTCCGACGCTGAACGAAGAATCCACACTGGCGCACACGCTGGAACGCACGTTTCAGCTCGGCTTCGATGAGATCATTGTCGTCGATGGAGACAGCACGGATCGGACGCGGGACCTGGTGCTTTGGTTTTCCCTGGCACAGCACCGTCCCGCCATTACGGCCTGTCCTGTTCTGGTCACCACCGCTCCGCGAGGACGGGCGGCGCAGATGAATGCAGGCGCCGAGTTGAGCCGCAGTGATATCCTGTTGTTTCTTCATGCCGATACGCATCTCCCGGACGAGGCGCGGGACGCGATCGTGAACGCCATGGCGAGTCCCGCTTGCGCCGGCGGGCGTTTCGAAGTGCAATTCGATAAGAACACCACGCTCGGCTGGGTCATCAGCACCATGATGAATGCGCGATCGAGGTTGAGCGGTATTGCGACCGGAGATCAGGCTATCTTCGTGCGCCGGGAGACCTTCGAGGCGATGGGGGGATATGCCGCCATCCCGTTGATGGAAGATATCGACTTCACCCGTCGGCTCAAACGACGGGGCCGTATCGCAACCCTGCGGCACCAGGTGACGACCTCGTATCGGCGATGGGAGAGCCAGGGTCCGGTCCGCACGATCATTCTGATGACGTTTCTCAGGCTCCTCTATTGGTGCGGCATGAGTCCCGAAAGGCTCACCCGCTTCTATGCAGTGGTGAGGCGGGAGAACCTCCCGCGATAAAGAATGCAACGTGATGAATTCCCTGCTTGAAACATCCGGGACGACCGTGTGATTCCCGAAGGTCATACCTTGTGATCGAGGACAGGTGACGAGAAACGAGAGACATCCCGGCAACGAAGGACGGACCCCCCGCCTTGCGACGAGCGCAGATTGCGCGTTGATCATCTTTGCGAAGGCGCCGGTTGCGGGGCAGGTCAAAACCCGTCTCTGCCCGCCGCTCACGGCAGATGAAGCGGCGACGCTGCAGGGAAGTTTCATCCTCGATACGCTCGAATGTTCGCGCGCTGCAATCCAGAAATTCCGGTTGCCAATCACCCGTTTTCTTGCGTGTGCGCCGTCGTCTACCCATGTCTTCTTTCAGATTATGGCCGAACGGCATGGAGTGCAGTTGCTTGAGCAGACAGGAGAGAGTCTCGGTGAGCGTATGCATACCGCGTTCATCGCTCTGTTCGCCAAAGGGTTCACACAGGTGCTCATCGTCGGAACCGACGTCCCTTCCCTTCCCCTCGAGCACTATCAGCAGGCCGTCGAGATGCTCCGTGCGCATGAACTCGTGCTGGGACCCTCTTGGGACGGGGGCTACTATCTTGTGGGGCTGACCAGGCCGGCTCCCGAGCTATTTCGTGATATTTCATGGTCGACCGATCAGGTGCTCGCTCAAACCCGCGAACGAGCTCAGCAGGCTGGACTCAGAACAAGCTTGCTGCCCGTCTGGCGAGACGTGGATACCATTGAGGACCTCCAGGCTTTGATCGAAGCCAATCGTCGCGACATGAAACGACCCAAACAGGAGCGTGTCTTTTCGACGAGAACCGGCGGGGCGCTGGATGTGATTGCCAAGCGGTTGCGGTCGCGCCTACAAGAAAGCGAGGCCACGCAATGACCAAGCGTATTGCCCTGATCACCGGAGGCGCCCGTGGAATCGGGAGAGCGATTGCCTTGGACCTCGCCATGCACGGGTGGTCGATCGCCATTTGTTACCGTACCAGTCTGGCGGACGCCGAGGCGACCAAGGCCGGCATCATCGAGCGCGGCGGACAGGCTCTCTCCCTTCAATGTGATGTGTCGGATCCGAATGCGGCGCAACAACTTGTCACCCATGTGGAGCAGCTGTGGGGAGGCATTGACGTCCTGATCAACGGCGCCGGTCCCTATCATCGCATCAACCTCTTTGATGAAACCATTGCCGGTTGGCGCGAGATGTTCGACGGCAATCTGCATCCGATCTTTTACCTAGCACAGATGGTGGCTCCCGGCATGAAGGCACGCACATACGGGCGCATCGTGAATTTCAGCATGGCGAATGCCGACCGGATGGTATCGCAGCCCGACGTGACCGCGCATTACATTGCAAAAGCCGGCGTCCTGATTCTCACGCGCACCTTGGCGAAGCTCCTAGCCCCCTATGGGATCACCGTCAATGCAATTTCTCCCGGCTTCATCGATTCCGGCAGTGCACCACCAGGAGAACTGGCGGGAGTCGACAAACGCATTCCGGCCGGGTATATCGGAACCGTCGGGGACACGGTCGAGGCCGTCCGCTATCTTCTTTCGGATGAGGCTCGATATGTCAATGGATCCAATATCCAGATCAGCGGAGCCTGGGGAATATAATGCGGAAGTTCTGAGTGCTGAGTTTTGAATTATGAATGAGAGAAATGGGGGATGGAAGAATTAGAGTGACGAATTCCTCGTTATGAATGAGAAGAACGGGAGGTTAGGAGTTGGCGGCATGCAGCCTATTTCGCTGCTGCGAGGATGATTCCGATGAAAAGAGCCACGATATAACTATTCCGATCCCGCACCGCAAATACGACGGGATCGTCTTCCATGCGATCACGGTAGGTCAGCATCCATGCCCGGCTGATCCAATACAGCATCACGGGACAGACCAACCACAAATATTCGGGATTTGAATACAACCCCAGTACCTCCTTGCTGCTGATGTATAGGGCGAGCACAAGGACGGCAATAAGCCCGCTCGACGAACCGATACTGGCAATATGTTCGGCATCCGACGTTCGATAACCTCGACCGAAAACGTCCTTGCGATCGGAATGGCTCATCAGACGAATTTCGGTGAAGCGCTTCATGAGCGCCAGGCTGAGAAACACGAACAAAGAAAAAGTCAGCAACCAATGCGACGGCACAATGCCGGTGGCCGCGCCTCCGCCATATACGCGTAGCGTGTACAGTTGAGCAAGCACAATCACGTCGACTAAGACAAGTGACTTGAGATAGAGGGAATATCCCGTCGTGAGAGCAAGATACCCGGCCAGCACGATAAGGAAGGTGGGCGGCAGTAGGGCAGCCAGGGTGAAACTGGCGGTCAGGCATCCCAGACTCATAGCCAGCCCTGCCACGATCGACAGTTCACCGGACGCAAACGGCCGGTCTTTCTTTTTCGGATGCCGGCGATCCGCTTCCAAATCGAGACAATCGTTGAGAACATAGACGGCCGACGCACAGAGACTGAATGACACGAATGCGACCATCGCAGCCAGCGACAGAGACACGTTGGTGATCTGATGTGAAGAAATCAGAGGCAGGAGTATCAAGACGTTTTTGGACCATTGGTGGACACGGAGGGCCTTGTATATGATACGCAGGCGGTTACGTCGCCGGTCGAACACATGACCCACGTGGGCCGCTTCCTTGACCCGGCTGACCAGAGACGGTGAATCCGTGACCACCAGCGCCTGGTTGGCGTGAGCCCACACCGACAAATCCGCGTGCGCATCTCCTATGTAATCAAAACCGCGACTTCCACACCGTTCCTGAAGAGCCTTGAGTTTGGCGGGGCCCTTCAAATTCCGCGCAGCCGTTGTCCCTAACACTCCTCCGTCAAAAAGACCCAAATGCGCTGCAATTTGGCGGGCAAAATCCACATGACTGGCAGTGGCCAGGACCAGTTCGCGGCCGCCTTGCCGTTCCTTACGGAGATACTCGATGACGTCCCTGTTATAAGGAAGACTTGCGACATCGACCTGAACCCGACGGGCGATCTGATCCTTGAGACAAGCCCTGCCGCGCAACAGCCATAGCGGGATCCAGAATACCGAGGCAGGACGACGCTTGACCAGCGTGAGCAGGGATTCCCACAGTAGATCGGTCCGGATTAGGGTGCCGTCCAGGTCGACGCAGAGGGGAATGTCGCTTCGAGAACACTCAGTCATAGCGGTGAAAAGAGGGTAGCAGGTTGGACGGCATGAGTCACGCCAGATCAAGAATGCATCGAAACCCGATCGTCCCACATCTGTCCAGTCCCGGCCACATTAGGATAAACTTTACTGCAAAGTCATTTGGACGATGTCCCCCATCCCTATGCCAATGCGATCCTGCCGCTGTGTAGAACGAGCCTCCTCGTATGATGCAAAACCGCGTGCGACCATCACTCCGTTCGCTGTCGGTCCACTCCCACGTGTTCCCACACATATCAAAGCAACCGAATGGTGATAGCGCCTATCCTCATATCTGAAGGCGGCTTGAGT
>Ga0075421_100007140_pt1 | contig 13656 bp, 9 predicted proteins | sample SoiMetdeltSBSDD5_FD_75292 | JGI IMG/M metagenome (GOLD analysis project Ga0075421, IMG submission 75292) | Bulk soil microbial communities from a Populus tree surrounding site in Tennessee, USA - Soil MetaG P. deltoides SBSDD5 | ecosystem: Environmental > Terrestrial > Soil > Tree plantation...
CCGGGACAGGCACCGGGACAGGCACTGGGACAGAAACTGGGACGGACACCGGGCCGGTGCGGCTCGGCGCACTCGACATCGGGCGTGTCTCCGCACTCGAGGTCTCGCCGACCGCCGACGCCCTGCTGCTCGCCAACCACCGCAGCGAGCTCCTGCACGTGGACCTCGCGGGCGCAGCGGTCCGGGTCGTGGATCGCAGCGAGCACCGCCCCATCGGCGGCTTCGCCTGGTCGCCGGACGGCAACTGGGCGGCCTACGGGTTCGCCGCCAGCAACTACCAGATGGGCATCCGGCTCTGGGACCGGCGCTCGGGCACGCACCACGACGCCACAACGCCGGTCCTGACCGACCACAGCCCGGCCTTCGACCCGGAGGGCAAGTTCCTCTACTTCCTGGGCGAACGAGACCTCAACCCGGTCTACGATGCGCTGCACTTCGAGCTGTCGTTCCCGCGCGGCACACGTCCGTTCCTGGTCACGCTCCAGCGCGACACGCTCTCGCCGTTCATGCCGGTTCCGCACGCGCTGAAGGACGGCGGCAAGGCCGACAAGCCCAACGGGGAGGAGACGCCGGCCGGCTCCAGCGACGGCCAAGGGGACGATGCCGCAAAGGCGCAGCCGCCGGCCGCGAGACCGCCCGAGGTGCGGATCGACCTGGAGGGCATCGCGGGGCGCGTGGCCGGATTCCCGGTGCCCGAGGGCATCTACGGGCGGATCGCCGGCGTGAAGGGCAAGGCCATCTTCACGAGGTTCCCCGTGGAGGGAGCGCTCGGACGCAATTTCGGCCCCGCGCAGCCGGAGGCGAAGGGCGTGCTGGAGGTGTTCGAGTTCGAGACGCAACGCCACGAGCCGCTGATCAGCGGCCTGACCGGCTTCCGGGTCGGGCGCGACGGCAAGTCGATGATCTACCGCGCCGGGAGCCGGCTGCGAGTCGTGCGCGCGGGCGTCAAGCCCGACGAGAAGCCGAGCTCCGAGCGGCCGGGGCGGCGCAGCGGCTGGATCGACCTCGCCCGCGTCAAGGTGTCGGTGGAGCCGGGCGAGGAGTGGCGGCAGATGGCGCGCGAGGCCTGGCGGCTGCAGCGCGAGAACTTCTGGACTCCCAACATGTCGGCCGTGGACTGGAACGCCGCCTGGGACCGCTACGCGCCGCTCGTCGACCGCGTGGGCACACGCGGCGAGCTCTCGGACCTGCTGTGGGAGATGCAGGGCGAGCTCGGCACCTCGCACGCCTACGAGATGGGCGGCGACTACCGGCCGGAGCCGGCCTACCCGCAGGGCTTCCTCGGCGCGGATTTCGCCTACGACGCCGAGGCCGACTGCTACCGCTTCACGCGGATCGTGCGGGGCACGGCGGGCGAGCCGGATGCCGACTCGCCGCTCAACGCGCCGGGCGTCGACGTCCGGCCCGGCGACCGGCTGCTCGCCGTCAACGGCCGGCGCGTAACGAGGGCCAGGCTGCCGCAGCAGGAGCTGGTGCACCAGGCCGGCGCAGAGGTCGCGCTCACCGTGCAGCGGGGCGGCGAGGCGCCGCGCGTCGTCACGGTGCGGGCGCGGCGCTCGGAGGCGCTGGCGCGCTACCGCGAGTGGGTGGAGGCCAACCGGTGCAAGGTGGTGGAGGCGACCCGCGGCCGCGTCGGCTACGTCCATATCCCGGACATGGGGCCGCGCGGCTTCGCCGAGTTCCACCGGCTCTACCTGACCGAGGTCGCGCGCGACGGGCTGGTGGTGGACGTGCGTTACAACCGCGGCGGCCACGTCTCGCAGCTCCTCATCGAGAAGCTGGCCCGCAAGCGCGTGGGCTACGACGTGTCACGGTGGGGCAAGCCGGACCCGTACCCGCTCTACTCGGTCGCCGGCCCGATGGTGGCGCTCACGAACCAGTGGGCGGGCTCGGACGGCGATATCTTCTGCCACGTGTTCAAGCTGATGAAGCTCGGGCCGCTGATCGGGACCCGCACCTGGGGCGGCGTGATCGGCATCTCGCCGCGTCACGCGCTGGCCGACGGCTCCGTGACCACGCAGCCCGAGTACTCGTTCTGGTTCGTGGACGTGGGATGGGGCGTGGAGAACTACGGCACCGACCCGGACATCGAGGTCGACGTGGCCCCGCAGGACTACGCCGCCGGCCGCGACCCGCAGCTCGACCGGGCGATCGCCGAGGTCCTGCGCCTCCTGGAGGAGAACCCGCCCGCCGTCCCGGCCTTCGACCAGCGCCCCGTCCTCACCCCGCCCCCGAAGCTTCCCTGACCTCGGCGATGAGGCCCTGCGCAACCTCGATCGAGAGCGCGGTTTCTCGTGCACGCAAGGAACGTCAGCTCTCGACCCATTCGGGACATCTGGGGGCGCGCCGAGAATAGGTACTTGTATGTATTTTTCCTGCGCTAACGGGAGCGTACTTTGGGTGCTGCGATGGGTTGAGCGATGTTGGGCCGAGCAGATCTGCGGCCTGCCCGACCGGCCTCCCCGAGCTCAACAGAGCTGCAACCCTGACTTCACCGAAGGGAGGCAGCGATGACCGCAACAATGTCGGCAGCGCTATTGGCCACGATAGCAGCGGCCGGTCTTGCCCTGACCCAGCCTGCGTGGGGACGATCGGCCGATGAACGGCTCGGCAAGGTGCATTTCTCAACGTCGTGCAAACCCGCGGCGCAGGCCCAGTTCGACAGGGCGATGCTTTACCAGCACTCATTCTCGTACCGCGCATCCCAGAAGGCGTTCGAGGAGGCGCTGAAGGCAGATCCTGATTGCGCCATCGCCCATTGGGGCATCGCGCTCAGCCTTCTCTATAATCCACACTTCCCGGCACCGACGGCAAATCTCGCGCTCGGGCTTGCTGCGCTTGAGAGAGGCAAGGCCATGCCCGTGAAAACGCAACGCGAGCGGGACTATCTGGATGCGCTGAGCGCAATGTACGTTGATCACGAAAAGGTCGGCTACCCTACCCGCGTTCAGAACTACCTCAAGGCGATGGAGCAGCTCGCGCAACGGTATCCCGATGATGACGAGGCGCAGATCCACTACGCGCTGGCGCTCAATGTCGCCGCGTCGCCCGCCGACAAGACGTACGCCAACCAACTCAAAGGCGCCGCTATCTTGGAGCCGATCTTCAGACGACAGCCCCAGCACCCCGGCGTGGCGCACTATCTGATTCACCTATACGACTATCCCCCGATCGCCGAAAAGGGGCTCGATGCGGCAAAGCGCTATGCGCAGATCGCGCCTGATACGCCGCATGCGCTGCACATGCCCTCACACATCTTTACACGCGTCGGCTATTGGAAGGAATCGATCGCTTCCAACGTCGCTTCCGCGCGCGCGGCGAAGGCCACCCAGGAACCGCATGAGCAGCTTCATGCAATGGACTACTTGGTCTATGCGCACCTTCAGCTCGCACAAGACAAGGAAGCTCGCCAAGTCATCGACGAGATGCTCGAGGTCAAAGGCTTCAATCCGAACGTGCGCACAGGCCTATATGCCCAGGCCGCCAGCCTCGCGCGCTATATGGTCGAGCGCAAGGATTGGAACGGCGCCGCCGAGCTCGTGCCGGGTGCGACGCGCTTTGCCTACGTCGATGCAATCACTCGCTTCGCGCGTGCGCTTGGCGCCTCACGCTCCGGCAACATAGAGGCAGCCAGAGCGAGCATCGCCAAGCTCGCGGAGCTACGCGACAAACTGCGTGAAGCCAAGGACACCTATTGGGCGGAACAGGTCTACATTCAATGGCAGGTCGCGACCGCGTGGCTCCTCTTCGCTGAGGGCAAGCAGGAAGAGGCCCTGAACACAATGCGTGCGGCCACCGATGCCGAGGACAAGACGGAAAAGTCCATCGTCACGCCGGGGCCGCTGGCGCCAGCGCGCGAGCTCTATGGCGCCATGCTGCTTGAGCGAGGTATGGCCAACGAGGCGCTCGCCGCCTTCGAGGCGACTCTGAGGAAGGAGCCAAATCGCCTCGGCGCCTATGTGGGCGCCGCCATGGCAGCGCAACAGTCGGGCGATTTGACCAAGGCAGGGGACTACTATGGGAAGGTCGTGGAGCTTTCGGCAGACGCCGACACCAGTAGAGCGGAGGTGACGGAGGCTCGCGACTTCATCGCCAAGAGGCGCTGAAAGACGATGCCAACGTCGCAGCGGGTGCCCTGGGGTCAGACCCGCAGGGTCTGACCCCGTCCTTCACGGCTTCGCCGCGGCCGGCGGCGCCAGCGCCACCTGGTGGATGGCCCGTGCCAGCACCTCCGCGGCTTGCTGGTTGCCCTTGGGGGACATGAGCCCCTTGCGGTAGAGCTCGCGCAAAGGGGCCGGATCGGCCGAGGCCACGGCACGCAGCGCCTCGAACTGGTCGACGACCTCGATCCCCGTCGCCTTCGCGCATTGCGTGACCCTCCTGGCATCGTCCGGAGGCTCCGCCTTCTGCATGACCACGATGCGCCCGTGCTGCATGAAGAGCACGAGGCGCACCCCATCCGCGTCGGTGCGCAGCTTCAGGCGCTGCAGCAGCGCGCACGTGACACCGGCCGGGTCGTTGTCGATCTTCTGGAAGACGGACTGTCCCGCATTCCCGGTCCAGTAGGCAGGGGCTACCAGGCCAAGGACGACATCGAGCACCGCCGAATATCCGAGGAGCCCGCGCACCCGCGCCTGCCAGGGGGGCGTGGCGGCATCGGGCACCATGAACGAGAGGGGCGGATGATACGCGAGCGCGCCGGTCTCCAGGGTGAAATAGGGCTTCGAGACTCCGTAGGACGACAGAGCGGCCCTGGCGATCTCGTCCCCGACGAAGCCTATGACCAGCATCTTGGGGCGCACCAGGGGCAGGAGCTGCTCGGCGCGCAGGACGATCTGGTCGGTCGCATAGCCCGCAACGGCGGCGTTGAGGACCCGTGTGCCGACGAGGCTCTCGAGCTGCGCAGGCCAGGTCTCGTCGTCGTCGACCCGCAGTCCGCCTTCGGTGAACCCGCCGCCGACGGCCAGGATCGCGCCGGGCGCGATCTCGTCCCGCTCGTCCTTGTTGCGCCGAATGCCATGCGCGATGGTATTGCGGCTGTCTCCCTCGTGCCATTCCCGGGATACCCAGCCCAGCACCGGGTCGAACTTCACCCTGGGGCCGAAGGTCTTGTACTCGATCCGCCACTCGCGCCAGTTGCCGAGCGAAAGCGCCGGCCGCTGCGAATGGATGCGGTAGCCGAGCTCGATGGCGGCAAATCCCGCTATCGCCAGCACGCAGGCCAGCGCAACGAACCCAATCCGACCAAGCAACGAAGATGCATCAAGGCGCATGATGGCTTCCCCAGGCAGGCACCGTGCAATGCCTGCGATGGACCGGCGCCCCTGAATGCCGAGTGAACGCCGCGCCGCTCAGTGGAACTTGAAACGGCTTGCGGGGCCCGGCACCGGAGCCAGCATCGACTCGGCGGGGCCGGCATCCGCGTCGATGAGGCGGAAGCCGGAGGGCCGGTAGGCCGAGCCGGGAAGCTCCTCGGAGCCGGCGAAGCGCACGAGCTGCACGAGCTCCTCGGCCGCCTTGCAGGGTGCCAACCCCTTGTCGAGGATCATGTCGAGATAGACGAAGTCGGCGAGCGCGCTCTGCACCCAGTCGGCGTTCCGCGCATAGCCGGACACCGGGAACGGGACCTGCCGGAGCGCGCGGCCGGTCTCCTGCGCCGCCAGACCGGAAGCGCAGGAGAAGTGGATGAGCTTGAGGCCGTCGGCAAAGCGCAGGCTGTCGACGATGCCCGGCAGGCCGACCACCGAGCCGCCCACAACGAGCCCGCGCGCTTCTCCGTGGCCCGCGACCACCAGGACCGAGGGCTCCGGCAGGTAGACAACCTGGCGGCACCAGCGCAGCAGGCTCGCCTCGTCGTGATAGAAGCGGTGCCTCACCTGCGCACGCGGGAGGCGCGCGAACAGCTCGTGCAGCATCCGGCCGTAGGAGAACTCGTTGTCGTCGAGGGCGTGCTGGCGATGCTGCTCGAGCACAATGAGCCAGCTGAGGCCCAGCCTCGGCAGCACCCGCCGGCCGGCGAGCTCGCGGACCGACTGCCCCTCCTCGCCCCACTCGCCGTCGAGCGCGTTGCCGTTGCCGTCGAGCTCGAGAGAGCCGCTGCCCTCCAGCGCGGGCCCTCGCAGCCGAAACGACAGGCGGCCGCCTTCCTCGAGGTCGCCCTCCAGCCGGACGTTGGCGTCCAGCTCGCACGAACCCCAGACCCGTCCCGTCTCCTGGACCAGCCGCAGCCGCCCGAGCGTGGTATCCCACAGGCCGTCGAAGCCGCGCCATCCCTGCCACGGCAGCGTGCGCGCGTTGCCTTCGGCGAGATACTCTCCGCCGAAGCTGCTGGCGCGACGCAGCCTGAACCAGCCCGTCCCGCGCTCGGCGGCCTCCTCGTAGCTGAACGTGAAGCGGTCGCCCGCGACCTCGCCGTCGATGGTGTTCTCGGTGCCGTGCCTGCCGTAGGTGCCGGTCACGCGGGCGCCGTCCTGCCGCAGGGTCATGGCGCCGAAGGAGGTGCTCCACCGCCCGTCAAAACTCATGGCTCTTCTACTCCCAACGAAGCGCGCCCGTCAGCGGCGCGTATGACTCCTCAGCCTGTCCAGCACGTCCCTCAGCGGGGCATCGACCCAGGCGGAGGTGAGGAAATCCCTGTGCTGGGCCTCCTTCGGTGCCGGCAGGAAGGCGATGCTTCCGGGCCTGAGACGCGGCTCCAGGGCGGTGGTGAAGGGAATACGTCGGTCTGCGAGGAGCTTCTGCAACTGGGTATTGCGCCCTTCCGTGGAGCGCGAATAGGTGCTGATGAAGAAAGCCGATTTCTGCGTCGTGATCCAGTCGGCGAAGGTGCCGACCTCGCCATAGAGCGCGTCGAACAGGACCACGCCCTGCAGGCGGTTGCCGAGGCCCCCGTGGTGCACGCTCCAGGCCGTCGCCAGGTAGCCGCCGCTGTAGGCGACGATCACGACCGGCATGCTGGCGAACGACCTCACCGAGCGGCGGTCGCCGTGCAGGCGGGCGAGGTGCTGGGCGGCCTCGCCCAGGAAGCGGGCGAAGGCGCCGGGCTCCCAGAACTTGCCCGCGCTCGAGTCCGCGGCGTTGAGGGCGAGCTGCGGTGCCACCAGGGCCGCATTGACGCCCGAAGCGGTGAGCTGGGCGGGCACCCTCTGGCGCAGGTACACGTCGTCGGCGAGCTTGGCGCCGTGGCCGTGGAAGAACACGATGAGCAGGCTGGGGCGGCGGACGTCGAAGCCCTTGGGAAGGTGCAGCAGCACCTGGCGGTCGTTGTAGGTCTCGTCCTCCCAATAGATGCGGCCCGCGCTGGTACGGTGGCCGCGCCGGCCGTTCTCGTCGACATCGAGGAACGGCTTGTGGGTGCGCGGCACCAGCCCCGCATAGGGGAAGGGGGCGGTCTCGAACTCGACGAGCTTGGAGCGCCCGCGCACGAGCGGCCCGCTGCGCACGTGCACCCGGTGCGGGACGGGCACCACCTCCTGCGCCACCATGCGGTCCGGCGGGGCGCCGGCAGCGCGATCCGAAGGCCACGGCGAGGCCGCGAGGAGGAATGCAGCCGCCGCGCCCGCGAGAGCGCGCAGGCCGATGGCCCCCGATGTGTACAGTCCCTGAAATCCCATTCCGACTCGTGCGGCTGACCTCGGCACCTCGTCTGCATCGGGGCAGCGTCCGGCAGACCGGCGGCAGGACGCCCAGCTAGGCCCGAATCGTGTCCGAAGCGTGGACGCATCGCCAACCCGGCCGCCAGTGCAGCCCGGTGCACCGGGCGCGAGCGGGAGCTTGTTGCCGCACCGGCGTTCGTCTAATCAACCGGAGTCATGACCACGGGAAGCTCGGGCAGCGGGACGCCTGGGAATGGCCGGGCGGCAGCCGCACGGGTCACACCCCTGACTGCGACCGCGCTCGCCGTGGCCAACATGATCGGCATCGGCGTCTTCACGAGCCTCGGCTTCCAGGTGAAGGACCTGCCGTCGGGCTTCGCGCTGCTGACGCTGTGGGTGGTGGGCGGCATCGTCGCCCTCTGCGGCGGGCTTTGCTATGCGGAGCTGGCCACCGTCTTCCCCCGGTCGGGGGGCGAGTACAACCTGCTCTCCAAGATCTATCATCGCGCGGTGGGCTTTCTGGCCGGCTGGCTGTCGGCGACGGTGGGGTTCGCGGCGCCGACCGCGCTGGCGGCCATGGCCTTCAGCAGCTACCTCGCGGGCGTCTGGCCGGGGGTGCCGCGCGTGCCGCTGGCCCTGGCCGTCGTATGGGCGGTTGCTGCGGTGCACCTATGGGGCCGGGAGATCACGAGCGCGTTTCAGGACATCTCGACCCTCGTCAAGGTCGCGCTCATCGTCCTCTTCGTTGCCGCCGCCTTCGCCTTCGGCGGCCCGCCGCAGATATCGTTCACGCCGACAGCGGCCGACCTCGGGCACATCGCCAGCCCCGCATTCGCCGTGTCCCTGGCGTACGTCATGTACTCGTACGCAGGTTGGAACGCGGCGACCTACATCGCCGGCGAGGTGCGCGACCCCGAGCGCACGCTGCCCTCCTCGATCCTGGCGGGCGTCGTCCTCGTCACGCTGCTCTACGTCTCCATCAACGCGGTCTTCCTCTACACCACGCCGATCGGCCGCTTGCAGGGGCACGAGGAGGTCGCCCTGATCGCAGGCCAGCACGTATTCGGAGACACGGGCGGGCGTATCGTTGGCGCCGCGATCTGCATCGGCCTGATCCCCTCCATCAGCGCCATGATGTGGCTGGGCCCCCGCGTCACCATGACCATGGGCGAGGACTTTCCCCTGCTCTCGGCGTTCGCGCGCAAGACCCGCAACGGTGTGCCGGCCGTGGCAATACTTTTCCAACTTGCTGTGGTTAGCCTGCTACTGCTGACGCAGAGTTTCCAGTCTATCGTTCAATTCATACAGTTTAGCTTAACGATTTCGTCGTTTCTTGCGGTCCTAGGTGTCATCGTGCTCCGTCACACACAGCCGGCGCTGCCTCGCCCCTACAAAGTCTGGGGGTATCCGGCAACCCCGCTCCTGTTCCTGGCCGTGTCTCTCTTCATGATGATCAATCTGCTGATCGAACGACCGGTACAGGCGCTCACTGGCGTCGGGATCATGCTGTCGGGGCTCGCGATCTACGCCATCTCACGCCTGCACCCGGCTGGCTGGACGGGGGGAAAGTTATGACTGTACGTCTCTGCTCCAAGCGGGCCGGCATGCTTCTGCTGGTGCTTCTCTGCGTCGCGGCGGCACCCGCGGCCTCGGCGCAGCAGGTCGAGAAGGCCAACGACGTGGCCCGCTTCCTGGCCGGCCTGGAGCCCTCGGCGGATTCCCCGCTCGCGACGCTGACGCGCGACGCTGGCTGGCAGGGCCACGCCAAAGCCTTGGATGTGGCCTGGTCGCAGCTCGAGCGGGCGCGCCTGTCGAAAATCCGCACGTGGGCCACCGCCAACCTGACCGAGCCCAAGCCCACGGTCCTCTACATGTTCAGCGGGCCGGATTTCCTCTACCTCGATGCCTTCTTCCCGAACCGGTCCACGTACGTGATGAGCGGCCTCGAGCCGGTCGGCGAGATCCCGACCATCACGCCGGCGGTGCGGCGCTCCCTCGGCGGGGTCCTGGGGAGCTTGCGCCAATCGGTGGGTTCGGCGGTGAACTACAGCTTCTTCATCACGCGCGAGATGCAGTCGCGATTGCGCGCCACCAAGCTCACCGGCGTGCTGCCCGTGCTCTATCTCTTCCTCGCACGCTCGGGCAAGACCATCCACGAGGTGACCTTGATCGCCGTCGACAAGGAGGGCACGGTGGTGGGGGCGGGCACGCCCGACACGATCCCGGCGGTGAAGATCACGTTCTCGGGGTCCGACGGGCGCATGCAGACCCTCTATTACTTCCGCACCGATCTCTCCAACAGCGGGCTGAACCGCAGCGGCTTTCTCAAGTTCTGCGAACGGCTCGGCATCTCCGACGCTTTCATCAAGAGCGCCTCGTATCTGCTGCACGGCGACAACTTCGGGGTCCTGCGCGAGTTCCTCCTGGAGCGCACCAGCGCCCTGGTGCAGGACGATTCCGGGATCCCGGTTCGCTTCTTCGACGCCGACGACTGGAGCCTGCGGCCGTTCGGGAGGTATCTGCGGCCGATCCCCGTGTTCGGTTCGTACACATACCAGCGAGGGCTCAACGACCTCTACCGGCGCACCACTCCGCCGCCGTTGGATTTCGGCGTCGGATACCGATGGCGGCCGCACGAATCCAACCTCCTTCTGGCTCTGAAGACCACGAAAGAGGGCGTCGCGCAGGAGACGACGACCACCGGTCGGAAATGACCCGCGGATGCCGCGAGGCGATGCTTCGCGCCGCGTGGCCCATGTCGCAGATCGGGCGACCGGCGCGCCGAGTGGAGAGTAGGCCGGAGTGGAGAGCAGCATGAGCTTCCCCCATTACGTGACGCGACTGCCGACGGTGCTGTCGCTGGTGGCGGTCGGGACCGTGGGCGTCGCCCTGGCGCAGCAGGCGTTCGAGCCGCGGGTCGGCCAGTCGGGCAAGGACGTGGTCTGGGTGCCGACCGCACAGACGCTGGTCGACAAGATGCTCGACATGGCCAAGGTGACGGCCGACGACTACGTCATCGACCTGGGCTCCGGCGATGGCCGCACGGTGATCACCGCCGCCAAGCGCGGCGCCAAGGCGCACGGCATCGAGTACAACCCGGACATGGTCGAGCTGTCCAAGCGCAACGCCGAGAAGGAAGGCGTCGCCGGCAAGGCCACGTTCGTCAAAGCCGATATCTTCGAAAGCGATTTCTCCAACGCCACCGTGCTCACCCTGTTCCTGCTGACCAAGCTCAACCTCAAGCTGCGCCCGACCATCCTGAAGATGAAGCCCGGCACGCGCGTGGTCTCCAATACCTTCAACATGGACGACTGGGAGCCGGAGCAGACGGTGGAGGCCCCGGCGGGCTGCTCGTCGTTCTGCCGGGCGCATCTGTGGATCGTGCCGGCCGACGTGGCGGGCACCTGGAAGCTGGGCGACAGCGAGCTGCGCATCAGCCAGAAGTTTCAGAATTTCACCGGCAGGCTCATCACCGGCAATCTCGTCGCCCTCGTCACCGACGGCAAGCTCTACGGCGACCAGATCACCTTCACGGCCGTCGGTGTCAGGTACGCGGGGCGGGTGAGCGCCGGCGGCAACACCATGGAAGGCACCCAGTCGTCGGGCGGGGCGGACGCCAAGTGGCAGGCGACGCGCGGTTGACGGGCCGGCCCGCGTGCCCTGGGTGTGCCCGAGGGGCAACGCCGCGTTCGGTCCGTAGCGCACGCCGAAGGTCCGCGCTGGCCAACGCGCACGGCCCGTCCCTAGAGTGGCCGCGCTCGAGGGGAAGCCTGTGGGGGGTTCTATGCGTGCAGAGCGCGCCCGACTGTGGCGCTGGGGAGCTGTCGTTCTACCGATGGCACTCGCAACGGCGCTGGCGGCGGGGCCCGCGGCGGCCGAGGGCGAGCCCGATCTCCTCGCGGGGCGCTGGCAGGTGGGCGGTTTCGTGTATGTCTCCCCCACCTTCGAGGGCTCCAGATCGTACGAGGCGCTGGCCTTTCCCTTCGTCCTGCCTGCCGGGATCAGCAGCGACGGCAAGCTGCAGATCAGGGGCGTGGACGACGTGCGCCTGCGTCTCCTCCAGGCGGGCGGCTTCGAGCTGGGGCCCCTGGCAGGCTACCGCTTCGGCCGCGACGCCGACGACGTGACGCATGTGGCCGGCCTGGACGATGTCGACGGCGGCCTGGTCCTGGGCGCCTTCGCGACCTGGCGCTCCGGGCCATGGGCGTTCTCGGTCTCCTATCACCACCAGGTCACGGGCGACGACACCGGCGGCCTCGTTCGCTTCGGCGTGGAGCATACGGCCCGTCTCTCGCCCAATATCAAGCTCACCACCGGCATCGGCGCCAACTATGCCACCGAGGCGTACATGACGGCGTACTTCGCCACGCCGGCCTATGCGCCCGACGCCGGCTTCAAGGACGTCTACGTCGGGGCCACCGCTACCATCGACCTGTCGGATCGCTGGTCGCTCCTGCTGATCGGCCGCTACGCCCGTCTCGTCGGCGACGCTGCCGACAGCCCGATCGTGGAGACCGAGAGCCAGCTCTACGGCGGCCTCGCCCTCTCCTACAAGCTCGACATGCGATAGCCCCGTCATCCCGGAAGCTGAGGCCCCGGCCACCGAGCCGGGGCCTCAGCTATCCGGGACCCCGGGAGGTTCGACTCGTTCCCCGAGGTCCCGGATAGCCTCGCCCCGGATCAAGTCCGGGGCTCGGCTTCCAGGGATGACGGGTGAATCTACATGCCGCGCCGGCGGTCGTCGGCGCAGTAGACCACGGACTCGACCTCGGTGCGGTCGATGCCCAGGTCCTTGAGCGTCCGGTCGCCAAGGGACTGCAGCATGAAAACCGTGGCCCGCTCGGCGCGGCGCCGCCAGTAGCCGCGCCACATGGCCCGGAGGCTGCAGCGGATACCGCCGCCTCCCGGGCACTCGCTTTGCCGCAGGGAGAAGCGCCGGGAAACGGGCTCCATCGCACCCGGCAGGCAGTCGGCGCATGGCATGATCGGCCTCCTCGGACGGGTCGTTGTTGCAGGGGAGGGGGGCTTGCTCGCCCCATACGGGAGCACCCCCGGAGTTCTCCCCGATCACAAGGTTGGGATTGGAGCCATGCGTAGCTTGCACAAAGCGGGGCCACAAACGACGTTATCTCGCCTCACGCATGAGAGAACCTAAAGCCCGGATGCGCCGCCCCCTGCCGCCCCTGAACGCGCTGAGGGCCTTCGAGGCCACGGCCCGCCATTTGAGCTTCTCCAAGGCGGCGGAGGAGCTGCACGTGACCCCGGCGGCGCTGAGCCACCAGATCCGCGGGCTCGAGGCGCTGCTCGGCCTCAAGCTGTTCCACCGCCGCGCCAGGGCGATCGAGCTCACCGAGCCAGCGCGCACCATCTATCCGGGCATCCACAGCGGCTTCGAGACCATCCGCGAGGCCGTCGAGCGCCTCGCGCTGGGCCGCCACGACCGGGTGCTGGTGGTAAGCTCCACGCCGGGCTTCACCGCCAAGTGGCTGGTGCCACGCCTCTACCGCTTCCTCGCCCTCAACCCGGACCTCGAGGCGCGCATCTCGGCCAGCGTCGGCTACGCCAACTTCACGAGCGACGGTGTCGATGTCGGCATCCGCCTGAGCCCCGGCGTCCACCCCGACCTCCACGTCGAGAAGCTGTCCGACGAGACGCTCCTGCCCTTGTGCAGCCCGCGGCTGCTCGACGGCGAGGCGCCGCTGCGCAGCCCACGCGATCTCGCGCGCTTCCCCCTGATCCAGGTGGACCTGCCGGGCGTGGTGCCGACCTGGGACGATTGGCTGGCCATGGCAGGCGTGGAGGGCATCGACAGCGCACGCGGGCTGCGCCTCAACGTCGCCGACCACGCACTCGACGCCGCCAGCGAAGGCATGGGCGTGGTGCTGGCCTACAAGCTGGTGGCGGCGCGCGACATCGCGCTCGGCCGTCTCGTGTCGCCGTTCGGGCCGGAGATGCCGGTGCCCGGGCGCTCGTACTACTTCGTCTGCGCCAGGGGCCAGGAGAAGCGCGCGCCCGTCAAGGCGTTCCGCGACTGGGTGTTCGCCGAGATCGAGGAGACGCA
>Ga0075421_100007141_pt1 | contig 13656 bp, 8 predicted proteins | sample SoiMetdeltSBSDD5_FD_75292 | JGI IMG/M metagenome (GOLD analysis project Ga0075421, IMG submission 75292) | Bulk soil microbial communities from a Populus tree surrounding site in Tennessee, USA - Soil MetaG P. deltoides SBSDD5 | ecosystem: Environmental > Terrestrial > Soil > Tree plantation...
GCGCCAGCCGACGCGTGCGCTCCGGAATCTACCTTGGCTTCGAACTTGCTCTCAGCAAACTCCGGTTTGTCGAACAGAGAGGGCTGTTGCGGCGCCTGTGTTTGCTGGAATGCCAACAGAAGCGCCCAGATCACGGCAGGCTCCGCGCCGAGACGATCCCACTCCCCTCGCGAACGGTGACGAGCTGTCCCGCTTTCACGTTATTCATCTCCTCGACCCGCCCGCTCGGCCAACGTACCTGGAGATCCGCGTTGGACGCAGTTCCCAAGCCGAAATGGAGGCGCCGGTCATTCACGCTGTAAAAGCTCGCTTGCGCCGTCACTGCCTGGGCTTGGGGATGACCGCCGTAAGTGGCGACTACAGTGGCCCCAATTGCCGAACGATTGGACCCAACGCCTTCCAACTGCACTTTCAACCAGGCACTCTTCGACAAGTCATTCCTCAGAAGCGATGGCGCCTGGTTCATGTTCATGATGAGGATATCCAAATCCCCATCGTTGTCAAAGTCGCCGAAAGCCGTCCCACGGCTGGAGTGGCGTGCCGTGAGCGCTGGTCCAGCTAAACCGGCGATGGACTCGAAGCGGCCCTCCCCGAGATTTCGAAACAGCAGGCGCGGCGAAAAGAATGGGTACGCTGGGAGCTTCTTCTCGACTTCGGGGAAGACACTGCCCGTGGCAATAAACAGGTCGGGCCAGCCATCGTTATCCAGATCCGGAAGGCCGACGCCCCACCCAATGAATCGCGTCTCAACCCCAAGTCGCGCCCTCAACGACTCATCCGCGAACTGGCCGTCACCTAGGTTGCGGTATAGGTTCGGAACATCGTCCCAGAAATTGGTCTTTACGATGTCGAGAAGTCCGTCGCGGTTATAGTCTCCAACCGCAATTCCCATTCCTGCCTGTTCCATCCCGTCCTCGCTCACCGCAACGCCTTGCTCGAGCCCGCGCTCCTCAAAAACGCCCTTTCCTAAGTTGCGGAAAAGGAGGCTCGGCGATGAGTCGGACGCGAGATAGATATCGGTCCATCCATCCTTATCGAAGTCGGCTGCGACGGCGGTCATTCCGTACACGGCCTCCGCGGCAGCGATTCCGGACTTTATCGTGACATCCACGAAACGGCCGTTGCCGTCATTGCGATACATCTTGGCACCGGCTTTTGGCAATCCTCGCGGACCGCAGTTCACCGCGATCCCTTTCCAGACGCAACTCGCGGACTCGCCGGGCTTCGGTACCTTCCCGGGATCGAACTCCAGATAATTGGCGATAAACAAATCGAGGTGGCCATCGCGATCGAAATCGAGGAACGTGGCGCCAGCGCCCCACATACGTTCCGGGCGCAGCAAACCGGCTTCCTTCGTGACGTCCGCGAAGCGGCCGTTCCCCAAATTGCGGTACAGGACGTTCTGTCCCCAGTAGGTCAGAAACAAGTCCTCGTCTCCATCGTTGTCGATATCGGCGATGGATGCCGATGAGGCCCAACCGGACCGCTGCAGGCCTGCCTCGGCAGTGACGTCCACAAAGGTTCCGTCGCGGCGGTTCCGGTACAAAAGGTTGGTCGTCGCTTCCACCGGCAGCTTTTCTCCGAACCGCGTTCCGGAAAGCAGGAGGATGTCGAGCCATCCATCATTATCGAAATCGAAGAAAGCTACGCCGGAACCCGTTGTCTCCAGGATGTAGTTTTTGTGGTTCTCCGGGCCGTAGATCACCGGCTTGGAAAGGCCGGCATCCTTCGCCACATCCACCAGGCGCGTGGCAAAGGGCCTCCCCGAGGGCGGTTGGGACGGCGATGGCTTTACCGATCTCGTCGCGACGCCTTGCGCGAAGACCGCGAGAACGCAGCAGACCAGGAGAGATTCAACGCGCCACACAGCCTTCGCCTTCCGTGAATGTGAAGGTCCGGTTGGCCGACAGGCCGCGGCATTCCTGCACCTGGCCGAGTGGCCAGCGGATGGTCAATTTGTCGATCTTCGTGGCGGTATGCAGACCGAAGTAAAGTGCGAGTTCGTGTTGCGAAAAGTAGCTGCCGCCACTTGCCAGTTCCGCTGTTTGTGTGTGGCCATCTGCCTGCAGCGTGACCTTGGTCCCGATTGCGCTTCGATTCGAGCGCTTCCCAATAAACCGGAGGCGTACCCAGTTGGCTCGTGGCGCTTCGTTGCGCACCACAGTAAGGGGCTCATTCATGTTTACGATGACGATCTCCGGCCGCGCGTCTCCATCCAGGTCCCCAATGGCCAAGCCTCGCGAAGCCTTCGGCGAGGAAAGCGCGGCCCCGGCCTGTTTTGTCACGTCGGCGAACTTCCCGTTACCGAGATTACGGTAGAGCAAGGTCGGCTGCCGGTAGGTTTCGCCCAGCCGGGCGCGGTCTACCTCCGGATAGAAATGTCCATTGGCCAGTATGAGGTCGGGGTGCATATCTTCATCGACATCGAGAAACGCTGCCCCCCAGCCCAGAAGTTGATTCACTCCAAGCCCGGCCCGCTCGGCGGAATCATGGAAGAAGTCGCCATCCTCGTTGAGATACAAGGAGGGCAACTCACCCGAGAAATTCGTTTTTGCGATGTCGAGGAAACCGTTGGCGTCAAAGTCTCCCACTGCGATTCCCATGCCCGCCTGGGTGCGCCCATTATTGTCCAGGGCCACTCCGGCTTCCAAGCCGCGCTCCAAAAACGTTCCGTTCTTCTGGTTCTGATAGAGCAGGCTGGGCGTCTGGTCGCAAGCAACATAGATGTCGGGCCATCCATCGTTGTTGAAGTCGGCCGCCGTCACTCCCAATCCGTAACGCGGCCCCGGCTTCAAAATTCCCGCTTTGATGGACACGTCTTCGAAACGCCGATTCCCTAGATTGCGGTAGAGAACGTTCCGGGCCATGGGTAAGCCTTTAGGGCCACACATGATCGGCAGGCCCTTCCAGATACACTCCGGAAGCGAGCCAGGTTTCGGCGCCCTCTTCAGGTCGAAATCAATGTAATTGGCAAGGAACAAATCGAGGAAGCCATCGCGGTCGTAGTCGGTGAAAGCACAACCCGCGCCCCAGCGAATTCCTGAGTCAGGCAGACCGGCGGCGATGGTGTGGTCTACGAAGCGGCCCTTCTCGTTGAGAAAAAGCCGCGACACGCCGTAGTAGGTCACGGCTAAGTCGGTGAGGCCGTTGTTGTCGATGTCGCCAGCACACGCGGCCTGAGCCCATCCGGAAACGTCAAGCCCCGCCTCCTTGGCCACGTCGCGGAATTTTCCCGGGCCTTCATTACGAAACAACAGCAACGATGGTATGGCCGCCGCGCCGGCATCGAGACGCGAACCCTGAAGGACGAGAAGATCGTTGCGCCCGTCATTGTCATAGTCGAAAATCACCGCGCCCGTGCCAGTGGATTCCAAGACAAACTGTTTGCTTTCAACCGCGCCGAAAATAACCTCCGGACGTAGCGACCAAGTCTCACTCACATCGGCGAAGCGCAGGACGGGCGCCGCCAGCGCCGGCAGAATGAGGCTTGACCCGAAGATAAAAATATGGTCTAGTCTTTGCAAGCGCTTTCCGGGTTCTTAAGTTGGCAAGCTACCATTCTCTGAACGGGGTACATTTATGAGAACAAGTCTTCTCACCAGTGTAGGGGTTTTATCGCTGTTCGCCACTCTGGCGTTTGCACAGCGTGATTTGGCAACAATCACAGGTACAGTTACAGATTCATCCGGCGCGGTTGTCGCCGGCGCTGCGATCGCCATCACCGACCAAGCGACTGGCGTTCGGTCGACTACCGAATCAGATTCTTCGGGAACCTATGTCCGTCCGGCACTGAAGCCCGGCACATATACGGTCGAAGTCGAAGCGAAGGGTTTCCGCAAGGCTGTGCAAAAAGACATCGTTCTCGTCGGCGGCGAGCGAATAGGCGTCAATCTCTCTCTCACCGTCGGCGATATGACGCAGACCGTCGAGATCACCGCCTTGGCCCCGTTACTGCAGACGGAAAACACTACCCTCGGCCAGACGATGCAAGCTCGCCAGGTGAGCGAGTTGCCTCTGGGCGGCCAGAGAAAGTTCACCTTCCTCGCCCCGTTGGCCCCAGGCGTCGTTCCCGCTGAACAGGGCGCGCGCGATTTCGCCGGCGGCGGATTCTCCGCAAACGGCGTGCGTTCAAACGGGCAGAATAACTTTCTGCTGAACGGTGTCGACAACAACGTCAACGTCATTGACTTCATCAATCAGACCGCCTATGTCATCGGGCCATCGGTCGAGGCGATCGGCGAAATGCGCGTGGTCACCAACGGCTATTCGGCCGAATATGGCCGCGGCGCGGGCGGCGTGGTCAACGTCACCCTCAAATCCGGGACGAACGGACTGCACGGCACTCTTTTTGAGTTCCTTCAAAACGACAAATTCAACGCGAACACCTGGGAACGCAATCGCGCCGGTGTCACACGCCCCTACGTTCGGCAGAACCAATACGGCGTCGCCATCGGCGGCCCTATCATCAAGAACCGCACCTTCTGGTTCGCCGATTGGCAGGGTACCCGCGTTCGCTCGCTCGCAGGCATTGTTCCGGGTCTCGGCGGCGTCACCAATCCCATCTCGATTCCCAAGGCCGCATTTAAGAACGGCGACTTCTCTAGCCTGCTGACCGGTTCCACCGTCGGCACCGATGCCGCGGGACGGCCAATTCCCCAGGGCGGAATCTACGATCTCAACACGCAGCGTGCATCCGCCGACAACCGCGTCATACGCGACCTCTTCCCCGGGAACATCATTCCGGCCTCTCGCTTTGACCCCGCGGCCAAGAGGTTGATCGATTTGTACGCCGCCCCGAACCAGAACCTCACCGATGCTCGCCCGGCCAACAACTATTTGCCCACAGCCCCTGCCCTGCAGAATAACGATCAGTTCGACGTTCGCATCGACCACGCACTCACGAGCAAGGACTCTCTGTTCGGCTCGCTAAGCTGGTCTAACGAGGAAAAGGACATCACACCCCCGCTGCCGGGCGCACTCGACGCCTCCGGATTCAACGGCGCCCATGAGCGCAACCTCGGCCGAAACGCCATGGTCTCTTGGACCCGTGTGTGGAACGCTAACATCATCACCGAAACCCGCGCCGCGTTCAGCCGCCTCGTCACCGAGCGCACACAGGCCAACGCCGGCCAGGACCTGTTCAAGGAATTCGGCATCGGCGGGCTGAATCCCACCGGATCGTATGCGAACAACGGCGGTCTCCCGCAGATCGAGCCGGAAGGCTACACGTCGGTCGGCGGCTCCAACTGGCTTCCCACTACCGAATACAACAACGTGTGGGATTTCATCCAGAACGTCTCCATCAACAAGAACAAGCATGCTTTGAAATTCGGCTACGAATACCGGCCCATCAAATTCCCGTTCTTCCAGGTGCCATCCGCCCGGGGTCACTTCCGATTCCCGCGCAACCGTACGGGCATTTCCGAATCGCCGGGCCAGACTGGCGACGGCATAGCTTCCTTCCTGCTCGGCTATCCCGGTGATTCGCGTCTGACCACCACGAACTTCGTCTCCTCGGAAAAAGTGGCCCACGCCTGGTACATCCAGGATGACTGGAAGCTCACGACGAAACTGACCGTGAATATCGGCCTCCGCTATGAGCTGTTCTCGCCCATCAGCGAGCGCTTCGGCCGTCAGTCGAACTATGTGCCCGAAATCGCGACACTGGTCATCCCGAAGGGCAAAGATCAGGATGCGGCTCTGCCGATCAACTTCGCCCAGGCGTTTCCCACGATCAAGGTCGACCGTGGAAACGTCGACAAATATCTCATCCCATGGGATAAGACCAATTGGGGCCCGCGCATCGGCATCGCCTACCAGATGTTCGCGAAGACGGTCGTTCGCGCATCGTTCGGCACCTTCTACGGAGGCGAAGAAAATCAGGGCGGGTCTCCCAATCGCGGTGAAGGCGTTCCCTTCAACCAGATCATGGATCTCAACCTCGCCGGCGCCTACGACCAGCGCCATCCCTTCCTGAACCGCTTCTCCGACGGCTGGCCCGTGAACACTTTCAATCTTCCAGCCAACATCAGCTTCCGCGGTGTCGACCGCAATTTCCGCAACCCGCTCGTGCACAAGTGGAACTTCACCATCCAGCAGGATATTGGCGGAAACTCCGCGATTGAAGTCAGCTACATCGGCTCGGCCGGACGCCGCCAGCTCATCAACTGGGATCCGAACACACCGCGGAACAGTTCCGATCCCTCCGCCAACGTCAATGACCGGCGGCTTTATCCGTTCCTGCGCGGAGGTCTTTCGCAAACCTCCACGTTCGGCAAATCCGACTACCACGGCCTCGCAGCCAAGTTCGAGAAACGGTACTCCTCAGGGCTGACTTTCACCTCGTCCTACACTTGGGGCCACGCCTTCGCCGATACCGGAACGACCCTGTCCGGTTCAGGCGGCTTCGGCGTCTACGATATTACCTGTGGCTTCCGTTGCGAGTACTCCACTGCAGCTTGGGATATCCGCCACCGCTGGGTCACCAACTTCGTTTACGATCTGCCATTCGGCCAAGGGAAGAAGTTCCTGTCTGGTGTCGGCCGCGCTGCCAACCTCATTGTCGGCGGCTGGCAGACCAACGGCATCCTCACGTTCTCCACGGGCCAGCCGTTCACCATTCGCTCACAGAACTGCATCGGCTCGTTCAACAATTGCAGGCCCGATGCCGTTTCCGGCAAGGAGAACATGCAGGCGCCCTCCGGTGGCCGCACACCCGATCAGTGGTTCGACATCTCGGCCTATGCCAGCCCCGCTCCGGGCACGGGCGGCAATCTCGGACCTCAAATGGGGGTAGCTCCTGGAATCCGTAACCTCGATTTCTCCGTGTTCAAGGACTTCAAGATCACCGAGAGCAAGCGCATCCAGTTCCGCAGTGAGTGGCTGAACCTCTCCAACACTCCGCGATTCGCCGTAGGCGGTATCGGTAACACGCAGGGCAATAGCAACTTCGGACGGCTCACGTCGACGCTGCCTGGCACGGCGCGTAACGTCCAGTTCGCATTGCGGTTCATGTTCTAAACGCGCGCACCAGCGCGTGTTGTAATGGTCGATATGTTGACGGCGCACGTCCTGTTCTTCGCATTATTGGGACAGGACGGCGCCGTTTCTTCTTCCGATCCCGCCAAAGCCGCCGTCGCCCTACAACAAGCAATCCGCCGCGAACCTGACAAGGAATCCAACTACACCGAATTGGGCAATCTGCTTCTTCGCACGCAAAACTTTCCGCAAGCCGCCGGTGTCCTCGAAGCCGCCCGCTCTCGCTTTCCCAATAGCGCCCAGCCTGTCCTTTCCCTCGGTGTCGCCTACTACGGCCTCCGCCGCTTCCCCGACGCCGTAGAGGCGTTCCTCGCCGCGGGCCGACTCGCGCCTGACGCCGAGCAGCCCATCGCCTTCTTGAGCCGCCTCCAGGAACATTGGAACGACCGCAAGCCGGAAATCGAATCTCTCCTTAACGCCTACTCGACAGCCCATCCGCGCGATCCGCTCGCCCTCTACTCGCTCGGCAAACTCCGCGCCGACGCCGCCCTCCTCCGCCGCTCGCTCGCGCTCAACCCGGGCTTTGCCGACGCGCACTTCGAGCTGGCCGCTGTCCTCGAATCTCAGCGCGATTGGCCCGCCGCCATCGCCTCCTACCAGTCCGCCGCGCGCCTCTCTCCCAAGAACCCCGCGCCTCACTACCGACTCGCCCGCCTCTATGCCCGCAGCGGAGACAAAGTAAAGGCGGAGCAGGAGCGCTCCCTCCACGAAAAGCTGGCCGCCGCCGAGCGCGCCGAGGTCGACCGCCGCCAGGCCGCCACGAAACACCTCGCGTTCGGGAAAGAGGAGAAATGAAACGCAGACGATTCGTTCTTTCCGCCTTCGCCACTCCCGCGCTCGCTGCCGAGTCCCGCAGAAAACTACTCCTTCCCAGCGACATTCCCGACGAGCTCGGCTTTCGCATCATGTGGTCGAATCCTGTTCCAGCGCCTGACGTTTCCAAGTGGCAGTTGGAAGTGAAGGGCCTGGTCGCAAAACCGCAGTCGTTCGGGCTCGACCAACTCCGCGCCCTGCCGCAGGAATCGCAAAGCGCTCGAATGAAATGCGTGCAATGCTGGAGCGCTCGTACTACCTGGAGCGGCTTTCGATTCGCTGCCTTGCTTGACTTGGTAGAGCCCCTCAAGACGGCCAAAGCAATTCGCCTCGACTGCGCCGACCGCTGGTACGAGCACATGACCTTGCAGGAAATGGCCAACCCGCGTGTGATGATGGTTCTCGACATGGCGGGCCAGCCGCTCACCGCGCTCCACGGCGCCCCGCTACGCCTTCTCGATCCGAGCAAGTACGGCTACAAGTCCGCCAAGATCATCACCACGATCACGTTTCTTGAAGAAGGTAAGGGCTCAATGGCCTGCGATGTGGGCGGACCCTTCTACTCGGCAACCGGCGAGATCCAAGCCGGCTACGACACGCCCCTTGACCTAATGAGCAAAGAGGCTCGCCAAAGCCGAATTCTTGACCCCAAGGTCCGGCGGCCCATCAAAGGCGGCGAGATTACCGAGTATTGAATGCTGTCCAAGCGTGATTTTCTGAGAGCGGCCGGACTCACGGTTGCCAGCCGTGTCCCGACGCAGGCGTTTGAGCCCTCCAAGGACCGCAAAGTCATCATCGTCACCTTCGGCGGCGGTGTTCGTTATGCCGAAACTTTCGCGCCTGAAGGTCTGGTCAACATCCCGCGATTGGCCGAGCTCAAGGCTCAAGGCTTCTTCTACCGTGACTGCCGCAATCTTGGCGTGCTGTCTCACTTCAACTCGACGGCATCCATTGTCACAGGAAACTGGCAACGCGTGGATGACTTCGGGTTTCAACCTCCGGCCTCGCCGACGCTCTTTGAGACCTATCGCAAACAACGAAACGCCGGCGCGATGGATGCGTGGGCCATCTGCACGAACAAGAGCTTCTCAACCATGGGGACCTCCGGCGGCCCTGGCGCGAACGTCGTCTTGCCCAAGCAGTTGCTGATCGAGGCTGTAAAGGACGTGGTTCGTGGCCCCGGAATGGGCGTAGCAGACCGCGAGAACGTACAGCGGCGCCTGGAATCGATGCTCCAGGAAGGCTACGAAGGCGTAGGCTGGACCATCTTCAAGCAGGGACGGCAACTGGATCAGCGCGTCCAGCAGACGCTCACACAGGCAATGGTGGAGTACATCAACGGGCCCGATGCTCCCTCGTCTGGCGATGAGCTGACGTTCTTCATCACCCGAGAGGTGATGCGCGAATTTTCGCCCCGTGCGCTGTTGGTGAACTTCTGGGACATGGATGTTGCCCATTGGGGGGCCTACTCGCTCTATCTGCAGGCGATTGTCCGCACGGACCGCCTCGTCGGCATGCTCTGGGACGAAGTGCAAGCCAATGCGCATTATAAAGACAAGACCACGCTGCTCGTACTTCCAGAGTTGGGCCGCGATGGCGACGTGAACACCGCCAACGGGTTCCTGAATCATCGCTCTGGCGATGCTTCCTGCCGCAACATGTGGCTGCTCGCTCTGGGCGCAGGTGCAGCAAAAGGCGAATCGGAGAGGCCAGCCTCTCATATCGACGTCGCCGCTACTGCCGCGGAGTTGCTCGGAGTGAAGTGGACAACCACCGGGAAGGTCTTGCGGGAGATTTCCTGAGATGATCTCCCCAAAGCTCCAGGCCATCATCGACAAAGGGCTGTTCGACCGCATTCCGGCAACCTTCTCCACCTACTTTTTCGAGCAGATCAAGGATTGGAGTACGCTGTTTCCCGCCGAGCAACAGTATTTCGAGCGGCTGTTCACCTTGCTTGACCGGCTGCCCGCCGGCGAGTTCAACGAACTTTTCGCCCCCTTGCGCAGCCTCGAGCCCAGGATGGGCGTGAACGAGGAGAACTGGCCGCGGCGGCGATTCACCCTCGACCAGGTGGACTTCCTCAACCGCAACCCGCACTACGCGGAATGGCGCCGTGAAATCACGACGATCTTCGCAAGGTTGGACCCGGTGTTGGACGCCGAAACCGCCCGCCGCGGCCGCCCGCGATTCGCAGCGGTCTTGTCGCCCGGGGAGTTGCCGGTCGGGCCGGACCGGCTATGGAAGAGAATGAATGGGCGGCGTGTCAAGCTGAGCGAAGCATTTGACGCCACTGCACATCTATTTCCCTTGCTGGCTTTGGACGGCGCTGCGCCATATGACCGCTGGCTCATCCAGGCCGCAGACCGCGCAAAGGCGCCGCCCGGTGTCGTTTCCCTGGGCTATGAAGGGTTGGCCACTTATCGCCAGAGACTCATGCAGAATGTGCAAAACACCGTCGAGAAAGAGCAGATACGGGGTCCACGCGAACTGGGTGCGCGCCTCAAAGCCATGAAGCTGCTGCCCGGCGAGGGATCGTCTGCGTCGGATCCGGTACTCGCCGAGTTCACTCGTGCGGTGCTGCTGGCCGGCAACGGAACCCTGCTCATCAACAATACCTTCGTCGAGTGGGCGACAGTGCAGGCTGTCCGCCGGGCCCGCCCTTCGATGGTCATCTCCAGCTTCGGAATTCGAAATAAGGTCAAGCCCTTTTCGTCTCTACTCATATACTCGGACCAGGACCGCAGCAACCCGATTCCAACGCAAGCCGACACCCTCGGAACCTATGTGGACCTGGAGATCTTCTATCCCTATATCTGGCAGGAGTTCGGAAAGTATCCCGAGTATCAGCGGAACACCGTTTCCTTGTTTGCCGCCGAGGGCATGGACGAAGTATTGGTGGTCGCTCCACGCGATTTCACCGTACCGGATCAAATGACTCCTAAACGCTTGATGTCCGCTGTGCGGGAGTGGATGCAGTTGTGAGGACCCGTCGACGCCTGTCTCGCAGAAGTTTGCTGATGGGCGCGGGGGCACAATCGAATCCGTCACGCCCGTGGTTTTCCGATGTGACGGCGCACGTGTTCGGCGCTTCACCGGCCTTTCGCGATCAACTCTCGAAGGGTATTCCCTACTGGCGCGCGCGGCTGGACGTCATGTGCGGCACCGACGTCTACGGCAGCCAAGGTATCGCCGTGGGTGACATCGACAATGACGGACGCGACGAGGTTTATGTCTGCCAGTCCGGAGGTCTGCCGAACCGGCTCTTTCGCATCACGGACAGCGGAGCGGCCATCGACGTCACGGAAAAAGCCGGCGTCGGTCTTCTCGACGATACCTCCTCGGCGCTCTTCGTGGATACCCGCAATATTGGCGTGCCGGACCTCATCGTGCTGCGCTCGATTGGTCCGCTGCTGTTCCGCAATGACGGCGCCGGCGAGTTCGCGCTGGACCCGGAAGCTTTTCAATTCGCCCGTTCACCGCAGGGTTCTTTCACTGGCATGGCGGCGGCCGACTTCGATAACGATGGCTTTGTCGATCTCTATCTCTGCTGCTATATCTACTACCAAAGCGAAGACCAGTATCGCTACCCAACGCCCTATCACGACGCTCGCAACGGGCCCCCGAACTTTCTGTTCCGCAACCAGGGCGGCCGATTCTCGGACGTCACAAGCGAAAGCGGTATGGACGAAAACAACAACCGCTATAGCTTCGCCGCGGCCTGGTGTGATGCGGATGGGGATGGCCGCCAGGAATTGTATGTGGCCAATGACTTCGGTCGGAACAACTACTACCGCTGGGATGGACAGCGGTTTCGCGATGCCGCCGCCGAGGCCGGGATAGAGGATATCGGCCCCGGCATGAGCGCGGCCTGGTTCGATTTCGATTCCGATGGCCGCTTCGATCTCTACATCGCGAACATGTATAGCGAAATCGGGCAACGCGTCGTCAAGGAAAGAAAACTCGAGCCCGCGGAAGCATACCGCCGGCACAGCAAAGGGAACTCGCTTTATCGCAACTTGGGAGAGGGAAGATTCGAAGAAACCCGCCAGGCCGAGATGGGACGCTGGGCCTGGAGCGCCGATGCCTGTGACTTTGACCTGGACGGGCAGCCAGAGGTTTATATCGCTACCGGGATGATCACCGGGGACCGGCCCGCGGACCTGCATGCATTCTTCTGGGAGAACGTTGTCGCGCAGCAAGGCCGCGCCTATGAAGAGGGCTGGAATACGATTAACCAGCGCATTCGTGAAGGGGACTCCTGGTGTGGCGGCGACGCGAATGTTTTCTACGTGAGAGAAAAGGGACGTTACACGGACCGTTCAACGGGCAGTGGGACAGCACACGCCGATGACACACGCGCGTTCGCTTTTGTCGATATTGACGGCGACGGCGCAATGGACATGATCCTCAAGAGCCGCCTGGGACCGCAAGTGCGCGTATTACGCAACGAGCGTGGGGCGAGGAAGCCATCCATCGGGTTGCGGTTGCGAGGCGTTACGTCCAACCGCGATGCGATTGGCGCCGTGGTGAGAGTGGGCAGTAGCGTCCAACAGGTCGCCGCGGGTTCTGGCTACTTATCCCAACACACAAAGACATTGCTATTTCCCGCTGCGTCAACCGCTGAGATTCGCTGGCCCTCCGGTTTAGTGCAGACCGTCCAGGGTTTGTCGTCCGGCCATTGGCACGAGATCGAAGAAGGCAGGAACGCCATCCGCCGGAAACGCTTCCGCGAGCGAACCACCATCCGGACAGGTTCCCTCTCGATCGACAATACGCCCCAAACGGCTTCGCTCCGTTTGTTGGAGCCGCTGCGTTTCCCCGAGCCGGTTCACGGCGAACACGAGCGCTCCGTGCTTGGCCGCTATCTTCGGGACTGGCGGGTGACGTTCCCTCCGGGCGCCGTCTTCCACACCAATGGCAGTGGGGAATTAACCGACATCGCCGTCAGCGGACGTCGCGCTCCGGAAGCGTTGCCCTTCGGCGGGCACTACGTGACCCCTCCCCAGCGCGGGCTTTTGAAACTGGGTGCGGCCTTCTACATGGAGCGGCTGCCGGATGCGGCCCTCGTGTATTGGAAAGATGCTCTCGAACGTCAGCCGGACGCCGAAGCGGCTAATGGCCTGGGGCTGATGTTTGCCCGTCAGGGCCGTCATGACGAAGCCCGGAAATGGTTTGAGAATGCTCTCGCTGTGAGTCGAAAGCATGCCGGCGCTTGGAACAATCTCGGCGTGCTCCATGGGCAGCGGCAATCCTGGAACGAGGCTATCGAAGCGTTCGAGGCAGGGATTCGGGAAGTCGGCGCCGATGAGACTTTGTACCTCAATCTAGCCCGCATCCATATTCAACGCGGTGAACGCGAAAGGGCGAGAACCGTGATGGAGCGCCTCCTTACGGAGAAGCCGGACAGTCAAGTCGCAAAACGCGCCTTGTCGGAACTCCGTTGAGGGGGTGCGGTTGTGTTGAGAGTTGTCATTGGCCAATGGACGGGTGCCATGCGAGCAACTGTTGGCGCAGACGGGTGGCGGTGGCGGCATGGGCCGGATCGCGCGCGAGGTTACGGGATTCGGCGGGGTCGGTGCGGAGGTTGTAGAGCTCCGGCGTGTCGTTGATCCAGAGGTTGTATTTCCACTCGCCGTCGCGGACCATGTAGCGCGCTTGCGGAGTGCCGAGGGCGAATTCGGCGAAGACAGGCCTCGTAGCAGGAGCGGCGGGATTGGTGAACAAGGGTGCGAAGCTCGGCTCGTCGAGACCGTCAGGGATGGGCAGGCCGCAGGCGTCGAGCAGGGTAGCGGCGAGTCCCACTTG
>Ga0075421_100007142_pt1 | contig 13656 bp, 12 predicted proteins | sample SoiMetdeltSBSDD5_FD_75292 | JGI IMG/M metagenome (GOLD analysis project Ga0075421, IMG submission 75292) | Bulk soil microbial communities from a Populus tree surrounding site in Tennessee, USA - Soil MetaG P. deltoides SBSDD5 | ecosystem: Environmental > Terrestrial > Soil > Tree plantation...
AAGACGGCCCCCGACCTCAACGCCCTGCTGCCCTCATCGTGACCACACTCGACACCCGCGCGAGCAGGACCGGCGACCGCGCGTCGCCGGCCCTGCTCGGGCTGCTCGGCGTGCTCGCGTTCGGCGGCCTGCTCGAGGTGGCTCCGCGCATCGGCGTGGTGCCGAGCCAGTTCGCCCCGCCGGCGAGCCAGATCCTGGTCGCGCTCCGCGGCCAGCTCGCGCGTCCCGAGTTCTGGACCGCTCTCAACAGCACCATCCGCACGTGGATGACGGGCCTCGCGATCGCCGTCATCGCCGGCGTCGTGATCGGCGTCATCATCGGCGCGGTGCCGGTCCTGCGGGAGATCACCGCATCGACCATCGAGTTCCTGCGACCGATCCCGTCCGTGGCGCTGATCCCGCTGGTGGTGCTGGTCTACCCGCCGCTGCGCGCCATCATCGTGCTCGTCGTCTACGCCTCGTTCTGGCAGATGCTGGTGCAGGTTCAGCACGGCGTCGCCGACATCGACCCGGTCGCGCTCGACACGGCCCGCTCCTACCGGTTGAACCGGTGGGCGCGCATCCGCTACGTTATCTGGCCCACCGTCCTGCCCTACGCGATGATCGGCCTACGACTGGCCACGGCGGTGGCGCTGATCCTCACGGTCACGGGTGAGATGGTGATCGGCGGTTCGGCCGGCCTCGGCCGTGAGATCAGCATCGCCAAGGAGAGCAACCTGCCGGCGGCGATGTACGCGCTCGTCGTGGTCGCCGGGATCCTGGGCCTGATCGCGAACCTGGTCACCCGCGCCGCCGAGCGGCGCATTCTCCGGTGGCACCAGTCGATCCGCAAGGAGACGCCGGTATGACGGGCCTGGTGCGTCGCGTCATCGGGTTCGTCGCGCTGCCGGTGGTGCTCTTCGGAGTCTGGTGGGTTACGAGCGCGGACAGCGTCGCCGTCTACTTTCCCCCGCTATCGAAGATCATGACTGCCTTTAAGGAGACCTGGCTTGGCCCGCGGCTGCGGGAGGACGTGCTGCCCAGCGTGCTGCGGCTGCTCGGCGGCTACGCGCTCGCGCTGCTGCTCGGCATCCTGCTCGGTCTGCTGATCGGCAGCAGCCGGCGGACGCGGTCGCTGCTGGAGCCGGGGCTGGAGTTCTTCCGGGCTATCCCGCCGCCCGTCCTGATCCCGGGCATCGTGCTGCTGGCCGGCATCGACAACACGATGAAGGTGCTCGTCATCCTGTTCGGCTGCATCTGGCCCGTGCTGCTCAACACGGTGGAGGGCGTGCGCGCGACCGACGACGTGCTCGGCGACACATGCCGCACCTACCGCGTCGGCGGTTTCATGCGCCTGCGCGTCTTCGTCCTGCGCTCGGCGAGCCCGCAGATCGTCACCGGGGCCCGGCAGGCCCTGTCCATCGCGATTATCCTGATGGTGATCAGCGAGATGTTTTATTCGTCCGGCGGCCTCGGCAACCGGGTCGTGCGCTACCAACGCGAGTTCGCCATCCCCGAGATGTGGAGCGGCGTGCTCATGCTGGGCCTGCTGGGCGTCACGCTGTCGCTCGCCTTCTGGCTCGTCGAACGGCGGATCATGTACTGGTACCACGGCTTGCGTGCGGCCGAACGCAACGTCGTGTAAACATCGTCCGACAGGCATTGGATGGGGAGTTGACGTGCTCGACTTGCGGGGACTGCGCAAGGTCTACGACAGTCATGGCCGCCAGGTGGAGGCTCTCGCGGACATCACCTTCGGAGTGGACGCGGGGGAGCTGGTGTGCGTCGTGGGCCCGTCGGGCTGCGGCAAGACGACCCTGCTGCGCATCATCGGCGGGCTCATCGCGCCGACCGCCGGAGAGGTGAGGGTGCAGGGCACACCGGTCACCGGGCCGCCGGACGGCCTCGCGGTCGTGTTCCAGGACTACAGCCGCAGCCTGTTCCCGTGGATGCGGGTCGCGGAGAACGTAGAGCTGCCGCTCAAGGCGAAGGGCATGCCCCGCGGGCGACGGCGGGAACTGGTCGGGCAGGCGCTGCACGCCGTCGGACTCGGCGACGCCCAGTCGGCTTGGCCGTGGCAGCTGTCGGGCGGCATGCAGCAACGGGTCGCGATCGCCCGCGCGGTGGCGTTCCAGCCGCGGGTGCTGCTGATGGATGAGCCCTTCGCGGCCGTCGACGCGCAGACCCGCGCGGAGCTTGAGGACCTGATCCGGTCGGTGTGGCAGATCCTCGGCGTGACGCTGCTGTTCGTCACCCATGACATCGATGAGGCCGTGTACCTGGGCCAGCGCGTCATCGTGCTCTCGGCCTCCCCGACCGTGGTCGCCGAGGACCTCGTCATCGACCTGCCGCAGACGCGCGACCAGCTCTCCACACGGGCCGACCCACGCTTCCTGGAGCTGCGCGGCCGCGTGTACTCGCGCATCCAGCAGGCCAAGCGCGTTCGTGCGGGCGAGCGCACCAGCGTCTGAGTAAAAGAGTTCTCGAGGAGGATCGCATGGCCGAGAACGGGTTGTTGGACAGCAAGGCATGGTCAGGCCAGATCTACAGTGGAGGGTGGACGACGGCTCACGGCGGCGACACCGCGATCATCGAGCCGGCCACCGGCAATGAGATCGGCCGTATTGGTTCGGCGGACGCCGACGACGTGGCTCGGGCGGCCGCCGCGGCGGCGAACGCACAGCGGGCGTGGGCGGCGACCAACTTCGAGGAGCGGGCGGCGGTGCTGCGCCGCGCGGCCGGTCTCCTTGAGAAGAACGCCGAGGAGCTGACCGGGTTCATGGTCCGCGAGGCCGGCGCCGTGCCCGCGATGGCGGGATTCAACGTGTACGTCGCGACGCAGGAGTGCTACGAGGCGGCCACCCTGGCGTCGCGGCCCCTGGGCGAGATTCTGCCGACGGCACTGCCCCGGCTGAGCCTGCTGCGTCGGGTGCCGGTCGGCGTGGTCGGGGTGATCTCCCCGTTCAACGCGCCGCTCATCCTCTCCAGCCGCTCGGTCGCGCCGGCGCTCGCGCTCGGCAACGCGGTCGTGCTCAAGCCCGACCAGCGCACGGGCGTGAGCGGCGGCGTCATCCTCGCCCGCATCTTCGAGGAGGCGGGCCTGCCGGAGAACCTGCTGCACGTGCTGCCGGGTGGTGCCGAGGCCGGCACGGCACTGGTCTCCGACCCCCGGATCCGGATCATCTCCTTCACCGGCTCGAGCGCCACGGGTCGCAAGGTGGCCGAGCTGGGCGCCCGGTACCTCAAGCGGGTGCACCTCGAACTGGGTGGCAACTCAGCCCTCGTGATCCTCGACGACGCCGACGTCGACAAGGCGGTCTCGGCCGGCGCGTGGGGCGCGTTCCTGCACCAGGGCCAGATCTGCATGACCGCCGGCCGGCACATCGTGCACGACAGCGTGGCCGACGCGTACATCAGCGGCCTCTCGGCCCACGCCGACCATCTGCCGGTGGGAGACCCGGCCACGGGTCAGGTCGCACTCGGGCCGCTGATCGACGCCCACCAGCGCGACAAAGTGCACAGCCTCGTTACCTCTACTGTGGACGCCGGCGCCCGGCTCGCCGCCGGCGGCACGTATGAGAACCTGTTCTACCGCCCGACCGTGCTGGCCGACGTGCGCACCGACATGCCGGCATACTCTCAGGAGGTCTTCGGCCCGGTCGCGCCGGTCATCCGGTTCTCCTCCGAGGAGGAGGCGATCCGACTCGCGGCCGATAGCGAGTACGGACTCTCGCTCGGCATCCTGACCGGCAACGTCGACCGTGGACTGCGCCTGGCCGAGCAGGTTCCGACGGGCATCGTGCACATCAACGACCAGACCGTCAACGACGAGGCCGTCGCGCCGTTCGGCGGTGTGCTCGACTCGGGTACTGGCGTCCGCTTCGGCGGAACGGCAAACCTCGACGCGTTCACGGACCAGCGGTGGATCACCCTTCGCGGGGAGATCGCGCCGTACCCGTTCTAGCGTGCGAACCCAGGTCGCCATCGTCGGGGCGGGCCCGGCCGGTCTGGTGCTGGCACACCTGCTGCACCGGCACGACATCGACACGGTCGTGCTGGAACGGCAATCGCGCGAGCACGTGGAGCGGCGGATCCGGGCCGGCGTGCTGGAGCAGGGCACCGTCGACCTGCTCACCGACGTCGGTCTCGCCGGTCGCCTGCACCGTGAGCGGATGGTCCACCATGGAGTGAACCTGCTGTTCGACCGCACGTTGCACCGGATCCCGCTCACGGAGCTGGCCGGGCGGGAGCTCACCATTTACGGCCAGCACGAGCTCGTCAAGGATCTGGTCGCCGCCCGGCTGGCCACGGGGCGGCCGCTGCTGTTCGCGGTGCCCGACGTCGCGCTCTCCGGTGTGGACTCGGCGGAGCCGGTCGTGACGTTCACCCACGAGGGCGAGCGGCACGAGCTACGGTGTGACTTCGTCGCGGGCTGCGACGGTTACCACGGCGTGAGCCGTCCGTCCATCCCCGACGGAGCGCTGACCGTGTTCGAGCGCGAATACCCGTACGCGTGGCTCGGCATCCTCGCTCAGGCGCCACCCTCCACAGAGGAGCTGATCTACGCGTACCACGAGCGGGGGTTCGCGCTGCACAGCATGCGCTCGCCGCAGATCAGCCGGCTCTATCTTCAGGTGCGCCCCGACGAACCCCTGGACGAGTGGCCTGACGACCGGATCTGGGAAGAGCTCGATCGCCGTCTCGACCACGGCGGGTGGTCGCTGAAGCAGGGGCCGGTGCTGGAGAAGGCCGTGGCGACCATGCGCAGCTTCGTGGTCGAGCCGATGCGTTACGGGCGGCTGTTCCTGGCCGGCGATGCCGCGCACATCGTGCCACCGACCGGCGCCAAGGGCCTGAACCTCGCGGTGGCCGATGTGAAGGTGCTGTCGGAGGCGATCGCCGCGTTCTACTCCAACGGTCGGACGGACCGGCTCGACGCGTACTCGCAGACCTGCCTTGGCCGGGTGTGGCGGGTGCAGCATTTCTCCTGGTGGATGACGTCCATGCTGCACCGGGCCGACGACGGTGACCCGTTCACCCACCAGTTACAGCTGTCCCAGCTGCGCTACGTCACCACATCGCGGGCGGCGGCGACGTCGCTCGCCGAGAATTATGTAGGCCTTCCGCTGCCCTAAGAACGATGAAGGAGAGTCGGACATGACGTCCCGAGACAAGCCGCCGTTCCGCGCCGACCATGTGGGCAGCCTGCTGCGCCCCGCTCGGTTGCTGCGGGCGCGTGAGGACAAGGCGAACGGCACGATCACGGCGGAGGAGCTGCGGGCGGTCGAGGACGACGCGATCCGCGAGGTGGTGGCGATGCAGGCGCGGGCTGGCCTGCGGTCGGCCACCGACGGTGAGTTCCGCCGCTCGTCGTGGCACATGGACTTCATCTACCGCCTGGGTGGCATCGGCCAGTCCGACGGCAAGATTCAGGTGAAGTTCCACAACGCCGAGGGCGACATCGAGTTCATGACCGCGGCGCTGCAGGTCCACAGCCCGATCCGCCTGGAGGAGACGATCTTCGGCGACGACTTCGCGTTCCTGAAGTCGGTCGTAGACCCCGGCGTCACACCGAAGCTCACGATCCCGTCGCCGAGCATGGTGCACTACCGCGGCGGCCGAGCGGCGATCGACCCGGCCGTCTACTCCGACGAGGAGGAGTTCTGGGCCGACCTCTCCGCGGCCTACGCCCAACAGGTCAGGGCCGTCGCCGACCTCGGCTGCACCTACCTGCAACTCGACGACACGAGCCTGGCCTACCTCAATGATCCGGCCCAGCGGGAGATGCTCAACGCCCGCGGTGACGACGCGGAGCACCAGCACCTGCGGTACATCCGGCAGATCAACACCGCGCTCAAGGACAAGCCGGAGGGGCTGTCGGTCACGACGCACATGTGCCGGGGCAACTTCCGCTCCTCGTGGGCGGCCGCCGGCGGCTACGACTTCGTCGCCGAGGCGCTGTTCTCGGAGCTGGCGGTCGACGGGTTCTTCCTCGAGTTCGACGACGAGCGTTCGGGTGGGTTCGCGCCGCTGCGGTTCGTGCCGCCGGGCAAGCAGGTGGTGCTGGGCCTGGTGACCACGAAACGGGGCGAGCTCGAGTCCAAGGACGAGTTGAAGCGGCGCATCGACGAGGCGAGCCGCTACGTCCCATTGGAGCAGCTGTGCCTTTCGCCGCAGTGCGGCTTCTCGTCCACAGTGGAGGGTAATGCGCTCACGCATGACGAGCAGGTCGCCAAGCTTGCGCTCATCGTGGAGACCGCGGCTGAGGTCTGGGGCTGACCTTCCGACCGCCACGGCCTGGTGGCTCGTCGCCATCCTGGCCGTGGCGGCCAACCTCCGCCCGGCCGTCGCGTCCGTGCCGCCGCTGATCGATGCCATCACCGCCGATCTTCGGCTGTCGGGTCCCGCGGCCGGACTGCTGACCACGCTGCCGGTGCTGTGCATGGGACTGTTCGCTCCGGTCGCGGCCGTGGCGGCTCGGCGGTTCGGCGCGCCGCTGGTGCTCGCGGGAGCGGTGGCCCTGATCGTGGCCGGTTCGGCGGTCCGCGGCGCCGGCGCGGTCGGGCTCTACACCGGGTCGGCGGTCGCCGGCATCGGGATCGCCGTGGCCGGGACGCTCCTGCCAGGACTGGTGAAGGCACGCTTCCCTGAGCGGGTCGGCCCGGTCACGGGGCTCTACACGGCCGGCCTCATCGGTGGCGCGCTGCTGGCCGCGGGGGCCACCGAGCCGTTGGCGACGGTTGGCGGCCTGGGCTGGCCGGGTGCGTTGGCGTTGTGGGCCCTGCCGGCCGCGGCCGCGCTCACTTTGTGGCTGGTGGTGACCGGGCCCGCGCGGGCGCCGACCCCACCCGACGCGCGGGTCGGGCTGCCATGGCGGGACCGCACGGCCTGGCTCGCCACCGGCTACATGGGCGGGCAGTCGCTGCTGTTCTACGCCACGCTCGCCTGGCTCGCTGCGTGTTACACCAGCCTCGGCGTCGACGCCACGACGGCCGGGCTGCTCCTCGCGGTCTTCTCGGCGACGCAGCTCGTGTCGGCGCTCGGCCTACCGTTGCTGGCCCACCGAAGTGGCCGGCTCGGGCCGTGGATCGCGCTCTCGGTCGGGCTGTGCACCGCCGGCCTCGCGCTCGTCGCGGTGGTGCCCCTGGTCGCGCCGTGGCTGTGGGCCACGATCCTCGGCCTCGGCATGGGCGGCCAGTTCGCGCTGGCGTTGACCTTGGTGACGCAGATCGCACCGACGCCGGCGGCCGCGCCGTCCTATTCGGGCCTCGCGTTTCTGGTCGGCTACCTGCTGGCCGCGGTGGGCCCGGTGGCGGCCGGCGCGCTGCGCGACCTCAGTGGCGGCTACGAGGTGCCGTTCCTCGGCTTGGCCGCCGTTGGGGTCGTCGTGCTCGTGCTGGGCGTGGCCGCCTCGCGGACCCGGCCGGAACCTTGATGCAACCCTGAAGCCTCGTCGGGAGTCATCCCGACGGCGGGACGTTTGTCCCGCGCGGGAGGTGGTGCGTGGGCACCGGGTGGGAGCAGGTGTACGCCGCACGGTACCGGCGGCTGGTGGCACTGGTCGCGGGGGTCGCGGGCTCGCGGGTCGAGGCCGAGGAGGCGGTGCAGGAGGCCTTCGTCCGGGCGCTCGGCCTGACCGGCCGGCGGGCGGTCGTCGACGACCCCGAGGCGTGGCTCTACCGCGTGGCGGTCAACGTCGTCCGCTCCCGGTTCCGCCGGGTCCTGATCGGGCGGCGCCTTGCCGAGCGGTTCCCGACCGGCCCGCTGGTCGAACGCGGCGCCGACCCGGAGGCGCGCCTGGTGCTGCTGACGGCGCTGCGCCGGCTGCCGTTCGCCCAGCGAGAGGCGCTGGTGCTGCACTACCTCGCGGATCTGCCGGTGGAGGTCATCGCCGCCCGCGTGGGTTCGCCCGTCGGGACGGTCAAGGCCCGGCTCGCCCGCGGCCGCGACGCGCTGGCCCGACTGCTCGATGAGGAAGGACCCGGGCCGTCGCGGGCCGGGGCGATGAAGGGAGATCGGCCCGGTGCGTGAGATCGATTTCGCGCAGGAGTTCGGCGCGATGGGCCGCACGATCGAGGCGGCCACCCGCCCGCCCGCGTACGACGCGATCCGCGCCATCCGTCGGCGCCGGACCCGCCGGTGGGCGATGGCCGGTGTGGTCGTGGTGGTGCTGCTCTCGTCCCTGCTCGCGCGCGCTCTGCAGGTGGTCCAGGGTTCGCCCTTCGAGGTCGTCGCACCCTGGGGAGGGTCGGTGCCGGCGCTCGTCGCGGTGGCGGCGGCCCCGTCCGGGACCGTCTTCGGCGTGGCTCAGAGCTGCACGGAGGAGTGCGACACCCCCCAGGATTTCAAGGACCCAGTCCACGACTACACGCTGATCCGCAGCACCGACCTGGCCCTGTCCTGGAACGTGGTCGGGCCGGTGCCGGGCGTGCGCGACGTCGGGCTGCGCCTCTTCGTCGTCGACGACTCCCGGCTGTGGCTGACCCAGGTGGGCCGGGTCTGGAGCACAGCCAACGGCGGCCGGGACTGGTGGCAATGGGACCTCGGCAACGACGGTAACGGCCGCTTCGATGCGGGCGTGGCGGGCGGCACGGCCTGGGTCGCCTGGGACGGCGTGCTCCGGGTGGCCACCAGCGGTAGCCAGCCGACGCCGGCGGGCCCGGGCGGCGTCATCGTCCGGGTCCATCCCGTGAGCTCCGACCGGAGCTACGCCGTCGACGACGGGGGTGGGTGGTTCGTCACCCTCGATCGGGGCGGCGAGTGGTCGGCCACGGCCGATCCCTGCCTCGGCCTACCCGGAGAGGAGCCGACGCTCAGCACGGTCGCGGCCACGCACGATGGCGTCCTGTGGCTTCTCTGCGCGGGCCCGCCGAACCCCGGCGAGCAGTCGAGGTGGCTGCGGATCTCCACCGATGGCGGTGGTTCCTGGGTCGAGCGGGGGGCGATCGAGTCGACCGGGTACCCCGCGGCCGTGTACCCGATGTCGTCCACTGTGGCCTGGCGTACCGGGTCGGCCATCTACCGCACGACGGACGGCCTGAGGTGGACCACGGTCGCGGAGCCGTCCTACGGTCCAGCCGTGTTCGCGGCCGTCGACGGGACCACCGCGGTCTACACCGACAGGGTGGACTCCCTCGCGGTGTTCGTCACGGTGGATGGTGGCCGGACCTGGTCACGTCGACCGTTCTCGCTCTGACCCGTCGCGGCGCGGGTGCGGCTCGCGAACCACACCGCCAGCGTGGCGAGCCACACCGCGCAGGCTCCGGCCATGTGCACCCCGACGACGAGCTCGGGCAGGTGGGTCGCGTACTGCACGAATCCGACGACACCTTGAGCGAGTTCGATTCCTATGAGGACGGTCACCGCGCGGCTCGCGGCGGGTGGAGCATCGACCGCGCGCAGGGCGAACCAGAGCGCCACGGAGAGGCCGATCAGGAGGAAGACGAGATCGGCATGCAGCTGGGCGACGGCGGCCGGGTCGAGACCGTTTCGCTTGGCGTTCTCGTCGCCCGCGTGCGGACCGCTGCCGGTGACGACCGTGCCGACGGCGAGCACGGCCGCGGCCACGCCGATGAGCACCCCGGTGAGGTGCCGGAGCGGTCGCGGGATGACCGGCTCGACGGGTCCGTCACCCTCCTGAGTGGACCGCCAGAAGGCGTACGCGGCGGCGATGATCCCCATGGACAGCAGGAAGTGGCAGCCGACGACCCACGGGTTGAGGTGGGTCAGGACGGTGACGCCGCCTAGCAGGGCCTGGGCCGGGATGCCGGCGAGCACGAGCGCGCTCAGCCGCACGACCCGCCGGCGGCGCGGTCGCTGGGCGAGCGCGACGAGGACCCCGAGCACCGCGATGATCGCGAGGACCCCGGTGAGCGTGCGGTTGGCGTACTCGATGATGCCGTTGACGCCCATCGCCGGCGTCGGGGTGTAGGACTCATCGGTGCAGCGGGGCCACGTCGGGCAACCCAGGCCCGATCCGGTCAGGCGTACGGCGCCGCCGGTGATCACGATCGTGACGTTGGCGATGAGGCTGCCGAGGGCGACACCGTGCAGCCGCGTCGGGCTGCCCGCCCACGCCCGCCAACGTTGCGACAAACCGGACTGCGTCACGCGGTCAGCGTAGCCAGGCGTTCGGGCCTGCTCCGGCCCGGGATCGGTGCCAGGATGGGTGTTTGTGGATGGACTGAGCTTCGGGTTCAAGGCGGCGCAGCAGAACACGTCGTATGACGCCCTGTGCGCGTTGTGGCGCGAGGGTGACGCGATCGACGCGTTCGAGCACAGCTGGATCTTCGACCACTTCAACCCGATCCCCGACCCGCTCGGGACGTGCCTCGAGGGTTGGACGCTGCTGGGCGCACTGGCGGCGCAGACCACGCGGCTGCGGCTGGGCCTGCTGGTGACGGGCAACACGTACCGGCACCCGGCGGTGCTGGCGCACATCATGGCCACGGCCGACGTCATCTCCGGCGGGCGGGTCGACTTCGGGTTCGGTGCCGGCTGGAACGTCTACGAGCACGAGAGCATGGGTCTGCCGCTGTACGCGCCGGGGGAGCGGCTGCGCCGGTGGGGCGAGGCCTGTCAGCTGATCAAGCTGCTGTGCGCGGGGGACGCGGTGTCCTTCGACGGGCGTTACTACCCGCTGCGGGCCGCCCGGTTGGACCCGAAGCCCGTGCAGCGACCGCACCCGCCGTTCGTCCTCGGCGCCAAGGGTGATCGTGCGCTGCGGGTGGTCGCCGAGCATGCCGACGTTTGGAACTTCTCCGGCGGTGAGCTGGCGGAGTTCACGGACCGGCTGACGCGGCTCCGGGCTCACTGCGCGGACCTCGGGCGCGACCCCGACACGATCACGATCTCGGCCCAGTTCTTCGTCGACGTGGCCGATTCCTCGCGTACGCGCGAGCGGCTCGGCCAGTTCATCGACGCCGGCGTCCGCCACGTGGTGCTGGTCGTGCCCCCGGCGGCGCCGTCCGGCACGCTGTCGCGCCTGGCCGACGAGGTCGTGGCCCGCGTGCGCTGACCGCCCGGCCGTGCGGGGTAACGACACAAAGTCCAGAAATGGTGCATCGGCCACCGCGAGGCGTGTCTGCTTTGGGCGGTTTTGCCGGGGTGACCGCGATCACTTGGCGGTCGGTTTGCACGGCCTCGGCGAATTACGTTACGTTGGCCTTGTGAAAACTCTGGCAGCGGCTCCGGTCGACCGACGCACGCGCGTCCGGGTCGCTGGCTTGCTGCTCGAGCGCGGCGCGGCGACCACGGCGGAGCTGGGTACGGCGCTCGGACTCAGTCCGGCGGCGATCCGACGCCACCTCGACGCGATGCTCGCCGACGGCGATGTGGTGGCCCGCGAGCGGCACGTGTACGGGCAGCGCGGACGCGGCCGGCCGGCCAAGGTCTTCGCGCTGACCGACGCCGGGCGGCTGCGGTGCGGGCCGCACACGTATGACGACATCGCTAACGCGGCCCTGCGCTGGATCGGCGACCACGGCGGCGAGGGTGCGGTGGCGGCGTTCGCGGAGCAGCTGGTCGGAGGGCTCGAAGAGCGGTGCCGCGCGGCGACGGCGGAGGCCGGGGACGACCCGCTGAACCGGGCGGAGGCGCTGGCTCAGGCGCTCTCGGCCGAGGGCTACGCCGCCAGCGCGTCGACGATCGCGTCCGGCGGGCAACTGTGTCAGCACCACTGCCCGGTCGCCCACGTCGCGGCCGAGTTCCCGCAGCTGTGCGAGGCGGAGACCCAAGTAATCTCGCGGCTCGTCGGCACGCACGTCCAGCGTCTCGCGACCATCGCCAACGGCGACGGCATCTGCACCACGCACATTCCCGCGCAGCCGGCGCGCCCCGCCGCGCGTACAGCTGAATCCACGACCGCCGAGAGGGCAGATCGATGACCGATCAGCAGACGAAGCCGAGCACCAGGGATCAACTTGCCGATCTCGGGCGCTACGGATATGGCTGGGCCGACTCGGACGTAGCCGGCGCCTCCGCCCGCCGCGGTCTCAACGAGGACGTGGTGCGCGACATCTCGGCCAAGAAGAACGAGCCCGAGTGGATGCTCGACCTGCGGCTCAAGGGCCTGCGCCTGTTCACCCGCAAGCCGATGCCGCACTGGGGCGCCAACCTGTCGCAGATCGACTTCGACAACATCAAGTACTTCGTGCGCTCGACCGAGAAGCAGGCCACGACCTGGGACGAGCTGCCCGCCGACATCAAGAACACCTACGACCGGCTGGGCATCCCCGAGGCCGAGAAGCAAAGGCTCATAGCGGGCGTAGCGGCACAATATGAATCCGAGGTTGTTTACCACAAAATTCGGGAAGATTTGGAACAGCAGGGCGTGCTCTTCCTCGACACCGACACCGGGCTCAAGGAGCACGAGGACATCTACCGGGAGTACTTCAACACCGTGATCCCGGTGGGGGACAACAAATTCGCCGCCCTGAACACGGCCGTCTGGAGTGGAGGGTCCTTCATCTACGTCCCCAAGGGCGTGAACGTCGAGATCCCGCTGCAGGCGTACTTCCGCATCAACACCGAGAACATGGGCCAGTTCGAGCGGACGCTGATCATCGTGGACGAGGGTGCCTACGTGCACTACGTCGAGGGTTGTACCGCGCCGATCTACTCCAGCGACTCGCTGCACTCGGCCGTCGTGGAGATCATCGTGAAGAAGGGCGCGCGTTGCCGCTACACGACGATCCAGAACTGGTCGAACAACGTCTACAACCTCGTCACCAAGCGGGCGGTGGCCCACGAGGGCGCGACGATGGAGTGGATCGACGGCAACATCGGGTCCAAGGTCACCATGAAGTACCCGGCCGTCTTCATGACCGGCGAGCACGCCAAGGGCGAGGTGCTCTCGGTCGCGATGGCCGGCGAGGGGCAGCACCAGGACGCCGGTGCCAAGATGGTGCACGCCGCGCCGCACACGTCCAGCACGATCATCTCCAAGTCGATCGCGCGCGGCGGCGGGCGGACCTCCTACCGCGGCCTGGTGCAGGTGCTCGAGGGCTCCCACCACAGTCGGTCCACTGTGAAGTGTGACGCGCTGCTGGTCGACACCATCTCCCGGTCCGACACCTACCCCTATGTGGACATCCGCGAGGACGACGTGTCCATGGGGCACGAGGCCACGGTCTCCAAGGTGAGCGATGACCAGCTCTTCTACCTGATGAGCCGCGGCCTGTCGGAGGACGAGGCCATGGCGATGATCGTGCGCGGCTTCATCGAGCCGATCGCCAAGGAACTGCCGATGGAGTACGCGCTCGAGCTCAACCGGCTCATCGAGATGCAAATGGAGGGCGCGGTCGGATGACGACCCCCACGCTCACACCGGCCCGGGCGGAGGGCCAGCCCAAGACGAAGGCGCACGCGCTGCGCTCCTTCGCGGTCGCCGACTTCCCGGCGCTGACCGGCCGCGAGGAGGAGTGGCGCTTCACCCCGCTGCGGCGGATGCGGGGCCTGGCCACCGCCGACGGTGCGGTCTCCGCCGGGGTTCCGCCGAAGCACGAGTACGGTCAGCTGCCGGCCGGCGTGACTGTGTCGACTGTGGAGCGTGGTGACGCTCGGATCGGTTCGGTGCTCACACCGTTCGACCGGATCAGCGCGCTGGCGTTCTCCGGCGCCTACCGGGCTCTGCTCGTGAGCGTCGCGAGCGGGGCGCAGGTGCCGCAGCCGGCCGTC
>Ga0075421_100007143_pt1 | contig 13654 bp, 5 predicted proteins | sample SoiMetdeltSBSDD5_FD_75292 | JGI IMG/M metagenome (GOLD analysis project Ga0075421, IMG submission 75292) | Bulk soil microbial communities from a Populus tree surrounding site in Tennessee, USA - Soil MetaG P. deltoides SBSDD5 | ecosystem: Environmental > Terrestrial > Soil > Tree plantation...
GAGGCCGAGGAGATCATCAACCAGGTGGGTCCCTCGGTGCTGGCCGACGTCGAGGAGCAACGCCGCGCTGCGGCCGAGCCGCGCTGGAAGCGCTGGCGCCGCCGCCGCTCCTGAACGTCGGCCTCGTCCCGATCGTTCTGCACGTCCTGCCTCTCCCGACCGTTCTGCGCGTCCCGAACGTCGCGAACGTCCTGCACGTCGAAAGGACCGACGCTGACCACGTTCCTCACCGACGCCGTCGACGCGCTCGCGCTCGAGGGCCCCGAGTGGCTGCGGGCCCGCCGGGTGGCCGCGGCCGAACGTCTGGCCACGACCCCGCTGCCGACCACCGACCAGGAGGTCTGGAAGTACAGCCTGGTCGGTGAGCTCGACCTCGAGTCCTACCGGCCGTCCCACGGCCCCAACGGCGGCGGCATCCCCTCGCAGGTGCCCGCGCTGCTGGGCGCGCTGGGCGAGCGCACCGCCACCGTCGTCGCCCGCAACGGCCGCGTGGTCGACGTCGACCTCGACGACCGCTGGGCGGCCAAGGGCGTGCTGGTCGACGCCGCCTCCGAGGCCGACGAGCCGTGGATGGGCGCCGCCCTCGACCAGGGCGAGGGCCACGAACCCGACGCCTTCACGCTGATGAACGAGGCCGGCACGATCGAGCCGGTGGTCGTCCAGGTGCCCGAGGGCGTCGACCTCGACGCCCCGATCGTGGTGGTGCACGCCACCGACGGCGAGGGCATCGCCACCTTCCCCCGGCTGATCGTGCGGGCCGGGGCCCACAGCTCGGTGGCGGTGGTCGAGGTGCAGGTGTCGGGCCCCGAGCGCTCGCTGGTCGTGCCGGTCACCGAGATCGTGGCCGATCGGGCCGCCCGGGTCGCCCACGTCACCGTGCAGCAGCTCGGGCTGGCCACCTGGCAGTTCGGCCTGCAGGCGTCGCGGGTCGAGACCGAGGCCACCTTCCGCTCGACCAGCGTGGGCTTCGGCGGCCAGTACGCCCGACTGCGCACCGACTGCCGCATGGTCGGCCGGGGCGCCACCGGCGAGCTGAACGCCATCTTCTTCGGCGAGGGCGACCAGACCCTCGACTTCCGCACCTTCCAGGAGCACATCGCCCCCGACTGCAACAGCAACCTGCTGTTCAAGGGGGCGGTCGGCGGGCGCTCGCGGTCGATCTACACCGGCCTGATCCGGGTCGGCAAGGGTGCCCGGGGCACCAACGCCTTCCAGACCAACCGCAACATCAAGCTGAGCGAGCACGCCTGGGCCGAGTCGATCCCCAACCTGGTGATCGAGAACAACGACGTCCACTGCAGCCACGCCTCCGCGGTGGGCCCCATCGACGAGGAGCAGCGCTTCTACCTCGAGAGCCGGGGCCTGCCCACCGACGTGGCCGAGCGGTTGATCGTGGCCGGGTTCTTCGGCGAGGTGCTGGCCAAGGTGCCGGTGCCCGAGCTGACCCCGCTGCTCGCGCGCACCATCGCCGACAAGTTCGCACGCCGGGAGGCCTGATCGCCGTGGCACTGAAGGAACGCCTCTGCGCCCTCGACGAGATCGAGCCCGGGACCGCCCGGCGCTTCGTGGTCGCCGACCGCAAGATCGCCGTCGTCCGGCTGGGCGACGACGTGTACGCCATCGGCGACGTGTGCTCGCACGAGAACATCTCGCTGTCCGAGGGCGAGATCCACGCCGGCGACAAGACCATCGAGTGCTGGAAGCACGGCAGCGAGTTCTCGCTCGAGACCGGCGAGGCGCTGACGCTGCCGGCCACCAAGGCGGTGCCGGTCTACGAGGTGCGGGTCGACGGCGGCGACGTCGTGGTGGTGGTCGAGTGACCGTGCGGGTGCGAGTGGAGCGAGTCGAGGTGGAGGCGTAGTGCCCGAGCACGTGTTGGAGATCGCCGGCCTGCGGGCCGGCGTGCAGGGCAAGGAGATCCTGCGCGGCGTCGACCTGACCGTCCGCTCGGGCGAGGTCCACGCGGTCATGGGGCCCAACGGGTCGGGCAAGTCGACCCTGGCCCACGTCGTGATGGGCCGCCCCGGCTACGAGGTGCTGGGCGGCTCGGTGACCCTCGACGGCCGCGACGTGCTGGCCATGCGCCCCTTCGAACGGGCCCAGGCCGGGCTGTTCCTGGCCCTGCAGTACCCGACCGAGGTGCCCGGGGTGTCGCTCGAGGAGCTGCTGGCCCACGCCCTGGCCGCCGCCGGACGTGATCCCGAGGGCGTCGACCTCCGCATCCGGGCCGAGGCCGACCGGCTCGACCTCGACGTGCGGCTGCTGAGCCGGGCCCTCAACGTCGACCTGTCGGGCGGCGAGAAGAAGAAGAACGAGACCCTGCAGCTGGCCGTGCTCAACCCGGCCATCGCCGTGCTCGACGAGCTCGACTCGGGCCTCGACGTCGACGCCCTGCGGGCCTGCGCTCGCCGGATCGAGGCCGCCACAGAGCAGGCCGGCCTGGGTGTCCTCGCCATCACCCACTACAGCCGGCTCCTGTCCGAGCTGCGCGCCGACCACGTGCACGTCCTGGCCAAGGGCATGATCGTCCGCAGCGGCGGCCCCGAGCTGGCCCAAGAGCTCGAGGAGAGCGGCTACGTCGGCCTGGTCGGCCCCGAGCTCGCCGGCGAGGAAGGCCCCGCCGCCCCCTCCGAAACCCCCGTCGACATCGACCCCTTCGCCGACCCCTTCGCCTGATCGCGTTCTGTGTACGGGTCATCTCGCTCCAGCGAGATGACCCGTACACAGAACCGGTAGGGGTCAGGTCAGGGGGCGCATGCCGAGGCGTTCGGCGACCCAAGCGGCTTCGGAGCGGAGGCCGTCGATCCAGTCGCGGTCCGACGAGCGGCCGCGGCCTTCGAGGACGCCGGCGAGGGCGTGCTTGCTGAGGGCCACCCAGGGGCGGGCCTGGGCCGCGGTGTGGTGGCTCAGGGCCGAGGTGAGGTGGCGCTCGGCCTCGGCGAGATCGCCGGTGAGCGCGGCCAGGCGGCCCAGGTGGAAGGTGGCGGTGCCCACGAACGTGCGGTAGCCCACGCCGCAGACGAGCTCGGCGTGCGGGGCCAGCAGGCTGCGGACCGCCGCGGCGATGCCCTGGTCGCCCAGCTCCGCGGCGCCGAGGCCCAGGAGGCCCGCGGCGTGCAGCCACTCGTCGCCCTCGGGGAGGGGGTCGACGCCCGTCGCGACCGCGAGGAGCCCGATCCGGGCCCGGCCGCGGTCGCCCCGGTCGAGCGCCGCCAGCGCCCGCTCGACGGTGCTCGGGTGGGGGCCCAGCTCGGCCGTCGCCAGGTCGCCCTGGAGCCACCGGGCCACGAACATCTGCCGATCGAGCTGCGATCCGGCGGCGGGGGCCAGCCCGGCGTCGGCCCCGTTGGCGCCGGCCGGACCGGCGGTCTCGGCCGCGATCGACGCCGCCTCGACGAAGCGGCCCCGGCTCACGGCCAGGGTCACGGCCCGCTCGGCCAGGAGGGCGGAACCGGCTCTGGGCGTCCCTTCCTCGGAGGCCGCCCTGGCCAGCACGTCGACGGCCTCGTCGGTGGCGGTCCGGTCGCCGACCATCGCCGCGATCGTGGCCCGGTGGTGGGCGGCCAGCACGAGGTGGGCCCGGTCTCCAGCGGCTTGGGCGGTCGTCGCCAGCTCCTCGGCGAGCGTGAGCCGCTCGTCGAGGTGGTGGAGGCCCACGACCTCGGCCAGCTGGCTGCGGAGGGCCGCCAGGGCGCCGTCCAGCGCATCGGCCAGGTCGTCGTCGGTGCCGGGGTCGTGGCCCAGCTCGATCTGGCGGGCCACCAGCCGGGCCCGGACCAGCGGGCCGATGGCGTCGGACTCGCCCCGGCGGAGCGGCGTGCGCAGCACCTCGTCGATCAGCGTGGCGGCCTCGGCGCGCAGGGCGGTGCGGGTGCGGGCCAGGTCGGCCAGGCCGAGCGCGGCACGGGCGGCGAGGTCGAGGCGGCCCGACATGCGCGAGCGGACGGCCCCGTCGAGCAGCGTCCCCTCGCCGGCGGGATCGCCGACCTGCACCTGGGCCAGGCCCAGCTCGGTGATGACCTCGGCCCGCAGGGCGGCGTCGTCGGTCGGCACGTGCTGCAGGGCCTGCCAGCACAGCCGCAGCACCTCGCTGGGCGCCCGGCGCTCGCGGGCCTGGGCGGCGGCGGCCCGGGCCCACTTGACCGCCCGCCAGTCGCCGGCGGGCCCGGCGCTGGCCGACCGGTGGTAGGCGAGCGCGGGCACGTGGGCGCTCAGCTCGTCGGCCCGCAGGGCCTCGATGGCGTCGGCCAGCCGGGCGTGGAGGTGGCGCCGCCGCGCCCCGCTGAGCTGGAGGTAAACGGTGCGCTGCACGATGTCGTGGGCGAAGCGGTACTGGTAGCGGCGTCGCTGCGGGCTCGGTCCGGGTGGGGCGACGAACGGACCGGTCGCCATCACCGGGGTGCCGAACGGCGGCGTCACCGGCGAACCCACCGGTCCGATGGCCGGGAGGCCGGCGGCCGGCGTGAGGCGGCTGGGAGGCCGGTCGGGCTGGTCGATGCCGATCTCGACGACCAGGCCCGAGGCCAGCGCGGCGTCGAGCGCGTCGAGGGCGGTGCCCTCGTCGAGCCCGGCCGCCACCCCGATCACGTCGAGCTCGAAGGTGCGGCCGGCCACCGCTGCGGCCCGCAGCAGGTCGCGGCCGGTGGGCGACAGCGTGGCCAGCCGGCTGGTGACCAGGTCGTTGACCCCGGGCGGGATGGGCTGCCGGGTGTGGCGGCCGCCTTCGAGCACCTCCGGCCCCCGCAGCAGCTCGACCACCAGGAACGGGTTGCCGGCGGTGTCGGCGGCCAGCGTGCGGGCCAGGCCGGGGCGGTCGGGCACGGTGTCGGGCAGCACCTGCTGGACCAGGGCGCGCACGTCGGCCTCGTCGAGCCCGTCGAGCGACACCCGCCGCAGCCAGCCGTCGCGGTCGAGCGCCCGCACGGTCTCGCCCAGGGGGTGGTCGACGCCGAGGTCGGTGCGGCTCACGGCGATGACCAGCAGCGGCGCGGTGTGGGCGTGGCGCAGCAGGTGACGGAGCAGCAGCAGCGTGTCGCCGTCGGCCCACTGGAGGTCGTCGAGCACGGCCAGCACCGGACGGTCGTGGGCGGCCCCCACCACCAGCTCGGTCACCGCGTCGAACAGCTTGGCCCGGTCGGGTTGGGCCCCGACCCGGGGCGGTCCCTCGAACGACGGGAACACCGCGGCCAGCTCGGCCCGGGCCGCGTCACCCAGCGGCGGCAGCTCCTCGTCGGGGATGGCGGCGACGAACCCGTCGAGCAGCTCGACGAAGGGCTGGTAGGGGATGATCGCCTCGCGGTCGCACCGCCCGATCAGCACCAGCCCGCCCTCGGCGGTCACCCGCTGGGCCGCCTCGGTGGCCAGGCGGGTCTTGCCGATGCCGGTCTCGCCGGTGAGCAGCACCAGCTGGCGGGCGCCGGCCTTGGCCCGCTGCCACGCCCCGGCCAGGCTGTCGAGCTCGGCGTCGCGGCCCACGAACGGGGTGGAGACGCCCGGCGTCAGCCCTCCCGCGGCGTCGCGGGCCCCGGCGTCGCCGGGACGGGGCGCGGTGGTCGGTCCCAGCAGGTCGATGTACGCGGCCTCGGTCTCGGGCGACGGATCGACGCCCAGCTCCTCGGCCAGCAGCCGCCGCAGCCGCTGGTAGGCGCCCAGGGCCTCGGCCCGGTTGCCGGCGGCGGCGTGGGCACCCATCACGCAGCGGAACGCGCTCTCGCGCAGCGGGGCCCGGGTGACGGCCTCGTTGGCCGCCACGAGCGCGGCGGCGCCGTCGCCCGCGGCCGCCGCGGCCTGGCTGACCACCTCGAGCCCGGTGACCAGCAGGTCGCCGAGGCGCGTCCGCTGGCCGGTCACCCACTCGCCGTCGCAGTCGGGCAGGAACGGCGAGCGGAGCGTCTCGGCCGCGGCGGTGCCCTGGCTCCGGGCTCCGGGCAGGTCGTTGCGGGCCAGGGCGTCGAGCGCGGCGGCCACCGCGCCCTCGGCCAGCTCGACGTCGACGAGCACCTCGTCGGGCAGCTGCAGGCGGTAGCGGCCGGCGTGGGCCTCGAGCGGCTCGGGTTCGGCCGGCAGCGCCGGCGCCACGAACGCGCGCACCCGGCTGACGATCGTGCGCAGCGCGGAGGGCCAGGTCGGCGGCAGCTCCTCGGCCCACACCGCCTCGGCCAGGGCGTCGCGCGGGACCCCCTGCTGCCGCTCCAGCGTGAGCACCGCCAGCGCCACCCGCGCCTGGGCGCTGCCCAACCGCCGCCGCTCGGGCGGTGCCCCGGCGGCGGTGGCGCGGATGGTGACGTCACCGGTGAGCGTGATCTCGAGTGCCACTTGCCTCCCTCGCGATCTGACTCGTGGCCTCGCCGCTCGTTCCCAGCGTCGAAGAGCACGCACCGCCGGGTTGGCGGCACCATCCTCAGCGGACCCTCACCCAGTGTGGCACCGGGGTGTCGGAGACGCGCATCCGCGAACCGTTGCGCGTTTGTTGCGCGAGCTGGCGCACCATGCGGTCCTGCGGAGAGGCCGAGGTGCCAACGGTGGTCACGTTCGTGGCGGAGCGGACCCAACACCTCGGCCACCGAAGCAAGGGGGCCGGCCTGCGGCGGGGCCGGCCCGCTTGCGTCTTGCGTCAGCGTCGATGGAGGGCGCCCCGGGAGGGCGACGAGGTGCTCGAGGTGAACCTGCGATGGTGAACGGTGGAGGGGCGCGACGTGACCGCGTTGACCCCGGCCGGGCGGAGCGACAGCCTGCTGAGGTGCCCCGCTTGTCGTTGACCCTCGATCAGCTCGCCGAGCACTACGACGTCGTCGTGGTCGGCTCGGGTTACGGCGGTGCCATCGCCGCCGCCCGCCTGGCCGAGTCGGGCCGGCGGGTCTGCGTCCTCGAGCGGGGCCGCGAGCACGCCGTCGGCAGCTTCCCCACCAGCCTGTGGCGGGGGGCGCGCCAGTTCCAGTGGCGCCGCGGCGGCCGGCGCCACGGGTTCCGCGACGGCCTCTACGACATCCACGCCGGCCACGACATCAGCGTGCTGGTGGGCTGCGGGCTGGGCGGCACGTCATTGATCAACGCGGGGGTGGCGCTGCGGGCTCCCGACTGGGTCTTCGACGACGCCCGCTGGCCGGTGTCGCTGCGCCACACGGGCAGCCAGGTGCTCGACCCCTACTACACCCGGGCCGAGAAGATGCTGGGCGTCGCCCGCTACCCGGAGGACGGCCGGCGGTTGCCGAAGCTCACGGCGCTCGAGCGGGTCGCGGTGGCGGTGGGCGGCAGCTTCGAGCGGGTGCCGGTGGCGGTCAACTTCGGGCCGCCCCCGGGCGAGTCCGGCCCCGCCTCCGACCAGCCGGTGTGCACCCTGTGCGGCGACTGCGTCAGCGGCTGCAACTACGGCGCCAAGAACACGGTCGCCGTGAACTACCTGCCCCACGCGGTCGCCTACGGCGCACAGATCTTCACCGAGAGCGAGGTGCGCACCGTGCTGCCCTCGCCGCTCGGCGGTTGGACGGTCACCTTCGACGCCCTCGCCGACGGCCGCCGCGGCTTCGGCGCCCCTTCGCTCTTCGTGCGGGCCGACATCGTGGTGCTGGCCGCCGGCGTCATGGGCTCGACCGACATCCTCTTCCGTTCACGGGCCGAGGGCCTGGCCGTCTCCCCCCGGCTGGGCAGCTCGTTCAGTGGCAACGGCGACGTCCTCGCGTTCGCCTACGGCACCGACGAGCCCGTGAACGGCATCGGCCTCGGGCGCACTCCCCTCACGCCCGAGACCGACGTGGGTCCCTGCATCACCGGCATGGTGCGCGTCGCCGGTGATGCAGGGCCCACAGGCCAGTCCTCCGGCGACGGCGCGGTCGAGCAGCCCGCCGGTGGGGCCTCGGCGGAACCGCCGAGCGATCCCTCCGGCGAGCTGCTCATCGAGGAGGGCACGATCCCCGGCGCCCTCCGCACCGTCCTGCCCGCGGCGCTGGCGCTGGCCGCCGAGACCGACGCCGACGGCGGTCCGGTCAGCTTCGTGCGCCGGCTGCGCCAGCGGGTGCGGGCCGGCGCCGGCCTGCTGCTCGACCCCGAGCGCGGGCCGCTCAACCGCACGCTCACCTACCTGGTGATGAGCGACGACCGCGGCGACGGCCGGCTCGAGCCCGCGGGCGACGGCATGCGCCTCGAGTGGACCGGGGCCGGCGACCACCCGGTGTTCGACCGCGGCGACCGGGTGCTCGAGCGGGCCAGCAAGGCCCTCGGCGCCGAGCTGGTGCGCAACCCCCTGTCGACGCCGATGCTCCACGACTCCCTGCTCACCGTCCACCCCCTGGGCGGCTGCCCCATGGGCGACGACGCCGCCACCGGGGTGGTCGACGACCGCGGCCGGGTCTTCAGCGGCGACGGCGACCACGTGCACGACGGGCTGCTCGTGATCGACGGGGCGATGGTGCCCCGGCCGCTGGCGGTCAACCCGCTGCTCACGATCTCGGCGCTGGCCGAGCGGTCGGCCCAGCTGCTGGTCGAGGACCTCGCCGACCACGAGGACCGCGGGGCGACCCGTGACCCGGTCACGGGCACGGGCACGGGTACGGGCACGGCTGGACGATCCGGTGCCGCGGTGCTCCCGGCCGGCCGGGCGGACGCGGCCGAGGGCCCACGACCCGGGCTGCGGTTCACCGAGCGGATGCGGGGCTTCGCCGGTCCCGCGGCCGACGGCCTGCCGGCGACCGGCCAGCGTCGGGGCCGGGCCGACGGCACGCCGATCGAGTTCGTGCTGAGCGTGGGCATCCCCGACCTGCCGGCGCTGCTCGACGACCCGTCGACCCCCGGCACGCTGGCGGGCACGGTCGTGGCCCCCACCCTGTCGGACCGGCGCCTGGTGGTCACCGACGGCGTCTTCCGCCTGGTGCAGGCCGATCCGACGCACGTCGCCACCTGGAACATGCGGTACTCGATGCTGCTGCTGGCCGAGGACGGGCGCCGCTTCCGGTTCGAGGGCGTCAAGATCCTCCACGACCGGCCGGGGCTCGACGCCTGGGGCGACACGACCACGCTCCACGTGACCATCACCGAAGCCGGGTCGGCCGGAGCGGCGCCGGCCGGCTCGGCACCGGTGGACGCGGTCGGGCAGAACGGCGCCGCCGTCCCGTCCGTCCTGCCCACCCCGTTCGTTCGGTCCACGACCCCCGTCGAGGGGCCCGCATCCCGGGTCGTCGCCGCCGGCGTCATGCACCTCTCCGCCGCCGACTTCGCCCGCCAGATGACCACCATGCGGGTCACCGGCGTGGCCGGCCGGGCCGAGCGGCTGCGGTGGCAGGCCCGGTTCGACGCCCGCTTCCTGCGCTCGCTGTTGACCGTCTACGGCGGGCCCCTCGACGACGTGGGCCAGTTCCCGGCGGCCAAGGCCACACCGGTCCAGCTCACCGGCGACGGCGCCCGGCCGTTGCGGCTGCCGGCGGCCGAGCCCCGCTGGTGCGACGGCCGGGGTCGCTGGCACGAGGGCAACGAGCTCGGCGACGACGCCTGGTTGCGCCTCGTCCGCTACGAGGGCGGCCGGCGGGGCCCGGTCATGCTCGCCTCCGGCTTCGGCATGTCGGCCACGTCGTTCCTGATCAGCACCGTCGAGACCAACCTCGTCGAGCACCTCGTGGCGAAGGGCTACGACGTCTGGCTGTTCGACTACCGGGCCGGCATCGACCTGCCGTCGGCCCGCACCCCGTTCAACATGGACGACATCGCCACCGAGGACTGGCCCACCGCGGTCAAGGAGGTCCTGCGGATCACGGGAGCGCCCAGCGTGCAGGTGGTCGGCCACTGCTTCGGCTCGGCCACGTTCATGATGGCGCTCGCCGCCGGCCTGCGCGACGTGCGCTCGGGCGTGTGCATGCAGGTGACGATGCACCCGGTCACCTCGGTGTTCAACCAGGTCAAGCTGTCGCTCGGCGTCGGCAGGATGCTCGGCTGGGTGGGGCTCAAGCAGATCGAGCCGTTCCGGGGCCGCACGCTCGTCCACACCTTGCTCGACCAGGTCCTACGGGCGGTGCCCCTGGCCAGCGACGAGCGCTGCGGCAAGGCCACCTGCCGCTGGGTCAACGCCATGTACGGCTGCACCCACCGCCACGAGCAGCTCAACGACGCCACCCACGAGCTGATGGGCGAGCTGTTCGGGGTCGGCGACCTGACCGCCCTCGACCACCTCCGGCGGATCTGCCAGCACCGCGCCTGCATCGCCGACGACGGCTCCGACGTCTACCTGACCCATCCCGAGCGGCTGCGGCTGCCCCTGCTGCTGGTCCACGGCGACCGCAACACGATCTTCCACCCCGAGGGCAGCATGCGGACCCTCCGCTGGCTGCAGGAGGCCAACGACTCGTCGCTCTACGAGCGGGTCGTGCTCCCCGGCTACGCCCACCTCGACGCGCTGATCGGCCGCAACGCCGCCGACGACGTCTTCCCGACCCTCAGCGCCCACCTCGACCGCTTCAACCGCTGAGGTCGTCGAGGCCGTCCAGCTCGGGGAAGCGGGGGAGGCCGCCGAGGGGGAAGCGTTCGGCCAGGGCCAGGCTCTCGTGCTGCAGCTCGGCCGCGCGGGCCCGGTCGTCGGGGTGGCCGCGGCGGACCAGCGCCCGGGCCAGCCAGCGGGCGGACAGGGCGACGAACGGTCCGGAGTCGAGGTCGCGGTGGCGCTCGAGGCCGCACGTGAGCAGCTCGACGGCCTGGTCGTGGCGGTCGAGCACCAGCGCCAGCGTGCCCAGGTGGTGGTCGAGGGCGCCGACGTAGGTGGTGTACGACAGCACGCAGTTGCGGCCGCTGTAGGGCGCCAGGGTGTCGAACAGCACCGCGGCCCAGTGCGGCTCGCCGGCACCCGACGACGCCGCCACCGTGTAGGCGATCAGCTTGAACCACCACACGAGGTCGTTGTGCAGCTCGGCGATGTAGGTCGCCGGATCGAGCTCGGCCAGCTGGGCCAGGGCCCGGTCCCCGTGACCGGTGCAGGCGTCGAGCCACACGGCCATCGACGCGAGCAGGTCGCTGTCGGGCTCGATCTCGCGCTGGGCATCGAGGCCCGGGCGGTTCCGCTCGAGCTCGCCCTGCAGCCACCGCAGGACGAACGTCTGGGCGAAGTAGATCGCGGGGGCGTGCGGGTGGCCCTCGGCCTGCAGCTGGCGGCGCAGCTTGCGGGCCACCGCCTGCGCCTCGTCGAAGTCGCCGGCGATGCCGGCCCAGAGGACCTCGGACATCGTGGCGATCCGCAGGTGGTCGGGATGGCGGACCTGGCGCGCCTTGGTGGTGAACGGCACCGCCAGGGCGCGGGCCTCGTGGTGCCGGCCCAGCAGGAACAGCGCCGTGATCCGCACCCGGGCGCCCTGGAGCGCGAGGTCGGGGTCGCCGGTCTGGTCGCCGATCCGGCTCACCTCGGCCCCGGTGGTCAGCTGCTCCTCGATGTCGTCGGGCCCGTCGAGGGTCATGCACCGCGCCATCAGCACCGTGGCGAGCACCACCGGTGCGTTGATCCGCCGGGCCATCGCGACCGCGTCGTCGGACAGCGCCCGGCGCTCGGCGTAGGGGGCGTCGAGGTTGCGGACCTGGGCCAGCCGGGCCAGCAGCAGCGCCCGGTTGCGGCTGTCCTCGTCGGGCATGCGCTCGAGGGCTTCCTCCAGCAGCGCCCGGGCGACCGGGTTGGGCGGCGACGCCGCGGGCAGCCGGCCGCCGTAGCCGAGCGCCGCCCGGACGAGGAGGTCGGTGCGGTCGATCCGCCGGGCCTGCTCGGCGGCCTCACGGTGGGCCTGGTCGCGGGCGGTGAACTCGCCGGCCCGGTCGTGGGCCTCGGCCAGCTCCAGGCGCAGCTCGCAGGCCGCCGCGGCGTACGCGTCCTCGCCGCCGTCGACGGCGAACGGGCTGACCAGCGTGTCGTGGACCTCGACCGCGCGGGTCAGCAGGCTCACCGCGGCCTCGAACGCGGTCTCGCGCCGGGCCGCGTCGGCCGCGGTGCGCGCCCAGCGGATGGCCTCGGCGGCGGTGGTGCCGTCGGCGCCCCGCAGGTGGTGGTAGGCGATCTCGGCGGCGGTCACCGCGGTGTCGCCGGCCTCGGACCGATCGGCCAGCGTGGCGGCGACCCGTCGGTGCAGGGTGTCCGCCCGCTCGGTGTCCAGGTCGTCGCGCAGCGCCCGCTGCACCACCTCGTGGGCGAAGGCGTAGCGGACCCCGGGGGCGTGGTGGCGCAGCAGGCCCGAGCGCAGGGCGTGGTCGAGCGGACCGGTGAGCTGGACCGGGGGCAGGGCGGTGGCGCCCGACAGCAGGTCGAGGTCGAAGGTGGTGCCGATCACCGCCGCGTCGGCCAGCACCAGGCGGGCGGAGGCCGGCAGCTGGCGCAGCCGCCAGCGGACCACGTCGGTGAGGCGGTCGGGCACCTCGCGGCGGGCGGTCCGGAGCGCGGCTGCGGCGTCGCGGCTGCCGCTCACGCTGCGCAGCACCTCCTGCACGAACAGCGGGTTGCCCGAGGTCTCGCTGCTCAGCCAGTCGACGAGGTCCTCGTCCTGGTCGTCGAGCGGGCGGCCGATGGCCTGCTCGACCAGCCGGGCCACCGCGGCCCGATCGAGGCCGGCCAGCCCGATCCACTCGACCACGCCGTCGCCCTGGGGGCGGTCGCCGGCGTTGGCCGGGTTGCCGGCGCTGCCGGTGGCCCCGAGCAGCCGGGTGGCCGGCTCGGTCTCGTCCTCGCGGCTCGTGAGCACCATCATCAGCGGGGCGTCGTGGGGTGCGAGGCGCAGGTGGTCGACCAGCAGCCGCGACGAGCCGTCGGCCCAGTGGAGGTCGTCGAGCACCAGCAGCACCGGACGCCGGCGGGCCAGGACCCCCAGCCAGGCCTCGATGGCCTCGAACAGGCGCATGCGCTCGCCGTCGGGATCGCCCATCAGCGGCGCCCGCACGCCCCCGACCCGGGAGCCCACGTCGGGCAGCAGGCGGGTGATCTCGTCGCCCCAGCCCTCGAGGTCGGCGCGCAGCCGCGGCGTCGGGCAGGCGGAGGCGTAGGTGCCGAGCGCCTCGCGCACGGCCTGGTAGGGGGCCAGCGCCTGCTGGTCCCACCGGCCGTAGAGCACCAGCGCGCCGTCGGCGTGGAGCCGCAGCGCCAGCTCGGCGGCCACCGTGGTCTTGCCGATGCCGCCCTCGCCGGCCAGCAGCACCGTGTGGCGGTTGCCGTAGAGCGTGGCCTTCCAGGCGACGGCCAGCGCCTCGAGCGGCTCCTCGCGGCCGAGCACCGGGCCGCGGGCCGCCCGCCGGGCCCACTCGAGGTTCGAGGCGCCGTCGTCGTCGTGGTCGCCGCCCAGGCTGGCCCGCCCGCTGCGCAGCTCGTAGATGCGCTCGGGGGTCTGCTGGCGGCCGAGCACGCGGATGCCGCGGTCGACCAGCTCGGCGCCGGTCGGCAGGGCGGGGCTGGCCATCACCGCGGTCGACGCGGTCGCGAGGATCTGCTGGGGTGCCGCGAAGCGGAGCAGCTCGGTGGCCCGGGTGAGCGCGGGGGCGCGTGTGCCGGGGCCGGCCCCGGGCTCGCCGCGGTCGTCGGACACCTCGCCCGTGCACAGCGCCATGCGGACCGCGGTCTGGGGCGACTCGGTCAGCAGCCGCGAGAGCTTGACCGCGGTGACCGCGGCATCGCCGGCGACGTGGAACACGGCGGCCAGCACCGCGGGCGGCG
>Ga0075421_100007146_pt1 | contig 13652 bp, 12 predicted proteins | sample SoiMetdeltSBSDD5_FD_75292 | JGI IMG/M metagenome (GOLD analysis project Ga0075421, IMG submission 75292) | Bulk soil microbial communities from a Populus tree surrounding site in Tennessee, USA - Soil MetaG P. deltoides SBSDD5 | ecosystem: Environmental > Terrestrial > Soil > Tree plantation...
GATGGGAAGGCGAGGGATTCAGCACCGCCCGGCTGGAAGCTCTCCTGCAACAGGAGATGACCACCGATCCGGAACAGGCCCTGAACCAGTTCGAGTCCGATGTCCGGCGGCTGCAGGCGCTCCACGTTGAGGCGGCGGAGCTGGCACCCTCACTGGCCGGCTCCACTGCATTCCGCGATCCGGATGACATCACCGGAGCCGAAGCGATCACCCAGCGGGCCCGGCAGGGCGCGCATCCACCTCCGGCCCCGCTGCCCATCTGGCGCCTCGACGATCTGTTCGAGTCGGCCGGTAATCGCATGGCGCTGCAAGCTGCGCGGGCCGTTGTCGCCGACCCCGCCAGCCGCTACAACCCGCTGGTCATTGTGGGCGCAAGTGGAGTAGGGAAGACTCACTTGCTGCATGCCCTGGGCAATGCGCTGGCGGCACGATTGAAGGGCCCGGTCGCCTGCCTGAGTGCTCATGAGTTCACCGGTGAGCTGATCGAGGCGATAGACCGCGACGCGGTGGGCGCCTGGCGCGCCAGGTACCGAGGCGCTGCCGCGGTTCTGCTGGACGATGTTCACCTGATCGCGGACAAGGACCGCACCCAGGATGAGCTCTTCGTCCTGTTCAATTTTCTGGCCGAGACCGGCAAGCAGATGGTGTTTACCTCGGCGGTCCCCCTCGGCGAGATGACGGCAGTGGAGCGCCGGCTTCGAACCCGGCTGGAAGGCGGCCTGGTGGTGGACCTCCTGGCACCGGACCGGGAGATCCGGCAGCAGGTCATTGAGCGTCTGCTGCAGGCCAAGGTTGGTGCGGTGGATCCCGAGCTAACCGCGTACCTCGGGTCCCGTCCGGCTGAGTCGGTCCGGGCAGTGCAGGGCCTGCTCCAGCGGGTGCTCAATGCCGCTGAATCGCAGGGTGCCACCCCGACGGCCGCGCTGGCGAGGGAGGTGCTCGAGGGATCAGTGCCCCGGGCCGCGCGCAAGTCGGGGGCGGTGCGGACTAGCGGCGTGCTGGCTCCGGCCAGCGGAGTGCGGAGCCGGGAGAAGATCGTGTGGGACTGGTCCGATGTTGGTGACCGCATCGTCGAGGAGTGGCGCTGATGGCCATCAAAGGCAGCTTGAAGGAGGCGAGCCTCCCCGACGTCATCCAGCTTCTGTTCCTGGGCCGCCGTACCGGATGCCTGGCGCTCGCCGATCAGCACAACTTCGGTACGATCTACCTGGATGAAGGCCAGATTGTCTACGCCTCGATCGTGAACCGCCGGGATCGTCTGGGCGACATCCTGCTGCGCAAGGGGCGCATCTCCGCGGACCAGCTCGAGAAGGCGATCGAAGCCCAGGACGGCGATCGGCAGCACAAGCTGGGTGAGATTCTGGTGGGACTCGACATTCTCAGTCGCGCCGAGCTGGAAGAGTACATGCAGCTCCAGATCGAAGAGGCTGTGTACTACCTGTTCACCTGGACCTCGGGGACCTTCAACTTCGAGGCGGGAGTTCGGCCCGAGCGCGAAGATTTCCTGGTCCGGATCAGCCCCGAGGCGCTGCTGCTCGAAGGTGCTCGGCGGGTGGACGAGTGGAGCCTGATCGAGAAGAAAATCCCCTCCTTCGATCTGATTTTCTCGGTCGATCACCAGCACATCAGCCAGTCGGCCCCGACGCTCTCGGCGGAGCAGCAGCGCTTGCTCCGCCTGATCGACGGCACCCGCGACGTACGGCAGCTGATCGATGACTCCGGGATGGTCGAGTTCGAGGTGGGGAAGGCGCTGTATGGCTTGATCACGGCGGGCTTCGCTCACCGAGTGGCTACTTCCACCGCTGCTGCGCCGAAGGTCAACGAGAGCCGGGTGGACGAGCATCGCAATCTTGGGGTTGCCTTCTACAAGGCAGGCATGCTGGAAGAGGCGTTACGGGAGTTCCGGCGGGTACTCGAGCTGCGCCCGTCCGACAACGGTGCGCCACTCTTCCTTGGACTGATCGCCATACGGCAGGCGCGGTGGGAGGATGCGGCAAACGCGCTCCGCCAAGCAGCCGATGCCGGAGTGACTCGGCCGGCGGCGCTGCACAACCTGGGATTTGCCCTCGAGCAGCTCGGACGCCTGGACGAGGCGGAAGCTGCCTTCGGCGAGGCGGCCAGCCGCGCCAAGGACGATCCCCGGGTCATGCTCGGCTGGAGCATCGTGGCGCTCAAGCGTGGCGACAACAAGGTGGCCCAGTCTCGCCTCGCGCGCGCCTGCGAGCTGCTCGATGGCAAGGCCGTGCCGGCGCTTTGGTACTGGGCCGCAACCCTGGCGGCGGCCGGACTGGACGACACCGAGAATGCGTTGCGGACCGCGCGAGAGGGCGTGGCCGCCTATCCCAAGAACGCCGTTCTCCAGAACAATCTTGCCGTGCTGCTCGAGGCGAGCGGTGACATCCAGGGTGCGGAAGCCATGCTGCGTGCCGCCCTGGCCGAGGACGCCGCTCTTCCCCAGGTCTCCAAGAACCTGGCGGATATCCTGTACCGGAATGGCCGCTACGACGAGGCCTGCGAGGCGTACGAGCGGGCCGCCAAGCTCAACCCCGATTTAGGCGACGATCTCTACTTCAAGCTGGGCAACATCGCCTATAAGCGCCGGGATCACACTCGAGCCCGGGACAGCTGGGCCAGGGCAACGGTGCTCAATCCGGGCCACCAGCTGGCCCGGGCCAACCTCGAGATGCTGGATCTCTCCCGATGAGCGCCGCGGAGGGTGAAGAGGCATTTCTGGCGCTGACCCGCAAGATCTCTCGCGAGGCGGGTCTCTCCCTCGATGCCTACAAGGACAAGTGCTTGCGCCGCCGCATCGCGGTGCGGATGCGGGCCAGCGGCGCGCACAGCTACGCCGACTATCAGGCGCTGCTGGACCGGGACCCCGAGGAGTATGCCCGGCTTAAGGACACGATCACCATCAACGTGACCCGGTTTTACCGGAACGTGGAGACCTGGGAGCTGATTCGGACCACGGTGCTGCCGCAGGTCTGCGAGGAGACTCGGGGCACCATTCGGGCCTGGAGTGCCGGTTGCGCGTCAGGAGAGGAGCCCTACACCCTGGCCATGCTCATGGCGGATTACTTCCATTCGCAGGGCAGGGCAGAGGAGGTGGATCGGGTCACGGTTGATGCCACCGACATAGATCGGGAGTGCCTCGGCCGGGCTCGGACGGCCATTTACCGGCAGGAGGCACTGGCCGAAGTCCCGGCCCAGTTGATCACCCGGTATTTCGAGCAGACTACTGCGGGGTACCGCGTGGTTGAGCCGGTGCGCCGGCGGGTCAGGGTACACGCTGCCGATCTCTGTGCCGAACCGCCTCTCAGTCGAAGCTATGACCTGATTCTCTGCCGCAACGTGGTCATCTACTTCGAGCGGGCGATGCAGGACCAGATCTTCGCGACCTTCGCCGAGGCCCTCGCGCCGGGTGGCTATCTCATCCTCGGCAAGGTGGAAATGCTGTCGGGCCCCGCCCGGGAGCAACTGACTCTGCTCGATGCGCGCGAGCGGATCTACCGCCGGGCTGCGTGAGTAGCCGGGAGCTGCTGGTCCGGGTGGCTGACCTTCGGGCCGGCGTTGGCGACGACGTCCTGGTCACGGTCGGGCTGGGCAGCTGTGTGGCGATTCTGCTCTACGATGCCGAAGCCCGGGTCGGCGGGCTGGCCCATGTGCTGCTCCCCTCGCCCGCGCTGGCGGCGCGGGACGCCAATCCCGCCAAGTTTCCGCAGTTCGCGGTGCCCAACCTGCTACAGCTCATGACGGCGCAGGGAGCCCGAAAGGACCGGGTGACGGGACGATTGGCCGGAGGCGCCAGCATGTTTGCCGCCCTGGCGCCGCCGGGCACCGTTCAGATGGGCGAGCGCAATCTGGTCGCAGCCCGCCACGCACTCAGCTCCCACGGCGTCCCCTTGGTCGGTGAAGCAGTCGGGGGGGATTATGGCCGGACAGTGCGATTTCGAGTGCGCGATGGCCGGGTCGAAGTCAGCACGGTGGCGCATGGCGTCCAGCATCTCTGATCCGGGCCGGGTCCTGGTAGTGGACGACAGCCCCTTCTTCCGCCGCCTCCTGACCGACGTGGTGGAAGGGACTGGTGAGTTCCGGGTCATTGCAACAGCTCGGGACGGGAAGGATGCCTTGAAGAAGATCCGGGCTCATGCACCTGATCTGGTCTTGATGGATCTGGAAATGCCGGAGCTCGACGGGCTCGGCGCCATCGGGTACATCATGGCCGAGTCGCCTCGGCCGATTGTCGTGGTCAGCGCCCACGTTGGGCCGGGAGCCACGGCGGCTATCAGGGCGCTGGAGCTGGGCGCCATTGATCTGGTCGCCAAGGAAGACGAGCGCGGGGCCGCCGCCAACGCGCGGTTTGCCGAGCGACTCATGAATGTGCTCCGGACGGCGCGCCTGGCCGATGTCAAACGGGTTACGGCTGAAGCGAAGAGTCTTGCACCCGAAGCTCCAGGCGTCCGCGCTTCGGCCCGGTCAGGCCAGGCCCTCTATTGCGTCGCGATTGCGGCCTCGACTGGAGGACCCCGGGCGCTGGCCGAGATTGTACCCCAACTCCCGGCCGGGCAGGAGACGGCGGTCGTGATCGTGCAGCACATGCCACCGAAGTTCACTCAGAGCCTGGCCCAGCGGCTGGCTGCGCAGAGCCGGTACCGCGTGGTCGAGGCCCAGGACCGCATGCCGCTCCTCGCCGACACGGCGTATGTCGCTCCTGGGGATTACCACATGCGAGTTGCGCCTGGTACCGATGGCTGGTGTGTCACCCTGGATCAGGAACCGCCGGTCTGGGGCGTGCGACCGGCGGCCGACCCGCTATTCCGCAGCGTCGCGCAGACCTTCGGCCGTCGATCTATCGGGATCGTCCTCACCGGTATTGGCCGGGACGGGGCCGAGGGCTTGAAGCGGATCCACGATGCCGGCGGAATCGGCATGGCGCAGGATCGGGAAAGCGCCACGATCTACGGCATGCCGGGCGCGGCGCTGCATGCCGGCGGTGCTCAACACGTGCTGCCGGTCGCACAGATCGCCCGGCGGATCGTGCTGGAGCTGGACCTGCTGAGGCATCGATGAAAGGGCCCGGAGGATTTCTCCTGGTGCAATCCGGCGGACGGCGTATTGGGCTCCCGCTGGCGCAGATCTGGGAGGTGATCCAATTGGGCGACATTCGGCCGGTGCCGGTGGTGGGGCGTGCGGTGCGTGGAGTCATCGCGGTGCACGGCCGGATGATGCCGCTGATTAATCTGAGCGCGCTGCTGAATAGTGACCAGCCATCACTGACGCTTGGAAGTATGGGAGTGGTCGCGTCGGTAGACGGGCGGCGGGTCTGCCTGGAGGTGGACGATGCCGAGATTGTGGTGCGTGATTCCGCCTTACCGGTCCCGCCCGGTGAGACGCTCCCCTGGGCGATCGGAGTGGCCCGGTACGCCGATGGTCTGGTGCCGCTGCTGGATCTGGCCGCGCTCAGCACCCGTTTGATGGAGGCTGCATCGATATGAGCACTGGTGATGATATGCAGGTCGTCACGTTCAAGGTCGGATCCCAGGAGTTCGCCTTCGACATCCTTCAGGTCGAGCGCATCCTCCGCTACGCCGAGCCTTCTCCCCTGCCCAAGGCGCCCGCATTCCTGGAAGGTGTGATGCCGTATGGGGACACAGCCGTGCCGGTGATCGACCTGCGCAAGCGGTTCGAGCTCGACGCGCCGATACGAGAGGAGACCCGGCTCATGGTGCTGGAGCTCGATGACCAACGGGTCGCGGTTCTGGTCGACGAGGTGAGAGAAGTCCTCCGGGTGGACAGCACCACAATCGCTGCCCCCGGGCCCGTGGTCAGCGGATTGGCGGCGGTGTACATCGCCGGCATCATCGCCCGCCCGGGCCGGACCATCATCATTCTGAATGCTCGCAAGCTCCTGTCCTCCACCGAGCGGCTCGCCCTCACCCAGCTCGGAGCGGCCTGATGACGGAAGCCTGGCTGGCCGCGCTGCGGGCCGAGCTGAGCGACATCACCGGTCGGCTGGACGGCTCGGCGGTCGGAGACCGCGACGCCCTCAAGCGCGACATCATCTCGCTGTTCAAGCGAGTTGACGGTACGCTGGCGGACCTGAGCCAGATCAAGGAGAGCCTCCGAGTCCTGGTCGAGCGCTACAAGCAGGCGAGCAGCACTGCGGACACCACTCCAGCGCCTCAGTTCAGCGGGGTACGTCCCGCCGTCCACGCCGACCACCTCGGCGCCTCTACATATATAGAGAAGGGATGGAGCCTGATTTCCCTGGGCGATTATGGCAGCGCCATTCAAGCGCTGGGGAAGGCGCTGACGCTCTCGCCTGGAGCGGTCGAAGCCACCTCTCTTCTGGGCTGGGCCCAGATGCTCAATGAAGACTATGATGATGCGCTGGGCAACTTCTCCAAGGTGCTCATGAAAGAGCCGGCCAATGCCCTGGCTCGGATCAACGTGGGCTATATCTGCCTGAAGAAGGGGATCTTCGGGGAAGCCATCGAGCATCTCTCCAAGGCAATCCGGCTCGACAACGACCGCAAGGCCACCCTCTACGCCCACTACTATCTGGGATTGGTGTACCTTGAACGGGAGATGTATGAGGACGCTCAAACCTTTCTGCGGAAGACTCTCAAGCTGGGGCCCAACCTGATCGAAGCGTACTTCGAGCTGGGCCGGGCGCTCTGGCTCGGCGGAGAGCGGGATGAGGCGGTGAGCATCTGGACCCAAGGCTACAAGGCCAACAAGTTCAATCCCTGGGCTAAGCGCTGCCAGGAGATGTTGGAGGTCGCCTCAGCCGGAGGTGAGGTCCCGCGCAGTCCGCTCGCCTGATTTTTCTGCTGTGGGCCGTAGTGCCCACCGGTGGTCCCCAAAACGAACCGCAGACGATAAGGGTTGGTCCGGTAACCGCCGTCGCGTGGCCGGAGCAGCTCGGCCTGGCCATGGCCCTGGCGCGCCGAGCAGCGAAACCGACCGAGTGGCCGGGGCTCGGCCGCCGGAGTGTGGGACCGCTGCGGCTCATCGTGGTGCCGGATGCCCGGCGGCTCGATTCGTTGATGTCGGGCCGTTTCCCCTCCTGGGGAGTTGGGGCAACCCTAGCTCCTGAGCGAACCATCCTGCTGCGAGCCGATGCGGGTGACATCTACCGGACCCTGAGACATGAACTGGCTCACTTGGCGCTTCACCAGGCAGTGCCGGTACGGGTACCCCTCTGGTTCGATGAAGGCTATGCCAGCTGGGCTGCAGGGGAGTGGGACCGCCTGGGTGCCCTCGAGCTGAACCTGGCGGTGGTCCGCGGGGCGGTGCCGGACCTTCGTGCGCTTGACGGAGCACTTCGAGGCTCTAGTTCCACGGCAGATGTCGCCTATGCTCTGGCTGCTTCAGCGGTAGTTGAGCTCTCCCGCCGTAATCCATCCAAGTCGTTGACACCGTTGTTGCAACGGCTGGCCACCGGAACCGATTTCGAGGCCGGTGTCCAGGCGACCACTGGGCTCACTCTGGCCCAGTTCGATCGGGAGTGGCGCCGGGCGCTGCGCCGCCGCTACAGCATTGCCACTTGGCTGCTCGCTGGTGGTGGCTGGGCGGTTTTAACGATCGCGCTGTGGGCTCTCCTGCGGCGTCGGCGAGCCCTCGACCGGCCCCGCCGGGTGGCTCTCGATGAAGGGTGGGACATACCACCGGAAGATTCGGCAGCGTCTGAACTTGACCGAACCAGAGAACCGTAGTAGCCTCCTCCTTTATGTCGAATCCTCGCCCTACCGCCCGGCCAGGTCAGGTGCCGTCGAGGCATTTCGTGCTGGCCCCACGAAATCTCATCATCTTAGCCCTTGCGGTTCTGGTGCTGGTGGCGGGGTACGTTACACTCCGAGCCGGTCACCCTAGCGCAGCGGCGGTGATTCTGGTCTTGGGCTATTGCGTTCTGTTCCCGATCGGCATCGCGTCATAGCTGGAGTGTCGTTAATCACGGCACGGTCCCTGCGCCGGTAAGAAGATTGGGGCCGCGCTGGGCTTTTTGGGGCGAATAGCTCAGCTGGTTCAGAGCGCCTGCCTTACACGCAGGATGTCGGGGGTTCGAATCCCTCTTCGCCCACTCGCACCCGCTGCGGAGCGGGCTGTGCTGGCCCGGGAGGGCCGACCTGTTGGGGAGATATAAGGAATGTACCTGTCGCGTCTTGTAGTAACCGCTCTGTCCGCGAGTGTACTGTCCGCGCCGCTGGCTGCGCAAGGCATACCCCGCGGGGCTCGCACCACGCAGACCGCGCCCAACGCGCCGCGTCTCATGGTGGCGAATCCATTTGCTTTCGCACCCGGTGACTCGGCAAATGCCGTCAGGATAGGGTCGGCGATGCGGCAGGAAATGAAAGACATCGTCGGCCGCACCTTCAACGTCGTCGAGCAGAGCCAGATGAACGATGCGTTGAAGCAATATGGCTATCCGATCGATGCCATTCTGAGTCCCCCGCTGGCGACGACGCTGGCCAAGAACATCCAGGCTCGAGTCATCGTCACCGGCACCCTAGCCAAGTCCGACGGCGGCCGCACAGCGGTGACCGCGCGCCTGATCGGTGTCAACGACGATGCGGGCAACGTAGTGACCCTGACGCAGCAGCAGGGTGAGGCCCCGGATGCCTTCGGGAAGAAGATCGCCAAGGCCCTCGAGCCTGCGGTGAAGGCGCTGCCGGACGCGAAGGAATGTGTCGACCAGCAGTCGGCCAAGAGGGACAAGGCCGAGGCCGCCGCGAAGAAGGCAATCAAGACGGTGCCGAATAACGGTCTGGCACATTTCTGCTTGGCCCAAATTGCTAAGGCACAGAAGAAGCCGACCGAGGTAGTGCAACACCTGCAGGCGGCCACGAAGGGCGATCCCCTGAGTCTCCCGGCGTGGACGGCTCTGGCCGAGCATTATCAGGCGGCCAACGACACGGCCAATACCCTGGTTGCATTCAAGCAGATGCTCCGGGTCGCTCCCACCAACCAGGCGCTTCGCGAGCGGCTGTTCAAATACTTCCTGGCATCCGGTCACCCGGAGACAGCGCGTGAAGTCGCTGATGAAGGGCTGAAGCTTGATCCCTACAACGCGGACCTGTACGATCTCAAGAGCAACGCATGCTTGTTCCTGAGTGATTTCAAGTGCGCCGTCGATGCCCTGGAGACGATGTACGCCACCGACTCGGCCAAGGCCGATACACTGTTCTTCAGCAAGATCTCGGTGGCCGCCCAGGAGGGGAAAGATGCCACCCGGCTGGTGAAGTGGTCACAAATCGGGACCAAGAAATACCCCAAGAATGCCACGCTTCTGCGGTACCTGAACGCCGGATATGCCATGTCCGGCCAGACCGATAGTCTCATCTCGGTTACTCAGCGGATCATCGCCACCGACACCACGGAGACCGGCGTCGAGGCCGCCTTGGCGGCGGCGAAGGCCCTCCTGCTTCCGCCGGAGGACAGCGCTGGTGGCTCGGCTCGGCCCGACACGTCGGCCAGGGCAAGGGCAGATACCGGCGCGAGGACCGGCGGCGATACGGCGTCTCGAGCCGCCGCAGGACAGGTCACCCCAACGACGCCGGGTGGAGACACGTCAGGGTTTACCCCGCGTTCCAAGGACGCCCTTCCATTCCTGGAGTTTGCCATCAAGCACGGCGATGCTAAGGCGAAGGAGAGCGCGGCCGCACTGCTCTATACCGGTGCGGCGCCGCTGCTGCAGGCCCAGGATCTTGAGGGGGCCGAGCAGATGCTCCGCCTGGCCGTTCAGGCAGCCAATCCGGCCGGCAAGGTTCAACCGGCGGCAAACTACCTGCTGGGATTGGCCACGCTGTTCCAGGTGCCCAAGCTCGATCCGATCGCCGAGAAGCAGAAGTCCTGCGATACCGCCAAGCAGATGCAGGCCCTCATGGCGGCGTCGGATTCCGCGCTCACCGCCGGGCGTTCGGTCAATCCCCAATCGGTGGACAAGAACCTTGGCATCATCAAGAAGTATCAGCCGCGGATTGCGTCCATGATGAAAGCGTACTGCAAGGGAGAAAAGAAGAAGGCCTAGACCCACTTTCTCGGACCGCCTATATTCCCCCCTCCCAACGGGGGCTGTAGCTCAGCTTGGTTAGAGTGCCGCACTGTCACTGCGGAGGTCGCGGGTTCGAGCCCCGTCAGCCCCGCTCACCTCGAGTGTTCACCCCGTCCTTGCGGACGGGGTGTTGTGTTTCAGCCCGTTCGAGCCCGAGATGTCGAATGCCAGTCCGCCCTATCACCTGCCGGTCCTTCTGGGTCCGGTGCTTGTTGCCGCGCGCGGCGCCCGCCGGGTGGTGGACGCGACGCTCGGGGACGGCGGCCACGCCGAGGGGCTTCGGAGCACAGGCGCGGAAGTTCTCGGCATAGACCGAGATCCCGAGGCGATCGCAATCAGCCAGCGGCGCCTGGGGACCACCGGCATGCAGTACTTGCAAGCCCCATATGCCTCGCCCGAGGCTCTCGACGCTGTTGCCCGGTTTCGCCCCGACTTCATCCTCCTCGATCTCGGCGTCTCCTCCCGCCAATTGGACGAGGAAAGTCGGGGTTTTACCTTCCGTCCGGGCGCGCCGCTGGACATGCGTATGGGTGGGTCCGGCCAAACCGCCGCCGACCTCCTGAACCACGCTGACGGAGCCGCGCTCGAGCGAATTTTCCGCGACTATGCTGATGAACGGCGGGCTCGCCGGCTTGCCGCCGAAATTGTCCGCCGCCGGGATCGCCGCCACTTCGCTACCAGCGACGATCTAGTCAACGCCATCCGGGCGGCCTTGGGCCCGAAGAGTGGTCCGGGAGACTTTGCCCGGCTCTTTCAGGCCCTGCGTATTGCCGTGAACGATGAACTGGGCGGGCTGGAGCGGAGCCTTCCCCAATTTCGAGACGCGTTGGTGCCGGGCGGCCGCCTGGCGGTCATCACCTATCACTCTGGAGAAGACCGGCTGGTCAAACAAGCCTTTCGAGACTGGGCCCGGCGCTGCGTGTGTCCTCCAGAGATTCCGGTCTGCATCTGCCGGGGTCGAGCTCTGGGCCGACTCGATCCGGCCAAGCCGGTCCAGCCGGACGCCAGCGAAGTGGCCACCAACCCCCGTGCGAGGAGCGCCAAGCTGCGGAGCTTCGTGGTCGATGCTACGGCTTAGGGGCCGCCATTGGGTGATCGCCTGGCTCCTCGTCTTCCTGGGAGGAGCCCTCATCGTGGTGGGTCGTCAGACCACGGCATTCCGAACTGCTCGCCGGTTGCGCGAGCTTCGGGAGGAGCGGAGCAGCCTGGAGGCCCGACGGGCCGAGCTCGAGCGTCGCATCCGGGTGGCATCCAGCCGAGAAGTCTTGGTGCCGTTGGCAAAGCGCGCGCTCGGTCTCCATGAACCGGTCGATTCCGAGTTCGTCCTCTTTGCGGTTCCAGGTTCTGCGGAGCTGGCCAGACCCTGATGGCCAAGCCACTCATGCGCATCGCCGCGGTTCAACTGGGCTTTGCCCTGATTGTTCTCGTGATCCTGAGCCGGGCAGCTCAGCTTCAGTTGTTCCAGGGCGATCGCTGGGCGGAACAGGCCGAGCGGCAGCGAACCGAGCGCGCGATCCTGCCGGCCCGGCGGGGAGGTCTGTACGACCGCACCGGCATTCCACTCGCGATCAGCCAGGAGTTCTACCATGTCGGCATAGCTCCGAACGAGCTGAACGAGCCGCGTGCCACGGGGCGGTTGCTTGCCCGGCAGCTAAGGCTGACGTGGTCCCAGGTTGCTCGCGATCTCCGGACCAAGCGGTGGATCTATTATCACGGTCCCTTCACGGCAACGCAGGTGCAGCCGCTGCGGCGCGTGATTGGGGTTCATCTCAGCCGCAACTTTCAGCGTTTCTATCCTTCCCGCTCGCTGGCCCGGCCGATCATTGGCGGCCTGTCACCCGATGCTCCCCGGGGAGCGGCAGGGCTCGAGCTCTCGCTCGATTCCATGCTGCTGGGACGGCCGGGCGAGGCGGTGCTGCTGAAGGACCGAGCGGGCCGACGCTACGACTCGCCGGCGCGCTTGATCCGGGAGCCGGTGGCGGGCAATGACGTCGGGCTCACGATCGACGCCGAGCTTCAGGAGATCGCGGAGCGGGGCCTGGACGATGCCATCTCCACGATGCGAGCCGATGGAGGCGACGTAGTCTTTCTCGATCCCGCCAACGGCGAATTGCTTGCTCTGGCATCCCGGCAACCCGGCCGCTCGGGACTGAATTCGAGCCGTGCATCCACCTTCACCGATCCGTTCGAGCCGGGATCGACGGCCAAGTTGTTCACTGCCGCCGCTCTGCTGACGTACGGCCGGGTGACCACCCGGGACGCAGTGTTTGCCGAGGGCGGCTCCTGGCCAATGCCCATCTCGAGCAGCGGCCGGACTCGCCTGATCACCGACGCTCACAAGACGGTCGGCAATCTTACCCTGGCCCAGACGATCCAGGTGTCCAGTAACGTGGGCATCGCGAAGTTTTCCTTGCGGCTCAGCCCCGAGGAGCAGTTCGAGATGCTGCGGAACTTCGGTTTCGGAACCCCCAGCGGGGCAGAGTTCCCATCCGAATCGCGAGGCCGCCTGGAGCGGCCGGACAAATGGGAGCCGATGTACACCCGCGCCAGTGTAGCGATGGGCTACGAGTTCGGGGTCACACCGGTACAGCTCGCCGCTGCCTACGGTGCGATCGCCAACAATGGTCTGCTGCTCACGCCGACGCTGGTGCGGGAGATTCGAAGCCCCGAGGGAGATCTGCTCTACCGGCACCAGCCAGAGCCGGTCCGCCAAGTCGTGACACCGGAAATCGCCGCTCAGCTCAAGGAGTACCTGAAAGGTGCAGCCAGCGAGGGCGGCACCGGGGAGGAGGCCCAGCTGGCGAATTACACGCTGCTGGGGAAAACGGGCACGGCGGTTCGGTTCGAGGGTGGGCGCTACCTGCGGGGCGAATACACCGCTTCGTTCGCCGCACTGTTCCCGGCCGACGATCCGCAGCTGGTACTCATCGTGAAGATCGACAATCCACGGGGGAAGTACTACGGTGGTTTGACCGCGGCCCCGGTGACCCGGACCATGCTGCAGCAGGCGCTCGCTTCGCGGCGAGTGGCTATTGACCGCAGCCGTTTTGCGGATAACGAGAAGTTGCCGGCACAGGAACCGAGGACCGTCACGACTGCCGCTCGCACGCCCCGCGTGGTCGTATCGTGGCCATACCGCCCGGCTCCCCCAAAGAGCTCCTCACGTCAGGTACCCAACGTGTCGGGCCATACGGTGCGTGAGGCTGCCCTGACCCTTCACCGGCGTGGGTTCCGGGTGGCCCTCCGTGGTCTCGGGAACGTCAGCCGGACCACTCCGGCTGGCGGGGAGTTGGCTCTGCCGGGCAGCCTGGTAACCGTGTGGGGGGAGTGACCCTGCGGCACGTGGTTGCATGTCGCTGACCTGGGCGCAGGTCCTGGACGAGCTACGCCGCAACGATCTGCTGCTTGCCGCCCCGAGCAACGGCCCGGCTCCCAGCGGCGTTGGTGTCGACAGCCGGACGGCCACAGCCGGGACGTTCTATGTGGCGGTTCGGGGATCCCAGTCGGATGGCCACCGCTTTGCAGCCGATGCGGTGCGCCGGGGCGCCGCGGCGCTGGTGGTCGAAACCCCCCAGCGAGCCGGCGTCCCCGAAATCCT
>Ga0075421_100007148_pt1 | contig 13650 bp, 17 predicted proteins | sample SoiMetdeltSBSDD5_FD_75292 | JGI IMG/M metagenome (GOLD analysis project Ga0075421, IMG submission 75292) | Bulk soil microbial communities from a Populus tree surrounding site in Tennessee, USA - Soil MetaG P. deltoides SBSDD5 | ecosystem: Environmental > Terrestrial > Soil > Tree plantation...
AGTTCGGTCGGCACGGGCGGCGCCGCAGCCGACACCATCGCGCTGCGAGATGGCGCCACGCTCAGGCCGGCCTGCAAAACGAAGACGAGAAGCTCAGCGCCAGTCAGCATGATGAACGTCAGGCGTAGACGGGTGAAACCTCGCGGTCATTCACGAAGTAGCTGTTGCACGCCGATTCCAGCAGGTCAGGAGTCAGGTGCGCGGGTCGCCCGAGATACGATGCGAGCGACAACGCCTGTTTGATGAGATCTCGTGGATGGCAGCCACGCAGCGGAATGTTTCGCGGACGGTAGTAACCGTCGAGCAATCCTTCGACCAGGCCTGGTTCCACAGTTGCGCCCAGGTCCCTGCAGGTGATCGCAAATATTGTCTTGAAATCCTGGACGGTCGGACTCTCTGCGAAGATCTTGTACTGGATGCGTCGCAGGAACGCTTCATCGACGAGTTCTGCAGGTCGAATGTTCGTCGCGAAGACAATCATGGTCATGAACGGGATCTCGAACTTCAGTCCGCTCTGCAGGGTCAGGAAGTCCACCCGGCTCTCGAGCGGAACGATCCATCGGTTCAGCAGCTCGCGAGGGGAGCATTGCTGCCGCCCGAAGTCATCGATCACCAGCACGCCGCCGTTCGCGACGGCCTGGACCGGAGCGCGGTAGAACCCGGTTGTTGGGCTGTAGCTCAGTTCGAGTGATGAGAGCGTGAGCTCGCCACCGACCATGACCATCGGTCGCCGGCAGCGAACCCATCGCCGGTCGCCGCCATAAAGAGAGGTGAGGCTGTCTGCGTCGTGGTCGGCGGCCACGACCTCGTGATTGACCGGATCAAAAAGCCGGACGATCTGACCTTCGATCTCCAGCGCATGTGGAATCGCAATTTCCCCTTCGAGCAGGTTGTGGATCGCCTGCGAGATGACGGTCTTGCCGTTTCCCGGCGGCCCGTAAACGAACATTGAATGGCCGGCGTTGATCGCAGGCCCGAGCTGGTCGAGGACCCCATCGCTGATGACCAGATGCGAGAAAGCCTGGCGGACTCGTTCCTGCGTCGCGCCTCGCGGCGCGGCCGCGCGGTAGGCGTGCATATACGCCTGGTACTGCGCGAGAGGAACTGGGGCGATGCCGACGTAATGACTGCTCTCGAGAAAGAGCGCCGCCCGCGTGCGGCCGGTATCCGTAATGCGATAGCGGTAGGATGCGCCGCCGACAAAGCCGCCGCCGACAATCGAAATCTGTTGCTGTGTCTTCAGCAGATCGAGCGCTGGCTGGATAACTTGAAACTCGAGCCCGAGGCGGCGGGACAGCTCTGTCCCCGACAGCTCGCCCGAGAAATGCAGCGATTTGAGCGTGAGCTGCAAAATCAAGTCGAGTGGGATCCCCGCCTCTTCGATGCTCTGAGGCGAGGTCGGAAATGGAACGACGTCCGCGACGGCAGTGAGCGTCTTCATAAGATTCCTATTGTCCAGAGTTGTCGGAGATGCGTGCGACCGCCGCCGCGCGCGCGAGCCGCGCTCGGATCAGTTCTGCACGTTCTCGTGAGATAGCAAACGTGGGCCTTGCCTTGCTCGCCGCATCAAAGGCGGCGAGGGCGTTCCGCTCATCGCCAGACGCGAGATAGGTGATGCCCGTGTTATAGAGAGCGCTGGCGGTATCGCCGGCGTCGAGAAACTGTGCGCGCGCGACATCCATGCGCCCGGAGGCGGCAAACGCGAGCGCGAGATTGTTGCGTGCCGCTGCGAGGGTGGGATCCAGTCGCAGTGCCGCGCTGCATCGATCGATCGCGTCGTTGATGCGGCCAGTGACGAATGAGAGATAGCAGATGTTATTGACGGCGTACGCCGCGCTCGGATCGAGCCACGACGCCAGTTCATATGCCGCGCGCGCGTCTGAGTACTGTCCAAGCGCCTGCATGATCGTTCCGAACGTATTGCGCGCGGACGCAGACTGTGGCTTATAGAAGGTGGCGCGATGCGCATCGCCGACGGCGAGCTCGGGCAGGCCCCAATCCCGCCACACGCGTGCCAGCCCTTCATAGGCTGCGGCATCGCGAGGATTCAAGGCGAGCGCGTCATTGAAGTGCTGATAGGCGAGGTCCAGGATCCCGCGCTCACGGTATCGTTCGGCGATCGCGCGGTGACGTTCGGCGGTCGGCGCCGAGCGCACCAGCAAAAGATCAGCGGCGAGTGCAGGGTCCCGAGCCTCCAGCGTCTCGGCGGCGTCTTTCGACGTCACCGGTTTTGCGTTGGCGCTCAGGTGCCGTATCTTTCGGATGTACTCCGAGAGTGATCCGGCGGTGGAAAGATCCGCCGCGTCTGCACCGGCCGCGGCGGATGGCGGCGTCGCCGCACGCGGCCCGCGGGCAGCGCACCCGACGAGCAGCGTGACAGCGAGCGCAACTGACATTCTCTTCACGAGAATCTCCACGATTGTTAGTCTTCCTGGTTGAGACGGTTATTGCGGCGAGCGACGTAGAGAACCAGGAATACGCCGAGAACCGCGAGCAGAACGACTGTGGTGGTGTCCATCTTTCACTTCTCCTGTTGATTGGTTTACTTACCGACTTGTGAGAACACGCGAACGAAACTGATCACAGCGGGTCCAAGAATCACGATGTAGAGCGCGGGAAACAGAAACAGCACCAACGGGAACACCAGCTTCACGCCGATTTTCCCCGCCCGCTCCTCAGCGTTCTGGCGGCGCTTGACTCTGGATGTCTCGGCGTGAATGCGAAGCGCTTGGGCGATGCTGGTGCCGAACTTGTCGGTCTGCACCAGCAGCGCCACGAGCGACTGCACGTCGTCGACCAGAGTCCTGGCCGCGAAATTCTTGAACGCCTCCAGGCGCGGTTTGCCGGCGCGAATTTCCGTCGTGATCAATCGGAGCTCATAGGCGAGCGATGGATAGGTAAGCCCGAGCTCGTCAGATGCCTTCACGATTGCCTGGTCGAGACTGGAGCCCGCTTCGACGCAGACGATGAACAGATCGAGCGCATCGGGAAGTCCATCGCGAAGCTCGCGTTTGCGCCGCTCAGTGAGCCGTCCGAGTACGAGTCCGGGAAGCAGGTAGCCGATCGCCGCGCCGACGAGCGCGAGCACCCATCCCTTGCTGATACCGATGAATGACACCGCGGCAAGCGCAACGGCGACCGGCGTCACGATGGTCGCCGTGGTGTAGATCAGGACCGCCGTGATGCTCGTATACCCCGCGCGCGCGAGTCGGCGGCGCAGGCGTCCCAATTCTTTCGGCGACTTTGGCACGCCAGGAATGCGCTTCAGCCGCGGATCGACCGTGTCGACGAGCGTCACCTGGGCGTCGACAAGGCCCGCAGGGCCGCCGACCGCCAACTGACGAAGTCGCCGGCGCTCCGGAGACCGTGCGGAAAAGAACGCCGACACTCCGTAGCCGGCGACGAGGGCGACGAAGAGGAACGCGGCGACGAGTGTGACTAGCAGGTCGAGTGGCATCAGCTCGCTCCTAGTACCGAATGTTGACGAGTTTGCGGATGATGACGGTGCCGATCGCCTGCATCGTGCCGCCGGCCACGAGCATCTTGACACCCAGTGGATCGGTGACCATCGTCTTCATGTGCTCAGGCGACACAAAAACGAGGATCACGCCCAGGGCCGGGGGCAGCGCCGCCAGAATCCAGCCAGTGATACGACCGTGTGCCGTGACGACGCGCACCTGGCGCTTCACCTTGAACCGCTCACGAATGACGTTCGCCAGGTTGTCGAGTACTTCCGACAGGTTGCCGCCGGTCTCGCGCTGGGTGAGCACCGCGGTCACGAAGAACCTCGCGTCGAGAATCGGTACTCGGTCGGCGAGCCCCTTCAGCGCATCGCTGATCGGCATGCCGAACGCTTGTTGGTCGTAAACCAGCTTGAACTCGGCTCCGACCGGCTTGGGGATTTCGTCAGCGACCATCTGCAGGCCGGTGGGAAAGGCATGACCGGCCCGGAGCGCACGCGCAATCAGCTCGATCGACTCGGGAAACTGTTCCTCGAATAAGTCGAGACGCTTGGTCCGCGCGTAGCGAACCAGCAAGAACGGAATCGCACCAAACAGCGGCGCGGCGACAAGGCCAAGCGCGGTGTAGTACGTCACCCACTTCACCAGTCCGTAGCCAACGACGGCCAGGAGCACCGAGGCCATGATCAGTGTGCCAACCGTGATCTTCAGACCTGATTGTGTGACCAGGCGATCGAGTGGTCCCGACACGCCCTTCGCACGCGACAACATCGCCTGCACGGCTCGGACATCGCTCAGCCGTTGTGCCTTTCGCTCGAGCGCAACGGCTTTCGCGACTCCGGCGCTCTTGGGTCCGAGTCGGCTGAGCAACTTCGATCGTTCGAAAGACTCGGGGCGAACGACCAGCGCGAAATACGCGCCGAGCACGATCCCGAGAACAAGGATGAATGTGAGAGCGACGATGACCATATGTCCTTCTCGCTTTACTGAATGGCCTTGACGTGCTCGAACAGGTCTGCCGGCAACTGCACGCCTGCCGATGCCAGCCGATCGGAGCACTTCGGCCGAATGCCGGTTGCTTTGAACCGTCCGCGGACCTTGCCGTCAGGGCCAACGCCGGTACGCTCGAACAGGAAGATGTCCTGCATCGTGATGACGTCACCCTCCATGCCGGTGAGCTCGGAGATCGCCATCACCTTCCTGGTGCCGTCGGCCATGCGGCTCACCTGCACGATCAGGTTGACGGCCGACGCGATCTGCTGCCGTATGGCCTTCTCCGGGATATTGAGGTTCGCCATCGCGACCATGGTGTCGAGCCGGTACAGCGCGTCGCGCGGCGTGTTGGCGTGGATCGTCGTCAAGCTGCCGTCGTGACCGGTGTTCATCGCCTGGAGCATGTCGAGCGCTTCCTCGCTCCGGACCTCGCCGACGATGATGCGGTCTGGGCGCATACGGAGCGCGTTCACCACCAGGTCGCGCTGCCGGACGGCGCCTTTGCCTTCGATGTTTGCCGGTCGCGTTTCCAGTCGAACGACATGCCGCTGTCGCAGCTTCAGTTCCGCCGCGTCTTCGATCGTGACCACCCGTTCGTGGTCGTTGATGAAACTGGAGAGGATATTCAGCAGCGTCGTCTTGCCAGCGCCGGTGCCCCCGGACACGACGACATTGAGCCGGCACCCGACGGCGGCGTTGAGGAACTGCTTCATCGGCTCGGTCCACGACTCCCGGCCGACAAGGTCGTCGGCACCAAGTTTGTCCGTGCGAAAGCGTCTGATCGACACCGCAGCGCCATCGAGGGCCAGCGGCGGAATGATCGCGTTGACGCGCGAACCATCCGCGAGACGCGCATCCACCATCGGGCTCGATTCGTCGATGCGTCTTCCAATCGAGCTGACGATGCGTTCGATGATCTGCTGCAGGTGCCGCTCGTCTTTGAAGGTGATGTCGGTCGGCTCGAGCCGCCCGTTCCGCTCGACATAGATCTGATCGAACCGGTTGACCAGGATGTCCGACACCGACGGATCGTGCAGCAGCACTTCGAGCGGCCCGAGACCAAACAGCTCGTGAAGCACGTCACTGACCATGCTCTCGCGTTCGTACAGGCTGAGCGGTGTCGTATCGCGTTCCCGATCCAGCATGGCGCCGATCAGCGAACGAATTTCCGGTTCGGCGTCTTCGCGTCGAACCCGCGTGAGGCGATCGAGATTGAGCCGGTTCAGCAGATCCTGGTGGATGCGGCTCTTCAGTTCCTGATATCCGACATTTCGTGTGTCGCTCGAGAACGGCGACCGTGTATCGAGAGCAGCGAGAGGAGTCATGGTTATCGAGGTCCTTTTATGTGGTTGCCGGTCGTCGTCCGGACAGCAATCCGATGAAACTGCTTGTCGGGCGTTCAGACTTCTTCGTCTCGACGCCTGCGAGATCCCGAGCGAGCGCGGTGAATGACGCTGACAGCTGATTGTGGTTGTCGAGCGCGAGCGGCCGTCCTTTGTGCATCGCCAGCAGTGCCCGACGATAGTCGCTCGGGACCTGGTGCGCGATCGTGCTCCCGACGACCTTTTCAACATCCTGGTGATTGATCTCCGAACGGCCGTCAGTACGATTGATCACCGTCATGACGCTCGTTTTGGGATATCGCGCGCGCAGCGCCGCGGCCATGCGCCCGGCATTGCGGACGGTCGCCAGTTCCTGGTTCGCAACGACGACGATGTTCGCGACATTGTCGAGGCTGTCGAGCACCGTCAGGTCCGAACGAGGCACATCGAGGACGGTGTAGGCGTACTGCGAGGCGGCGAGTTGGATGACCGAGTCAAGCCGTCGCACGTCGAGAAGCCGCGTCGCTGGTCGATCCGCCGACGCCAGCAGATCGAGTCCTGAAACCGTGCGGGAGACGAGGCTCTTCAGGAATTGCGCGTCCAGCCGATGCAGGTTTTCGAGCGCATCGAGTAGCGAGAATCGCGCATCAGCGCCAAGGAAGACCGCGGCGTCGCCGTACGCCAGGTGCAGATCGATGAGTAACGCACCGGCCGACGAAAGCTTCGTGAGCGTCGTCGCGACGTTCACTGCGGTGGTTGTCGTCCCGACCCCGCCCTTGGCGCCGACGAACGCGAAGATCGGTCCCGCGACTGCCTTGGTCTGCAGTCCGACGAGGCGAGCGATCGCCGCATCGATATCGTCCTGTTGCAGCGGTTCCGCGATGCACTCGTTCACCCCCGCGCGCATGGCTTCGAGCATCACGGCCGGGTCGAGCGTTGACGTCAGCAGGATGACGTTCGTTGCCGGATGCTGGCGCTTGAGCGTGGCGAGCTGCGACGGAACCGCCGACAGGCGGCGGATGTCGATCAGCACCAGGTCTGGTTGTGAAGCCTTCGGGTCGAGAAGCGCATTCAGGTCGGCCAGCCAGATGACCGTCGTCACCCGGCCGGATGCGCGAACCAGGCCCTCGAGCTTCGGATCGCGCTGACCAACAACTGTCAATACACTATTCACGGTGTCCTCTCTTAACGAACGAGTCTGACGGTCACGAGAAACGAGGCGTTTCCCGGCAGTGTGGAATTGCCAACGGCAGTCGCCGGAATCGTCATGACCCGGCCGATGACCGACTGGCCATTGGCTGCCAGTGTGATCGCGCCCGTGTTTCGATCGACGTCGCCCATGCCTTCGATGAAGAAGCCGAAGATGTTGACCATCCGCAGAACGCCGTTGTTGCCGGTCGGGTCGTGGCTGAGATACCAGTCGATATCCATCACGCCAACCGGAACGACCCTTGGACTACTCGAAGGCGGGTCCCAGTTGCTCCCCGTGATGTCGCCGTTCGACCATCGCGCACTCGGGTCCTGGGCCATCAGCGCTTCGATCGAGTTGCGTGTCGAACCGACCGTCGCGCCGGTCTGCACGCGATAACATCCGCGGGCGGCCCAGTACGCGGTGTCGGTCCAGTTATTGGGAATGGACGCCGGGCAAACGGTCGCCGGATTCGCAAAGCTGGCGGGCATTCCGTTGCAGGTCAGAATGTTGGTCTGGACCGTGTTGTTGCCCAACTGCGTGGTGTCGGCGCGAGGCAGATCGAGCGTCCTGAACCAGCCCGACGAAATCTCGTTTCCGCCCGATGGTCCCATCTTGATTCCGAATTGCCGGCCGCGGTCCGCCGGCAGCGAGTAGCCCGTGCCGGGACCGGATAACGACGGTGGAATGTAGACGTCGTTCTCCTGCGGAGGAGTGTTTCCCTGGCCGGTCGAGTACTTGTCGTAGGTCGAGGTCGGGAGTGGTGCTGGTCCCTCGGGTCCGAATTCGTTCCATCGATCGACGACAGCCCACGGCCTCAGGCATGCGGTCGTATCGCCGGTCACAACTTGCGCGGTCGCGGTGGCGACCGCTCCCTGATTCGGAACACCACTCAGCTTCGCAAAGAATGTCGGCAATGGATTGCCGCGAGCCTGGTTGCGAAACACGTTCACTCTCACACACTGGTCCTGCGGTCCCGGTATTCCCGGTGGGCACGCAGGGAACGTCACGTCCGCAGGCGTGACACTGGGCGCCTGGTTCCACACGTTGTTGGCCTGAGCCATTGCGATGGCCCGAGCCCGCGCCGCCGCTTGATCTGTCGGGCTGTTGAACGCGAGTGAGATTGCGCCGGACAATGCCCCCGCATCCGCAGCGTTCTGCGCCTGACCGCGGCTGACCCACATCACCCCGTAGTCGAAGACAAAGGAGGCGAGTGCGAGCAGGGCGAGCATCGCCACTGCAACCTGAATCAGCACCGCACCACGCTGGTCGCCGAGACGCGATGAAGAGCCGGCGTGTCTGGTCACTGCTCCCTCCTCACCGCAGGTGATGCGTCTTTGCTCTTGCGCGGTGCATCCACGACGCCGCCGGCGCCGTCGAGTTGCTGACCGATGTCGCCCTTCTTGATAAAGGGCCGAATGCTGGTCGGCAGCGGCGGTACTTCATCCGGATTCAATGCGCGGATGAGACGTGGCGTGATGAGCACCATCAACTCGGTCTCTTCCGCCCGCTCGGCCTTGCTCTTGAAAATGTTTCCGAGCACCGGGATCTGGCTCAGAATCGGAATCGCGGCCTTGTCGTCCTGACGGATGTTGTCGAGCAGGCCGGCAATCGCAAATGACTGGCCGTCCCGCAGCTCGACGTCCGTCTCCGCGCGTCGGCTCGTGAGCGCCGGGATGCGGAAGCCCTGGAGCGTCACGCCATTCGCGAAGTCGAGGGTGCTGACCTCGGGCCGTACCTTAAGTCGGATAAGGTCTCCGGCAATCGTCGGTTTGAAGTTCAATCGAATGCCGAACTCTTTGAAGACAATCGTGACTGCGTTAGTGCTTCCCGCCTGCACCACCGGCACAGGAAATTCACCGCCCGCGAGGAAGCTCGCCTCCTGGCCGTTGTAGGCAATCAGGTTCGGCTCTGCGAGACTCTGAAAGCCACCACGCTGTTGAAGCGCTCGCATCACGCCGCCAATGCCTTCCTTCTTATCGAAGAACATCAGGTTGAGAAAATCGCTGAACACGACACCACCCGGCTTTTCGTCGTCGAAGTTCGGTGCGGAGAACTGCTGCGTGGTCGACCGTGCGGCCCACCGCTCGCGGTTGACGAAAAGGTTTAAGCCGAGCTCGGTGAGGGCGCGGCGGTTGACCTCGGCGAAGCGCACCTGGAGCATCACCTGCTGGCTCTCGGAGCCGCCTGGCACCTGCAGCAAGTTGATGATCTTGCTCTTCGAGGCTGACGCGGTTGCGATCTCGGCAGCCCGCAGCATGATGCTCGTGCTCGAGACATGGCCAGACAGCACAATCGCTTCCTCGCTGACACCGACCGAAATGTCTTCACCGGGGAACAGCGCCTGCAGCTGCTGTTCGAGCCCGGTGATCGCCGGCTCGACGACGATGTCGTATTGCTTGCGCTGCGTCGATGACCAGAGGATCAGGCTCACCGTCCCCGGCTTTTTTCCATCGACCAGCACCTCGCGCGGCTGCACGACCACCGCATCGGCGACAGCCGGGTCGGTGACCGCGATGCGCGTCACATCGAAATCTGTCGGCACAACCGTGGACCGGCCGGCGGTCACGAGAACGCGATCGAACTGCGGGCGTGCCGGAGTCACGGCGGTGGCCTGTGCCGGCGACGCCGCTGCCGGCGCCTGCTGTGCTGGCGGCGCGACTGGCGCCTGTTGTGCAGACATCGGCAGCTGGCACTGCCCGGCCAGAATCAGCGTGACTGCCACCACACCCGCGCGTGCCGGGCGAATCTGCTTTATCAAAGTGCTCATCGAACAATCTCCTGGGTTCGCTTGGCGCCTCGGAACGCCTCAACGGTGTAAGCGGCCGGCGTTGGATTCGTGGCAACAACTGGTGCCGGCGGTTTCGCCGGACCGCGGTGCACAGTCGGCGTCTTCACTGGCGCCGGTGCCGCCTGGCCGAACAGACCCGTCGTCCGCACGCCGGCGGTCGCGGTCTGATCCTGATCGAGGGGGTTTCGAAGCGTCAGCATGATCTGGCCGGCGGACGCGGCGAGCGCGACGCGTTCGCCATCTTCGGGTTTCACGAGCAAGGTCACCACCGTCGACGGAATCGGTGCGCCGTCCTTCGCCTTCTCCTGGTCGTAGCGGGTGCCGGCCGTGAGCACTTGAACATTGCTGACGACGACTCGAGTCGTGCTGTCCTCGTCGCGGGTTTTGCCCGGCAGGGTGACCATCACGTCGACGCGCGTGCCTGGGACGACGAATCCTGCTACTCCCACGACCTCGTTTACTTTCACCGAAACGGCGCGCATGCCTGGTGGTATCGAAGGCGGCAGGCCCGCCCCCGCCTCGAGAGCGGCCAGCTTCGAGTTGGTCAGCGGTTCGTTCTCCTCGACGGCGCTGATCACTCCGCGATTGAGCACGTCCTCGACTTTCGAGAACGAGTTGGCAACCGGCGCATTCGCCGGCCACTGAACCACCTTCACGTGATCCGCGGTGATCATTGCCCCGAGCGGCAGCGGATGCTGCGCGACCACGACGTCGATGGTCTTCACTTCAACGGTCCTCGCGGGCATGCGCGAGACGATGCGATACATGCCGAGACTCGCCACCGCGGCCAGAATGACCGCGACCGCGACGACCACGGCTGTGCGTTTGTTGCGATCCATTTGATCCAATCTCCTTATGTGTTCTAACTGCCGGCTTCCTTGCGCATCTCGGCGACCGCTGTGAGCGGGATGGTTGTATACGTCGCGCCAAACCAGGCTCCGATATTCGGGAGGAAGGTGTAGGTGTGCGTATACGTGACGACGACTCGCTTGGCGTTGATCGGGGGTAGCCCCGCACCAACGGGAATCGTGACGTTGGTGATGGCAATGTTTGGATTGGTGGCCGTCGTCGTCACCCGTCCCTGCGTCACATAGGTGCGCACGCGTGCGATGACGTCAGCATTTGTGTAGCCTGGGAGCACCGCCATCCGGGCGCCTTCCCGTGCGGCGTTGGTCACCACTTCGTAGCGCTGAAAGATAAAGCCGAACTCCGCGATGCCAAGCACCACGAGCAGCAACATGGGGAGGACGAGCGCGAACTCGACGAGTTGCGCAGCGTCATCGCCGCAAAAGCGTTTGAGTAGCCGTTTCATTTGAGCCATAACGTCACCAGCGTGCCGATTGCGATTGGAAGCGCATAGGCGAGTCGTGGCCCGGTGGCGTTCTCGAGCGTGACCGCCGGCAGTGGCCGGACGCCTGCGATTCGCCAGTGGACGAGCACGACATAAAGATTGGTCAGCGCCTTTCGCAGATACCCGTGAGCGAGCGCGACGACGATGGCGATCGCTCCTCCGACGATGCTTGTCGCGAGTGCAACACTTGCGACCTGTCCGGGCCCGAGCCACCCGCCGATCGCGGCCAGCAGCTTGACGTCGCCGGCGCCCATGCCGCGCAACGCGAACATCGGGAAGAACAGCACGGCACCCAGGAAGAGGCCGGCGAGGCTCCAGCCCGCGGCTGACCACCCACCCGTTGCGAAGTGAAAGAGGAGTGCGCCTGCGGCGGCCGACAGGGTCAGCACATTCGGGATGCGCCGCGTGCGCAAGTCGGTCAGGCACGCGAGCGTCAGGAGTATGCCGACGAAAATGTTGAGAGCGGTCATTACGGACAACCTCCGCCAGCGGCGATCGGATCGGGTGTGCAGGCCGATGTCGCTTGCACGCCGGTATCGGCCGCGCTGTAGACATTTCCCACGGTCACCACCAGCAGCTGCCAGGTCAGAATTGATGCGATCCCGACGAGTGCGCCGAGCAAGGCGTATTCGACGGCGTCCTGCCCCGATTCGTCCGAAATGAACCTTGTGCAGGTGGCGATCGCGTTATCGATATTCACCATGGTGTCGCTGCCCTACAGAGCGTTTCGGAGAGCCTGACCGGCCATGGCGAAGAAGTCTCTGATGCCACTAAGCTGAAGGATTCCGGTGATACACGCGACGCCCAGCAGAGCGGCGAGCAGTGCGTACTCGATCAGGTCCTGCCCGCTCTCGTCACGAAACAGTCGTTCCGCTGTTCTCTTCATAAACTCTCCTGGCGCGACACTCGTCTTCCGTCAATCCTTGTTCGGCGATCCGAAACGCACCGGGGTGTAGACCCCGGCGCGTTCCGAGATCGGTGCAACTACGCCGCTCGGAGGGCCGCCCCGATGCGCGCGAAGATGCCGTTGATGTCAACCGCGAGTGCCTGCATCGCCAGGATGCACGCCACCGCGATCAGGGCTGCGAGCAACGAGTACTCGATCAGGTCCTGTCCCTCTTCCTCACGAACGAAGCGATTCACCAGGTTCTTCATTTCCGTCACTCCTCAATTAACTAATCACTGAACTGCAGGGACCCCCCTGCCGGGTTGCTCGATCGCGTTCCGTGTAGGCGCCGGTGTCGTTGTTCATGCAACGCTGTTCACCAGTTATTGGTGAGTGGCCCGTGGAACCGATCGAGCGTGGCGCAGTCTCCCCGCCGCCTCGTCTCCGCTGCGCCGCCGGATCCGAGTGGAACCGCCAGTCCTTCTCTGGCGGAATGTGAAGGCCTCTAAGGCCTTTAATTCCTTTGCGCCAACCGCATGTATCCGACGGAATCCGCCTGACGCCGAAACAGGAACCGCAGTGACTCAATCGACGGTGCTGCGGTGGTGAGGAACGTCGCGCCCAGGTGAAACGTCGTGCCGGCGCCGGTGATCTCCTGGCAGCGCACGATCTGCACTGTGTCCTCGAAGTCGCCACCGGCGACGTTGATTCGCAACGTCGCGACACTGCCAACCTCGAGCGCACGCCTGGTCTCGATCAGACATCCGGCTGCACTGACGTTGAGCACGCGAACTCGGATGTCTGTGCTGACCGAAGCGACTTCGTTCCGGTCCGTGCTCTTCCGTGCGTCAAACGTGCGATTCATTCCGCCTCCAAGTCGCCGCCGCGCGTCGCGTCGTGTGAACCAAAACTCGTTCTCTCGAGAGGACTGAGCCGAAGCTCGTGCTGCACCGAACCATCACGAACTATCGGTCGGCTATCGACGACGCGAACCTGAATCGGTTGCTGCTCGCCGCTCGCGAGATACACAGTGAAACGTTCTCCCTTGATTCCCGCCTCGTTGCTGACGACGAGGTAATCACCGTTACCGGTGCGGTGTCCGACGACGTCCCGCCACACGCGAAGCACTCCGTCCGCATTGACCACCTGCACTCTCGAACTCCGCCGTCGCAACGACATCAACGACCTCGCAGTTTGAATTCACTCGATCCATACGGCTGCGAATCCTCACGTCAGACTTCATCTCAGACTCGCCTTACGCGCCGCGCTTCGCATGACATCAAGGCAAGCGTGATGCCGCTTCGACATCTGCGGTGATTTGGGGCGGCAAATATTGAGTGAAGTGCACCAAAAGGCGCCCGCGATCGCTCGAGTGTGTGTCGACCAGGCGCTGCGGAGTTCTTGTCGGGGCCAGAAGAAGAGTCGCGGTGAGGAAGCCTCCGCGCGCCTTCGCACCGTTCGATCGACTGCGGTGCGACGGCGAGGCAAGCTGACGACAAGAAGAAGATACGACCGAGCGACTCTCGCGCGTTGCGCTACGGTGCGCCGAGGCGCCGCGAAGCGAGTCTCGCGAATGACTTCACATTCTTCCGGTGGGCTGGGGTTTATCTGGTCGGGTCCAGAATCCTGCGCCTTCAGTAACGACGTGCGCGGGGGG
>Ga0075421_100007150_pt1 | contig 13650 bp, 17 predicted proteins | sample SoiMetdeltSBSDD5_FD_75292 | JGI IMG/M metagenome (GOLD analysis project Ga0075421, IMG submission 75292) | Bulk soil microbial communities from a Populus tree surrounding site in Tennessee, USA - Soil MetaG P. deltoides SBSDD5 | ecosystem: Environmental > Terrestrial > Soil > Tree plantation...
GTCAGCTTGCCATCCGGTTTATAACCGAGAACCGGGCGCCGGCCCGGCAGTTCTTCCGGCGCGTAGTCATCTATCTCTGGGTTGGTTGGTTCCAGGAAGCGGGTCTCGGGATTCTCAAAACGGACAAAAAACCGCCCGAGATTTCTTAACATTCATCGTTCCGAGTTTCACGACACCCCGCGCTAATTCATCCGCTTCCACACCGTTTCTTCTACTCCACCAAACAAATAGTGACAATATCGGTATTGCCTTCGAGTTCGTCTTCCCTCGGCTGCAGCATATCTTCGCTGCCAGGTCCTTCAAATCGGAGCACTACGCGCGAAGGCTGCTTGTCGGTTTTGATCCTTTCGAGTTTCGCGATGCGCCTTGCCAAGTCCATGTGTCACTGCTGCGCGATTGGTTCGCTTGCTTCCTATAACGGCTCCGCAATATCCCCGCGAGCGAGCGGTCACCATCGTAGCTTTCCCAGAAGCTCGTGACTCCTTCTCCCTTTCGCGGAGGAGTTCCTCATACGGTCCGCCCGTCTCCGCTGCCTGTCGCCGACAAATCCTTTGCTAGAGTACATCCACAGGCGTCAGTCCCTGCGCGTTTCGCCGAGCATCACGGTGTCCCTCAAGAATCAGAAGTCGCCTGATAATGGCCCGCATCGTTGTCCGTCGGCTCCTTGCCCATGGCGATCATTGCATCAATATACTCAAGCGTCATACCGCTGAGATCAACCTGCTCTCCCGCAATGACCCGGTCGATCATGGCGTCCCAAAACTCAAACCACTCCGGGGAATGAGGGATCGATCCCTGACTGTCTGTCAATTTGGATTCGGTTGCTGGAGTCTCTTTAGAAGTCGCGACACCGATTTTCTCAGCGCCTCGACTTTGAGCTTTCGGTAGCCTGCTCCAGCTCCGCTACACGCGCCTCGATGTCCTCAATTTCGATAGCCTTCGCGGAGTGGTTCAGCACGCTATCTGCGGCCCTTACGCGAGTGGATGCCGGCGAGTCCGGGTCCACCATCACCTTCAACAGAGTCGAGACCGCAGCTCCGCACGCTTGCTTTAGGCGAGCGATGGATTGGGAAAGCGCCGCGCGCCGTGCCGCCCGATATGCGGCATCAAACTCTTTGTCCTTTAGCCATCGTAGGGTGTTTGGGACAATCCCCAGGGCACGAGCCGCATCCTCGATGCTTCGATGTGACAGCAGCGCGACAATCGCCTCTTCCTTCTTCCGCCCAAATTTTGCTCCGTGGCCTAACATCTGACGCAATCTGCCCCTATCTGGTCAGGATTCACGATGGTGGTACACGTGTCCGACGAGACGGTGAAGGGCTATCAGACCGCGCGGCTCAAGGAAAACGCGGCCGCGAAGTCGATCAATGAAGAAACAGGCTTGCTCCTGCGGATGCTGGGGGAGCAGGGCGATTTCCTTCGGGCCAAACTGCGGAGACGGCACGCGCTCAAGCTCACGGTGCGGGGCCGGGTGTCGAGGGCGTTCACACTCGAAGAAAAGGCTGCGCTGCTGGCCGAGGCAAAACGAAGTCAGTCGCCGTGCATCTATCCTGCGCTGATGCTGGCGCTCCACGCTGGAATGCGCGACGCGGAGATACCGGGCCTTCAGTGGGCCGTGTTAATCTCGCCGGCGCAATGGTGACCGTGGGAGACAGCAAGACCGAGGCGGGGGCAGGGAAGGACGATTCCGCTGAACTCCGATATCAAGACCGCGCTGGTCGACCACGCAAAGTGGTATCTCAAGACATTCGGCGCAACGCAGCCGTCTTGGTACCTGTTTCCATTCGGCAAGCCGCGACCGAATGATCCCAACGCGGCCGGTCAGTTCGCTCAAGAAATCCTGGGGGAACGTGAAGCACGCGGCCGGCATCAAGGGACGCTGGCACGACAACCGGCACACGTTTATCACGGACCTCGCCGAGAGCGGGAAGCGCGAGACGATCCGTGACATCGCCGGGCACGTCTCAAAGAACATGCTCAAGCACTACTCGCACATTCGGACGGCAGCCAAACGGCGGGCCGTCGATGCGCTGATAGCGCCAGTGAAGCCGCAAACTGTTGATATTTCGGTTGAGCCTACTAGGAATCCGCTAAGGTGGCCGTTTTGAACTGAGGAGATTTGCTTGTAAGTTGTTGGTTCCTCAGGTAGGCCTCGAACCTACAACCTTTCGGTTAACAGTCGAGTCAGAGCCCTTGTGCCCCGATTTGCCTGACCTTGCCGCTTATTGCCGCATCGAGCTTAACCTCCTCTCTCACAAAAGCTTGCCGACTGCCCCGAGTTGCCGAGTTTTGTGGGCTCATGCCAGCTATTGGTGCACAGCATAGGCAAGAAAGGCAAGTCTCCGGTCGCGCTTCGGCTCCTCAAAGGCAGGTGAGGACGTTTCGGCACGTTTCTGAGTTCGCATCGACGACAGCAGTATACGCGAGTGTTGTGAATGAGCCAAGCAAATTGGCTCGGCTGCCGCTCCGCCCTTACTTCCAGTCGGGAGCCGAATTGAACCCGCCAAATGGTGCTCAGGCCTACCTTTTTGAATTCCTACTCAGCAGCCAAGTCCTCGCCGTGTCGACATCATCTTGCCCGAGTTCATGTCCACCATCATGCCAATGGATTGATACCGCCGCGCCAGCTCGCTCGAGCACCTTCCGGAGTTTTGAGATCTCAGTTAACGGGACAATCTGATCCCTTCGACCAGCGGCAAGCAGAATCCCAGTTCCTTCAAGTTGCGGCAGTTCGTCCGGAACGAACGGGACCATCGGCCGAAACAGTACAGCTCCAGAAAGGACGCCGGGACGGAGCAACATGAGGCTCGATGCAATGTTTGCTCGATTTGAAGTAGTGGGTCAGACCCACTACCCCATTTGAGTACCCGATCGCGACGATTTCTCCGGTGAGCGCGCGTGCACGCCTGGAGGAGTCAACGAAATCAGCGAGTTCGTAAGTTCGCTGCTTCAGGTCCTCTGTGTCAAACACGCCCTCCGCCAGACGGCGAAAAGAAGTGCGGCATACCGTTCTCGAGCACCTTGCCCCGAAGGCTTAAGAGCGCAGCTCCCGGTAATAGTGCTTGACCCAAAGGAATCAGATCCTGCTCGTTTCCACCGGTGCCATGCAAGAGAAGTAGAACCGGTGCGCCCGGCACCGTGACCGGAACGAACCGATGAATAAAGTCGACGTCGGTCATAACGTTGGTTGCGCGAGACCGGGCAATTTTAACGGCGGTAACGTGGATTCCAATTGCGCGCGGCTCGCCTCTAACCACGGCGGCAGAACCAGATGCGTTCCGAGACGATCGGGGGCCTGTCCACTGTAAATCCCGCTGGGTCCGTAGCAATCTCAAAGAGCGCACCGCCCGGCTCGCGGTAATAAATGGAATGGAAATATTTTCGATCCATGACGGGTGAGACGTTGTAACCAAGACGCATGAGTTCCTGGAGCGACGCGTTTGCGACGCATCATCGGGAGTCCGCCAGGCGATGTGGTGAATGGTTCCGGTAAGGACACTTCCTCGCCGTTGTTCGGGTGCGCACAGCATATCGACGATAGCTGCCGGCTGATCTGAGCCAAGAGAGTAGCGGTACCGGTTGCCCTCTTGGGCCACCAGTTGGAATCCCATCGTTTCATTCAGCAAAGCCGCGGTCTTCTGATACGCTTCCTCGGTCAGAGTTGCGCTGTGAAGCCCGCGAATGGCATATGCAAGCGGCACCTTGCCGCTGTCATACGTCCCGGCAACAACCGCGTCATCACTTGCGATCAGTTCGACGCCCATCCCCTCGGGATCGGAAAACGATAGGACCGGCTCGCCAAAGCGTGGCGCATTCCGCTGAACCGAAGTCCCGTGCTGATTAAGGCGGTCGGTCCAGTAGTGCGCCGGAGGGAATAAGGAACGACACTGCGGTCAGCTGCCCCGTTCCGCGTCGTCCTCGCGGCGCTTTCGGCCAAGGAAAGAACGTGATGATCGTACCTGGGCTACCGGCTCCGTCCCCGTAATAGAGGTGATAGGTGGCGGGGTCACCGAAGTTCACTGTGAGTTTGACCAAGCGCAGACCGAGGACTCCCGTGTAGAAGTCAATGTTCGCCTGCGGCTCACCTGCAATGGCCGTGATGTGATGAATACCGAGGATATTCATTGGATCGCCTGTCGGCGGCCTTCCTTCCATCTCGGCGCCGAATCTCGTAGCTTCTTTGCAGTAGTGCATCGAGCGAATACGCGCCAGGTCCGAGAAGGGTGATGACCAGGCTCGCAACCAAATAGAAGAAAGACGCCTCATAGCTATGCCCGTGTGGGTTGATAAAGGGCTCGCCCCGGCCGATTAACTTCAGCGCTGCGACCAACATCGTCCCTGCTATCGTCAATGCAGCCAGTGGTGTGGCTAGCCCAACAAGAAGCAACGCGCCGCCGGCCAGTTGCGCATACGCAGCGGTCGAGGCAATGCTCATTGGAATTTGGAACTCGGATGCGAACGCGGGAATATCGGCGACCTTGCCGTATCCATGAACCAAAAATGCGAGGCCGACGAGAGCACGAAGAATAAGCATAGCGAAGCTTCGCCTTCCCGAAGGCGCCGGCAGATTGAAGATTTCGAGAATGGTTGACCGAGTCATCGTTTAGAACCTATACGAGAGCCATGTAGACACGAAGTTTACGCGCCGATCCGGCGGCGCCTGTTTCAAGAAATCGCCGGGAAAAAAATGGAGGTACATTGCCGTAACGCTCAAGTGCCGGTTGATGCTCCATTCCAGTTGCGCGCTGGTGTGCCAGCCGATGTAGCGAGCGGTGACGCCACGTCCGGATTGAAGCAAGTTGCCTGGTATTCCGTAAATGCCATCGTGGATACTTTGCCGCCAGAAGAAATCCGCATCCGTCGTCAGCTTCAGGCTTGCCATCAGAGTGAGTTCGATTGAAGGATGCAGATCCATGAGATTGTATGGACCAAGCAGATCGGCCTCACTAAAGTACGCACCCTTCGGAAAGAGCGCGTTGAATGTTCCGAGTGTTTGATCCATGGGGTCGTGGTCCCCGCTGGCTATATCTGCTTTTAGCCCCAATCGAGGTCGCAACCTGACCGAGTCGACACGGAATCCAGTATCCGAGGCGGTTGTCCATCCCCGAATATCACCGGAACCAAAACGGCCCCACTGGAATACAAGTTCGTAGTTATAATCCCAGGACTCCGTCCTTCCCCAGATTCGTGCACCCATCGAATGGCGTTGCTCGCGCTGTAAACCGGCGTCGAAGCGGGCGCGCTTCCGATCTAATCCGAGATAGTAGAGATCGATGTTTCCTTTTGGCAAAGCGGGAAACGACCTAACACCATAGACGCCCCAGAACGAGCGCGTGTGATCCGGCGAGTCGTCGAAAACTCCACGCGACGTTTCCACGGGCTTGGTTGCGAAGGTGTCCACTTGCCATCCCGCCTTGTGCATCGTGAGCCTTGCTCCGTCGAAGCTCTGGCGCACATTGGGCCCTTCTCGAAACGAGACCAGGCGCGAACTTCCAAACGCCATTTCCTGCCGGCCAACGCGCAGCGTCAACTCGTCCTGTCCCGACCGCCACAGCGCGGCATCGATAAAGGCCTGATGAACATCAAGCTGATCCTCGTCTGCCGGCCGAGGGCCGCCCTTTCGATTTACCTCGATTCCGCTCTTCAGTTGACCGAACAATCGAAAGCGCGGACCGAGGTGCGCATCGGCGTGCAGCATGTAGCGTTGCAGCCAATAGCCGTTGTCCTCCGGGTCTCGACCCCAAACGGCGTGGTCGAAGAACTCAAATCGTTGACGGGCTTCGCCACCGAGCGTGAGATACCAGCCTTCCAGCCCAAACGGTATGTACTTGAGAGAATCCATCAACTCGGACCGGCTACCGTTATGGTCCCGCAAGCTGCTCCAGTCTTCTTCGTAACGAAGAAGCTTAAAGACCGGCCGCTCGGTACTGCCGCTCTGGGCCATGACAACAGCCGCAGAAAGCGCCATCGCTAAGAACTTCAACATAAGCCGCCTCAAAATGCGAAGCAGTCGCATCCCGTCCGGCCTGGCCACAGGGTGAATCCTCCAGCGTGATGGTGGCTGGGGCACGTCGAGCTCCGAGTCGTCGCTGTGACGACGTGCGGTTCGCGGTGATACCCGCCGTAGTGCCGGACCGGGGACCAATCGTTGCTGACCGGGGGCAGCGGTGGATTGAGTTTCGAAAACTCTCCGGCGCCATAAACGACCTTCCCGCCGACCACAGTCAAAACGGACTCGATATGCTTAACGGCCTCGTCCGGTGCCGAGAAGTAGTCTGCTGACAGCGCGGCGAAGTCCGCCAGCTGACCGGCCGCGATCGTGCCTTTGTGCTCCTGCTCCGAGCTGAACCAGCTCGATCCCTGTGTGAAGAGACGGAGGGCCTCCTCGCGGGAGAGGAGATTCGACTCGCCGTACAACGCTGTCCCCCCGACGGTCCGTCCGGTTGTCAGCCAATAGAGAGCGACCCACGGGTTGTAGCTCGCAACGCGGGTGGCGTCTGTGCCGGCGCCAACTGGCACGCCCATCTCCAGCATCCGGCGGAACGGCGGTGTCCGGCGCGCAGCGGCAACGCCGTATCGTTCGACGAAATACTCGCCCTGATAGGCCATGCGATGCTGAATCGCAATGCCGCCGCCGAGGTTGCGGACGCGCTCGATATTGCGGTCATCGATTGTCTCCGCGTGGTCGAAGAACCAGTGCAGTCCGTCGAACGGTATGTCCTGGTTCACCGCTTCAAACACGTTCAGCATCCGCGTGATCGACTCGTTGTAGGTGGCATGCAGGCGGAAGGGCCAGCGGTTGGCCGCGAGGATCCGAACCACCTGTTCGAGCTCCGCTTCCATCCCCGCCGCCAGGTCGGGACGAGGCTCCAGGAAGTCCTCGAAATCGGCGGCGGAAAAGACGAGCATTTCTCCGGCGCCGTTCATGCGGTAGTAGTCGCCTCCGGCGCCCGGTTTGGTCATCTTCACCCATTTCGCGAAATCGTCTCGCTCCTGCTTAGGACGCTGCGTGAAGAGGTTGTAGGCCAGCCGAACGGTGACCTCTCCGCGGGCTGCGAGTTGGTTGACGACCTGGTAGTCGTCGGGATAATTCTGAAAGCCGCCGCCTGCGTCGATTGCTGAAGTCAGGCCGAGCCGGTTCATCTCACGCATGAAATGACGAGTGGAGTTAGAAGCATCGTCGGGACTCAACCTCGGCGCCCTCGCGAGAGTCGAATAGAGGATGTTCGCGTTGGGGCGCGCGATCAGGAGCCCCGTGGGATTTCCTTTGGAGTCGCGCTGAATCTCGCCACCCGGCGGATTGGGCGAGTCCTTGGTGTAACCGCAGACGCGGAGGGCGGCGGCGTTCAGCCACGCGCGGTCGTAGAGATGAAGGATGAAGCAGGGCGTCTCACCGGTGGCCGCATTGATCTCGGCAAGTGACGGCATGCGGCGCTCGGCGAACTGCTGCTCGGTCCAGCCGCCGACGACGCGGACCCACTGCGGCGGCGGCGTCCTGCGCGCCTGTTCCTTCAGCATTTGCAGCGCGTCGGACAAGGACGGCACGCCATCCCAGCGGAGCTCCATGTTGTAATTCAGCCCGCCGCGGATCAGGTGAAGATGGCTGTCGTTCAAGCCCGGGATGACGGTGCGGCCATGCAGATCAACCTGTTGAGTGTCGGGTCCCCGGAAGAAATTCAACTCCGCCTCTGTGCCGACCGCGAGGAACTTACCGTCCTTCACGGCGACTGCCGAGACGTGGGGCCGGCCCGGGTCGAGCGTGGTGAAGCTGCCGTTGCGATAGATGATGTCTGCGAAAGTCGATGACATGGTTATCCTTTCTCAAGAGCTGGCCAGGGCCTCATCGGCCCTATGGCTCAACGACTATTTGGCCTTACCGGACTTCGTCAGGACTGCTCCGTCCTTGGCGATGTGGATAGCCAACAGACTTGCGGGCTCGGTGGCGCTCGCATTCTTGCTGACCAAATGATCGCTGCCGGGCGGCTCGAAGAACGTTTCGCCTGTTTTGTAGATTCTGGCTGCTCCTGTCTCGGAATTCTGCGAACGAATGGCGCCGGTCAGTACGTACGCTAAAACGCTACCGCCGGGATGGTGAACGCTGGACTTTCCGCCCGGTGGGTAATCGACCTTCTCCGCCGTCAGGGTGTGGCCTGACAAGTCGGCTAGCTTGGTCGCGAACAGCTTCCTTACGCGTTCATCGTTTTGCGCGACGAGGGCACCGCCGACCCCGACCAGGGCGGCGAGCAATAGAATCTTGCGGTGTAGCATTGGATATCTCCTTCGAATGTTTCTGAACTCAAGCACCCGAATCTCTCTCCCCAGATGGGAAGAGCCATTTTTCGAAAAGGCTAGTGAGCGCCGGCATGACGAACCACGTGAGCGAGATGACGATCAACGCCGCGATAACCAGGCCCTGAAGCCAACCGGGCCACCCGGCAGTGACCGGCACCACTAACATCGGGTAGAGCATGGTCAGCGGGTACACGCCCAGGAGCGTCAGAACCGCCATCTTGATTCGCGGCGGAGGCTTTCGCTCCGGACGGCCGGGATGAGTGAACCAGAAGGCCAACCCTCCCATCTCTTCAATTTCGGGATCCGCCTCCGACACTTCGCGGAGGTGGCCCATCCACGTGCGGTACTCCGGCAACTCGGTGAAGCGTCGCCGGTCCTCCTCGGTCGCAAAACGATCGAGCACCGTGTAGTCCCGCGAACCGGGCGTCGGCCGGAGGATGTTGATGCCCAAGTGTCCGCGCTGGCGCAGCACGAACACCGTGAACTGCTGCATGAGCGCTTCGAAGCTGGCCTCCGCGCCCGGTTTGATGCGCCGGCGGACGATCGCGGTCACCGTTTGGTCTGATACAGGCTGACTATGCATGATTCAATCCGGAAGTCAGACAGTCACCCGGCTGGCCGGCTCCGTGCTCGCTAACGAAGATTTGGGAACGGACCATTCACTCGTGGAGATGACGAGCTTGCCCCGTCCCTGCCTCGCCGCGGTACCGGCGTAGGCCGCCGTGGCTGCGGATACGGGAAGGACAGTGTCCAGCAGCGCTCGTAGCTTACCCGCCTCCAGGAGCTTGCCGACCTCCTCGAGCTGTGCCCGGCTTGGCTCGACGATGAAGAACGCTCGCCGTACGCGATCGTCGGATGCCGACTCGCTGTCGACCGCGATTGTCACCAGGCGGCCACCCGGTTTCAATACCTTCCGGGAGCGTCGCAGGGTATCGCCTCCAACCGTATCGAAAACCAGGTCGATCTCACGCACGAGGTTCTCAAAAGGCGTACGCCGGTAGTCAATTGCGTCGTCAGCGCCCAGTGATTTCACAAAGGCGATGTTGCTCGCCGACGCCGTGGTAATCACCTGCGCGCCATGTGCATGGGCCAACTGCACAGCGCACATCCCGACGGCTCCTGCCCCGCCATGGATAAGTACGCGTTCCGGATGCTGAAGCCGACCACGTTCGAATAGCCCTTGCCACGCGGTTAGCGCACTGATAGCTGTCGAAGCAGCCTCGTCATGACTCAGCCCGTTCGGCTTGTTCGCGATCCACTCGGTGCTGGTAACGCAATACTCAGCCAGGGCGCCTTCTGCGAACCAGTCGTTCATTCCAAAGACATCCTGGCCGACGGCAAAATCCCTGACACCCTCGCCGCACGCCGCCACTTCACCAGAAAATTCATGGCCGAGCACGGCGCCACTGCGGGGACCGCCGTCTCTGGTGTGCGAGGTCGTGTGCCAGCGCACCTCGGTAGGCGTGACGGCTACGGCACGAACCCGCACCAGAACCTCGCCGGGCCGGGGCTCCGGCCGACCCATCTCCTCCTCAACCAGCAACGGCTGCGGAGCAGAAGTTACAAGACGTAGAGCTTTCATAGTTCACCGGTCCCCGCTGTGTGACGTCAGCCGCGTTCACGCGTGCGCCAGCTCGGGCGCTGGCCTCTGTGGGTGCAGTGCCGCGTCCTGCGCGCGGTTGTAGCTTTCGATCACTGCCGCGTAGTTCGGAGCGACCATCGTGTAGAGCTTCGCGATTTCAGCAGCATCTGGCCGGTTCCACGTGCGCTGCAGTTCGCACAGCACCGCATTCGCGCTGATGGGCACGACCCCCACTTGTGCAAAGCGGGCGAGCGTAATGCGCGAAGCCATCTCACTTGGATCGCCGGAAGCATCGATCACCGCATACACGTTGAAGCCGGCAGCCTTCGCGTCGAGAGCGGGAAACATGACGCAAACGCTGGTCCAAACACCCGCCATGATCAGCGTCTTCCGGCCCGTTTCGCGAACGGCCTTGACGAAAAGTTCGTTATCCCACGCGTTAACCTCCCCCTTGCGTGGCACGTAAACCGCGTGCGGCGCGAACTCGTGAATCTCCGGCATCAGCGGACCGTTTGGGCCATCGGGTACCGAAGCCGTGGTGATCACCGGGATCTTCAGCAGGCTGGCCAGCTTTGCGAGCATGGCCGTATTGGCCCGCAATTCCGCCACCGGAATGTCTTTCACTACCTGAAAAAGCCCGGACTGGTGGTCGAGTAACAGGATGAGCGCGTCATCGGCGCGAATCAGCGCGTCGCCGCCCCCTGGCGCGTGGGCAATGCCATCCTGAATCGGGTTGGGCTTGTAAGCAGACGGTGCTTTATTGCCCGTTTGTAACACGTTGTTATCAGTCATACGTTTTCCTTTCATTACTTTCATTAATTGTGAGTAGCCTTTTTAAGGTGCATACTCTGGCGGTTGCAAATGCAGGCAGCGCGCCATTCGTATCTTGTTGCAAAGAAGGCGACGATCGACTCGATTCCCGCTGCGGCTTCAGCAAAATGACGAACGTGAAGCGTCCGGTCGCCATGACTACTGCGGCTCCTTTTGAATGTGCGCCTCGAGAAGCCAGAGACTCTTATCCAACCCGCGAGAGAGGATGCTCATTTTGTCCTGCTTGTCTTCTTTTCTTTTTGCGCCGGCGTCTGACAGAACGCGAGCAGGTCGGCATTGAGTTGATCCTTGTGGGTATCCGTGATGCCATGGGGCGCTCCAGGATAGACCTTGAGCGTTGCGTTCTTCACGAGCTTCGTCGACGCGACCGCGGCCGCTATCGGTACGATCTGGTCGTCGTCGCCGTGCAGGATCAGAGTCGGCACGTCATACTTCTTCAGCTCCTCGGCAAAGTCCGTTTCGCGCGCTAAGCGCTTACATGACGGCTCCAGCGAATTTGAAATGGCTTTTCGGATTTGCAGCGTCCTGATCCTGGACTCAAGAGTGGAGCGTGGAACTCTTAGCTCGGCGGCTCCTGTAGCGGTTCAGCGCGGCGTGGCCGTAGATCGCGCGATAGACGGCCAGCCGGATGCGATCGTCGTTGGGTGAGACTAGAAGGACTTCAATCTGGTTATCAACCTTGTCGACGCCCTCAATTTGCTTCACGACACCGCGCAGCGTCACTCTTAAGTGTCGGCTGCCTTACTTGGCCGAGCAGCGTGACGGTATATCGGAAATGTCGTTCGAGACCGAGCTGATCTGGTTGAACTGCACCTCGGCCGTTCATGCATCACTTTACGGCCACGAGCACCGGAGCGCCTTTGTCCTTCACGATGAACACCAGGAGTTTTGCTGGCTGGGTACTGCTTGCGTTCCGACCGACGACATGCACATCCTCGGGCCCTCGTAGAACGTTTGTCCTGGAGTCAGTGTCACTTGCTTTCCGACCTTCACATGCATCACGACGGAACCTCCAGCGCGAATGGCCTCGGCCCATGGATGCCGGCCATGATCCTCATGCGCCCACGACAGCGATGGCACTCGAGAACGTCCACTTCCCACACGCGTTTCATGAGCTCAGCCCAGGTATAGCGTGTATGGCAACCACGGGGCAGGGCCACGCCGCTCGCGCTTTGCTGGGAAGCAAGCGAAGGAACTTCGCAAACTGGGACCTTCGTAGGAGAAGAGGACGTCTTATCTTTAGTCAGCCTTCCCCCGAGCGTGCCGCACGCCAGGATGCCGTGGAACTGCTCGACGCCTTCCGGCACGTCCGCCATCCCCGATGCCCTCCGCCGCCGAACGACACAACCCACCTGCCCGGGGCCGGCTTTGCGACCCCGGTCTGGTGCGGCTCCTAAGTTCGGCCCTAACTCAGCAAGCGGTCAATACTCCCAGGGGCCCGGTACCCAACGAAAGACGTCGCCGTCGACCGCCACATGGCAGACTGACGGGAACGACAGGTGAGTGGCCACCAGCGACTCGCGGTTCGCCGCCAGCTCCCGCAAAAGATCGACGCGCACGCGGGCCGCCTCCTCGGGATCGTGTTCGAAGCCGTTGTACCAATCGGGGTGTTCGAACCCGACCTGGAACACGGCGTCGCCGGCGAACGTCAGCCGGTCGCCGCCGGACGCCAGCCGGACGACGCTGTGCCCGGGGGTGTGGCCGCCGGTGCGACGGACGAGCACCCCCGGCGCCACCTCGTATTCCTTGTCGAACGGCCGCAACTGGCTGTGGTACTCGTTCAAGAACCGCTTGGCCGTCCGCTGAAGCGCGTCCGGGAACCCCGGCGGCATGTGGACGCGGGAGAAATCGGGACGCCCACCCCAGAACTTGGTCTCGAAGGCCGCCACGTGGATCCGCAGATCCGGACGCAGCCGCTCCCTCACCCCGTCGACGAGCAGCCCGCCACAGTGGTCCATGTGCATGTGGGTAAGCACCACGTCGGTCACCGAGGCGAGATCGATGCCGGCGGCCTGCAGTCGCTTGACCAACTTCCCGGCGCGCGGCAAGTCCGGGAACTCCATCCCCATCCCAGCGTCGATGAGTATGGTCCGGTCGCCGCTGCGCACCACGACCACGTTCAGCGCCCACTCGAGCACGTCCGGCGGCAGGAACATGTCCTCCAGCCAGGCCCCCCGGACGGCCGCGTCAACGTTGTGGCCCAACATGTCGCCTGGCAGCGATAGCACTCCATCGCTGACCACCAGCACGTCAATCTCGCCGACCCGCAGCGCGTAGCGCGACGGAACCAACTCGTCGAGCCCCGGTCTACCGGGGTCTGAGGCATTGTCCAATCTCCTGTTTGTCTTTTCCTGCGTTAGTGTGGATTTCAGCATTGTGCCCATGGCGAATCTCCTTTCTCTCTGACTGTGGATAGGTGGAACAAAGTGCCGATGGCCGAACTTGCCAGAACCAACAGCATCTTGTGTTTCATACGTGAACCTTTCGTTTATCCTTTTTGCAACCGCACTTCCATCCGCGTCCGGATTAGCGCTTGTGGACGAAAAGCCAGGAAATCAGCGACATTCCGCTGTTCGCGTCGCTAATCGTGAAAGGCAGTGCCACGCTATTTCGTGAGAGGTCGAGGGACCACCAATCGCGACTTACGAGATAGCGTCGATGGTTTGTCAGCTCGCCCGTTCGAGCATGTCGCTACGTGCTTCGCTAACAACGGCGCCTTATTCCTGGACGAAGTCGTTGGGAACATAACCCATCCCGGCAGGAGTCGATTCGGAGAGGGAGTTTCACCGGAAGCAGCTACAAGCCCGCCCGCTTTCTGCGAAATAGTTTAAACCGGCGGCCGCTGTGGACTCCTCGGTAAGCGATCGAGGAAGGGATGGTCAATTGGACTTCCGTGCCCGCTCCTGCTTCACTCCAGAAATCCAATCGGGCTCCTATTCTTTTCG
>Ga0075421_100007151_pt1 | contig 13650 bp, 10 predicted proteins | sample SoiMetdeltSBSDD5_FD_75292 | JGI IMG/M metagenome (GOLD analysis project Ga0075421, IMG submission 75292) | Bulk soil microbial communities from a Populus tree surrounding site in Tennessee, USA - Soil MetaG P. deltoides SBSDD5 | ecosystem: Environmental > Terrestrial > Soil > Tree plantation...
GCCCAGACGATGTATCCCGAGTACGCGCAGAAGGTGAAGGCGATGCCGATTCCGCCGGCACCTCGCCGGCAGAGTCCATGACCGGCGCGAAGATGGCTCGAAGATCGCGGCTGCTGCCGCTGGCGATCGTTGCAGTGGCGGTCGCGTTCGGCGCGTTGACAACCACGGCCGGCCGCGCGCAGTCGGGCGCGGCGGTGCGCCGGGATGCCGCGATGCTGCGTACGATGCGCGTGCAAGGGAACGTGCACGTCATGCTGGGCGCCGGGTCGAACATCACCGTGCAGGTTGGGAATCTCGGCACGATCCTCGTCGACACCGGGACGGCAGATCACGCCGAGCAGGTGCTCGCCTCGATGCGGCAGCTGACGCCTCGTCCTGTTCGCTACATCATCAACACCCACTCGCACACCGACCACGTCGGCGGGAACGAGCGAATCGGGGCATCGGGAGTTCCGCTATCTGGCCGCGGCGTTGCGCAGGTCGGCGCCGGCAATGCGGCACCCCGAGCGGAAATCATCGCGCACGAGGAGACGCTGAATCGCATGAGCGCGCCGGCCGGTTCGGCGCCGCCGTTCCCGGTGTCGGCGTGGCCGACGGCGACGTTCTCCGGTGCGCACAAAGAGTTCTTCTACAACGGCGAGGGTGTGCAGCTCGTGCACGTGCCATCGGCCCACACCGACGGCGACACGCTGGTGTTCTTCCGGCGATCGGACGTGATTGCGACCGGCGACGTATTCTCGACCGTCAGCTATCCGGTGATCGACGTGCAGCGTGGCGGCAACATCAGCGGCGTCCTCGACGGCCTGAACCAGTTGCTCGCGCTGGTCATCGCCGGCGAGAAGACCGAGGGCGGCACGATGCTCGTGCCGGGGCATGGACGCATCTCGGACGAAGCCGATCTCGTCGAGTACCGCGACATGGTCACGATCATTCGCGATCGGATCCAGGACATGGTCAAGCGAGGTCTGACGCTGGCGCAGGTCAGGGCCGCGAATCCCACCATGGAGTACGACGGTCTGTATGGGAACGCGCCGGGCTGGTCGAAGGACCAGTTCGTCGACGCTGTCTACAACAGCCTCAAGCCCGCCGGTCCCACGCCGCGCCGGTGAGCGATTTTCCGAACCCCGAGGATCTCCTCGCGCACACCGCACATCGGCCATGGCCAATTCCTGACCGGCCATGGCTCATGACGCAAACCTGGCACGACCTGCTGTTTGCCCACTGGCCGATCGATCCGAGTGTGCTCGCTCGCAAGCTACCGGTCGAATTGCCGCTCGATCTTTTCGATGGCAGAGCATGGATTGGGGTGATTCCGTTCTCCATGACCAACGTCGGGCCGAGGGGCGTGCCGTCGCTGCCGATGCTGTCGGCGTTTGCGGAGCTCAACGTCCGCACCTACGTCACGGTCGACAACAAGCCCGGTGTGTATTTCTTCAGCCTCGATGCGGCCAGCACGCTCGCAGTCGTCGGCGCGCGAGCGGTGTTTCATCTGCCGTATTTTCGGGCGGCGATGGCCGTGCACACGGGGACGAAGCGGATCACCTATCGCAGCGTGCGCCGCTCGGCCATCAATGCCCAGTTCGCGGGAACCTACGAGCCTGCCGGCGCGGTCGCCTCTCCGTCGCCGGGAACGCTCGAGCACTTTCTCACCGAGCGCTACTGCCTCTATACGATGACGCGCGCCGGTGAGCCGCGGCGGCTCGAGATTCATCACAAAGCGTGGCCGCTTCAGCCGGCCGAGGCGCAGATTGCGGTGAACACGATGGCGACCGCGGCAGGCATCACGCTTCCCGCGGATGCGCCGCTGCTGCACTTCGCGAAGCGGCTCGATGTGCTGGCGTGGGGGTTGGAGAAACTGCCGTAGGAGCGACGTGGAGGATCAGCTCGCGACGAAATAATCTGGCAGGTCTGGCTTGGTCTCCCTCAGGATCTCGAGAATCGCCTGACGGTCGGCGGCACTGAGCACGTTGTAGCGCTCGCCCCGCTCCTTCCCTGACAGCACTTCCCACAGCCGTGCATACACCGCGGACTTTGCCTCGGCCGGCATCGAGTCGAACGGCTCCGAGTAGATCAGATAGCTGCACGGATATTTCAGCAGCTGGCGATTCAGCTCCAGATCGCGCAGCGATCGGCCGCGGCTGTCGCGGCGCGCCGTGGCATTGAACGTCTCGGCGAATGCCGAGGTCCCTGCCACCGGCCCGGGCAGGGGGGCTTCATCCACGAACAGCAGGTAGTCGACGAGCTGCGCGGCGGCCTGATCGAGCGTCCGGCCGGCGTCCGCGGCGCCGGTGCGCGCTTCCCAGCCGGTGCGCGTGATCAGGTTGAGCATCTGCGCCTGATGCTCGAGCACCAGCAGCGCGACGATGTCGCTGTGCGGGGAAAGATAGCCAGTCATGTCGAACCGGCCGTCCAGATTGGTGACGTGCACACTGGCCGGCGTGATCATCGCCGCCAGATCGGAGGGATCGGTGGCCACCGCGTTGCCCATGTGGCGCGACGCCTTGTGCGTGCCGGTCACAAACCAGCCGCCCCATCGGAGCTCGAACGGACTGCGATGATCGGTCGTGTAGGCGGGCCCGTACATCGTGATCCCATCGACGCCGGGGAACACGCTGCCGATGAATGGCCCGGGCACGTTCTGCGTCGCATCCGAGGTGTGGCACGAGATGCACGTGTCGTTGCGCTCGAACTGCGGGACGCCGTTCTGCGCCTGCTCGAGCGTGTAGAAGATCGAGCCCTGCTTCGGGTCCTGTGCGAGCAGCTCGAGCACGGGACCGCCGCGCACCCACCCGATCGACACGGTGTCGTTGAAGTAGATGGCCCGCGGATTCTTCGGGTTGATCCGCGGCGCCTGGAAGCTGGTTTTCGAGAACACCAGGACCTGCGACTCGATCGGCACGTGCAGCACCTCGAGCAGCGACTCGAGATACCCGCTCGGTCCGCGTGACTCGAGCGAGACCTCGCCGGAGCGGAGCCGTGCATTCAGTTGCGAGACGGCATCGGTCACAGCGGTTCGCTCGTACGAGATTGCCGGATGATTGCGCAGCAGCGCGGCGGGCAGACGCTGACTTGCCGTTCCGACGAGGCTCGAGATCCAGAGAAGGAGTGCGGCCGCAAATATCCGATGTCGCATGTGCTGTGATGACGCGAGGTGCAAGGGCTGATCCCGGGAGTGGCGCGCTGCGATCGCGCGTCACGGGCCGGAAAATCCGCGCGTTCAATTGAGCATAGCAGCCGGACCGCGAACTCTTTCGCAGCCTCGCGAAAAAACCCGCACCTCAGGCATTCAGGGCGAGCAGCCGCTCGCCGTCGAGGCGATGAAACTCGTCTTGCGCCTCACGCGTTCGCGTGTCGGCGCGCTGCACGATATCGATGAAGCGCGACCGGCCGCGGATAGAGTCCAGCCATGGATCCCGCAGCATCACGGCCGAGCAGTAAAACCCTCGTTCGATGATACGGTCGAGCAGGTCGAGGCTCGCGTCGGGTTCATCGAGACGGGCCAGCACGCGCGCGGTGAAATAGAGCCCTTCGGGGTCGAAGTGTTTGTAGAAGAAGGTCTGAGCGATCTTGTACGACTCTTCCTTCTTGCCTTCCAGCACCAGGCGGCACGCCCGCATCAGGTCGCGGATCGTTCCGGGCAATGGCCGCGATTCCAGTTCGAGGTAGGTGGCGATCGCCTCATCCTGCCGGCCGAGCAGCGGCAGCGTCCAGTTCGTCACCCACTTCAACGTATCGGTGTCGCTGGCTATGGCGCGCTCCCAGTCGCCGAGCATGAAGTGCGTGTACATCACGCTGGTACGCGCCGCAGGATCGAGCCGGCGCGCCTGACGATCGGCGGCCAGCGAGGCATTGAGGAGACCGCAGAACCGGCAGGCGATCACCAGGCCGGTGAAAATCTCGGGGTCGCTGGTCGACTGTGCTCGCGTGAGCAGGCGCGCCATCGCCTCCTTGGCGCGGCCCAGCGATTCGACCTCGAAGTTCGTGTACAGGTTGTGCGCGACACCCAGGTCCGGATTGAGCTGCAAGGCGCGCTGGAACGCTTCGTCAGCCCGTTTGAAGTTCTCCGTGGCGTCCGTGGCGTCGTACTTCGCGAGCACACGGTAGACGCGCCCGAGCTTGGCCCACGCCGGTGCGTACTGCGGGTCCTCGTCAAGCGCCGATCGATACAGTTCCCCGGCGACGGAGAGCATCGTGGGATCGTGGCCAAGTTGATTCGCCCGCAGATAGAACTCGTAAGCGCGCGCGCTGGCCGGCAGATCGGACGTCAGCCTCCGCTTCTCGCCGCTCGACAGCGGAATCGACAACGACTCGACGATCGCCTTCGCGAGCTGGTCCTGGACGTCGAACAGATCGCGCATCGTCGCTTGGACGGTCTTCGACCAGAGCATCGTGCCCGATGAGGCTTCGATCAGCTGCGCGCTGACGCGGACTTGATCGCCGGCGCGCAGCAGCGTCCCGGTCAGCACCGCGTCCACGCCGAGCTCCATGGCGATCGCCTTCAGATCGATCGTCTCGGCACTCGCGTACTTGGCTCCCGCCAGCGTCGACCGGACGACGAGGGACTGGATGCCTGCCAGTGAGCTCACCACCGCGTCCGGAAGGCTGAACGAGAGGAAATCCAGATCCGGATCCGGCCGCAGCATGCGGAACGGCAAGGCAATCAGGCGCGTCGTCGCGCGCACCGGCGTCCGGCTCTGCTGCGTGCCTGTGCTCACCAGCGTGACCGCGGACCGCAGCGCCTGCGCCATCGTGTCGGCGGTCGGGTACCGGTCGTCGGGCCGCTTCTCGAGCGCGCGGTGGATCACGACGTCTACGGCGGCCGTCACCGCCGATCCGGCAAGCGGCGGCGGATGGCTCGACATGATGTTGTGGTAGACCTGCACCAGGTCGTTGCCGGCGAACGCCGGTGTGCCGGTGAGCATCTCGAAGAGCAACGAGCCGGTGGTGAAGACGTCGCTGCGCGGATCCGGCGGCGAGTCGCCCCATTGCTCGGGCGCCATGTACCGCGGTGTGCCGACGATCGTGCCGGCCTGCGTGATGGTGAGCTCCGCCCCCGGCATCGTCAGGCGCGATCGCGCGAGGCCGAAGTCCAGCAGCTTGATGCCGGAGTCGGTGAGGAACACGTTCGAGGGCTTGAGATCGCGATGAACGATGTCGCGGCCGTGCAGCGCCGTGAGCGCATCCAGGATGTTGAGCGCCACTTTGACCGCATCGTCTACGGCGAGCGGCCCGTCTTTCAGACGATGGGCGAGCGGCTCTCCCTGGAGCAGCTCCATCACGATGTAGATGTTGTCCGACGTTTCGCCGACGTCGTGAATCTGGCAGACGCTCGGGTGACTCACGCTCGCCGCGGCGCGGGCTTCACGCCACAGCCGCGCGCGGGCGTCGGCGCCGGCGCCGGCGGAGCGCAACGTCTTCACGGCGACCTCGCGGCCGAGCCGCGGATCGCGGGCGCGATACACGTCGCCCATCCCGCCCGAGCCAAGGAGCGAGATCACTTCGTAGTGTCCCAGCCGTTGCCCAGCGGTGAGAGGCATGACGCTAGGTGTTGAGCGATACCGGAGTGGCGCCGGCCAGACCCAGGGCCTGCACCGCGAAGCGATACTTCGACGCCGAACGCGGCATGAGGTGGAACTCGTCGACGAGATCTTTGAAGACGCGCGGAAACACGCCTGAATACTTCAGTTCGAGAATGAGAAGACCGTGAACCAGCTCGCGGCCCGGACCTGGGTTCAACGTCACCAGACTCGTTGGACTCGCCATCACCGACGCATCGAGTGTCATCCGCACTGGGCCCTCGGGTGTTTCGCCCATTCGCGCCGTGCGCCCGTAGCGAATGACGCAGACCGGCCGCAGCCGCCGCAACGTGACCCGGCGAAAGAACCAGTACGCGGGATGGGTTGGATCCGGATCGTCGAGACGCAGACCCGACACCGCGTCGAGCGGAATGCGCGTGCGGCGCTTCGTCAACCGCAATCGCGTGCGCAGTTTGCGCTCGAGGAACGCCGCCTGATCGTTCTCATAGTGGCGGATTCGATACTTGCTCCGTCCGAACGACCCGCGCCGGTGGTACACGTCGTGGGCCTCCGTGTCGAGGTACACGCTGGTGACGCCGTACTGATCGCGGAACTGACCTCCTCCGTGAGGATCCGGGCCGAGCCGCTGCCGCGACCAGGCGCGAATGTCGTCGCCGAGCCGGGCATCCACGAGCAGCTTGGTCTCCGACGTGAACCGGTTGATGTAACGCACGTGTGTATTGTGCACTAGCGACGAATCAGACGTCAGGTGGCCCAGCCCGGATTCCCGATTCCTGATTGCTGATTCCTTACCCAGTCCGAGCTGGCTCCCATCGCCGGCCGAGCGCGATGATCCGCTCGAGCAGCCGCTCGTAACTGATCCCGTTGGCTTCCGCAGACTCGGAGAAATCCTCGCCGTAGGCCATGTTGGGATTCGGGTTGGCCTCGATGACGTAGATGCGCTGCTCCTCGTCGACGCGGAAATCGATACGGGCGTAGCCACTGAGATCGAGCGCACGGTAGGCGCGCTTGGCGATGCGCTGCACGCGATCGAGCAGCGATGGCTCCAGTCGGGCGCGATCGGTCATGATGCCGTGCTTCTTCTGGTACTGCGTGCTCCACTTGACCCGCTCGGTGGCAATGCGCCACCGGTTCTCTGACATGCCCGCGAAGGACATCTCCCACGCCGGCAGCACCTCGAGCCGCTCGTTGCCGATCACGCCGATGTAGATCTCGCGGCCATCGATGAACTGTTCGGCGATGGCTGCCGTCCCGAGCGTTTCGTGAATGAATGTCGCCCGCCGGGCGAGCTGCTCTTCGTTCTCGACGACGGACGCCTGCGAAATGCCGGCCGACGCCTCGAAGAACAACGACTTGACGATGAGCGGGAAGCCAAGCCGCTTGGGAAGCGTCGGTTTCCGGCCCGGCCGGACGACCGTGAATTCCGGGACGCGAATGCGGTGATAGGCCAGGAGCTTCTTCGAGAGCGCTTTATCGCGAGCCAGGATCAAGCCGCGCGGATTGCACCCGGTATAGGGCAATCGCAGCAGCTCGAGATAGCTGACGACGTTCTGATCGAATGTTGGAATGCCGGCAAACGCCTCCATCAGGTTGAAGACGATGTGGGGCTTGAACAGTCCCGTCATCGGACGAATGCCACCGAGGTTGTCGTTGATGCCGAGCACGCGCACTTCGTGACCCATCTCGCGCAGCGTCTCGATGACGTCGTACTCCATCTTCCACTCGGCCTCGAGGACGTCGATGCCGGTGGTGTCCTCGGGCGGCACCAGGTGATCGTGAACGAGGGCGAGGATGCGGAGCTTCTTCACAGAGGGAGGGAAGTCAGAGGAACAGACGGTGCCCGCCGCTGTGCAGGTGGTTCATCGTCTGGACGGTGAGCAGCACCGTGAACTCCTGCCGCGCGTGATCCTCGGCCACCGCGAGGCGCAGGTTGAGCTCGCGGCAGCGCGCGATCATGTCCTCGAGCACCTGGTCGATCGTGTACTGGTAGATGCCGGTCCAGCCTGAGACCGCGCGGCGGACCGAACGTCTGATGCGATTGATGAACTGCGCGGCCGGCATCGCATCGGCAAACTCCGGGGCGTCGGAGAACAGGCGGCGCAGGTCACGGTCGTAGAAGTTCGGATAGTCCACACCGTAGTAGCGCCGCTTGTTGCGATAGTGCTGACGCAGCGTCGAGCGCAGCCCATTGAGCGGATCGACCTCCTCGGGGTTGTTCACCGGCGGCGTGGCGCCGCGCAGCGACTCCATGAGGCCGTCGATGTATTCGAGCTTTCCCAGCGCTCTCCACCCGGCATAGCGCTGACGCCACTCGCTGTTGGGTGTCAGCCACACGGCGAAGGTCTCGGCGAAGTCCTCGTCCGGATGGCTCTGCGCGTACCACGAATCGAGATGCAGGACGAAGCTCTTGCTGTACGGCTTCGGGGTGTAGAACTCGGGATAGGGCTTGCTCGGCGATCCGAAGGTGTGCTGGCGCTGCCGCCGGCGGCGCAGCCGGAAGGCATTGTCGATCGCGTGGCCGGCCTCATGCCTGAGGATGCGCATGCACCACTCGAACTCGCCGCCCTCGACTTCGAGCATCTGCGCCTCTTCGAGCTTTTCCAGGCGCGGGTGGGCGAGGTAAAACGGAATGGCGATGGCGGTGGCCCCGTCCGGTGTGAACCACTCGTCGGAGAGATAGAAATGCAGCGGAAAGCGAAGGTCGCGTGCGTCGAGCTCGCCGCGAATCTGGCCGATCCGCTCGGCAAGCGTCCCTTCGATGGCCAGCGGCAGGTCCGACATGCGGACGTCGAGGAGCTCCTCGTCACTCAGATCCTGCCAACCGTCACGCAACTGGGCACGAGCCATGAGGTAATGTGTAAGGGTAATACCATGAGATTGGCGTTTGTTCTTGTGACGGTGATCGCGATGACTGTAATGCTGGCCGGGCAGGAGCGTGACCGCGCGAAAGTCCCCGACGCGTTGAAATGGAACCTGGCCGACGTCTATACCTCCGAGTCGGCCTGGCGCGCCGAGAAGGACAAAATCGAGAAAGAGCTGCCAAAGCTCCGCGAGTTCCAGGGCACGCTCGGGGCGTCGGCCAAGACGCTCGCCGACGCATTGGAGTACATGTCGCGTCTCGACAAGGAGCTGACCCGCCTGTACGTCTACGCCAGCATGCTCTCGGATCAGGACACGCGGCTGTCGGGGCCCCAGGGTATGCAGCAGGAGATGCAGCAGGTCTTTGCGAAGTTCGGCGCCGAGGCGGCGTTCGTCGAGCCCGAGCTGCTGAAGGTCGGCAAGGCCGCCGTCGACGGCTTCATCGCCGCCGACCCCCGGCTGAAGACCTTTGCGTTCTATCTGAACGACATCTTCAGACGCGCCGCGCACACGCTGTCTGATGCCGAAGAGAAGCTGCTCGCCGATGCCGGGCCGCTGGCCGGCTCGCCGAACAACATCTACACGATCCTGACCAACGCCGATTTTCCGTATCCGACCATCACCTTGAAAGACGGCAAGACGGTCAAGGTCGATCAGGCCGGCTACAGCGATTTGCGCACCTCACCGGTTCGCGAGGTCCGCGAGGCGGCGATGTCGGCGTTCTTCGGCGCCCTCGGCGGCTTCAGCCGCACCATGGGCATGACGATGAACTCGAGCGTGCAGCGATCGCTGTTCTACTCGCGGGCGCGAAAGTACTCGAGCAACCTCGACGCGGCGCTGAACGGACCCAACGTGCCGGTGTCGGTCTACACCCGTCTCGTCGAGGGCGTGAATCGTCATCTGCCGACGTTCCATCGCTACTTGCGTCTGCGCAAGAAGATGATGGGCATCACCGGCGACCTCCACTACTACGACCTGTACGCGCCGCTCGTCGCCGACGTGAACCTGCGCTACACGCCAGACGAGGCTCAGAAGCACATCGTCGAGGCGATGGCGCCGCTTGGCCCCGACTACACGAGCGTGCTGCAGCGGGCGTTCAAGGAACGCTGGCTCGATTGGTATCCCACCGAAGGCAAAGTCTCGGGGGCCTATTCGAACGGCGGCGCCTATGACGTGCACCCGTTCATGCTGCTGAACTATCTCGGTCAATACAACGACGTCAGCACGGTGGCACATGAGCTCGGCCACACGATGCAGAGCTACTTCTCGAACAAGACGCAGCCCTACGCCACCGCCAGCTATCCGACGTTTGTCGCCGAGGTCGCGTCGACGTTCAACGAAGCGCTGCTCGTGGACTACATGCTGAAGCAGGTCAAGGACACGCCGACGCGGCTGTCGCTGCTCGGCAACTACCTCGAAGGGATCAAGGCCACCGTCTTCCGTCAGGCGCAGTTCGCCGAATTCGAGCTGCGGATGCACGAGATGGGCGAGAAGGGGCAGCCGATCACGGGCGACGCGCTGGCGAAGCTGTATCACGACATCACGAAGAAGTACTACGGGCACGATCAGAAGATCCTCATCGTCGACGACTACATCGCCCACGAGTGGAGCTTCATCCCGCACTTCTATCGCGACTTCTACGTCTTCCAGTACGCCACGTCATTCACCGCGGCCGAGGCACTGTCGGCGAAGGTGCTGTCCGGCGACAAGGATGCCATCAGGCGCTACATCACATTCCTGTCGGCGGGTGGTTCGAAGTATCCGATCGATCTGCTGAAGGACGCCGGCGTGGATATGACGACCGACGAGCCGTTGAACCTGACGATTCAGCGGATGAATCAGGTCATGGACGAAGTGGAGAAGCTGCTGAAATAACGGTCGATGCTGATCGTTCCTGAGCGGCTCGCGGTCGCATGCCGGGACGTTCCGGAACGCAGCGAGTGGCTGGCGCGGCTGCCCGACACGGTTCGCGGTCTCGAAGTCGGATGGTCGCTCGCACTCACGCCTCTCGACAGCGCTGACGCGAGCTGCTCGTGGGTGGCATTCGCCCAGCTCCGTGACGGCACGCGTGCTGTCCTGAAGCTCGGGATACCGCACATGGAAGCGGAGCACGAGATTCACGGTCTTCGCTTCTGGAATGGCGACGGCATCATCCGGCTTCTCGACGCCGACGAAGATTTGAACGCGATGCTCCTCGAACGCTGCGAACCCGGCACGCCGCTGCGCGCGGTACCCGAGGAGGAACAGGACGTCGTGATCGCCCGATTGCTGCGGCGCTTATGGCAGAAGCCGCGACCGCCGCATCCATTTCGACCGCTGTCGTCGATGCTCGGATACTGGGCGTCCGAGACCAGGGCGAGCGCAGACAAGTGGCTCGATAGAGGTCTCGTCGACGACGGCCTGCGCGTGTTCGAGGAATTGTCCCGCCCATCGGATGATGACGTACTCCTCGCGACCGATCTGCACGCCGGCAATGTGCTTCGCGCGCAAAGAGACGGGTGGCTGGCGATCGATCCGAAACCGTTCGTCGGCGATCGCGCCTATGATGCGACGCAGCATCTGTTGAACTGCACGCCTCGCGTCATCGCCTCGATAGATTCGACGATCAGCCGCTTTGCCGATCTGCTCGAGATCGAGGTCGAGCGCGTGCGGCTGTGGATGTTTGCCCGCGCCGCCGCCGAGCCGCGTGATGTGTGGAACGAGGAGTCGGTGGCATTCGCGAAGGCGTTTCGAATCTGACAACCTGGAGGGCATTGTGAATCCGATCTCCTGTCCGCGCTGCGAGCAACGGCTCGATTTCGTCGGAACAAAGCGAATCCACGAAGGCACGAACTGGGGAGTTCTTGGCGAGCTCGGAGAGTTGTTCGTCAAGCGCGAGCGCTTCGACGTTTACGTGTGTCCACGCTGCGGGCGAGTCGAGTTCTTCGTCGACGGCATCGGCGAAGAGTTTCGACAGCAGCAGTAGCGAGATGCTGGCGTTGCTGGGGGGAGCACTAGACCGTCTGGAGACGGGCGCGGCGCCAGAGCATCACGACCGATGCGGTCGTCGCCACGCAGGCCACGACGATGAACACGGTAACGCCGGATCGAAGCGCGTCCGACTCGAGCACGTACCGCACACGGTCGCCATAGTGCCTTGCGAGCACGGCGACAGTGCCGAAGCGAATCAGTCGCATGATTCCGAAGACGAAGAAGAAGCGGGCCCGATCCAGATCCAGCGCGCCGCACGTCAGCAGGAACGCGGTCAATGGAAACGGTGGCGGCAGCACCGCCGCGGCCGCCAGCGCGCCGGCGCCGGTCTTGTCGAGACGGGACTTGATGCGCTCGAGATGGTGACGCGGTACCATCCGCGGTAACCCGGCGTACCCGGCACTGCGGCCGACCCAATAGGTCAGCGCGGCCGCCCCGAGCGATCCGATGGTCAGGATCGGCGGAAACACCCAGAAGATCTCGCCATATTTGGCGGCGAGCACGATTATGAGTGCGTCAATTCCCAGAGGCACCAGATACCTTGCGTGTCCTCTGAGCAATGGCGATGCCAAACGGATCGAGTTCGCGGGCCGGCGTTGTGCTCAAAGCGAAACGCACTGTCGCGCGCGCGGAGGGAAGTCGTTTTCGCCCTGTTACACGCTGCTGACCTGAGCGGCGCCGACCCTGAGCGGCGCCCGCTCTGTGTGGCCCGGAAACGATGCGAGCCACACTGAGCAATAACAGTGCTCGGTGTGGCTCCTTGGATTCTCTGCGTGTGTTACCGCTGTGGTCCTGACGCAGCGCTCGGCATTGCGAAGAGGAATCGCTGGCCGTCAGGGCTCACGTTCTTCCACTGCAGCGGATTTCCTGGCAGTGGTCCAGGCAGGCTGAACAGCATGCGCGGAGTACCTGCCTTGAACGTGGGTGTCGTTTCGACGTCCACGGCCATGACCTCCCAGTTGCGGGTCATGTAGTACAGCTCCTTGCCGTCCTGCCGCCACGTGATCATTCCCTGCGCGCCGTCCTTCGAGACGCGAACGGCCTGACCAGTCAGGGGAGCATCGGGCTTGTTCGGATCGAACGGGCGAACGTAGACCTCACCGCGATCGACGTCGTCCTCGTTGGAGAGAAACGCGATGTAGCGATTGTCGGGCGAGAAGCGGCCTTGTCCGGCGAGGTACTCCTCGCGCAGCCAGTCGATTTCCTTGCGCTCCGATGCTTTCTGGTTGTTGCCGATCGGCACCAGGACGATGACCCCGGTGTAGAAGGTCATGAACTTGTTGTCGCTCGACCAGTCGGTCAGCACCATTCCGGCACCCGGCGTGTAGTTGAACACCTGCTCGGCTTCACCGGTTCCGTCCGCAGCCTTGCGGTAGATGCTCGAGATGCTTTCGTGCGTCGAGACGTAGGCGACCTGTTTACCGTCCGGCGACCAGATCGGTGCGTTCTGAGGATCGTTGTCGTTGGTGATCGGCGTGCTTTTTCCGCTCGCCAGATCCACCGTCCAGATGTCGTTGTTCCCGGTTCTCGGATCGACTCGCATCACCACGGCGCGAGTGCCGTCGGGAGACATGTTCGGCTGGTTGTAGAAGCCAGGCTCCCCGACTTTGCTGACGACCTTGCCCGACCGATCGTAGACGGTGAGCTGCCGCAGTTGCGGTCGCGGTACGGCGATGACGAAACGCTCGCCGTCACGCGTGACGCTGGCGTTTCCCGGACCGATCCCTGGAGCGATCTCCCCTGGGGGCCGGAACAGCACGCGCGGCTTGCCGAACTTGGGGCTGGAGCCTGCGCCCACCTCGACGACCATGACGGCTCGATCGGCGGCCAGGTAATAGAGCTCCTTGCCGTCCTTCCGCCAGAACACCATGCCGGCGCCGCCCTGATCGGACAGTTGCCACGGGCCAGCGGCTGGCGCGGCACCTGGCGTCGCCGCGGGATCGAACGGAATCGCATACACCTCGAATCGTCCCGAGACGTTGGAGGTGTAGGTCATGATGCGGCTGTCGGGAGACAGACGCGGCCCCTGGTTCTGCGACTTGCTGCTGAAGACCTCGATCGGTTTTCGCTCTCCCGCGCCGGCCAGCGGCAATGCATAGAGACGCCCGCCCGAGAGGTCGGCCGAGAAGTAGGTCAGGTACTTCCCGTCCTGCGACCAATCGGTGAGCGTCATCGGCGCGGAGCCTTTGTAGAGCAGCTCCTCCTCGCCTTGGCCGTTGGAAGACTTTCGATGCAGGCCGAAGTACCCGTCGCGCAGTGCCACGTAGGCCAGCTGCTTTCCGTC
>Ga0075421_100007152_pt1 | contig 13649 bp, 12 predicted proteins | sample SoiMetdeltSBSDD5_FD_75292 | JGI IMG/M metagenome (GOLD analysis project Ga0075421, IMG submission 75292) | Bulk soil microbial communities from a Populus tree surrounding site in Tennessee, USA - Soil MetaG P. deltoides SBSDD5 | ecosystem: Environmental > Terrestrial > Soil > Tree plantation...
GGGCTGACGCTGCGTCTGATGGCGGAGCAGCTCCAGCTGCATCGCGCCGAGGCACACACGCAGGTCGAGAACCTGCCGTCGCATGGCGTCCTGCGCAACAACGGATTCACCTCGTACGGCATCGCGCATGCGCACATCTTCATCGGCGACGCGTGGCGCGACGAGATCTTCTGGGAGCGCACGCTCGAACCCTAGCCCCGCTGGTGCGTCGCCTAGCAGCCCGAATGTTGGCGTGACATTGCGCCAACTCTTCACGAGACCTGCAGATTCGCGCCAGCTCTCAGCACGGGCCGGCCGCCACCTCTCAGCACGCGCCGCCCGACACCTCTCAGCACGGGCCGGGCCGTCAGCGCGACTGGAGTACGCGGTCCGGCCGGATCGGGAGGTCGCGATGGCGTACTCCGGTGGCGTGCCAGACGGCGTTCGCGATCGCGGCGGCGGTGCCGACGATGCCGATCTCGCCGACACCCTTGCCGCCGAGCGGACCGAGCTCGTCGTCGTGCTCGTCGACCCAGAAGACGTCGATGTCGGGCACGTCGGCGTGGGTCGCGAGGTGATAGCCGGCGAGGTCGTGGTTGGCGTAGTCGCCGAATCGCGGGTCCATGACGCCCTCCTCGTGCAGCGCCATGGACAGGCCCATCGTCATGCCGCCGATCAGCTGCGACCGTACCGTTCGGGCGTTCGCGACCTGCCCGACGCCGAAGCCGCCGAGCATCCGGCGGACCCGCACCTCGCCGGTGTCGACGTCGACGCCGACCTCGACGAACTGCGCGCCGAAGGCACACCGGGCCAGCTCCCGCTGCGACCGGACCTCGTCGCGGGTGTTGACCGTGACGGACCGTCCGGGCGCCGCCGCGGGTCCCAGCTCGCGACAGGCCTTGATCACCGCCCAGCTCCACGAGGCCATGCCCATCGAGCCGCCGGCGATCATCGCCGAGCCGAAGTCGCTGTCGCCGATGCGTACCTCGACCCGCTCCATCGCGACACCGAGAGCGTCGGCCGCGATCTGGGTCAGCGCGGTGCGCGAGCCGGTGCCGATGTCGGAGGCCGTGATCCGTACGGTGAAGCGCCCGTCCGGCTCGGCCGTCACCGCCGCCGTCGACGGCGCGACGAACGCGGGGAACATCGACGCCGCGACACCGCTGCCGAGCAGCCACCGGCGGTCTCGCGTCGCGGCCGGACGGGGATCGCGGCCGGACCAGCCGAACCGCTCGGCGCCGTCGCGGAGGCACTCGACGAGGCTGCGGCTGCTGAACGGCTGCCGCTCGCCCGGATGGACGTCGGTGTCGTTGCGGATCCGCAGCTCGACCGGATCGACGCCACAGGCCTCGGCGAGCTCGTCCATCGCCGACTCCAACGCGAACGACCCGGGCGCCTCGCCAGGTGCGCGCATCCATCGCGGCGTGGGTACGTCGAGCGCGACGACGTGCGTGTCGGTGTGCAGCACGGGCGTGCCGTACATGGCGTTCGCGTAGTCCGACGCCCCCTCGTCGTAATCCATCACGGTCGACGTCTGAGAGTAGGCGACGTGGTCGACTGCCAGCAGCCGGCCGGACTCGTCGGCGCCGAGCCGTACTCGTTGCGCGGTCGGCGTCCGATAGCCCACGAGCGAGAACTGCTGCTGCCGGGTGAGCGTGACCCGCACGGGCCGATCGAGCACGCGGGACGCCATCGCGGCGAGCACGATGTTGACCCGGGGCGAGCCCTTCGCACCGAAGCCGCCGCCGACGTGGTCGGACAGCACCCGCACGTCCCCGCGCTCGATGCCGAACAGCTTGGCCAGGCTGCGCTGCACGCCGGTCGCGCCCTGGTTGGAGTCGTAGACGGTGAGCCGGCCGTCGGCCCACATCGCGGTCGACGAATGCGGCTCCATCGGGTTGTTGTGCTCGGCGGGTGTGGAGTACGTGGCGTCGACCGTGACGGGGGCGGACCCGAGCGCCGTGTCGACGTCGGCGTCGGTCGCGTGATCGGTGTCGGGTGCGAACGTCACGTCGTGCGGCTCGGTCTCGTAGGTCACGTCCAGCGCGACGGCCGCGGCCCTGGCGTTCTCGAGCGAATCGGCCACGACCAGGGCCACGACCTCGCCCCGGTAGTGCACCCGAGCGTCTTGCAGCGCAAGGAGATTGGGGTCCTCGGCCTCGACGAGTCGCGGCGCGTTGTGGTGGGTGAAGACCGCGACGACGCCGGGCTGCGCCAAGGTGGCATCGACGTCGACGGCCGCGATCGCACCACGGACGATCGTCGACTGCACGATGGCGCCGTACGCCAACTCGGCGAAGGGAAACTCCGCGGCGTAGCGGGCTCGCCCGGCCACCTTGTCGACGCCCTCGACGCGGGCGACGTCCGCGCCGATCAGGCTGACGGGCGGTGCCGTCGTCACGTCGTCACCCCTCTCCAACTGGGCTTGTCATGCCGCTGCCTCGGAAAGCTCGGCGAGGGTACGCACCATCAGGTTGCGCATCAGCGGGACCTTGTACGCGTTGTCCCGCAGCGGTCTGGCGTCGGCGAGCTCGGCATCGGCGGCGGTCCGGAAGCTCTCGAGCGTCGCCGGCTGACCCACCAGGGCGCGTTCGGTGGCGCGGGCTCGCCACGGCACCGGTGCCACGGCGCCGAGCGCGATCCGGACGTCACGGACGACGCCGTCCCGCACGTCGACCGCAGCCGCGATCGAGCCGATGGCGAAGGCGAAGGACGCACGCTCTCGTACCTTGCGATAGACGGCGTCGACCGCCAACGGCGACGGCGGCAAGCTGACCGCGGTGATCAGCGCGCCGGTCGGCAAGGTGGTGTCGCGCTGCGGCTCGGCACCGGGCAGCCGGTAGAAGTCGGCAAGCGGGATCGCGTGATCGCCGTCGCCGTCACGGGTGTGGACGACGGCGTCGAAGGCCGCTAGCGGCACGGCGAAGTCGGAGGGATTCGTCGCGATGCACTGCTCCGACGCGCCCAGGACCGCCAGGTTGTGATGCTCACCCTCGCGCGCCGGACAGCCGGTGCCGGGGGTGCGCTTGTTGCACGGCTTGGTCGCGTCGCTGAAGTAGACGCAGCGGGTGCGCTGCAGCAAGTTGCCTCCGACGGTCGCCAGGTTGCGCAGCTGACCGGAGGCTCCGGCGACGATCGCCTGCGCGACAACGGGATACCGCTCCCGGATCAGCGGGTGCGCGGCGACGTCGCTGTTGCGGGCCGTCGCGCCGACGCGGATGCCGCCGTCGTCGGTCTCGACGATCCCGTCGAGCGGGAGGCGGCCGATGTCGACCAGCCGGCTCGGCCGCTCCACGTCGAGCTTCATCAGGTCGACGAGGTTCGTGCCGCCGGCGACGAACCGAGCCTGCCCGTCGTGCTCGGCGAGCAGCGCCAGCGCCGTGTCGACGGAGTCGGCGCTCCGGTAGGAGAACGGCCTCATGGCGTACGCCCCGACTCGGCGACCTCGGTGATGGCGGCGAGGATGTTGACGTACGCGCCGCAACGACACAGGTTGCCGCTCATCCGTTCACGGATCTCCGGCGCGTCGAGCCGGACCCGGGCGTCCCGTACGTCGGCGGCCACGGCGCTCGGCCAGCCCGCGGCCGCCTCGTCGAGCATCGCGACCGCGGAGCAGATCTGGCCCGGAGTGCAGTAGCCACACTGGAAGCCGTCATGGTCGACGAACGCCTGCTGCACGGGATGCAGCGCGTCGCCCGCGCCGGCCAATCCCTCGATCGTCGTCACCTCACGGTCTCCGACCGTGACGGCGAGGACGAGGCAGGCGTTGACCCGGCGCGAGTCGAGCAGCACGGTGCAGGCGCCGCACTGCCCGTGGTCGCAGCCCTTCTTGGCGCCGATCAGGTCGAGCCGCTCGCGGAGGACGTCGAGCAGCGTCTCCCGGTTGTCGATGTCGAGGGCGTGCTCGCTGCCGTTGATTCGCAACCGCACCCGGCTCGTCGAGTCGTCGATGACGCAACTCCTTCTCGTGAGTTGTCCGCCGCATGTGACGCTATAGGGCAAATACTGGCTGACAACTCGGCGGGGTCAAGGACCGTCCGCCGTCGCGCTGCTTGACAGCAGGCAGAGCGATCCTATTTTATGCGTGATACATCATTACGGAGGGACGTCACCGTGCCTGTCATCGACGTACACGCCCATCTGACGCCCGAGCGGTTCAAGGAAGCGATCCGCACCGAAGGCACGTGGCACGGGCTCGGCCCGTCGGCCGGCGAACTGCACCGGCCCGGGTTCAACACGTCCGTCCCCGATCGGATCGCCGAGATGGACGAGATGGGCGTCGACATCCAGCTTGTCACGCCGACGGCGGCGTTCTATCAGTACGACAAGGACGTCGACCTCACCGCGACCGTCGCCCGCGAGTGCAACGACGAGATCGCGCAGATCGTCGAGCAGCACCCGACCCGGTTCATCGGCATGGGCACGCTGCCGATGCAGGACATCCCGGCCGCGATCGCCGAGCTCGAACGCGGCATGGGCGAGCTGGGCCTCCGTGGCGCGATGATCAACGACCACGTCAACGGCCGTACCTTCGACCACCCCGACTTCCTGCCGTTCTTCCAGGCGGCCGAGCGACTCGGCGCGATCGTCTTCTTCCACCAGGGCGGCGCGACCTGCGTCAGCTCGCGGATCGAGACCTACAGCCTGCCCAATGCGATCGGCAACCTCGCCGACCGGACGATCACCTACTCCACGCTGGTCCACGGCGGCGTCATGGACGCCTGCCCGAACTTGAAGCCGCTGCTGGCGCATGCCGGTGGCTACACCGCGTTCGGCGCCGGCCGGCTCGACAAGGCCGCCGGCGCCTTCGAGGGGGGCTACCCCGAGGGGCCGCTCACTCCCCCGTTCGGCAACGAGTGGGACTACGAGCTCAAGATCAGCCGGCCGCCGAGCACGTACCTGTCGCAGTTCTACTACGACTGCTGCACCTACGACGGGCCGGCGCTGCGGTTCCTCATCGACCGGGTCGGCATCGACCGGGTCATGCTCGGCACGGACTACCCGGCGCCGATGTTCTCCAAGGACCCGGTGCGCTGGCTCAACGGACTCGACGAGCTCAAGGACGACGAGAAGCAGGCCATCCTGTCCGACAACGCCTCGGCGCTGCTCGGCCTGTGACAACCCATCGCATCGAGATTGCGCGTCTGTTCCACTCCGGTCAGCGCGCTTCCCACGGAGCACGACATCGGGTGGGGCAGACGCGCAATCTCGACGCAAGAGGGAGGCGGTCGTGAGTACGCTCCGCTGGGGTGTGATCGGCCTCGGCCGCATCGTCCGTACGACGATCGCCCCCGCGATGGTCGCCGAGCCCGAGTGCGAGCTCGTCGCGGGGGTGAGTCGCGACCAGGGCCGGGCCGACGACTTCGCGAAGGAGTTCGGCGCGCGGTTCGCGTACACCTCCTACGACGAGATGCTGGCCAACCCGGAAGTCGACGCGGTCTACATCGCGACGCCCAATGCGCAACACGTCGACGAGGTCCTCGCGGCCGCGGGGGCGGGCAAGCACGTGTGGTGCGACAAGCCGATGTCGCTCACCGTCGCCGGTGCGCTGCGCGAGATCGAGGCGTGTGACCGGGCCGGCGTGACCCTCGGCATCAACTTTCACAACCGGCATCTGCCGTGGGTGATCGACGTGCGGCGGATGCTCGCCGACGGTGCGATCGGCGACGTGCTGACGATCCAGGTCGAGGCGAGCGCCGGCGTCCGGCCGCACGAGAGCTGGCGCAACGACCCCGAGCTCGCCGGCATCGGCACCACGTTCAACGTCGGCGTCCATGTCTACGACTTCGTGAGCTACCTCCTCGACTCCGAACCCGTCGAGGTCGTCGCGCTGTGGGACGACGACGGCTTCAACGTCGAGATCCAGTCGCTCGCGCTGATCCGGTTCGACAACGGCGTGACCGCGTACGTGAACATCAACCAGAACACCCCGCATCCGCAGAACGACATCAGCATCTACGGCACGGCGGGCCGCATCGTCGGCACGTCGGTCACGCGGGCCCGCCAGGACGGCGTGCTCACCGTGACGGCGGCCGACGGGTCGGAGTCGACGACGCCCTACCCGTCGCCCGGCGCCCATCGGCTCAGCCTCCTTGCCTACACCAGAGCGGTGCTGGCCGGCGAGGCTCCGAACGCCTGCGGCGCCGACGGCCTGCGGAGCATGCGGCTGTGCGAGGCGATGACCCGGTCGGTCGCGGAGCGCCGCGTCGTCGAGGTGTAGCCCTGGCGCGGCTGGCTGTTGTGGGAGTCGGTCAGTCGAGGGGGACGGTCCGTACGAGCACGGCGATCTTGTCGATGCGGTGCTCGGGGTTGCCGAACCGGTCGGCCCACCAGTTGCCGGCGGCGTGATCCTCCGGCGTCGCGCAGGTGGAGAGCGTGATGTACGCCTTCGTGGGCTCGGCCCGGGCCCGGCCCGGTACGGCGGCGACCTGCCGTTCGAGGGACCGTTCGGAGCGGAACGAGGTCGACCGGGTCTCGACGGCCTCGTACACGAATCGCCACTGGCCCGCGTCGACCCGCACCAGGTCGCCGCGACGCAGCTCCGGCAGGAACTCGAACGCCCGCGTCGACGACGTCCGGTGAGCCGTCACGATGTAGTTGCCGATCGCGCCGGGGCCTTCGCCACCGCGCGGGCCGTACGGGCTGGCCGCGACGCCGCCGTTCTGGATCCGGGTGCCGGGCCCGTCGTCGGGCCGACCGCGATACGGCACCACCCGCAGGTCGCGGACGCCGATGCCGGGAACGCTCAGGATGGCCGGGCGCGGCTCGGTGGTCGCCGGTGTGGGAGTGGCGTCGGGCGGCGACGGAGGCGGCTCGGAGCGGGACGGAGGTGAGGCGACCGGCGACTCGGCAATCGACGCGGGCTCGCGCTCCGGCGCGACCTCGGCGACGTCGGACGTGCCGGTCGAGTCGCTCGCGCCACACCCGGCCAGCACGATCGCGACACCGGCGATCGACGCTCCCAGCCGCCCTGCTCCCATCCGTTCACTGTACGCAGCCGGCTCCAGCGCCCGGCCGTCCAGCATGACGGCCGCACGGAGGCGTGCGCAGATCGTTCAGCGAATCGGCTCAGACGAACGATTCGCACACACATCCGGGGCTTCGCTCACCGATCTGCGCTGCGTCAGCGCCAGACTCCGACGACGACGGCGATGATCAGTAGGTGCGCCAGCCAGTCGCCGGCATGGATGGCCGCGAGGCGAAGCGGTACTTGCTCGCCGAGGATGGAGCCGACCCACTGCGTGGCGCAGAAGCCGACCCACAGCAACACGCCGAGCCCCAGGGAGTCGAGCCAGCCGTCGACGTCGGCGAGATCGACGAGGATCGCGACGGCGAGGGCGACGACGAGACCCGATCCGAAGAAGCCGAGCAGCTTCCACGGCTCCGGGCTCTCGGGCGGCGTCGCTCCCCGCCACTGCGCTTGCAGCGCCGCCATGGAGTCTCCGACGACGGCGTACCACACGCCACTGGCGACGAACGACGCGACGCCGGCAACGAGAACGGCCCACGCGTTGACGTCAGGCATCGTGCGCACCGCCTTCGGTCAGCGCCTTCAGACCGTCCAGGTGCTTGCGCCAGAAGGCCTTCATGCCGTCGGCCTGTGCAGAGTCGGCGAGCCGGGAGTGTTCGACGACGACAGTCGTCTTCGCCGGACCTTTGACGTCGAATGTGACGACGACCCGGCTCGGTCCGTCGTCCCAGTCGTATCGCGCCGACTTCGCCCGGGTCGCGGTGCGTTCCCGGAGCCGGTCGTCAGGGATCCAGTCCCGGCGCCGCCCGGCGTCGACGACCGTGTCGTAGAGCTCGTCCGCCGACGCGGCGATGGTCTTCGAGGCGGTGATCGTGAAGCCGTCGGCCCGCTCGCCGACGACGCGGCCACGGCGGGCTCGCTCATAGCTGATCGTGACCGCCTGCGCCTCCCACACCAGCGGCTGGATGCCGAGTTGTTCGGCGACCCAGCGGGCGATCTCCCGGTGCGAGAGCGCGGCCGCGCCGTGCGCGTCCAGGAGGTCGAACCACTCTTCCCAGCCGCGTCCGGTCCGCTCGCGGATCGACGCGTCGGACGTCGCCAGCGGTGGTGGTTCGGCCCCCGGACGCTCGTCGGCTGCCAGCAGCATCGCGCGAGCGGCGGTGTAGCTCTCGCCGGTCTTCGTCATTCGGGTCCGGACGAGACGCTTGAAGGAACTCTGCCTGGTCATGTCGCAATCCTCTCCACGGCGCAGCCCTGCGACTCACGCTCACAGCACTCCGCCGGAAAGGAACAGGCTCAGCCAGCGTCCCGAGGACACGAGTCCCCTTTGCCCCCGCAGGTCGCCGGTGGCGTGAGCACCGGAGCCGGGGGTTTGGCGCGGGACGGCGCCGGGTCCAACTCTTTCACCCGGTACTGACTGCCCACCAGACCGAAACTCATCGGTGCTCGCGAGATTTCGTACGCACAGTTCGTGGCCGCTCGTGTCGTAAGGTGCCGCCGACTCGATCTGAGGTGCCGGACGGCGGATCTAGGGCGTCGTGACCGATGAGCCGCCGCCGCTGGTCTTCCTAGCGTCGAGCCGCCACATCCCGTGGCATCCGACTCATCTCGAGGGAAAGGCGAGTTCGATGAACCTTCGCAAGATCACAGTGCTGGCGCTGTCGGCGGCCGCGGTGACGGCCACGGCACTGGCGCCAAGCGGCTCCCAGGCGGACGACGCGGTCGCAGTGACCTGCGGCTCGTTACCGGCCACCATCGTCGGCGACAACGGGCCGGACCGCATCCGTGGTACGTCCGGTCCGGACGTGATCGCGTCGCTCGGCGGCAACGACATCGTGTTCGGCGTCGGCGGCGACGACACCATCTGCCTCGGCGCCGGCCGCGACTCCGGCAAGGGCGGTGCGGGCGACGACGAGTTCCGCGCCGAGCCGGCCGACGGCAGCGACTCCTACGTCGGTGACGTCGGCCGGGACCTCATGTCGTACCTCCAGCGCACGACCAGCGTCACGGTGAGCATCGACGGCGACTCCGACGACGGTGCCGCCGGTGAGCGCGACGACGTCCAGCTCTCGATCGAGGACGTCGTCGGCGGTCAGGCCGACGACCGGCTGGTCGGAAGCGACGCGGTCAACGGCTTGTTCGGCGGCGACGGCCGCGACGAACTGGTCGGCTCGTTGGGCAACGACTCGCTCAGCGGCGGCAACGACGACGACCGGCTGATCGGCAACGCCGGCGATGACTTCGGCTTCGGCAACGCCGGCAACGACGTGTGGGTCGGTGCCGCCGTCGACGACGGGTCGGACGTCTTCGAGGGCAGTGTCGGCATCGACACCGCGTCGTACACCTTCCGAAACGCCGGCGACCCGGTCTCGGTCCGGATCGACAATCTCGCCAACGACGGATCGAACGGCGAGGGCGACAACATCCGGCTCGACGTCGAGAACGTCAGCGGCGGCAGTGGCGACGACTTCCTCTCCGCCCGGCGGTTCCAGGCGAGCCGCAACCACCTGGCCGGCGGCTTCGGCAACGACGTCATCGACACCCGGGACGCGCCGTTCCTGGCGGCCGACATCGCGTCCGGCGAGGTGGGGAGCGACCTCTGCCTCACCGACGCTGACGACGCAAGGCAGGCCTGCGAGCTCTAAGGCACGGGGGTACGGGGGCGCGCCGCAGGCGGCGGTCGACGGATCTCACCCGTCGGCATACACCGCCTGCGGCGCGGCCTGTCTCCGGCTGCGAATCGAACCCCTGACCTATGCTGAGCTGGTTCTGATGGGCCCCGTTCCCGACGATGGAGGTACGGGCGATGGGGACGAGCGTGCCTCCACGCGACCAGCAGGCAATCACCGGCGCGAAGACCGTACTCCTCACTTTGGCCTCGGCCCAGTTCCTGATGACGCTCGACAGTTCGGTCATGAACGTTTCGATCGCGACGGTCGCCGACGACGTGGACTCGACGGTGACCGGCATCCAGAGCGCCATCACGCTCTACACGCTTGTCATGGCGTCGCTCATGATCACGGGCGGCAAGATCGGCCAGATTCTGGGCCGCAAACGCGCGTTCGCGATCGGGTGCGTGATCTACGGCGTCGGCTCCTTCACGACGTCCCTGGCACCCAACCTGGCCGTGCTGATCATCGGCTGGTCCCTGCTCGAGGGCATCGGCGCCGCGCTGATCATGCCCGCGATCGTCGCACTGGTGGCATCGAACTTCGGCCGCTCGGACCGGCCACAGGCCTACGGCTTGGTCGCCGCCGCCGGTGCGATCGCGGTGGCCGCCGGGCCGCTGATCGGCGGCTTGCTGACGACGTACGCATCATGGCGCTGGGTGTTCGCCGGTGAGGTCTTCATCGTCATGGGCATCCTGGCGCTGACAAGGAAGATGGCCGACGTCCCGCCGGACCGCTCCGTCCGCCTGGATCTCGTCGGCACCGCTCTGTCGGCCACGGGCCTTGGCCTCATCGTCTTCGGGATCCTCCGGGCCGGCGCCTGGGGGTTCGTCGATCCCAAACCGGATGCCCCAGCCTGGCTGGGCCTGTCGCCAGTCGTCTGGCTGATCCTCGCCGGCGGCGTCGTGCTACGTGGCTTCCTCGGCTGGGAGCGCCGTCGTCAGGTCAAGGGACAGAGTCCGCTGATCGATCCCTCAATACTTGCCAACGAGCGGTTGCGCGGAGGCTTGACGGCCTTCGGCTTCCAGTACTTGCTCCAGGCCGGCCTGTTCTTCACCGTGCCGCTCTTCCTGTCCGTGGCACTGGGGCTGTCCGCCGTCGAGACCGGCGTACGGATTCTCCCGCTGTCGATCACTCTGCTCCTGGGCGCGGTAGGCATTCCGAAGCTGTTCCCGAACGTTTCGCCTCGCCGAGTCGTGAAGCTGGGTTTCCTGTCGCTCTTCGTCGGTATCGTCGTCCTCGTCGCAGCCCTGGATGTCGGCGCCGGACCCGAGGTCATCACGTGGCCCATGTTGCTCGCCGGTTTGGGCGTGGGGGCGCTGGCCTCGCAACTGGGTAGCGTCACGGTGTCAGCGGTTCCGGACGAGCAAAGCGCCGAGGTCGGCGGGTTGCAGAACACCGTCACCAACCTGGGAGCGTCCATCGGAACAGCCCTTGCCGGGGCAGTCCTGATTTCGGCACTCACCAGCTCATTCCTCTCGGGTATCGAGGAGAACCCCGCGGTTCCCGACGAGGTGGCGGCTCAGGCGCAGATCCAACTGTCGGGCGGTGCTCCGTTCATCTCCGACGACCAGCTGAGCGCCGCGCTCGCCGACGCCGGAGTAGACACGGAGACGGCCGACGCGATCATTGAGACCAATGAGCGATCGCGGCTGGACGCATTGCGGGTGTCGCTTGCCGTTCTTGCGTTGATCGCGTTGATCGCGTTGTTCTTCTCTTCGCGGATCCCGACCCGACAACCCGGTGCCGAGCCGTGATCGGCTCCCCTCAGATCGCCTCGTCTGTGGCCGACAGATAGATTCTGCGTTATCTGCGCGGAAGGGGCATGTCTCATGGCGGAGTCGACCCAGATCGGCAACGGTCCCGACCCGGTGACGAAGGCCGGGTATGAGCTTGAGTTCGACGAGTCGTTCGACGGGCCGAATCTCGACCAGAGCCGCTGGGTGCCGTACTACCTCCCCCACTGGAGCTCGCGCGCCGCGACCGGGGCTCGCTACCGGATCGAGGACGGCAAACTGCGGCTGCGCATCGACGAGGCCCACGCGCCATGGTGCCCCGAGTGGGACGGCGACATCCGCGTCTCGTCGCTGCAGACCGGACTGTTCGCCGGCCCGCTCGGCAGTCCGGTCGGCCAACTGCACTTCGACGACGGCTTGCAAGTACGCGAGGAGCAGCCCGAGGAGCGGCTCTACACACCGCAGTACGGCGTCATCGAGGCCCGCTTCCAGGCGATCTCCGATCCGCGATGCATGGTCGCGATCTGGATGATCGGCTTCGAGGACGAACCCGAACGATCCGGCGAGATCTGCGTCGCCGAGATCTTCGGACGCAACATGGGCCAGGATCGGGCAGCCGTCGGCATGGGCATCCACCCGTTCGGCGATCCCGCCCTGAAGGACGAGTTCGCCGCGGAGTCGCTCGCGATCGACGCGACCGACTTCCACGTCTACACCGTCGAATGGACCCAGGACTTCGTCTCGTTCTTCGTCGACGGCGAGCTGGTGAAGACACTGTGGCAGTCGCCCTCGTATCCGATGCAGCTGATGCTCAGCCTGTACGAGTTCCCGGCCGGCGAGCTCGGCGGGTCCTCCGACTCCGACGGCGCCGGGCTGCCGTACCCGAAGGAGTTCGTCGTCGACTACGTCCGGGGGTATCGCCGGGCGGCGTCGTAGGCGCGCTGGCGTATCGGCGTCATAGTCAGTCTGGTCGGCCGTCTCATCAGTGTGAGGCATTATCCACAGGGTCGATTTGAGGCATTGCGGTGGGGTTGGTCCTGCCGTACGGTGTCGAGCATTGTCCGCGGTGGGCGAGGCATCAGAAGGGGCTCGGGGTGTCGATCCGACGCTGTGTTGCGGCGACGATCGCGGCTGCGGTCGCGGCCACTGGGGCGATGTCCGGCTGCGGCGACGACGAGGCCGAACCAGCGGATTCGGGGCTGCCGGCCGAGTCGGAGCTGACCGAGTCGGCACCGGAGATCTCGCCGAGCACGGCCGGCCCGACGCCGACCGACCCGACTCCCTCCGGCCCGCAGGAACCACCACTCCCCGCCGCCGCGAAGGCACCCGGCAAGGCCGGCGCCAAAGCCTTCGTCGCGTACTACATCGAGCTGCTGAACTACGCGAGCTGGACCGGCGACACGGATGCCATTCGTACGTACGGTAAGGGCTGCCGCGGCTGCCGAGCGGATGCAGGATTCTTCGAAGGTATTTACCAACGTGGCGGCTGGATCAAAGGTGGGAGATGGACGCCAGTCCCAGGCAGCTGGATCGTTCTTCCCCGTCATCCTGGCTACTTCGTCGGCGTCAACATTGACAGCGCCAAGGCACGGCAGCGCGTTAGGAAGCGCGCTCAGGTCGAGCGCGTGCTCCGCGAACGGCTCCACAGAGACTTCCACTTGGTCCGCGATGGCAGCCATTGGAACGTGACGTACATGGAGGCCGAGCTGTGAGTCGCGTCTTGAGTCGATTGCCAGCAGCGTTCGTAGCGGCCAGCGGGATAGTAGGTCTCGGGCTCTGGCCTGCATCCGCAGCCGGGTTAACCTCCGGGGACGACACACCCGTTGCAACTCACAGTAGAAACAACAACGTCGAGATCGTCGGGACGCGAACTGTCCCGCCCTCTGTCGAGAACACAAGCACGCAATATGACAGTGACTCACCATGGGACTATCGGGAGCGCGAGAGTACCTGTCACGGCATAGGCGTCGCCAACGCCTGCATGTACGTCTCCTGCGCCGATCCAACCGAAATCGGCTATCTCCTTGAGCGACGTCTAAGCGGCACGAGCACCTGGCAACTCGTCTCCACCCGTTGCCGAGCACCGGACGGCCTCGTGGTGACACCTGGCGTTGTCCTCGATGAGGTCCGTCGCATCGGCTTGCCGTCGATGGCGGTCGAGGCGCCGCCGGAGACCTTCGTCAACTACGAGACCGTCGTCTACACCCGAGCCGAGCCCTTCGCCCGCACCGTGAACCTGCTCGGCTTCACCGTCGACATCGAAGCCGCACCCTCACAGTTCCACTGGACGTACGG
>Ga0075421_100007153_pt1 | contig 13649 bp, 4 predicted proteins | sample SoiMetdeltSBSDD5_FD_75292 | JGI IMG/M metagenome (GOLD analysis project Ga0075421, IMG submission 75292) | Bulk soil microbial communities from a Populus tree surrounding site in Tennessee, USA - Soil MetaG P. deltoides SBSDD5 | ecosystem: Environmental > Terrestrial > Soil > Tree plantation...
AATCGGTATCATGCGTCCGCGCAGGAAAAGCCATGAAAAGGCCGTGCTGCCGACGGCAAAGAACGTAGCCGCCACCAGCGAGCTCCACTTCACTCCGAGCAAATACGATCCGATGGCATTTGTTGCCTCGATGTTCGATTCATTGGCTGCGACGGCTTTCGCCACCCATAGCAAGCCCACCGATGCCTGCACGGAAACCCCGGCCACGATCCCCTCCGCCCCCCGACAAACCAAACCCAACATCGCTAGATGCGGGTCCTGTTCCCGAGTCAGCGCATACAGCGTCACCCCCAGAACAATGGCCGCAAACGCACAGAGCAAGTCGAGCACCATAGCAATCTGCAGGTAGGACTGATGCTGGTTGATGCTCGCCAGCTGGGCGATGATGTCATCTCCCTTCACCGCCTTCCCGTGAAGGATCATCGCGATGATGCCCATAACGATGTAAGCCAGGAATGCGAAACCGGCCACTCTGGAGTTGGTGGTGCGAGTCATGGCTCGTTCCTCCCGTCCCGCTCATCTCGAGCGAGGGATCGCTAACGCGCTCTGCAAGCATTGGGACCGGCCGCCATTGTGCCCCACAAGAGTCTGTTGGGCCAGTTGCCTGGTTCCAAGCTTGGGAACGTTAAATATTTGCTAATTCAGAGGATTCGGAGGAAAGCGATTTGTCGATGGAGCCCGGGCCGTCTATCTTTCGATTAGAGCGGCGGGGGATGCCCCCGTTTCTCGGCGCGTTGCGTCCATGCGCTCTCTCCACCCCTCAGAGAGGAGCTGCGTCGTGCGATCCACCGGGTCTTGGCCCAAGGCCCTCATCTTTGGCGTAGTGCTGCTTGGTCCCGGAGCAGCCTCCGGCCGGCCGCTAGGTCAGTCTCACAGTCTGTCCAAGATCGAATCTTTGGATCTATCGGGACCGGGGTCTGATGTTCTGCCAAGTCGCGACACCCAAGTCTTTCGTGCCGCCACGGCCGGGACCACGTTCTTTGGCGGCACGGTGTGGGCGGCCGATTCGTTGCGATGGGAAGCGCTGGAGAACGGCGTGTGGACGTTCGACAGCGGAGTGGGGTCTTCGTTGATTCCTGCGGGCGGCCCGGGTTCTTTGTCCGCGCCGACCTCCAATTGGGTGAACCCGTTCAAGCACCCGGGCCTTCACGCCACCATGGAGGGCTGGATCGGTTTCGACAACACCTTCGCTTCCACACCGTATTTCCGGCGACTGACTGCGAGCGATCCACGGTGGGGCTCGAATGTATGTGTTGGCGCGACGGCCGGGCTTGGGGGCAATGCCTCGTTCTGGGCTGGTGTCTTTCCAACCGAGGCGAACGCGCTCTGCTATGGCGGGGGGCAGGGCTACGGGAACGCGTGGAAGGTCTGCATCGAGCACCCCTTCAACTACCAGGGTGGGGGTCTGTACTTGCAGTTCGCCTACCGCAACGAGACCGAGCCCGATTTCGACTACTCGACAGTGTTCTGCGACACCAGTGGAGAGGGCGACGATGTGGAGGTGTTGACCTTCACCGGCAGCCGATCGGGTTGGAAAACCTGGGGTTTGGATCCAGGTTATTCGCTCCCGGTGATTCCCAAACCAATCAAACTCAAATTTTGCGTGGCCTCGGATGGAGCGTGGTCAGACCAGGACGGACTGAGCCCCACGACCTGTGGTGCGTTCGCCGTGGATAACATTCAGGTGGCCGGCGTGGGAATCGCTCATTTCGCGGATTTCGAGACTTCCGACGGAGGTTGGACCGTCTCGCCTCCGGAGGAGGGCCTCGGTGGGGAGTGGTCGAATCTCTTTGACCTGAGCAGTCTGCCGTCGCCTATGACTTCCTGTGAGTGCGCGTTATCGGAGTCCGTGCTGGCGTTTCCCAACGCCAACAATCAGCACGGGAATTATCAGGACAATCTCGCGGCGTCCCCTTGGATCGATTTGGGCGCAGCGGGGAAAGCAGGGACTTACGGCAAGTTGGTGCGATCCAGCATCTACGCCGAGCTGCCGCTTCGTAATTACGTTTTTGCTCGAGTCTACGCGCAGTGGTATCCGGAAACGTGTTCGCGAACCGGGAAGCTGATCACGAGCCCCTGGGCCTCAAATGGGTTTGTGTACGACTTTGGCGGAACGCCGGTGTGCTCAGAGCCTGGGAAGCCGATGGAGATCGACTTGAGCGCGATCGTGCCCCCCGGAGCTGAGCAATTGCGCGTGGCGCTGGGTTGCGTGTCCTATTGCCGATTCTTTTCGACGTGCACTCAGGTATCGAACACGTCGCCGTGGTTCGACAACGTGAGTGTTGGAGTCTACGGCGCAGTCGGTGTTCCATTCATTGCCACGGATGAGCTGGGGCGAGCGCAGGACAATTTTCCACAGAATGGGAGTCTGAATGGCAATGCGCCCGGGCGGATCGACGCGAACAACATTCAGGGTGACGTGCGCCCCGAGAACGGCACCACGCTTGGAGACACGCTGGTCGTCATGGGGGGAGTAGGTAATGCCGAAGTCTACGTCCATTTCAAGGTGAGACCCGGTCCAGGTATTAACGTCGCGAACTTCAATGCTTGGTATAACAAACATGCCGTGTCGCCTGTAGACGCGTTGTTCAAACGGGCGCGGATGGATACAGCGGAATACGGAGGAGGCGGTCCAATCAGTGGCCGGTGGATGACGACGTATCACGAATCCGACCCGAATTTCGTTGGCAACGACCGAGCAACCGACCCCATCGATATTTCGCCCACTGGGGGAGGGTGGCGCCTGGCCAACGACATCTTCCGGGACAATCTGTTCACGGCCGGAAGCCGGATTGACTATTTCTTTACCGCAAATGCGGTTGGAAACCCGCAGTACTGGCGAGATCCAGCTACTGGGTCTTATGAGGTGGAAATCCTGCCGTCTTCTTTCAGTGCCATCAATACCTACAACTGCACGCTTTACGTCGACCATTTCAACCGGGGGGCGCAACCTTACATTGAAGTTGCTCTCGGGGCAGTAATGGGCTTTGGCTCCAACAACGTAGAGAACACGAGGTGGGATCGCTACGACGTGAACGCCGCGGCCAGTCAGCAGGCTTCTCTGGGGCGTCCATTATCTTCTGATTACGGAGCGGTTGTAATACAGATACTCAACTACAAGAACGTGCTTTGGGATAGCGGTGACCTGAATGCATTCACCTTGACCAAGGAAGACGCCGATGTCCTAAATCCCTGTCTGACCTTGTTGGCGTTTGATAACAGAAATCTGTACCTTTCAGGAAACGGCCTGGCCTACAGCGCGGTACATGAGGGAGCATCCGAGCCTAGTGCCCGGCGTCTATTCGAAGACCTCGCCGGAGTAACAATCCAGGCAAATTGCTCGTCCGGAAGTTTCAATAGCGCAAATTGCCCCTCCGCTGGATCTCCAATCGATATGACGACCTGCGTCAACTTGGATCCCATAGCCGGTGCAGTGGTTGCTAACCATCCCCTCCGCTCGGTAGCTCACCTGGCTCATGGCAATGGCTGCCCTGAACAACGCTCATTCGATGTGCTAAGTCTTTTGACTCCAGATTTCGGCATATCACGAGGGGACGAGCGGTATTCGTCCCCCGTCAAGAGCGCGAATTTTGCTTCCGTGACAACCGATGCCGCTCCCAGTGGGACACTGCATTACCGAATCATCACTGACGGTCTTTCGGTTCATTACCGACGCGACTCTGGGACGCCGTGCAGCTTCTCTCTAGGTGGAACAACGGCAATTACAGCGCGCATACGTGAAGTGTCAAATTACTTTTCCATGGCTGCAGAAAACGGCTGCCAAGATCCAGCTGGATCGGTTGGCTTGCCCACACAAATCATTTTCGAGTCTGAGCCGGAACTCGGCAACTTCGCCCCAAATCCGCTGACAATCGGTGCACAAGGCCAGATCCACTTCTCGCTGCCTGACCCAGGCAGAGCCGCTCTGGAAATCTTCGATCTCCAGGGTCGTCTCGTGAAAACGCTTTTCAGCGGAGCCGGCAAGGCGGGGGACAACGAGGTCACCTGGGATGGCACCGACACCGATGGCCATCGCGTTTCGGCGGGCGTCTATTTCTATCGACTGAGAGCCTCGGATCAAGAGATCTCAAAGAAGCTGATCATTGTGGGGAAGGAATGATGACGGGCTCGTGCGCTTGGGGGGCCGAGCAAAGGTTAAGCTTTTGCTAAGTCAGTGACGGCAGTCGGCTTTGGAACTTTCCGTGTCCGGAGTGGGTTCTCGCCATTACGGCGGAGATTCGAGACCCAATCCAGAATTTTCGCCATAGGACGGAAAACTGACACGCATGTCCGTATGCGTACCCTACGGAGGTTTCTACCGAGACAAGTTGATACCGGAAAGAGAGGATGGTCATGTCTATCCGCTATCTGACTACTCTCATCACGCTGCTGCTTCCGGGGACCGTTCTAGCCAGACCGATCGAACAGTCCCGGTCTCTACCAAAAGTCGCTCAGCTGGACGCGTCAGGAAGGACGGCGCCGTCCTTCAATAGCCCACGAGTGTTCCAGGCTGCCACCGCGGGAACCACCTTTTACGGCGGCACCTTCTGGGCCGCGGATTCCCAACGATGGGAAGCCTACGAGAACCAACTTTGGACGTTCGATACCGGGGTAGGATCGTCGATCGTCCCTCCTGGCGGCCCACAAAATCTTTCCGCCCCCACCTCGAGCTGGATCAACCCCTTCAAGCAACCCGGCTTTCACGCCACCATGGAAGGCTGGATCGGTTTCGACCAGACCTTCGGCGAAATACCCTATTTCCGTCGCGTCGGGGTGAATGATCCTCGGTGGCAAGCCGTGAAATGCGTCGGTTCAGCGGCCGGACTGCAGGGTGACTATTCGTTTTGGGCGGGAGTGTTTCCCCAAGAGGCGACTGCCCTCTGCTATGCATCCGGTCAGGGTTACGGGAACGCATGGCACGTTTGCATCGAACATGCCTTCAACTTTCCGGGCGGCAACGTGAACCTTTCATTCCAGTGCAAGAACGAAACGGAAGACGGTGTGGATTACACGCAGGTGACCTGCGAACCGAGCGGCTCCGGTGGTGTGGCCGAAGTGATTTCGTTCACCGGTTCCTTCAGCGGCGCCGCCACGGTTCCCTTGCGACCCGGGATCGAGCTGCCCAATTTCCCCACGACGATCAAGATCAAATTCTGTGTGTCCTCGGACGGGGGATGGTCGGATCAGGACGGTCTCAGCCCGACCACCTGCGGCGCCTTCGCCGTGGACAACATCGTCTTGAGCGGAGCCATTAGCCATACCGCCAATTTCGAAACCGGCGACGATGGCTGGACGCTTTCCGCGCCAGAAGCTGGACGCGGGGGAGAGTGGGCGAACCTGTACGACCTCGACGACCTGCCTCCTCCCCTGACCACCTGTCCCTGTGCGTTGGACGACTCCGTGCTGGCCTTCTCGGATGCCAGCGGTCATCACAACAACTACCAGAATAATCTGGCCGCTTCGCCCTGGATCGATCTCAAAACCTACGGCAATGTCGGCGCACCGGGTAGGGTCCTGAAAACCAACCTGTACACCAATCTGCCGCTCCTAAACTACCTCTTCACGGAATTCATGGCCCAATGGTACCCGCAGGTTTGCGCGAACACGGGCAAACTGATTACGAGTCCGTGGACGTCCAACGGGTTCGTCTACTACTTCGGCGGCATTTCCCAGTGCACATCCACTCTACCGGGCACGCTGGGAACGCAGATTGATTTCAGCTCCATCATACCGCCGGGCGCGGAGCAAGTGCGTATCGCGGTGGGGGTGTTTTCCTACTGCCGGTTTTTCGCGAACTGCACCCAAATCTCCAACACATCACCCTGGTTCGATTACGTGGGGCTCGGGGTGTATGGAGATGCGAATACTGCATTGGTTTTCACCCTTCCTACCCACAGAGCCCAGGACAGTTTTCCGGAATCGGGGGGGATTGGTTTCACTCAAACCGCCCGTGTCGACTGCAACGAGATTCAAGGCGGTGTCCAGACAGGAAGTCCAACATACTTGGGTGACACTCTGGTCGTCCGCTGCGATGCAACGGACGCCGAGGTTTACGTGCATTTCAGAGTGACACCGGGTGGGGGCACCAACATGACGACCTTCAACAGCTGGTACTCGAGCCACCCCGCCTCGTCAATTGATCCAACCTTCCGGCGAGCGCGTTGCGATACCGCGGAACTTGGCGGAAGCGGTCCCTTGCTGGGGTTCTGGATGACGTCCTATCACGAATTGGATCCGAACTTCGCGTCTCACGGCGCGAACGATCGCACGAAGGATCCTCAAGACATTCTCTACTACGTTGGAGGCGGAGGAGGCAACTGGCGATTGTCTCATGACATCTTTCCGGACCGGTTGTTCACTCCGGGGACCCGCATCGATTATTTCTTTTCCGCCAACAAGATTGGCTCCTCCATATCGGGTGTGGATCCAGTCACCGCCCCGGCAGTTTCTTATGAAATGGAGATTCTTCCTGCTGTGGATCCGGGGAGCCACACCTTCAACTGCGTTCTCTATGTGGATCACGCAGACGATACGGGCCAGAATCTCATCGAAGACGGTCTTCTATCGGTGCTGGGGACAGCACCCGGCAACTTCGAACAGACGAAGTGGGATAGGTACGACGTGAATGCTCCCTCGTCGAATCAGGCCTCACTGGGCCGGCCTATCCAGGGCGATTACGGTGCCAACGCCGGGCAGTTGCTTCTGGCCTACCGCGTGATCCTCTGGGACAGCGGCAATCTGGAAGCGGACAATCTCTCCGAAGAAGACGGGAAGGTTCTCATCCCTTGGCTGCTCACTACGGGTTACGACAGCAACATGCTCTATCTCTCCGGGAACAGCCTCGTCTTTGACGCGGTTCATAACGCGGAAAATCAACCGAGCCCCCGAAGACTTGTTGAGGACCTGGCCGGGGTCACGCTAAAAACGGCTTGCGCCGCGGGGAATTATCGCCTGGCCGACTGCCCGGAGACTGGGGCACCCCAGGATTTGACGTCCTGTGTGGATTTGCGGCCCACGCCACGGGCAATTGTGGCGAATTCCTTGGCGCGCTCAGTGGGACACGTTGCCCAGGGAAACGGTTGCCCGGAATTGCGCTCGTTCGATGTGCTCGAGGCGTTGACGCCCGACTATGGATCGACCTATCCCGATGAGATGTATCTGAGTCCGGTCAAGTCGGGGCGGTTCGCTTCGGTGGCAACGGATGCGCGAACGACCTTCACCCGAACCTACAAAATCATGACCGATGGGGTGTCCCTAGAATATCGGCGCGACGAAGGAACGGCATGTGATTACGCAGCCGGCGGTAGGACGGCCATCACTGAACGTCTGGCCGAGGTGTTCAACTATTTTGGAGTGGTGCATGGTGTCTGTCCGCCTCGGGCCACTACAGGGATCGATGAGGGCGGAAGCCCGCCGCCTACGTTGCTCTCCGGATTCACCCCGAATCCGCTCATGACCGGGGCGATGGGGCGCATCCGATTCAGCATGGCCAAGGACGCACCGGCTTCGATCGAGATCCTGGATCTTCAGGGGCGGCTCGTGAAAACGGTCTTCGATGCTCCGGCGAAGAAAGGAATCAATGAAGTTATCTGGGACGGGCGCGATGCATCCGGGGCCCATATCGGGAACGGCGTTTACTTCTATCGGTTCCGCGCCCTGGATCAAGACCAGTCTCAGAAGATGGTGGTGGTGGGAGGTGGCCGATGAACAGCGATCGCGAACGGTCGCATAAGAACGACACGTCGACTCATGTGTTCGAATCGTTAAGTAATTGCTAAATCGAATGCATTGTCGCTGAAAGGTTTGCGACCGGGGATGTAGGCGTCTATCTTGCTCCTTGGGAGGTCTTGGCTCTGGTGTTCCGGGCCAAGACTTCCCACTCGCGCTCCCTTGTTCCCTCAGAGAGGAGCCACCGCTTGCATCCCTATGGGTCTCCGCCCAAGACCCCCCGCGAATGGGGCCGGTGCACGGCCGGCAACTCTGCGCTTTCTACGCCAACCTCCAAAGATTCGACCAGAATTCTGTCCTTGAATCCGTCTAACGTAATTGGCGGTTTCTGGTGCTTGAGGATGGGAGGCTGACTATGTTTCTCCGGAGCCTCATTGCAACGTCGCTGGTGATCTTGGTCCCTCGAGCCGCCCTGCCCCGGCCCATCGAACCGGGAAGATTCCTCCCCAAAATCGATCAGCTCAATGCCTCGGGGAGGAACGATATGGCTCACTCGGATAACCCAACCGTGTTCCGTGCCGCTACCGCAGGAACCACATTTTTCGGGGGGACGTTCTGGGCGGCGGATTCGATGCGCTGGGAAGCTTACCAGGACCAACTCTGGACCTTCGATTCCGGAGTGGGCTCGTCCATCGTTCCGGTGGGAGGACCGCAAGGGCTGTCCTCTCCCACGTCCACTTGGGTGAACCCGTTCAAGCAGTCCGGCTGGCACGCCACCATGGAAGGGTGGATCGGTTGGGACGACACGTACAGCACCATCAACTACTTCCGGCGGGTAGGATCGAACGATGCGCGATTTGGGACGGCCAAATGCGTGGGTGCTCTCGGAGGACTGGCTGGAACTTATTCGTACTGGTGCGGCGTGTTTCCGGCCGAGGCGACCGCGCTCTGCTTTGCGAGCGGTCAAGGTTACGGTAACGCGTGGAACGTCTGTATCGAACACGCGTTCGATTACCCCGGCGGTAACGTGATCCTCGGCTACAAATACAAGAACGACACTGAGGATGGTTTCGATTACACATACGTTTACTGCGATACGAGCGGGGCCGGCGACCTAGTCGAAATGATCAATTACACCGGGACCGTGAGTGGTACTGCCAGCTTGCTGCTGACCCCGGGCAATGGTCTACCTCGGGAGCACAAACCGATCAAGTTCATGTTTTGCGTGGTGTCCGATGGAGCCTGGTCAGACCAGGATGGGCTCAATCCAACCGCGTGCGGCGCCTTCGCGGTGGACAACATCGTCCTGAGCGGGGGGATCGATCACACCGCCACGTTCGAAACCAGTGACGACGGCTGGGCCCTGTCCCCGTTGCGGCCGGGCCGGGGAGGGGAATGGTCGGACCTGCGCAGTCTCAATGAATTACCCGTGCCATTGGTCTCATGCACGTGTGCGCTCGAGGAGTCGGTACTGGTTTTCTCGGACGACCATAACGGCCACGGAGGGGACCAAAACAATCTGGCGGCATCTCCGTGGGTGGATCTGAAGCAATATGGAGTCATGGGCGCGATCGGCAAAATCATCAAGACGAATATCTATTCGCAACTGCCTCTCACTGACTATGTCTTCATGCAGTTCTCTGCCCAATGGTATCCGGAGAAGTGCCTCGTGACTGGGAAGCTGGTTACAAGCTCTTGGACGTCAAACGGGTTTGTGTTTCACAACAACGGAGTAACGGGGTGTACCTCCACCCTTCCCGGAACGATCGGCTCCCAGGTCGATTACAGCGGGATCATTCCTCCCGGGGCGGAGCAAGTCCGAATTGCCGTCGGGGTACTTAACTTTTGCCGTTTCTTTTCCAACTGCACCGGATTGTCCAACTCCACCCCTTGGTTCGATGAGGTTGGGCTAGGGGTCTACGGTGATCCGGGAGTGCCCTTCATCGTGGCCGATGGGACCGGCCGTGCTCAGGACAATTTCCCCGCAAACGGCAACATCAACCGGACTGCCCCCGGGCGGATCGACTGCAACGATGTTCAAGGGGCGCAGCACCCTGAACCATACACTACGTTGGGGGACACGCTGGTCGCTCATTGCGTGACAAGCAATGCGGAAGTATATGTCCATTTCAAGGTGCGGCCCGGACCAGGCGTCAACATGAACGCGTTCAACACGTGGAATCAGAGTCACCCTGCCTCTCCCATTGACGGAACGTTCAAGCGGGCCCGATGCGACACCGCGGAGTACGGAGGGAGCGGCCCCATTTCGGGGAATTGGATGACGTCGTATCACGAATCTGACCCCAATTTCGCCGCCCATGGGGCTACCGATCGAACCATCGATGCTATGGAAGTCAGTCCGACCGGCGGAACGTGGCATCTTTCCCACGACATCTTCCCCGATAACCTGCTGACTCCAGGAAGCCGAATGGACTACTTCTTTTCCGTCAATGTGGCGGGGTCAACCCATGCGAGCGTGGATCCCCCGAGTGCCCCGATCACGCCTTACGAGGTCGAGATTCTTCCTTCTTCGTTCGCCGCGGACAACACGCATAACTGTGTGTTGTATGTCGACCATTTCGAAGCCGGCGCGCAGCCTTTGATCGAAAGCGCGTTGGGCACCATTCTTGGAACGGGCTCGGCCAACGTAGAGGACACGAAATGGGATCGATATGACGTGAACGCGCCGGCGACCGGGCAAGCGTCGCTTGGTCGTCCGCTCTACGGCGATTATGGCGCATCGATTGTCCAGCTCCTATTGAGCTACGAGGCGATCGTATGGGACAGCGGCGATCTGAAAGCCTTCAGCCTGAGCCCCGAAGATGCCGACGTGCTGAATCCATGGCTGACCCTGGTCGGGTCGGAAAATTGCTATGTCTGTGGCATCAACAACCTGTATCTCTCCGGAAACGGGATCGTTCAGAACGCGCTGGCAAACCCGGGCAGTTTTCCATCCCTACGACATCTAATGGAAGACATAGCCGGGGTCAAAATGAACACGTCCTGTTCCGGCGGGATCTACCGCAACGCCAATTGTCCCGAGGCTGGAGCTCCGAGAGACGAAACGCCGTGCGTAAGCATCGTTCCTGCGCCAGGGGCACCCGTGTCCGGAGAAAGCCGCACCGTGAATCACATGGGACAAGGCAATGGTTGTCCTGAGTTGCGATCGTTCCAAGTGCTGCAGGCGGTTAGACCCGATTACGGTGGGACGAGCCACGTAGATGAGTTGTATTTGACACCCATTAAAACAGCGAGCGCGGCGTCGGTGGCAACGGAAGCCGGTTCGTCGGGTTATGTGTTCTACCGCATCGTGACGGATGGGCTGTCGGCGATCTACCGGCGCGACGACGGAACTCCCTGTGATTTCGCGGCGGCAGGGACGACCGCCATAACCGAGCGTTTGCGCGAAGTGTTTGATTTCTTCGGTGTCGTGAATGGCGCGTGTATCCGCGAAGTGGTATACACCGGCGTCCCCGGCGAGCCCTCGGTCCGAACGCTGCTCTTGGGATTAGCTCCGAATCCTTTCCGCGCTGGCACGCCCGGACGTATTCGCTTCAGTATGGCCGAGGACGCTCCGGGCAAGCTCGAGATCCTGGATTTGCAGGGCCGGCTGATTAAGACCGTCTTCGATGCTCCGGCCAAAAAGGGACCCAACGAAGTGACATGGGATGGGCGCGATGCAACCGGAGCTTCCGTCGGGAGCGGGGTTTACTTCTATCGATTCCGAGCCCTCGATCAGGATCAAACAAGAAAGCTGGTTGTCGTGGGCGGGGGGAATTGATCGTGCCTTTTTATCGTGCGCTCTTGGTTTTGGCGCTATTTTTGGTCGTCTCTGGGACGGCCTCAGCAAGGCCGCTGGATCAAAGCCGAATGCTGCGGAGGATCCAGATGATGGATCCTTCCGGGCGCATATCGGATTTGGATCCGAGTCAGAGCAGCGCGATGCGGGCAGCGAGTGCCGGAACGACCTTCTATGGCGGGACATTCTGGGCCGCGGATTCCCAGCGTTGGGAAGCCTATAAAGATCAGCTATGGACCTTCGACACGGGCGTGGGTTCATCGATCGTGCCTCCCGGTGGCCCCGGCGAGTTGTCCGAACCCACCGCAAGCTGGATCAATCCCCACAAGCGCCCCGGACTCCACGCCACCATGGAGGGCTGGATTGGCTGGGACAACACGTACAGCGAGATTAAATACTTCCGCCGGGTTGCATCCACCGATCCGCGCTTCGGTACCGTCAAGTGCACAGGTTCTGCCGCCGGTCTCGGCGGAACGTACTCGTACTGGTGTGGCGTGTTCCCCGCCGAATCTCAAGCACTGTGCTATGCCAGCGGGCAGGGCTACGGCAATGCCTGGAACGTTTGCATTCAACACGACTTTGCGTACTCCGGCGGCTCCGTGACGCTCGCGTTTCAATACAAGAACGATACCGAGGATGGGTACGATTACACGCATGTGTATGTCGACACCAGCAGTTCGGGGAAGTACGTTGAAGTTGTTTCCTACACTGGTAGCTTGAGCGGTAATGCCACTTTTCCTTTGACTCAAGGGGCCGAGCTTCCGTCCATTCCCAAGCCGATCCTGATCAAGTTCTGCATGGCTTCGGACGGAGCGTGGTCGGATCAGGATGGCCTCAATCCGACAGCATGCGGTGCGTTCGCGGTGGACAACATCTCGATCACGGGGGCGATCACCCACACGGCCGATTTCGAAACTTCCGATGACGGCTGGACCCTGTCGCCGCCAGCCCCGGGATTAGGAGGGGAGTGGGCGAATATTTATCATCTGAACGATCTACCTGCTCCTCTGACAGTGTGCTCTTGCGCATTGTTCGATTCAGTCCTGGCTCTATTCGACGACAATAACCAGCACAACAATTACCAGGATAATCTGGCTGCATCTCCATGGATCGACCTCAAGAGCTACGGCGCCATCGGTGCGACAGGCAAGATAATCAAGTTTAATTGGTATGCAGAATTGCCTTTACGCAACTACATATTCTGGCAGGCTAATGCGCAATGGTATCCCGAAAAGTGTCTACAAAACGGGAAGCTAGTAACGAGTGCTTGGTCTTCCAACGGTTTCCCCTGTTGGTATGGCTGTCCAGTCGGTTGCACTCCGACGACTCCCGGCACCATCGGCACACAGATTGACTTCAGTGGATTCATACCCGCCGGGGCCGAACAGGTGCGCATCGCCCTTGGCGTGCTCTCATATTGCCGCTTCTTCGCGAACTGCACCCAAACCGCCAACACAACTCCCTGGTACGACGAAGTGGGCCTAGGACTCTACGGCAACCCCGGCGTTCCGTTTATTTTCGCCGACGGCATCGATCGTGGTCAGGATAACTTCCCGCAGAACGGCGGCCTCCAAGCGAACGCCCCGGGCCGTATCGACTGCAACAACATCCAGGGTGATTCGCAGCCTGAGGTCGGGACGACCATGGGCGACACGATGATCGTTACGGGTGCGGTGGGTTACGCCGAAGTGTACGTACACTACAAGGTGCGCCCCGGCCCCGGGATCAACGTTGCGAACTTCAACGCCTGGAACAACCAACATGCCGTCTCGGGGATCGATGCGTCCTACAGACAGGCGCGTTTGGACACGGCCGAAGTCGGCGCCTCCGGGCCCCTCAGCGGGAACTGGATGACGTGCTACCACGAGGAGGATCCGAACTTCGCCGCGCATGGCGTTAACGATCGAACCAAGGACCCGACGGACATTACCCCCACGGGTGGTGGGTGGCGCCTGTCGCACGATATCTTCCCGGATAACTTGTTCACGGCCGGGACGCGGATTGACTACTTCTTCTCGGCGAACAACGTGGGTTCGGGCGTATCCGTTGTGGATCCGGCCTCGGCCCCCGGCGCGCCGTACGAAGTGGAAATTCTCCCGTCATCCTTTGCCGCTAACAACACCTTCAACTGCACGCTCTACGTCGACCACTTCAACCGTGGGGCGCAGGGGTACATTGAAGC
>Ga0075421_100007155_pt1 | contig 13645 bp, 10 predicted proteins | sample SoiMetdeltSBSDD5_FD_75292 | JGI IMG/M metagenome (GOLD analysis project Ga0075421, IMG submission 75292) | Bulk soil microbial communities from a Populus tree surrounding site in Tennessee, USA - Soil MetaG P. deltoides SBSDD5 | ecosystem: Environmental > Terrestrial > Soil > Tree plantation...
GCCCGCTCGGTGAAGAGCGAGGCCCAGCACCGGCTGACGTGCTGGAGGATCGCCGCCTCGCCTCGGACGTTCAGATACGTGTCCTGCTGCCCCGCGAAGGAAACGGTCGGCAAGTCCTCCGCAGTCGCGCTGGATCGGACGGCGTAGGCTGCTTGCTCGCCAAGCCGAGCTTGCTCCCCAGGCCGCGGGAGCGCCCGGGCGATCGCCGACGCGAGATCGTCAGGGATGGCGATCGTCTCGATGGTCCGGCGGATCTCCGCGCTGAGCGCGCGGACCGCCTCACGGTCGTCCGGCACGAGGCGCGACAGCCGCTCGAGCCGCTCGTCGATCGACGGCTCTGCGGCCATGATTCGCATGAAGGCGTCCGTCGTCACGCAGAAGCCTGCCGGCACCCGGAGGCCTTCGATCCGCAAGAGCTCGCCCAGGTTTGCGCCCTTGCCGCCAACGAGCGCGACCTGCGTCTGGTCGACTTCCTCCAGATTCAACACGTAGCTTCCCATCCGCTTCCTCCCGGTGGCGTTCTCCAAAGACAGCAGCGAGCGCATCGCGTCAGCCGTTTCCGCCGGTTCCGGCATCGACCGCGCCATGGTGCAGCACGAACCGGGTCTTCCGGCAAGCCCCCCGGCGCCCTATACTCTGAAACTGAGGAGAGCGGTCTCTCTCCTTTCCCTGCACCTCGGAATCCCCGCATCTCAGAGCTCCGCCGGCAGGTCCCCGCGGACTCCGCGAGCCTGGCCGCCGGCAGGCTGCCGGCAGTGGCCGACGTGAGCCCGCGGCGCGCGCTTTCGTGCGTCACGTCGTAGGGGCCGGACTCGCGGAGTTGGCCCCCTGACGCGAGAGATCGCGAAGGAGGCACTTCATGCGCCGCTTGTCACCGGCTGGCGCAACGTCACGTTCACATGGGGCGTGGCGATGCGAGCTGCCCAGGTATGGCATCCAGATCCAATCCCTCGATGCCACCAGCAACTGGGTGACCGCCCATATCGCCCACGACAACGAGGGTTAGGCGACCCGCCAATTGTGCGGCGTTACCTTCTCAACTGGTTGGGTGGAGCGGCCGCGCCTGGGGCAACCGAGGTGGGCGCTTTGTAGAGCGGATCCGTATGAGCGTGAAGATCGAATTTGCCAGAAGGACGAGGGCCCCCGGGAAGAGTACAAGGCCAGTTCCAGAGAAATAGATGGTTATCAGGAGGAATACAGATATCAGGAGGACCAAGGTGAATGAAATCACCAGTGTGATGTGGACCGCGCTCGCTAGGGCCGTGCCAATGGGTGAACGCACCGCAAGAAGTACGGCCGCCAGGAAGAGGGTCCCCGCGGCTGTCAGCGGAACAACACGCCAGAAGTAGGCATGTGCGGGCTCCAGACGCACAGCGACCACTGAACCGAGAACGAGGAGAAGAGCGAAGCCGAGATCTGAGATTCCCGGGCGCAATGGCAATGGCGTGCGCGTTGCTGTTGCCACGTCGTTCAAGTTCGCTCCAGTCCGTGTCGCCTAGCGGCGTTTGAGTTCACATCGAGACGCCCGCGTCGAGGTCGAGCTTGCGAAAGAGCCGGCGATAGGGCCAGTCACCACAGGCCTCGAGCAGGCAGAAGGCGAGCAGAGGATCGAGGTAGTGACGAGACTTGCTCATGCGCTGAGGAGAACAGGATCATGTGGCGAACTCGAGGGCTTCTCGGGGCGATGTTGCGGCTGTCGTTGTCGGTTTCCCGCATCCGTACGATGGACCGACTTGCCGGGCGCGGTTGATACGCTCGACGCCGTGAAGCTCGCTCAAACGATCCTCTACGTGCATGACGTCGAGCAGGCGGCGGCGTTCTACGAGCGCGTGTTCGGGTTCGAGCGGGGCGAGGTGAATCCAGGGGGCTTCTACATCGCGCTGAAGACGGGGGAGACGACGCTCGCCTTCGTCGATGCTGCGTGGGTCGCGGGCAATGGCATCGACTTCGCGCCGGTCCGACCACAGGCGCAGCCTCCGGGGATCGAGGTTTCGTTCTGGGTCGACGATGTGGAGACGACCTATCGGGCCGCGATCGAAGCGGGTGCAAGTGCGTGGCACGAGCCGGTGGCGAAGGCGTGGGGGCAGACCGTCTCGTTCGTGCGCGATCCGAACGGCTTCATCGTCGAGATCTCGAGCCCACCGCCAACGCGCTGATCTCCCCCTGACTGGTGCGAGGCACCGTGCCCGGCACCGCACGTTTCCCAGCGCCACGATGCGGCGCGGGAGTCGTCGCTCCCTCGCCGTCGACGCCGCCTTCGCCGGGCTCGCTCGACGACCAGGCGGAGAGGTCCCCGGCCTCGAAGTCGTCCTGGAAGACGAGATCGTGATTCTCGAAGGACAGCGTGTAGGCGCCGGTGGATCCCAAGACGGTGGCGCCGTCGGTGACCTCGATCACGTAGGTCCCGCCTTGTGGCAAGCGGAAGAAGCCGCTCTCCGGCGGTATGCGGGCGTTCTGGCCGCCGCCGCCGTCGTTGTCGACGCCCTCGAGGTATCCGTTGGGTGCCAGCAGGTAGAGGAAGCTGTCGAGCTCCGAGGAGCTCAGCGCGATCGCCACCCGGTGGCCGGACGAAGCCGTGAAGGTGTACCGGTCGGCGTAATGGGTATTGTTGGAGCCGCCGCGCATCGGGGACTGGCAGTCGGTAGTGGCGAGCGCTCCCTGTATGGTCTGCCCGGAGACCAGTGGAATCGGGGGGCAGTCGACGGCGTCCTGCCATACGTTCACGCCCCAATACGGAAAGTCGATCTCGGAGTCGCGAGCGCTACCCGTGGCGTTTGGGGCCACCGAGAAGGTCACGGTGCCAGCGCCGGTCCCGGAGGATCCCGAGAGGATCGAGATCCAGCCGGCCTTGGGTGTCGCCGACCACGAGCAGCCGCTCGCGGCGTCCACCCGAATCTCCCCGATGCCGCCGCTGCGGTCGAAGGCGCCGGTGGAGGTGTAGAGCGAGACGTCCACGAGACAGCTCTGTCGCGTCTGCGTGATGCTGAAGCTGAGCGGTCCGATGCGGATCGCGCCCGTGCGCGAGCTCGTGGAGTTGTTTGAAGAAACGCTGTAGCCCACGGTGCCGTTGCCGAGGCCGCTGGCCCCGAACGTGACGTTGATCCAGGGGGCCGTAGCGACCGCAGTCCAGGTGCAGGTGCTCGAGGTGGTCACCTCAGTGGAGCCGGTGCCCCCTAGATCGTCGAACGACGCGTTGCTCGGCGAAACGCCGCTCACGCACTGGGCGTGGACCGCGGTCGGCCCGCTGGTGGAGTTGTTGGCCGCGCTCAGGTCGCCTGGCGTCGAGACGGTCGCTACGTTCGTCACGTTGGGCATCGCGCCACCGGAGACTCCCGTCGTCAGCGCCAGCGCGAGGACGCCACCCGAGCCGAGCGGGCCCGGATGCGTGCAGGTCACGATCTGCCCCGACGGCGTGCAGCTCCAGCCGGCACCTGTCGCCGAGGAGAACGTCAACCCTGCGGGCAGAATGTCGGTGACCGTGATGGCGCCTGAGGTGATTGCTGCTCCGACGTTGACTACCCGCAGGCCGTAGACCCCGGGCGACCCGACGAAGAAGTCGCCGTCGTGGCTCTGGGTGATGGCGAGGTCCACGCCGGGGGCCGGCGGTGCGAAGGCGTACAGGCGGCCGGGGATGTCGCCGCTGGCCGGGACCGTTCCCGAAGCCACGACATAGAGCGTGCCGTCCGGGCCCAGGGCCGGCGACTGCGGCCCCCAGTAGAACGGGTACGTGTTCAGCTCGTACTCCCACAGGGGCGTCCCGTCGGCGGCGGAGAAAGCGTAGACCTTCTTGTTGGTGTAGCCGACTGCATAGAGGATCCCGTTCCCACCGAGGGCGAGGGCGCCGCCGAAGGTCTCGGCGGGGTCGATCGAGGGGCCGCGCCAGAGGAGGTTGCCGGTGGCGGCGGCGAGGGCCTGGATGCTGCCCGCCTTGGCCCGGTAGACGATGGAGCCGTCGGCGGAAAGCGCGAGGCCGCGGAAGAAGGCGCTCTCGTCCTCATCGTCGGAGGTCCACTTCAGCGTCCCGTCCGGCCGGATGGCGCGGGCCGAGCTCTGCCCGTAGTCGGCACCGCCACCGACGTAGATGGTGCCGTCGGGCCCGATGGCGGGGGTCGGCCATCCGTAGCCCCCGAACCCCCCATCCTGGTAGATCCACCGGCGGTTCCCTTCGGCGTCCAGCGAGACCAGGCCCCAGCAGTTGTGGGCGAGGTAGATCCTCCCCAGCGCATCGATCGCCGCCGGCGCCTCGATGCCGCACGACGAGGTCGGGTCGTCCTGCCATCGCCACTTCTCGGTGCCGTCCGGGCGGATTCCAAAGAGCCTTCCGCCGACATCGCCGATGACGATCGTGCCGTCGGCGCCCACCGTGACCGAGGCGTAGCTGACGGTGCCGATGGGAAAACCCCAGAGCTCGGTTCCGCTCGCGGTGTCCAGCGCATGGAGGCTGCTCGCGAAGCCACCGGAGTAGACGTAGATCACGCCGCCGTCCGGCGACAGGGCCGGGGCGCTGCGCGTGCTCGACGTCGGGAACGACCACTTCAGCGTTCCGTCGGGGTGGATGGCGTAAAGCGCCCCCTCCGACGGCTGGTAGACCGTTCCGTCCGGCCCGACGATCGGAGAGGCGTTGTCCTGGAGACGATAGTCGAGGTCGAAGCTCCACTCGAGCGCTGGGATTGCGGGCCCAAGCACCGGGCTGCGACCTTGGTGCCGCTGGTCGCGGCCCTGCATGGGCCAGGTTTCCTGCCCCGGCGCCGGCGCCGCGAGCACCAGCACGAGACCACCGACGACGACGATCGTTCTACGCATCTGGACACCTCCTGGAAAGGAACCCGTCGTGGGCCCGGGAAGGCTGCCCTGCGCACACCGCCAGCAACGACCGATCACCCGGAACCAACGGCAAGGGTCTCGCCTCGACTCGCCTACGTCCTCGTCGGGCTTCGCCCGGCTACGGCCAGGATCGAGCCCGCAGAGCTCGCTCCTGGTCTTACCTAACGGGAGGTGCGGCAAATCTGGCCGGCCGCGCTGCCCTCGGCGGTATCGGTTGCAATCCGAGGTGCCGCGGAGGTGGCGCGCAGGGGGCTGTTGGCCTCCGTGCGGGACCTCACTCTGGGTCCTCGATCCAACCAATCGGAAAGCGCCGGTGTGGGAGCCAAGGGCCGCGACGACGCAGGGCAGTGAAAGACCCGCCCAGGCCATCAAAGCGACAACCAATCTCTTCGAAAGCATTGTCCCCTGCTTGAGCGAGGTTGGCTGGAAACCTCGCTATGAGAAGGAACGCAAATGGGCGCCGGATGAGACCGGGGCGAACCCCCGCCGGCGGCATCGGCGACCGTTTGGCCGCCGATGCCCTAGTCGTGCGTCTCTCTCGGTAAGGCCACCCGAAACCCGGCGTGACGGGCGGGCGTGGCCCCCAAACAGGAGGATCCGTCAAATGGACACGAAGAGTTGGACCATCGCGGCTTTCGCAGGGTTGGTGTTCGTGGGCGCGCTGGCTGGCGCTTCCCCGCGCCCGGAGCCCGTTCGAGGCGCGTCCCTCGCGGTGACCGTTTCCGCGAGCGCCGAGCGCGTGCGGCTGGTCGCGCCGAACAGCGTCTACCAGATGCGGCTGGAGGTCTTCGACGCCAGGGAATCGAAGGTCTACGACTCGGAGCTCAAGCTCGGAAATGTGCTCGATTGGCAACCAGACGACACCGGCGCCTCGACGCTCGGCGACGGCAACTTCGTCTGCCTGGTCACCGTGCGCGACCTCTCGGGCCAGGTGGCGAAGCGCTGGGGCGTGCTCGGTCGCGAGGGCGGCGCCTCTCGCTGGCTGGCACCGGCCGAGGCCGGTCAGGCAGCGGGTGAGCTCGAGCTGCTCGAAGCCACCGGTACGGTGAGTGACCTGATCGCGGCGTCGCGCCCGGGCGCCGGGCTCGCGACGACCCTGCTCGCTCACGACGGCCGCGGCGGCCTGCTCTCGAGCGGCAGCGGCGGGTTGAGCTTCCGGCTGGGCGACTACCTCGCGAGCAAAGACGTCGAGCGGATGCGGCTCACCGAGGAGGGCAACTTGGGCATCGGTGTCGAGAACCCGCAGGCAAGGCTCGACGTCGCGGGAGAGATTCGCACGAGCGAGGGGATCCGCTTCCCCGATGGCAGCCTGCAGACGACGGCGGCGGTGGGCGGTGGAGAGAGCGTAGGCACGGCGGCGGTCGGCGGCGGAGGGGCTGTGGGCACGGAGGGCACCGGCACGCCTACCGTGATTCCCAAGTGGGACGCGGGCGGCACCAACCTCGTCGACTCGGCCATCACCGAGGTCAGCGGCCGGGTCGGCATCAACGCCCCGAGTCCGGGCGGGCCGCTGCACATCGGCGGCACGGCCACTCAGGATCTGTTCGCGGGAATGGGGCCGGACATCGTTACGGGACCGGCGTTCAACTTCGGCTACGGGGGCGGCTCCCCCGGCTTAGGCCGGAGCGCGGGCTTCTTCAACGTCAGGCCGGACCCCGGGGCAACGGCCCCGAACCCTTCGCTACGATTCATGACGAGCAACGTTGAGCGGATGATCGTAACGAACGTGGGCAATGTCGGCATCGGCACGCACACGGGCGCGTTCGACTCTGGTGCGCTCGCGAAACTGGACATCCGGGGCGGCGCCGACGGCGGCGGGGCAAATGACCCGTTTGCGATGGCCTTCCAATGGCAGGGCGGAGGGTTCCGGCATTGGATCAGGACTCGACATAGCGCCGCTCTAGGCAGTGGCAACGCCATCGACTTCTTCGTCAACAACCATTCGCTGTTTGCGGGCTCGTCGGCGCCGGGAGTCGGCAGCATCCACGCCATGACCCTCGACAGTGGGAGGGTCGGTATCGGCACGATGTCCCCGACGGCGCGTCTCGACGTGCGCGATCCTGCCGGCAACGGCGTCCGCGTGCAGATTGGCGCACCGGTGACCGGCATCGAACCCAAGCTCATCGTCTTCGGCGATAGCCTCTGCGGGACCGGCACCGACCCCTGCGTCTCGGTCGGCGAATCGGGCTTCGACGACCGCCTCATGCTGAAGGCGCGCGATTCGGTCTTCATCGATTCCCCGTTCCTTGTGCCGGCGCTCGACAACAACAACAAGCTAGGGTCGGGCACCTTCCGCTGGAGGGAGGTCTGGGCGGCCAACGGCACGATCCAGACCTCTGACGCCCGCATGAAGAAAGACGTGGCGGACCTGCGCTACGGCCTGCGCGAGCTGCTGCAACTCCGCCCTGTCACCTACGAGTGGAAAGACCAGCCGGACGGCCGGCAGCACTTCGGCCTCATCGCCCAGGAGGTCCAGAGCGTCCTCCCCGAAGCGGTGATCGCGAGCTCCGACCCGAACGAGATGCTCGGCATGAACTACGCCGACCTGGTGCCGGTCCTCATCAAGGGCATCCAGGATTTGCAGGCGAGCGTCGCCGCGTTGACGGCTCAGAACGCCGCGCTCTTGGCCGACAAGGCGGCCTTCGAGGCGCGGCTCGCTTCCCTGGAGCGATCGAGCACCGGGGCTGTCCTCGCGAGCGTGCGCTAGTAGAGGTTGCTGGGGAGGCGGCCCGTTGGCCGCCTCTACCGGCGCGGCTTCGAGCGAGGGGCTTGGTCCCTCACCATACGTCCGCGGTGCCACGCGCAGCGGTTGTGAACACGGTGGCTAAGGGTCGGAGCCTCTCTTGATCAGGACGACGGGATCGAGAATGACGGAATACTCGAGAGCCGCTACCTGCCGGACCTGCCTCTTGAGCTTGAGTCGCTTGTGCAGCGGATAGTTGGTGGGCGAGGAAGCAACCACGATGTCGAGCTGCTTGAGCCGGCGAGAGCAGTTTCGGCTGGCGGCGCCCCTGTAGCTCCTGGCAAAGGTGGGAAATGAGAGCTCGAAGGTGAAGGTGCCATCTGGAGCGGTGACAGGAAGCTCCGCCTCGGTTGCCAGGGCGGAGCTGCTTTCATCGGCGAAGAGAAGCACGCGGACTCCGGAGACGGGCTCGTGAAGATCGTCCACCACCGATCCCTTGATGGTGTAGCGGGCCTCCGGGCATGTTGCTACTGCACGTTGAGCCGCCAGGCTCGTAAGAACAATGGCCGCGAGGAGGGTACGGGCGGTCCCCATCTCACCTAACAGTACATGCAACGACAGGCCCCAGGCGACAGTCGCTGGGCGATAGCCCGGTTCGCCCCAGTCCTGCGGCCCCTTCCCCCAACCGGAGTGCCAACGACTTCGGAGCCCCGATCCACGACCGTTCTCAGGCCGCTCTGTTCCAAAGAAGTGCGCCAGCGGCTAGGAAAACGACGCCAAGGCCAACAGCGCGACGCCCTCCAGGTCCGTCCTGCCGCGTGCACCGGCGGTGGCTAGGCACAGTAGCCCTACCGGAACCAGGGCGCAGCCCGTCCAGTCTTGGCGCCGTCGCCAACGAACTGGATGACTAGGCAGATCGACCGGAGTCTCGACGAGCCCAGAGGGCTCGTAGTCGTCCGCGAAGCGGTTGAGTGGATCACGGAAATGGAAGTAGGGCCGCTGAGGAGGCTTTCGAGTAGGCGGCGACCTGAAGATTTGCCAGGCGACGAAGGTGCCAAAGCCCGCCACGGCCAATGCCAAGCCCTGGGTAGCGCTGGCGGTTGCGTAGCCGAGTGCAAACAGACCGCCGCAGCCCAGACAAAGCAGCAGTGCGCGCAGCGGTCTCTTCAAGTCGGTCGAAGGGCGAGAAGATTCGAACCGTCGACTAGAGGCGTGTGGGTTCAGCGGCAATACCCGGGCGAACGCCCGGATGTCTGCTGCAACGAGGGGATGGGCGACTTGGTCACAACGGTTCTACAGTGAGCTGATGTCATCCCAGTAAGACGAGGATGGGGAGCAAGTCGAGGAGGCCTCCAAGCAGTTGCGTTGATGTGCGGGCTGGTCCGTATGGTCGGAGGAAATCGGCGACTTCGCCGCCGTCTAGCCATACGGATCCGCATCGAGGGCAGAGGTCGAAGACCACGGCGCCGCCGGTCACGTTGGTCATGACAGGGCCACGCGTGCAGATGCAACGGGCGGTGCCTTCGTGAACGATGTTTGCTTGAGCCGCGGATCGTGGAGGGGCGTGGCCGGCGAGTGCCCGCGTCTTGAGTTGTTCGAGCGCCGGCGGCTGGAGGAGAAGACCTTGACAGGTCTCGCAGGACCAAAGCACTACGCCGTCTAGGTCTCTTGGGACAAGGCAGGAGCCTTCTCGGGGGCATCGGTGACTAGAGTCCGCGCTCATTCCCTGGAATACGCCTTCGCCGGGGGCCGAATTCCGTTGCACGGTCGCCCAACGGCGTCTGAGCTCAGCGGCGGCGCCCGGGCGAACGCCCGGGTGTTGTCCGCTGCAACGAGGGGTTATGCGCAGAGTTACGTTTGTTGCGCCCGCGCCCTGAAGAGAAGGCCAGCCACCATGCCAAGCACGAGCCCGCTGAAATGGGAGACGTTGCCAGGAGGGTTGGCCGGTGAGATGGGAAAGATCACCCCGGCCGCAAGCCAGCCAAGCAGGATGACGGCAAAGACGAGCCAGGCGGCGCGACGGACGGGTGGGGGATTCGGCAACAGGAAGCCCAGAAGAGCGTAGTCGATTCCCGAGATGCCTATCTGGGGCCGGCCCGAAAGCCAGAGCTCGAGGCCCGTGGGCAGGACGGAACACAGAAGGACGAAACCGATGAGCCAAAGCGGCCCGATGCGCCGCTCTACAGCGGTGCCGAGCAAGAGGGCGATGGCCAGATTCGGAAGCAAGTGGTGCCAGCTCGAGTGAAGTAGCGTGGCTGGAAGGACGAGGAGCCAGAAGTCCATTGACCGAAAGGCATCTGAGGAGTGAAGGTCTCGCCAGGGTGGATCGAGCGGGGTTTGAACAAGGCTCACAACCGACAGTGCCGCCGAGACGGCACAGAGGGCGAGAGTCACAACGGGAAGACCACGACCCCTCTTTAGCGACATTGGGCTTTGGCTCACGGACATCAGAGCCTCCGCGGTGCGCAAAGTCTACCGACTGGCGCGTGGCACCGCGCGGAGTGAACCTCTTCCGGGATCTGGCGGGGTGCTCGATCATCACCGGATCCGTCACCCTGGGGCCTGCTCAAGCGCCGTCGGGCTTCGATTGACGGAGGGTGCGGACGACGATGCTGAGGATCTGGGAGAGACAGTCATTGGGCTCGAGCTTGTGCTTCTTCATCGGGTCCGAGTTGACCTGCAGCGCCGCGCCGAGCCGGAGGTCGGGGAAGTAGACGACGACCGTCCGATAGCCCGGCGTCCAACCGTCATGGCCGTACACCGGGCCCGCGTTGCTCTGGCTGACGCTGACGCCGAGGCCGTAGCGGGCGCCGCCCTCGGAGGGCTTGGCGTCGAGCATCTCGGCCAACCTCGGCGGGCTGAATATGCGCCCTTCCCAGAGCTGCTTCGCCCACCGCGCGAGGTCGCGCGAGGTCGAGATCAGGCCGCCGCCGGCGTATTCGGCCTGCACCGCAAAAACGAAGCGACCGTCCCGCAGGGTTTCGCCGTTCGACGCCGCGGCGGCGAAGATCGGATCCCGGCGATCGAGGAATCCCGGCACTACCGCTCGCCAGTCCTGGCGCGCCAGCGGCAAGGTGTCGTCGAGGCCCAGCGGGGTGAGGATCCGCCGCTCGATCTCGCTGAACAGCGGCTGTCCGACGGCGTGCTCGAACACGACGCCGGCGATCACGTAGTTCATGTCGGTGTACGAGTACTTCGTGCCCGGGCGCGAGAGCGGCTTCTTGTCGAAGACGAACCTCAGTAGATCGAGGGGCGACCAGGCGCGGCCGACGTCCGTCGTCACCGCCTTGACGAAGGCGTCGTTCTCGTACCCCTCCGGGACGCCGCTGCGGTGGCTGAGCAGCAACCGTAGCGTCAGGCCCTTGGCGTTCGGCAGGCGCCCGAACCAAGGCTCCTTGCCCAGCCAGCGCTCGATCGGGCTGTCGAGGTCGAGGACCTTGTCGTCGACCGCCGCGAGGATCGCGGCGGCGACGAAGGTCTTGCCCACGCTTCCGGCCGGCATGCGGCTCGCCGCCGTCAGCGGCACCTGGTGCGCCGCATCCGCCCAGCCGGAGGCCGCCACGATCACTCGTCCGTCGGGCATCGCCACCGCGGCCGTCACGCCGGGGAGGCCGGCCTTCTCCCGCGCCTCGGCGAGCTGCGACTGGATCTTCGCCTGCAGGTCGTCCGACGCCTCGCCGGTGCCGAGGCGGGTGGGCGCGGCGACACCTGCCAGCAGCGCGCCCGGCAGCAGCCACGATGTCGCAACGAAGCGCCCCACCCGGCGGATCCCGATGCGCGGCTCGGATCGTCGTTGGTCGTGCATCGCCTTCGTGGGCGGTCAGTCGAAGCGCGGCCCGCGCAACTGATCGAGGAGGTTGGCGCCGTAGCCGCGGGACGGCAGCGTAGCACTCAGCCGATAGGCGCGCCCCGCACGCCGCCCGTGACTTTGTCGCTCACAACCCGCGGGCACGAGCGCTCGATGACTGGAGCACGGGTTCGCCGGGGACACGGTGCCATGCACCGGTCCGAAGGCAGCGGGAACCTGCTCCTCAGGTACCATGTGCAGCGGCAGGCGGTCTCGTGCGCCCGTAGCTCAACTGGATAGAGCATCAGACTTCGGATCTGAGGGTTGGAGGTTCGACTCCTTCCGGGCGTGCCACCCGCCGCTTGCAGCAGTCCCCGAAGCCCGGAGCCATGCAGCGGTGTGAGGGCGTGAGCTTGCGCTCAGGTTCTTGCGTGGCAGCCCACTTGCTACCGTGAGCCAGCAGCCCGGCGATGGAGCCGTCGGCCGAACGCTAGGAGAGCCCTATGGTTGCAGTTGCACTGTGGGTACGCCTCGAGGCGAAGCCCGGCAAGGAGGCCGACGTCGAGGCGTTTCTGAAAGGCGGCCTGGCGTTGGTCCAGGAGGAGCCGGACACAACCGCGTGGTTCGGCCTCAAGCTGGGCCCTTCGACTTTTGCCATCTTCGACGCCTTTCCGAGCGACGCCGGCAGGCAGGCGCACTTGAGTGGCAAGGTCGCGGCCGCCCTGATGGCCAACGCATCGGCGCTACTCGCTCAGCCTCCGTCGATCGAGAAGGTCGACGTTCTCGCCGCGAAGCTGCCCTGAGGCCGGTGGCGGACGCGAACCCGCTCGCGGGCATCTGACTAGTGGCTGGCACGGTGCTGGGGTGGGCTCCCAAGGGTCAGGGACGCTCCGCCGATGAGTCTCGCGCGCTCATCCGGTATCACGGGTATGGGACCGCGGACCGGACCGCGGCCACCCCACCCGAGGGACTACGATGCGCAACGCCGAGACGATGAGCCCGAACGACCCGACTCCCGACGCTTTCCCCCAGCCGCCGCACGACGACGAGGAGGCCTTCACTGCCCTGACGCAGCGCCACCGACGCGAGCTGCTCGTGCACTGCTACCGCATGCTCGGCTCGCTGCACGACGCCGAAGACGCGGTGCAGGAGACGCTGCTGCGCGCCTGGCGCTACCGCGGCGGCGCCGACCAAGGCGTGTCGCTGCGGCCCTGGCTGTACCGCGTCGCGACCAACGTCTGTCTCGACGCGATCGGTCGCGACGGCCGGCGCCAGGCGCTCGCCGCCAAGGCCGCCGCCGGGACGCTGCGCCGCGACGGCGGAGAGCTCGAGGAGGTGAGCTGCCTCGAGCCACTGCCCGATGCGCTGTTCGAGCCGACGGCGCCGCGGCACAGCGAGCCCGAGGCCGCGCTCCTCACCCGCGAGACCATCGAGCTGTCGTTCCTCACCGTCATCCAGCTGCTGACGCCGCAGCAGCGCGCGGCGCTCATCCTGCGCGACCTCCTGGGGTGGTCGGCGAAAGAGACCGCGGAGCTGCTCGAAATCTCCGTGGCGGCGGCCAACAGTGCCCTCCAGCGGGCGCGCGAGACGCTGCGCGAGCGCTTTCCGGCCCGCCGGCCGGAGTGGCCGCCGGAGGTCGACGCCAGCGCCGCCGAGCGCGAGCTGCTCGAGCGCTACGTCGCGGCGGGCGAGCGCGCCGACCTCGGCGCCCTCGCGGACTTGATCCGCGAGGACGCCAGTTTCCGCATGCCGCCGTACCCCGGTATCTGGCTGGGGCGCGAAGCGATGATCCGCGGGTGGGCGGAGGCCGGGTTCGGGTCGGAGAGCTTCGGGCGGCTGCGCTGCGTGACCACGCGCGCCAACCTGCAGCCGGCGGTGGCGTGTTACGTCCTGCACGCCGGCGACACCCAGTACCGCGCCATGGCAATCGACGTGCTGCGCATCGAGGAGGGCCGCATCGCCGAGATCGTCACCTTCGGGGGTGGCGTGTTCGCGTCGTTCGGGCTGCCCGCCACGCTGGTGGACGGCGGGGAGGGAAAAGAATGAACGCCCCCGCTTCGATCACCATCACGCCAGTCCGTGTTGCCGACCTGCTCGCCGAGGGCGAGCGGATGCCGGTCTACGTGCACGTCATCGACCATCCCGCTGCGCGCGTGCTGGTCGACACCGGCATGACCGAGCTGCACCCGGCGGTGGCCGACCTCGATCCCCGCCTCAGCCCACTGAGCAAACAGAACTTCGACCTCGCCGGCATCGACATCGTCGTCAACACACACCTGCACTTCGACCACTGCGGCGGCAACCACCTCTTCGCCGGCAGGCCGATCTACGTCCAGCGTCGGGAGCTCGAC
>Ga0075421_100007156_pt1 | contig 13644 bp, 10 predicted proteins | sample SoiMetdeltSBSDD5_FD_75292 | JGI IMG/M metagenome (GOLD analysis project Ga0075421, IMG submission 75292) | Bulk soil microbial communities from a Populus tree surrounding site in Tennessee, USA - Soil MetaG P. deltoides SBSDD5 | ecosystem: Environmental > Terrestrial > Soil > Tree plantation...
TGGTGCCGTCGTAACGCGTGACCAACGCGATCGGCGAGAGTGGATGCCGCTGCGCAATGACGCGAACCGTCGACGGCACGCAGACGCCGGCCGCGACACAGAAGTACACATCCGAGGCTTCGATCTTCGACGCTTCGTACGTGTAGCCGAGCGTCGTGTTGGTGCGGATGCCGAGGTCGCGAGTCATCGAGATCGTGCCGCCAGCGCCGATATCGGTCACCACACCAGGCACGCTGCGTCGATGCGTGAAGACGCTTGCGGTGAGTTGGTTGCCCGCTGTCAGGAACCACGGCTGCGTGAGCTCGATGCTGGCCGACCACGTGGGACGCAGGAACGGCTCGCGCTCGCCCGGCAGCGCGCCGTTCGTCACATCGTAGAAAACGCCGTTGCCGTTCAGCTGATTGGCGAGCAGGTTGCTCACCGTTCCACGCAGCGTCAGGCGACGCGCGCCGCCGAGAAAGTTGTAGCGTGTAAAGAGTGATTCGAATTGCAGGAAGTCCGCCGTTGTGAAGCCTGCCTTGAGATCGATGTTGCGCAGTGGCGCCTCCGTTAGGCGCACTTCGACTGTCTTTGCGCTGTCGAACCCGGGCTGCACGCCGATGTCGACTTCGGAGAAGAGGCCCGACAGGTACAGATCGCGCTGACTTTCGAGCAGCGCGCTCCGGCGATAGAGACCGCCGGCTTGGAAGCGCAGCAGCCTGCGAATCGTTAGGTCGGATACTTCCTTGTTGCCATCGATGTCGATGGCAGCCACGGTAGTCCGCGGACCCGGTTCCAGCACGATCGTCACGGGTCCGGCGTTGCGCGCATTGTCGACCTTCGACGTATCCAGCTGGACGTCGGCGTCGGCGTAGCCGCGTTCAAACAGGGCCTCGTGCAGCAGAATCATGCTCGAATCCATAGCCACGAGATCCAGTGGATCCTTCTCTTTGAGCTGAATGGAGCGAGCTACGACGGCGCTCGGGAGTACGCTGTCCTTCTGTTCCACGGTCATTTTCTCGATGATCGTGGGTTCGTTCTCCTTGATGTCGAAAACGACTCGCACGCCGCCGCGCGACGGGTTCACCTTGGACGTGACCGCGACATCGCGATAACCGCGCCGCCAGTAGAACAGTCGGATGCGCAGGTCGTCGCGTCTCAGCTCGGCCAGATCGAGATGGCGTCGCACGCTGAAAATGGGAGAGCGCGAGAAAAGGCAGATCGGCGCGTAGAGAACGTTCTTGCACTTGCTGCTCTTTGTCGCGAGCCCTTCGACGAGCAATCGGCGATCCACTTTGGCAACGCCGCGCAGCGCCACCGATCGAACGAGCGGACGGTCGTCTTGCTCGGCTGCTGCGCGTTGCGCGTGGACAGGAGCGCCTGCGATGATCAGCGGCGCGGTGAACGCCAGCGCCCTAACGAGTACTCGGGCACCACGCGCGCGCGCGCTCATGTCGCGGGGACCGGGTCGCGCACCGCCCCTGGCATCGGCTTCGGCGCGCGGAAGTTGTAGATCGAGTACTGATACGTGAACTCGGCGCCGAGTAGGACGATCTGCGCGGAGTAGTAGACCCACAGCAGAATGATCGCGATCGTGCCGGCCGCGCCGAACGGCGAGGCGATCGCGGTGCGGCCGAGATACAAACCGATGAGGCGCTGGCCGATCGAGAAGAGGAGTGCCGTCGTGAATGCGCCGACGATCACGTGGCGCCATTTCAATTGCACGTCAGGCAGCACGCGATAGAGCACTGCAAAGAGCGCGGTGCCAACCACGATCCCCACGAGCTGTGTAATCGCAGCGATGACGACGGGCCAAGCGCCCGCGCGGTTGCCTAACCAGGTGGTGATCGCGCTGATCGCGGCGCTGATGGCAAGAGAAACCATCAAGAGGAAGCCGATCGAAACGACGACGCCTAACGATTTCAGCCGGCGCGCGAGGAACGCCTTGACGTCCAACCATGGACCCGGCTCCGTCTTTACGCGCCAGATCTTGTTGAGCGCTGCCTGCATCTCGAGGAATGCTCCCGTCGTCGCGAAGATGAGCGTGACCGTTCCGAAGATGGTGGGGCCGATCCCTTCCCGGGGCTCGCTCGCCCTTTGGAGGATGGACTGAATCGCCTCGGCGCCGTCATGACCAATCAGGGCAGCGATTTGGTTGACTATTTGTCCACGAACGGCGTCGTCACCGAAGAAGGCACCGGCGATGGCGATGACCACTATAAGCACGGGCGCGAGGGCGAACAGCGTGTAGTAAGCGATTGCCGCACCGTGACGAGAGGCACCATCGGCAAACCACGACTGTATCGCCTTCCAGAAGAGTTGTATGAAAACACGTGGTGACACGCGGACCCTTCACAGCTCGGGTGCTCATCGCCCAGTGCAAGCCCGACGCCAGAGTTTGCATGCTGGCGGCCTCGACCAGAGCCCTGTGGCTCTGTGGCCGAGCCCGGCTAAGCCCGGCGCGCCGCTAGGGCGAACCGTTAGGCGGTCCGCTGGGTGAGCCTAACGAGGCGCTAGCCCCACACCCGGATCAGCCTTCCAAGTGGCGGCTCAGGCGCAAGCGCAGGTCGCGCAGCCCGCGGCTGATCTGCGTCTCCACAGTCTTGAGCGCGATCCGCAGCTGGACGGCGATCTCGCGCGGCGTCAGGCCGTCCTTCCAGCGCATGCGACAGACGAGCTGACGTCGCCCGGGCATGCAGTCGAGCGCGTCGTCGATCGCATCGTGCAGCTCGGCGAGATGCGTGACCTGATCCGGCGTGTCTGCATGCCGGCGCGTGCCAGGATGCAGCTGCTCCACTGACCACTCTTCGTACCAGCGGCGACGCACGCCTTCGCGCGCGAGGATGTCGAGTGCCCGATTGCGCGTGGCGCTGAATAGGTAAGCGACCGGCTCTTGCTGGAGGGCGAACTGCTCCCGCGTGCGCCACACGTTGCAGAACACGTCCTGCACGATCTCGGCGGCGGCGTCGCGCGAGCGCACGAAGCGATAGGCGAAACGACGGAGCGTGTCGCTGTGTGCTCGGAATATCGTTTCCAACGCCTGCGAATCACCTTCGCGGACGCTCGTGGCGAGCGCGTCGCGAGCGCGTGTTCCGTTTCGGGCGGCTGATTGGCTGCGACGCGGCACGTGCCTAACGAGCCATCGTGATGCGCTGGGCGACCTGCGCGCCCATCTCGCTCGTCGAGCAGAGCTGTCCCCCTGCCGCCTGGATGTCTGCCGTGCGCCAGCCCGCTGTCAATGTGGCGCTGAGCGCGTCGTCCACCGCGCGCGCCTCATCGAGAAGCCCGAACGAGTGCCGCAGCATCATGGCGACGCTGGCGATGGCGCCGAGCGGGTTCGCGATGCCGTGGCCGGCGATATCGGGCGCCGAGCCGTGGATGGGCTCATACATCCCGGGATGCACGCGGCCGTCGCTCGGTGCGTCACCTAACGAGGCAGATGGAAGCAGCCCGATGGAACCAGCCAACATCGACGCCTCATCGGTCAGGATGTCGCCGAACATGTTCTCGGTGACGATGACGTCGAAATCGGCCGGCGCGCGCAGCAGCTGCATCGCGCACGCGTCGACGAGGACGTGGGTCAGCCTAACGTCTGGGAACTCATTCTGCACCACCCGCGTCGCCACCTGGCGCCAGAGCCGTGACGTCTCGAGCACGTTCGCCTTGTCCACTGAGGCGAGTCTCCCACGGCGAGCGCGCGCCAGCCTCGCCGCAACGCGGACTACGCGCTCGATCTCGGTCGTGGTGTACGTGCACAGGTCCGAAGCACGCTCGCCCTTGCCGTTCAACATTTCGCGTCGTCGCTCGCCGAAGTAGATCCCGCCCGTGAGCTCGCGCACCACGAGAATGTCCACGCCGGCGAGCCGCTCGGCGCGCAGCGGCGAAGCTGCGACGAGCGCGTCGTGCACCGCGACCGGGCGAAGGTTGGCGTACAAACCGAGCATCTGCCGCAGCGCGAGCAAACCTTGCTCCGGCCGCACCGTCGCGGCCGGGTCGTCCCAGCGCGGGCCGCCTACGGCACCGAGCAGCACGGCGTCGGCCTCGCGGCACAATGCACGAGTCTCGTCAGGCAGTGGCTCGCCGGTCGCATCGATCGCGCAGCCGCCGACCAATCCCAAGTGGGTGTCGAATGTGTGGCCCTGGCGATGCGCAACAGCCGCCAGCACGCGCAGCGCTTCCGTGATGACCTCGGGGCCGATGCCGTCGCCGGGCAGCACGGCGATCATGGCCCGCATCGAGCAGATCTCCTGCCCACCGCGATCAACAGGTGGTGCATAACGGGGCCGGGTGGGTCGCCTCGTACGCCGTTATTTCAGCCGCCGCGTCGAGGAGGTAGCCGAGGTGATCGACGCCGTGCAGCAAACAGCGCTTCGCAAATGCGTCGATTGAAAACGCGAAACGCCGCGAGGTGTCGTGCGGCAGGGTCACCGTTTGACTAGCCAGATCGACCCTGAGCGTCACCGTTGCATGACGCGACAGCTCCTGCACAATGCTGCCGTGGTCGGCTTCGCTCAGCGCGACAGGGAGCATGCCGTTCGACAACGCATTGGCTCGGAAGATGTCGGCGAACGACGTGCTGATGATAGCGCGCATGCCTAACGCATCAAGCGCCCACGCCGCGTGCTCGCGTGAGGAGCCACATCCGAAGTTGCGGCCGGTCACGAGGATCTCGGCATCGCGGGCTCCAGGTGCGTTGAGCGGGAAGTCCGCGCGTGGGCGACCGCTCGCGTCGTAGCGCCAGTCGGCGAATGCATGCTCGGCGAGTCCGTTTCGATCGGTGATCTTGAGGAAGCGCGCCGGGATGATCTGGTCGGTGTCGACGTTATCCGCCGGCAGCAGCACCGCATGGGACTCGAGGGACGTGAACGGGCGCATGGTCACGACAGTGTGCGCGCGTCCGCGATCGCCCCGCGCACTGCAGTCGCTGCGGCCGTGAGCGGACTCGCGAGAAACGTGCGGCCGCCTTTTCCCTGCCGCCCCTCGAAATTGCGGTTGCTCGTGCTGACGGCGTATTGCCCAGGAGCGAGCTGGTCACCGTTCATCGCGATGCACATGGAACAGCCGCTCTCGCGCCACTCGGCGCCGGCGGAGAGGAAGACACTGTGCAGTCCTTCCGCCTCAGCCTCACGCTTGACGCGTTGCGAGCCGGGCACGACGAGCATGCGCACGTTAGGCGCGAGTCGCCGGCCGCGCAGCACGGCGGCCGCCGCGCGGAGGTCGGAGAGGCGTGCGTTCGTGCAGCTCCCCAGAAAGACGACGTCGACAGGCATGCCTAACAGTCGTTGACCCGGTTCCAGCGCCATGTATCGGAGCGCGCGCTCCAGGGCCGCGCGCTGCTGTGCGTCGGCGCTGACGTGTGGGTCGGGGACATGACCGTCGACAGGTATGGCCATGCCGGGATTCGTGCCGTAAGAGATCATCGGCGCGAGATCAGTCGCGTCGATGGTGACGCTCCGGTCGTAGCGTGACTCCGCGTCGCTAGGCAGCTCGCGCCAGCGGGCCACTGCGGCGTCCCACTCCATCGCGCGCGGCGCGAACGGTCGGCCAGCCAGATACTCGAAAGTGACGTCGTCCGGTGCGATGCACCCCGCACGGGCACCAGCCTCGATGGACATGTTGCAGACCGTCATGCGCGCTTCCATGTCGAGCGCGCGAATGGCTGGGCCGGTGTATTCAATGACCTGTCCGGCGCCACCCGCTATGCCAATACGGGCGATGATCCCGAGGATGAGATCCTTGGGCGAGACGCCGTCACGTAGGCGCCCCTCGACCTGAATTTGCATCGTACTCGGCCGCGTCTGGAGCAGGCATTGCGTGGCCAACACGTGCGCGACCTCCGTCGTGCCGATGCCGAATGCCAACGCACCGAACGCGCCGTGCGTGCTCGTGTGGCTGTCGCCACACACGACGGTCATGCCTGGTTGCGTTAGGCCAAGCTCCGGTCCAATTACGTGCACGATGCCTTGCCGCTCGTCACCTAACGGGAACAGCGGCACGCCATGCTCGCGGCAGTTGGCCTCGAGCTGAGTGAGTTGCGCGGCGGCCAGCACGTCGTTGAGGGGGACGCGACCGTTCGACGTGCGCGGCGTCGTAGGCGTGGAGTGGTCCATCGTGGCGATCGTCAGGTCGGGGCGCCGCAGCGCCAGACCTCGCGCGCGTAGCTCGGCGAAGGCCTGTGGCGACGTCACCTCGTGCACCAAATGCAGGTCCACGAAGAGCACGGCCGGAGCATCCGCCGACTGCGGGCGCACCACGTGTTGCCGCCAGATCTTATCGAAGAGGGTGCGCGGCGCGTTCGGAGACGCAGTCTGCGTCACGTTCACAGCGACGCTCCCGCGGCGCGCGGCGCTAGGTCGGCCACGCTCGTTAGGCTCGGCACGTCGCCGTGCGCCGCTCCGACCCCGCTGCGGCAACGCACGATACTGTTCATCGCCGCGAGGTAGGCCTCCGCGGTGGCGACTATCACGTCGGTGTGTACGCCAAACCCGGACACGACGCGGCCTCGCGCGGCCGAACTGGCATCGCGCGCATTCGAGCCGTTGGCACGCTGACGCAGACGCACCGTGACTCCGCCGACAGCGTCTATCCCTTCGGTCACCGGATCCACGGTGAATTCCACGAGCTCGGCGAAATCCCCGAGAACCTGATTGATCGCTCGACAGACAGCGTCTACAGGCCCATCCCCCTGCGCCGCCGCAACGAGTCGTCCACCCTCGGGCCCGCGGAGCCTAACGGTTGCCGTCGGAATCGTGTGCGTACCGCAGGAGACCTGGACAAGCTCCAGCTCGTATACGGCCAGCGCCCGGCGCGTCTCCCCCGCAACGATCGCCTCGATATCGCGGTCGTCTACAAGCTTCTTGCGATCGGCAACTTCCTTGAATCGCGCGAATACCTTCGCGAACTCCTCCTCACTGAGGGCGTGTCCAGCCGCTTCGAGGTGTTTGCGCAGTGCGTGCCGACCGGAATGCTTGCCGAGCACCAGCCGGCCGCCGTCGAGACCAACGAGGTCGGCGTTCATGATCTCGTATGTCGTCGGATGCTTGAGCATTCCGTCCTGATGGATGCCCGCTTCGTGCGCAAATGCGTTTGCCCCGACGATTGCCTTGTTAGGCGGTACGCGAATGCCGCAGCAGGCGGCCACCAACCGCGACGCGCGGCCGATCTCTCGCGTGTCGATCGCGGTTTCCAGGCCAAAGAGCTGACGCCGCGTGTGCAGCGCCATGGCAATCTCTTCGAGCGCGGCGTTGCCGGCGCGCTCGCCGATTCCATTCACCGTGCACTCGACCTGTCGCGCGCCCGCGCGCACGCCCGCGAGTGAGTTGGCGACGGCGAGTCCAAGGTCGTCATGGCAGTGCGTCGAGATGAGCAACTCATCAGCGCCGGACACGTTGGCGCGCACGCCGGCGATGAGGTCGAAGTACTCGTCAGGCGTGGAGTAACCGACGGTGTCGGGAATGTTGAGCGTACCCGCACCAGATTCGGCGGCGGCACACAGCACCTCGTGCAAAAAGACGCGGTCGGAGCGTGCCGCGTCTTCGGCTGAAAACTCCACGTCGGCGCACAGAGACCGTGCATGCGCAACCATTCGGCTCACGGTCGTCACCACGTCGCCGCGACTCATCCTGAGCTTGTGCCGCACGTGGATGTCGGACGTTGCGATAAACGTGTGGATGCGGCGACGCGTGGCCGGCGCGATGGCCGTCCAGCAGCGATCGATGTCGCTCTCGTTTGCTCGCGCGAGAGCACAGATGACAGGTGCCTCCGCGACGCCGACCTCACTGGCCACCGCGTGCACTGCGTCCCAGTCACCAGGCGACGCTGCTGGAAAGCCGGCTTCGATGACGTCAACTCGGAGACGTGCGAGCTGCCGCGCGACGGCGACTTTCTCGGCACGAGTCATCGTGCATCCCGGTGCCTGTTCGCCGTCTCGCAGCGTCGTATCGAAAATGAGAACCCGCTCGTTCATGCGCCGCCCTCTCCCGGGCGTACTTCGCGCGGCTGCACGAACGGCATCATGCGGCGGAGTTGGCGACCCACGCGCTCGATGGGGTGATCGACGTCACGAGAACGGGCGCTGAGAAACTTTGTGCGCCCAGACGCATTCTCGTCGATCCATTCGTGCGCGAAGCTGCCGTCTTGGATGCGCTCGAGAAGTCGCCGCATGACGGCGCGCGTTTCGTCGGTGACGAGCTGGGGACCAGCGACGTAGTCGCCGTATTCGGCGGTGTCGGAGACGGAGTAGCGCATGTAGCTCAAGCCTCCCTGATACATCAGGTCGACGATGAGCTTGAGCTCGTGCATGCATTCGAAATACGCGAGCTCCGGTTGATAGCCGGCTTCCACGAGTGTCTCGAAGCCGGCCTTGATCAGCGCTGAGACTCCGCCGCATAGCACCGCCTGTTCGCCGAACAGGTCGGTCTCGGTTTCTTCGGCGAAGGTGGTCTCGAGCACACCGGCACGTGTGCAGCCGAGTGCCTTGGCATAGGCGAGCGCGTCAGCGAGCGCGTGACCGGAGGCGTCCTGCTGCACGGCGACGAGCGCTGGAACGCCGCCGCCTTGCGCGAACACTTCACGCACGCGGTGGCCCGGCGCCTTCGGCGCGACCATGCTGACGTCCACGTTAGGCGGTGGCACGATCTGTCCGTAGTGCACGTTGAACCCGTGCGCGAACATGAGGGTCTTACCCGCGCTGAGGTGATCACGCACGCTGCGCTCATACAGTTCGCGCTGCGCTGTATCGGGCGCGAGCAGCACGATCACCTGCGCCTCGCGAGCCGCGTCGGCGACGTTGCAGACGCGAAGCCCGCGTTCTGCTGCCCTATCGTGGCTCCGCGATCCGTCATAGAGCCCGACGCGGACGTCCAGGCCGCTGTCCTTGAGGTTGAGCGCGTGCGCGTGCCCCTGACTGCCGAACCCGATGATCGCGACCGGGCGGTCGCGTAGCGGCGCGAGGTCCGCATCGGCGTCGTAGAATAGTCTCGTGATCGCTGCAGTTGTCATCGTTAGGCAGCCTCGTCATCGGATGCGCCGTCGGCCTGCCATCGATACGGATGACTCGGCGCGAAATCGCGGGCGCGGTTTGTGGTTTCAGGTTTGCCGCCACGCGCTGCGACGCCCGTGGCAGGCGTGCCGAGCGCCATGGCTATGCGGCCCGAGCGGATCAGCTCCAACACGCCGAACGGCTGCAGCCGTTCGACAAATGCGGCGACGTGTTCCGGTATGTCCGTGAGCACGAGGACCATGACTGCCGCATTCATTTCCACGATGCGGGCACCCGCTTCGCTGGCGATTGTCACCAGCTCCGCGAGGCTTGGGTTCGGCGCCGTCACCTTCACGAGGCAAGTCTCCTGCTCAACGCTGCGCTCGTGTGTGATGTCATGAACAGCGAGGACTTCGATCAGTCGATCGAGCTGCTTGACGACTTGCTCCACATGCTCGCGATCGACAACGAGTGTCATGCGGCTCACACCGGGAACTTCACTCTGCCCGACGGCCAGGCTGGCGATGTTGAACCCGCGGCGCCGGAAGAGACTCACCGCGCGATTCAACACGCCGGGATGATCCTGCAATAATGCGATCAGAGTGTGCTGCACGTGTGCAACCTCATTGCAATCCAAAGGGAGTCACTGACTGGCATCTCGTTAGGCCTCGGCGTCGGAGGTGATCATCTCGCCGATGCTGCGACCCTGCGGCACCATCGGGAACACATTGGCCTCACGCTCCACCTGGAAGTCGATGACCACCGGCCCGTCGTGCTCCCATGCTTCCGTCACCGCGCGCTCGACCTCCGCCGTGCACGTGACGGTGACGCCGCGTACGCCGTACGCGTCGGCGAGGCGCGCGAAGTCGGGACCCGAAAGCGGGGTCCCGCTATAGCAGCGATTCTCGAACAGCTGCTGCCACTGCCTAACCATTCCCAGGTAGCCGTTGTTGATGATCGCCACTTTGATGTTCGGCAGGCGCTCTTGGCATATCGTCGCCAACTCCTGGTTGGTCATTTGGAAACCGCCGTCGCCAACCACGACCCAGATAGTCTCGTCGGGACAGGCGATGGCCGCTCCCATCGCGGCGGGGACGGCGAACCCCATCGTCCCGGCACCACCACTCGTTAGGTGCGTGCGCGGCCGGTGCCAGTCGATCAGCTGGGCGGCCCACATCTGATGCTGTCCCACGTCAGTCACCACGCGGTAATCGCCGCGCTCGTTCAGCACGCGATTGAGGACGTGATACACGTCGTGCGGCATGAGCTGCGACGTGTCGGGCCGACGCAGGTATGCCTGACGATGCTGATGGGTGGCCTGCATCTCGCGGATGTGTGCGAGCCACTCGCCGGCGTCTCGCGCCGGCATCACGTCCAGCACGGCGCGCAGCACGAGTCGCGCGTCACCGACAATCGCGATGTCGGCGCGCACGACCTTTCCGATCTCGGACGGGTCGATATCGACGTGAATGATCTGCGCCCGCGGCGCAAACGTGGACGCCTTGCCCGTCACGCGGTCGTCGAAGCGACCGCCGATGTTGAGCAGAACGTCGCACTCTTGCAGCGCGCGGTTTACGTGCACCCAACCGTGCATGCCGGGCATTCCAATCGACAGCGGATGGTCTTCGGGGAATGCGCCGAGGCCGTGTAGCGTCGTGATGACGGGAACCCCAGTACGCTCGGCGAGCGCACGCAGCTCCTCGACGGCGCCCGACTGGATCACACCGCTCCCCGCCATGATGAGCGGCTTGCGCGCGAGTGCCAGCAAGCGCACGGCGCTAGCGAGAGCCTCCTCTGCGCCCTCGTACTGCGGATCATAGCCAGGCAGGTCGAGTGCCACGTCCCACTGCGGAGTGCTGCGCGCCTGTTGGGCATCCTTCGTTACGTCGATGAGAACCGGACCTTGTCGGCCGGTAGACGCGATGTGGAACGCCTCACGAAAAACGCGGGGCAACTCGTTCACATCAGTCACGAGGTAGCTGTGCTTCGTGATCGGGATCGTGATGCCGGTGATGTCCGTCTCTTGAAACGCATCGGTGCCTAACACGGCACTGGAGACCTGACCGGTTATCGCGACCAGCGGAGTGCTGTCCATCCACGCGTCGGCTATCGGTGTGACGAGATTCGTCGCTCCCGGACCGCTGGTTCCCACGCACACTCCCACGCGGCCGCTGGCACGCGCGTACCCTTCCGCCGCGTGGCCGGCCCCCTGTTCGTGTCGGCAGAGCACATGACGCAACTGGTCGCGATACTCGTACAGCGCGTGATAGAACGGCATGATGGCGCCGCCGGGGATGCCGAACAGCACCTCGACGCCTTCACGAATCAGCGCCTCGCACATGATCTGTGCGCCGCTGCGCGCCGATGCCGGCGTTGGCCCGTCGGCCGTCATTGCAGCACCGCGCCGTTGCTGGCGTTTGTGACGAAGCGCGCATAACGAGAGAGCCAGCCGCGGGGGAACTTCGGAGCGGGGGCGCGGAACTCGCGACGCCGCGCGGCGAGCTCCGAGTCGCTCAGCTCAACCGTTAGGCAGCGCCCCGCGAGATCGATGTGCACTCGATCGCCATCGCGCAGCAGCCCGATTGGCCCCCCCTCGGCGGCCTCGGGCGACACGTGGCCGATGCAGAGCCCGCGCGTCCCGCCGGAAAAGCGCCCGTCGGTAATGAGGGCCACGCGGTCGCCTAACGGCATTCCCTTGAGCAGGCTGGTCAGTGCCAGCATCTCGCGCATGCCGGGACCACCACGCGGTCCTTCGTGACGGACCACGATGACCGAACCGTCCGGGATGCCAGCCGTCATAACCGCGCGCGTCGCCGCTTCCTCGTTTTCGAAGACGCGCGCGGGGCCGTGGAAGGTCATCTGGTGCTGATCCACGGCGCCGACTTTGATTACGGCGCCTTCCGGAGCGAGGTTGCCGAACAGCACGGCGAGCGCGCCGCGCGGCGCGTGCGGCTCCGCGATGTGGCGGATACACGCCGCGTTGCGATTCACGGCGCCGCTGAGATTCTCGCCTAACGTGCCACCCGTGACCGTGAGCGCGTCGAGCTTGAGCAGCCCCGGCTGCGTCGCCAGCTCGGCAAGAATTGCGGAGACACCTCCTGCGTCGTGCACATCCTGCACATGCCACTGGCGATCGCCGTCCCACGCGGGAGAGATCTTCGTGAGATGCGGAATTCTCTCGGCAACGTCATTGAACCGGCTGAGCGGATAGTCCAGGCCACTCTCGCGGGCAAGTGCCAACAAGTGCAGGACGGTGTTTGTGGATCCGCCCATCGCGACGTCGAGCGCGACGGCATTGTCCAGCCCGTCCGCGGTGACGATGTCGCCGAAGCAGACCTCATCCTGCACGAGGCGCACGATCTCTCGTGCCGCACGTCGCACCAACGCCAGCCGCTCTGGTGAAGTCGCGATCAGCGTGCCGTTGCCGGGAAGCGCGATGCCTAACGCTTCGCAGAGGCAGTTCATCGAGTTCGCCGTGAACATGCCGCTGCAGCTCCCACAGGTCGGGCAGCCGTTCGCTTCCAGCTCCTCGAGGCGAGCGTCGTCGATGCTGCCCGCGGCGCGGGCACCCACGCCCTCGAAGACCGAAATGAGATCGATCTTGCGGCCGGCGCGATCGACGCCGGCGCTCATCGGGCCACCGGATACGAAGACAGTCGGGATGTTCACGCGCGCCGCGCCCATCAACATGCCGGGCACGATCTTGTCGCAATTCGGAATGCAGATCATTCCGTCAAAGCAGTGTGCGCGAGCCATCGTCTCGACCGAATCGGCGATCAGCTCGCGCGACGGGAGCGAGAAGTGCATGCCTTCGTGCCCCATCACGATCCCGTCGTCTACGCCGATCGTGTTGAACTCGAACGGGATGCCGCCTGCTTCGCGCACCGCCTCTTTCGCTACACGACCAAGCTCTTGTAGGTGGACGTGACCCGGGATGATGTCGACGTACGAGTTGCAGACCGCGATGAACGGTTTCGCGAAGTCGGCGCGATTGCGGACCTGTCCCGTCGCACGAAGCAGCGCGCGGTGCGGCGCGCGTTCGAAGCCCAGCTTAATCGTGTCGGATCGCATGTCTTACCGAGCAAACTCCGCTGTCGACGCGCGTGTGGAAAAAAAAGGCCCCATCCATTGCTGGAGGGGCCGCGCGTCTGTCAGCACCCTCCCTACTTCGCTGGGAGAGGTGCTGTTCGCGTTATGCTAAGTCGTTGCGATCACGCTACCTGACTCCCTTGACTGAGTACTACCGCAATAAGGATTGCGGTAAGGAGGAGCAGGCTAAGAAGTCGAGACTGAACGGTCGTGATGTGCATGTAATAAGATGTTGACGGCCAACCGGTGAATTACCCCTACAACATTCTTAATCGCCGGCAGCCGCTTGTCCACTTGGCAGCGGAATGTCGCGGCGCAGCGATTCCGCGCCGCGCAGGTAAACGGGGCTGAGCGGACCGCGTGGATGCTCGAGCTCGACGTGCACCATAACGCGGATGCAACGGGCGAGGGCGCCGGGCACGGGGATCTCGGTCATGCACATGAGGGCAACGTCGGTCAAGCCCAAGTCGCGGGCGGCCCGCGCCGGGAAGTCACTCGTTAGGTCACTAGTCGCCGAGAACAGTACACTCACGATCTGGCAGTCCTCCACGCCGTTGCGCTCGAGAACGGCGCGCAGAAGCTCGCGCGTCGCCTCG
>Ga0075421_100007158_pt1 | contig 13642 bp, 13 predicted proteins | sample SoiMetdeltSBSDD5_FD_75292 | JGI IMG/M metagenome (GOLD analysis project Ga0075421, IMG submission 75292) | Bulk soil microbial communities from a Populus tree surrounding site in Tennessee, USA - Soil MetaG P. deltoides SBSDD5 | ecosystem: Environmental > Terrestrial > Soil > Tree plantation...
CCCTTGCCGAGCATCTTCTGCACGTCGTACTTGCCGACCTGTAGGCTCAGGCCGAGGTCCATGGCTTCCGGCACCGCCGTTTCCTTCCCCAGTGGGCTGCGCAGCGCCGATGTTACTGCATGGCGCGCTTGCCGAGCGCGCGGCGAGGAACGAGAATCGGGCCACTCCCACCGCCCGGTCGCCCCCGCGCATGGCCCACAAGGAAGTCCCGGTCGAATACCTCGAGTTCGGCATGTTCGTCGCCCGGCTCGACCGCCCATGGACCGAGACGCCGTTCGTCTACCAGGGCTTCGTGCTGAAGACCGAGCAGCAGCTGCTCGCGCTGAAGAAGTACTGCAAGAAGGTGTACGTCGACCCGGAGAAGATGGAGCGGGTCGAGCCGCCCAAGCTCACGCTGCCGCCCAACGCGCGGGCGGCGATCGCCGCGCAGGCCAAGGAGGTGGTGCGCGGCACCGAGGTCTACAAGGAACTCGCCAGCGTCGAGGAGGAGCTGCCGCGCGCGCGCAGCGTGTTCCAGCAGACCGGCGCGGTGGTGGAGGCGCTGTCGCGCAGCGTGCTCGAGGGCAACGCGCTCGACGGCAACCGCGCGCGCCAGGCGGTGGTCGAGATCACCGACAGCGTGGTGCGCAACCCCGACGCCATGATGCTGCTGGTCACCATGCGCGAAAAATCGGCGCAGACCCTGAACCGCGCCACCCAGGTCTCGGTGTACATGACGGTGTTCGGCCGCTTCCTGCAGCTGGCGCGCGACCGGCTGGAGCTCCTGGGCCTGATGGGCCTGCTGCAGGACGTCGGCATGCTCAAGCTCCCCGCCGGCCTGCCCGAGCGGCGCAGCAACCTGACCGGGGCGGAGGAGGAGAGCTTCAAGAGCCACATCGGGCACAGCGTGGAGATCCTCAGCCAGACGCCGGGCCTGCCGGCGGAGCTGCCGGGCCTCGCCTCGCTGCACCACGAGCGCTACGACGGCAGCGGCTATGCGCGCGGCCTGAAGGGCGCGGCGATCTCGCAGATGGGCGCCATCGCCGGCATCGTCGACACCTTCGACGTGCTCACCGCCCCCGCGCCCTACGGCATGCAGCTGCCGCCCTCCAACGCGCTGAACGTGCTGTTCCAGAACCGCGGCACGCAGTTCCACGCCGCGCTCATCGAGCAGTTCATCCAGTGCGTGGGCGCCTTCCCGGTGGGCAGCGTGGTGGAGCTCAACAGCGGCGAGGTCGGCGTGGTGATCACGCAGAACCTGGTCAAGCGCCTGCAGCCGCGCGTGATGGTGGTGCAGGACGCCGACGGCAACCCGATGCACCCGCACAAGATCCTCGACCTGGTGAACGAGCCCATGGCCAACGAGGACGAGCCCTACCGCATCCGCCGCACGCTCGACCAGACCACGGTGAGCATCAACTCGCGCGAGCTGTTCCTGTAGGCGGCCGCGCGCCTTGGACCCCGCCGCGATCCAGCACCTGATGGACGAGTTCGGCGTCGACGCCGCCGCCATCGCGGCGCTGGACGCGCTCGGCGCCGCGCTGCGCGCGCAGGCGCCCGAGGCGCTGCTGGCGGCGCGCGGCGAGAGCGCGCTGTCGGCCGCCACCTCGCCGTTCTTCCTGCCGCTGCTGCCCACCGGCATGTCCGAGCCGCAGCGCGCGCTGGTGAACGCGCTGTCGCTGGGCGCGCTGGCGCGCGAGTCGCTCGCGCAGCTGCTGCAGGAATGGGCGGCGACGCTCAACCCGGAGGAGCCCACCGAGCGCGCGCAGCGCGACTGCCGCCCGCTGCAGGACCTGCTGCGCGCGGGCGCCCTGCGCATGTACGCCGGCGAGCCGGCGCGCTGCGAGGCCGCGCTCGCCGCCGCCGAGCGCCTGGGCGCGCTGCAGTCCGCCATCATGGCCGAGGTGGCGGCGCGCGGCGCGCACGCGCGCCCGGCGGCGGTCGCCGGCCTGGGCGCGTTCCTGCAGCGGCTCGAGGCCTGCGTCGCGGCGCGCGCCGCCGACGGCCAGCAGCTCGCGCTGCTGTTCGTGGACTGCGGCATCATCGGCCGCATCGACGGCGTGTGGGGCTACACCGTGGGCGACGGCGTGCGCGACCGGCTGAGCGCGCGCCTGGGCAGCGAGGTGCTGCGCGCGCAGGACCTGCTCGGCGACCCCGGGCGCGACGAGTTCGCCTGCGTGCTCGCCAGCGTGCAGAGCGCCGGCGTGTCGGTGCTGGCGGCGGAGAAGATCCTGCGCACGCTGGATGCGCCGCTGTGGGTGGACGTGGAAGAGGTGTACGCGCGGCCGGCGGTGGGCATCGCCCTGTATCCGGAGGACGGCGCGAGCGGCGTGGAGCTGCTGCAGCGCGCGCGCGTCGCGGCGCGCGCCGCGCGCGAGCGCCCCGAGCGCTTCGCCGCCTACAGCGCGGAGCAGGAGGGCCTGGAGGCCGAGCTGCTGGTGTACGAGAACCGCCTGCGCACCGCCATCGCCCAGGACGCGCTGGACATCGTGTTCCAGCCGCAGCGCGACCAGCGCAACGGCCAGATCGTCGGCGCCGAGAGCCAGCTGCGCTGGCGCGACGCCAGCCTCGGCGCGGTGCCGGTGCAGCGCGCGATCGCCGCCGCCGAGTCCGCCGGACTGGTGAACGAGGTGACCCTCTGGCTGGTGAACGGCGCGCTGCGCAACTGCCGCGAGTTCCGCGACGCCGCCGGCCTGGACCTGCGCGTCGGGGTGAACCTGTCGGCCAAGAGCCTGCGCCAGGCCGACCTGCCCGATTTCATCGCCAGCGCGCTGAAGACCTGGAACCTGCGCCCCAGCCGCCTCGCGCTCGGTATCACCGAGACCGCGGTGCTGGCGCGGAGCCTGGAGTCGGTGGAGACGCTGCAGCGGCTGCGCGAAGCCGGCGTGCGGCTGTGCCTGGACGACCCCGGCGCCGGCTACGGCTCGCTCGCCTGGCTCTCGACGCTGCCGTTCCACGAGCTGCGCGTCGACCTCGCCGCGGTGGGCGACGTGGCCGAGTCGCCGCAGCACCTGGCGCTGGTGCGCACGCTGGTGGACTTCGCCCACCGCCTGAAGATGGAGGTGCTGGTGTCCGGCGTGGACGACGAGGCCACCCTGGCGAAGGTGCAGCCCCTCGGCTGCGACTACCTGCAGGGCGCGCTGGTCGGCGCGCCGCTCGACGCGGCGGCCTTTGCCGGCCGCCACCGCGCGGACCAATGAGGAGGAGGCAAGGATGCGCAACCGCCTGATCTGTACTCTCGCCGCCCTGGCGCTGCCGCTCGCCGCGCTCGCGCAATCGGGCTACCCGCGCAAGCCGATCCTGATGCTGGTGCCGCTGCAGGCGGCGAGCGCGGTGGACAACGCCGCGCGCGTCGTCGCGCAGAAGATGTCCGAGAACATGGGCCAGGCGATCGTGATCGAGAACCAGCCCGGCGCCGCCGGGCTGATCGGCGCCGAGCGCGTGGCGAAGGCGGCGCCCGACGGCTACGTCATCGGCGGCTTCAACGACAGCATCATGACCATGCTGCCCAACGTGCACGCCAGGATGCCCTGGGACATCCTGCGCGATTTCGAGCCGGTGTCGCTGGTGGCGACCATGGAGTGGGCGCTGGTCGCGCCGCCCGGCTCGCCGTACCGCAGCGCGGCGGACCTGATCGCCGCGGCCAGGGCGCGGCCGGGCGCGCTCAACTATTCCTCCGGCGGCAACGGCAGCCCGCAGCACGTGGCGATGGAGCTGTTCAAGTCGCGCGCCGGGGTGTTCATGACCCACATCCCGTACCGCGGCGCGGCCGCCGCCGCGGTGGACACCGCGGCGGGCCAGGTGGACGCGAGCTTCTCGGGCATGCCGACGGTGTTCGGGATGATCAAGGGCGGCAAGCTCCGGCTGCTCGGCGTCGCCAGCCCCGCGCGCTCGGCGCTGTTCCCGGAGGCGCCGGCGGTGGGCGAGTCGCTGCCGGGCTTCGTGTTCAACTCCAATTTCAGCGTGGTGGCGCCCGCCGGCACGCCGAAGGAGATCGTCGCGCGCCTGAACGCCGAGATCGCGAAGGCGACCAGCGCGCCCGAGGTGCGCGACAAGCTGGTCGCGCAGGGCTTCACGGTGAACGCCACCTCGCCCCAGGAGCTGGCGCGCTTCACGCGCGAGCAGCTCGCGCGCTACGCGGCGCTGTTCAAGCAGGCCGGCATCCGCGCCGACTAGGGATTGCCGATGTAGTCGCGCTTGGCCAGCTCGACGCCGTTGTGGCGCAGGATGTCGTAGGCGGTGACGGCGTGGAAGTAGAAGTTGGGCTGCGCGAATCCCAGCAGGTACTGCAGGCCCTGGAAGGTCACTTCGCGCGGGCCGAGCTTGAGCACGATCACCTTGTCCTCGCTGCCGTCGAGCTGCGCCGCCTTGACGCCGCCGATGAACGCCACCGTCTTCGCGATGCGCGCCTTGAGCTCCTCGAAGGTCTTCTCGCTGTCCTCGTGCTTCGGATTCTCCACCCCGGCCAGGCGCGCCACCGCGCCCTTGGCCGTGTCGCAGGCGATGGTGATCTGGCGCGTGAAGGGCAGCATGTCCGGGTACAGCCGGAAGGAAGTCAGCGCCAGCGGGTCGATCTTCTTCGCCTCGCAATGCGCCTGCGCCTTGTCGAGGATGGCGGACAGGTTGTTCAGGGTGTTGGCGAAGCGCGGCGCGCTCGCCTGGTACATCGAGATCGGCGTCATGGGTTTCTCCTTGGGGCCGGATTCTAGCCGGGCGCCGTGACGCAGTAGCGCGCGGCGGGGTTTCCCGGCGATACTTCGCCCCGCCATGGCCGCCCCCAACGCGCTCTACGACCCCGCGGTCGCCCTCGCCTTCTTCCGCTCCGCCGGCAAGGCCGAGCGCTACGCGCCGGGCGCCACCATCTTCGCCGAGAACGCCAAGGCGCGGCCCCTGCTGCTGCAGCAGGACAAGATGTACTACGTCTACGACGGCGAAGTGAGCCTGATGGCGAAGAACAAGGTCATCGGCAGGGTGCTGGAGGGCGAAGTGTTCGGCGAGCTGGCGCCGCTCACGCGCGCACCGCGCAGCGCCGCCGCGGTGGCGAAGACCGCCTGCCGCGTCATCTCCCTGGACGACGAGGAGTTCCGCACGGCGCTGATGAAGCGGCCCGCCTTCGCGCTGATGCTGATGAGCGTGATGGTGACGCGCCTGCGCCAGACCATCGCCGCGCTGCGCGACGCCGGCGTGCTGTCGGTGAGCGGCGCCTGGAAGGAGGCCGCGGTGTTCGACAAGCGCCAGCTCGCCGACCTGGTGCAGGGGCTGGCCAACGACCCGCAGATCTACTACGAGCGCGGCGCGATGGTGATCAAGGAAGGCGCCATGGGCGCGCGCATGTACACGGTGCTCGAGGGGCGCGTCGCGGTGACCATCGCCGGCAGCATGGTCGAGCGCGTCGGCCCGGGCGGCGTGTTCGGCGAGGCGGCGCTGGTCGACCAGGCCACGCGCATGGCGAGCGTGCAGGCCGAAACCGACTGCTCGCTGCAGCCGGTGGGCCGCGCCGCCTTCCTCGAGCTGGTCAAGGTGAGCCCGGTGTTCGCCGAGCGCATGCTCGCGGCGCTGGCGCAGCGCCTGCGGCTGCTCACCGCGCGCCTGGACTAGCGCGGTACGCGGCGCGGCGCGCCTGCGGCGTGCGCCCCAGCGCGTAGTACCAGGGGTGCGGCGTGACCAGCGCGTCCGCCTCGCCCAGCGCGTTGGCGCGGTAGCTCGACCAGGGGTACTGCGCCGGCCGGCGCACGATGCCGGCGCGCACCGGGTTCAATTCGATATAGCGCATGCAGGCGAGCAGGTAGCGCGGCGCGATCACCGGCGTCGCATCCACCTCGCCGCCGAGCTCCAGCAGCATCGCGGTCGCCGCCGCGCGGCGCGCCGGGGTGAGGAGAAAATGGGCATGGCTCCCCATCAGCACGTAGGCGTGCACGGGGCAGCCTCGCTCGGCGGCCGCGGCGCGCAAGCGCTCCAGATACGCCGCCGGATCGGCGGCGCCGCCGCGCTGCACCAGGTGCAGCGCCACGCCGGGTTCCTCGGGGCAGCGCAGCCGGACCATGCGCCGAACAACGCCCGCGGCGCGGCGGCGGTTGACGCTCTCGCCCGCGCCCTTGACCGCGCAGTTAGAATGCCCCCACACCCCACGGAGGAGACCCATGAGGCAACTCGTCGCAGCACTGCTGTTCGTCGCGGCCGCGGCCGCGCAAGCCCAGTACCCGCAGCGCCCGGTGCAGGTGATCGTGCCCTGGGGCGCGGGCGGCGGCACCGACGCCACCGCGCGCATCATCGCCACGCTGCTGGAGAAGGAATTGAAGCAGCCGTTCAACGTGGTCAACCGCACCGGCGGCTCGGGCGTGGTCGGCCACGACGCCATCGCCAAGTCGGCGCCCGACGGCTACACCATCGGCATGATCACGGTGGAGATCACGATGATGCACCACGTCGGCCTCACGCCGCTCAAGCACACCGACTACACGCCGATCGGCCTGGTGAACGCCGACCCTGCGGGCGTGCACGTGCGCGTGGACTCGCCCTACAAGTCGGTGAAGGACCTGCTCGCCGCGATCAAGGCCAGCCCGGGCAAGATGAAAGCCTCCGGCACCGGCCAGGGCGGCATCTGGCACCTCGCCATCGCCGGATTGCTGAAGGACCAGGGCATCGACCCGAACGCGCTGCCCTGGGTGCCCTCCAACGGCGCCGCGCCCGGGCTGCAGGACATGGTGGCGGGCGGCGTGGAAGTGGTGCCCTGCTCGGTGCCCGAGGCGCGCGGCATGATCGACGCGGGCAAGGTGCGCGCGCTGGCGATCATGGACGCCAACCCGCCGGCGCTCTATCCGAACGTGCCCACGCTGAAGAAGGAACTGGGCACCGACTGGGCGATCGCCGCCTGGCGCGTGATCGCCGCGCCCAGGGGCATTCCGGCCGAAGCGCAGAAGACGCTGACCACGGCGCTGAAGAAGGTCTACGACTCCAAGGAGTACAAGGACTTCATGGCGAGCCGCGGCTTCGGCGTGATCTGGGCCGATCCGGCGGCCACCGCGAAATTCATGGCGGCCTCGGACGCGAACCTCGGCGCGGCGCTCAAGGCAGTAGGCCTGGCCAAGTAGCTTGAAGGTCAACGATGCGCTGAGCGGCGCGGGGCTCGCCGCTCTGGGCGGGGTCGTCCTCTGGCACATCCAGGGGTTCCCCGCCATGCCGGGCCAGAAATTCGGCCCGGCCTGGTTCCCCGGGGCGATCGCGATCGGCCTGCTCGCCTGCGGCCTGCTGCTGATGCTGCGCGCCGAGCGCGGGCCCTGGATCGCGCTGCCGCCCTGGACCCGGCGCGCGCGGCCGCTCGCCGGCGTCGCCGCGGTGGTGGGCGGGCTGCTTGCCTACGTGCTCGCCGCCGACAGGCTCGGCTTCCACCTCACCGGGTTCGCGCTGCTCGCGCTCTGGTGCCGGATCCTGGGCGCCGGCTGGCGGGCGTCGGTCGCGGTGTCGGCGATCGCGACCCTGGCGATCCACCTTTCGTTCTACAAGCTGCTGCGCATCCCGCTGCCCTGGGGCGTGCTCGAGCGCTTCGCCTTCTGAGATGAGCGCCGAGATCCTCGCGCAGGCGCTCGCGCAGGTGTTCGATCCCTACGTGCTGTGGGTGATCCTCGGCTCGGCGGTATTTGGTCTCTTCGTCGGCGCGGTGCCGGGGCTCACCGCCACCATGGCCACCGCGCTGCTGGTCCCGGTGACCTTCTTCATGCCGCCGGTGCCGGCGATCGCTTCAATCGTCACCGCCACCGCGATGGCGATCTTCGCCGGCGACATCCCGAGCTGCTTCCTGCGCATGCCCGGCACGCCGGCCTCCGCCGCCTACACCGACGAGGCCTACGCCATGACCAGGAAGGGCCAGGGCGAGCTCGCCCTGGGCGCGAGCCTGGTGTTCTCGGTGATCGGCGGCCTGTTCGGCACCGCGGTGCTGATCCTCGCGGCGCCGGCGCTCGCCGAGGTGGCGCTCAGGTTCTCCTCCTTCGAATACTTCTGGCTGGTGGTGCTGGGCCTGGCGAGCGCGGTGTTCCTCGCCCTCGCCAACCCGCTGAAGGGCATCGTGTCGCTGCTCCTCGGCCTGCTGGTCGCCTCGGTCGGCCTGGACAACCCGGCGGGCTTCCCGCGCTTCACCTTCGGCAACGCCGAGCTGGCCGGCGGCCTCACGCTGATCCCGATCATGATCGGCATGTTCGCGGTGTCGGAAGTGATCCGCAACGTGGCGGCGATCGAGCGGCCCTGGGAGATGGCGCAGGCGACGATCGGCAACGTGTTCCAGGGCATGTGGGGGCTGCTGCGGCGCTATCCCCTGCAGACGCTGCGCGGCAGCGTGCTCGGCACCGCCATCGGCGCGCTGCCCGGCGCGGGCGCGGACATCGCCGCCTGGATGTCCTACGCCGTGTCGAAGAAGTTCTCCAGGGAACGCGGCAAGTTCGGCAGCGGGCACGTCGAGGGCATCATCGAGGCCGGCGCCTCCAACAACAGCGCGCTCGCCGGCGCCTGGATCCCGGCGCTGGTGTTCGGCATCCCCGGCGACTCGATCACCGCCATCGTCATCGGCGTGCTCTACATCAAGGGCCTGAACCCGGGGCCGACGATCTTCATGACCAACGCCGTGGCGATCTACGCCATCTTCATGGTGTTCATCCTCGCCAACCTGATCATGCTGCCGCTGGGCGTGGCCGCCATCAAGGGCGCCAAGCAGATGCTGCGCGCGCCGCGCGAGCTGCTGCTGCCGGTGATCCTGCTGTTCTGCATCGTCGGCTCCTTCGCCATCAACAACTCCGCCTTCGGCGTGCTGCTGATGCTCGCCTTCGGCGTCGCCGCCTACCTGATGGAGGAGAACGGCTTCCCGGTGGCGCCGGCGATCCTCGGCATGGTGCTGGGCGCGATGCTGGAGGAGAACTTCATCAGCTCGATGATCAAGGCCGACGGGCGGCTGCTCGCCTTCTTCGAGCGGCCGATCGCCGGCGGCCTCGGCGCGCTGGCGATCGCGGTGCTGCTGGTGCCGGTTTTGCGCGCCCGGCTGCGCCGCGGCGCGCCGGCGCGGTAGGATGCTCGCCTGACCGAACAGCGAGGACCGCCATGAGCGCCCCCCAGAAACCCGCCGCCGCCGCGCCCCACGACCCGATCCAGGAGATGGCGGAGAAGCTCTACGTCGCGCTGTGCGCCCGCGTCTACAGCGCGGCCGGCGAGAAGCCGCAGCCCAAGGCGGTGGCGCAGCTGTGCTTCAAGCTCGCCGAGACCTTCCAGGCCGCCAACTACGAATTCAACCCCACCGCCGTCGCCGCGCGCGCGGCGAAGGACAAGGCCTCGGTGAGCCTCGATTCGGTGAACATCGACTTCGGCGCGGTCGGCAAGTCCTAGCCTTGCGCGTCGGCATCATCGGCGCCGGCTTCGCCGGCCTCGGCACGGCGATCCGCCTGCGGCAGGCCGGCTTCACCGACGTCACCGTCTACGAGCGCGCCGCCGAGCTGGGCGGCACCTGGCGCGACAACACCTACCCGGGCTGCGCCTGCGACATCCCCTCGGTGCTGTATTCGTTCTCCTTCGCGCCCAACCCGGAATGGACGCGCATGTATCCCTCGCAGCCGGAGATCTGGGACTACCTGCGGCGCCTCGCGCGCGCGCACGGGCTGCTGGAGCGGATCCGCTTCGGCGCCGAGATGCGCGCGGCGCGCTGGGACGAAGCCTCGCGCACCTGGCGCCTGTCCTTCAAGGACGGCAGCGAGGCGAGCGTGGACGTCCTCGTCAGCGCCTCCGGCTTCCTCAACAAGCCCGCGCTGCCGCAGCTCCCCGGCCTTGGCGGCTTCGAAGGCGCCGCCTTCCACTCCTCGCAGTGGCGCCACGACGTGGACCTCGCCGGCAAGCGCGTGGCGCTGGTGGGCACCGGCGCGAGCGCGATCCAGATCCTGCCCGAGATCGCGAAGACCGCGGCGAAGGTGCATGTGTTCCAGCGCACGCCGCCCTGGGTGCTGCCGCGGCTGGACCGGGCGTTCTCGGCGCGCGAGCGGCGCTGGTTCCGCCGCCTGCCCTTGCTGCAGCGCCTGTCGCGCTGGCGCCTCTACCTGCGCCAGGAACTGCTGGTGACCGGGTTCCTCGGCGGCGCCTGGATCCAGAAGCGCTTCCGCCAGTACGCCGCGGGGCTCCTGGAGCGCCAGGTGCCCGACGCCGCGCTGCGCGCGAAGCTCACCCCCGCCTACGCCCCCGGCTGCAAGCGGCTGCTGGTGTCCAACGACTGGTACCCGGCGCTGCAGCGGCCCAACGTCGAGCTCCTCGCCGAGCCGGCGGCGCGGCTGGAAGGCCGGCGCATCGTCGGCGCCTCGGGCGCGGCGCGCGAGGTGGACGCGGTGGTGTTCGCCACCGGCTTCATCGCCACCGAATTCGTCGCGCCGGTGAAGGTGCACGGCCGCGGCGGCGTGGAACTCGGCGAGCTGTGGAAGGACGGCGCCGCGAGCCACCTCGGCATCAGCGTGGCGGGCTTTCCCAACGCCTTCTTCATCGTCGGCCCGAACACCGGCCTGGGGCACAACTCGATCATCTTCATGATCGAGGCGCAGCTGAACTACCTCGTCGGCGCGCTCAAGTCCGGGGCCCAGGTCCTGGAGCTGCTGCCGGAAGTGCAGTCGAAGAGCTACGCCGCCGTGCAGCGGCGCATGAAGAAGACCGTGTGGGCGTCGGGCTGCCGCAGCTGGTACCTCTCCGCCGACGGGCGCAACGACACGCTGTGGCCCGGCTCGACGCTGGAATACTGGTGGCGCACGCTGCGCTTCGACGCCGCGAGCTACCGCTCAGGCTAGCGCCGCCGCCACCGCGTCGCCCATCGCCGCGCAGCCCACCTGGCGCTTGCCCGGCTGCATCATGTCCGCGGTGCGCAGCCCCTGCGCCAGGGCCTTGCGCACCGCGCGCTCGATGCGCTCCGCCGCATCCCGGTCGCCGAAGCTCATGCGCAGCATCATCGCCGCCGAGAGGATCGCGGCGAGCGGGTTGGCGAGGTCCTTGCCGGCGATGTCGGGCGCGCTGCCGTGCACCGGCTCGTACAGGCCGAAGCGGTTCTCGCCGATCGAGCCCGAGGGCAGCATGCCGATGGAGCCCGTGAGCATGGCGGCGGCGTCCGACAGGATGTCGCCGAACATGTTGCCCATCACCATCACGTCGAACTGCTTCGGCGCGCGCAGCAGCTGCATCGAGGCCGCGTCGACGAACAGGTGCGTCAGCGCCACGTCCGGATACTGCCTGCCGATGCGCGCCACCGTCTCGCGCCACAGCTGCATGGTCTCCAGCACGTTCGCCTTGTCCACCGAGCAGACCTTCCTGCGGCGCTCGCGCGCGGTGCGGAAGGCGACGTGCGCGATGCGCTCGATCTCGGGCTCGGTGTAGCGCATGGTGTTGACGCCTTCGCGCACCCCGGCGGCGTTCACCGCGATGCCGCGCGGCTCGCCGTAGTAGATGTCGCCGTTCAGCTCCCGCAGGATGACGAGGTCGAGGCCCTCCACCAGCTCGGGCTTGAGCGAGGAGGCGGCGAGGAGCTCCGGGAACAGGAACGCCGGGCGGAAATTGGCGAACAGCGCCATCTCGCGGCGCAGCTGCAGCAGGCCCAGGCCCGGGCGCTTGTCGCGCGGCCCGCTCTCGTCGCCCGGGCCGCCCACCGCGCCGAACAGGATGGCGTCCGAGCGGCGCGCGAGCGCCAGCGTCGCGGGCGGCAGCGGCACGCCCGCCGCGTCGACCCCCGCCCGGCCGATGGGCGCCTCGGTGAGCTGCGGCTTCCCCGGCAGCGCCGCCAGCAGCACCTTCACCGCCTGGGCGGTGACTTCCTTGCCGATGCCGTCTCCCGGCAGCACTGCGATCTTCATGGCGCCTCGTAGCTGCGCTCGAATTCGGCGATGCGCGGCGCCTGGGTGAGCGTGTAGGCGAGCTCGTCCAGGCCCTCGAGCAGGCATTGCCGCGCGAAGGGCTCGAGCTCGAAGCGGTGCTGCGCGCCGCCGGGCAGCGTCACGCTCAGGCGCTCCACGTCGATGGCGATGCGCGCCGCCGGGTCGCGCGCCAGCCCCTGCAGCAGGCCCGCCACCGTTTCCTCCGGCAGCACCACCGGCAGGAAGCCGTTCTTCAGCGCGTTCGAGCGGAAGATGTCGCCGAAGCTCGGCGCGATGGCGGCGCGAAAGCCGTAGTCGGCCAGCGCCCATACCGCGTGCTCGCGCGAGGAGCCGCAGGCGAAGTTGCGCCCCGCCACCACGATGCGCGTCTCGCCGCGCACCGCGGCGCCGAGCAGCGCGCGCTGGTCGTGGAACAGCACCGCGCCGAAATCCTCGGCGCGCGGCCGCTTGAGGAAGCGCGCGGGCACGATCTGGTCGGTGTCCACGTTGGCGCGCGGCACCGCGAGCGCCGCCGATTCGAGGTGCCGCAGCGGCGCCATCTCAGGCGAGGCGCCGCACGTCGGCGAGCTTGCCGGTCACCGCGGCCGCCGCGCACATCGCCGGGCTCATGAGGTGCGTGCGCGCGCCCGGCCCCTGGCGGCCCTGGAAATTGCGGTTGGTGCTCGAGGCGCAGCGCTGGCCCGGCGCCACCGTGTCGCCGTTGGTGCCGATGCAGGAGGAGCAGCCGGCGTAGCGCCACTGGAACCCCGCCTCCTTGAACACGCGGTCGAGGCCCTCGGCCTCGGCCTGCGCCTTCACGAGGCCGGAGCCGGGCACCACCCAGGCCTCGACGCCCTGCGCCACCTTGCGGCCGCGCGCCACCGCGGCGGCGCTGCGCAGGTCCTCGATGCGGCCGTTGGTGCAGGAGCCGATGAACACGCGCTCGACCGCGATATCGGTGAGCGGCGTGCCGGGCGCGAGGCCCATGTACTCGAGCGCGCGCAGCATCGATGCGCGCTTCGCCGCATCCGTTGCGTCCGCCGGATCCGGCACGCGGCCGGTGATCGGCAGCGCATCCTCGGGGCTGTTGCCCCAGGTCACCATCGGCGCCACCTCGCGCGCATCGAGCGACACCTCGCGGTCGAATTTCGCCCCGGCGTCCGAGCGCAGGGCGCGCCAGCGCGCGAGCGCCTGCTCCCAGGCGGCGCCCCTGGGCGCCTCGGGGCGCCCCTCGAGGTAGGCGAAGGTCTTGTCGTCGGGCGCCACCATGCCGGCGCGCCCGCCCGCCTCGATCGACATGTTGCAGACCGTGAAGCGCCCTTCCATGGAGAGCGCCGCGATGCCCGGGCCGGCGTATTCGATGGCGTGGCCCACCGCGCCCGCGGCGCCGATCCTGGCGATGATGGCGAGGATCAGGTCCTTGGCGGCGACGCCCGCGGCGAGCGCGCCCGCCACGGTGATGCGCAGCGTCTTCGGCTTCTTCTGCCACAGCGCCTGCGTGGCGAGGACGTGCGCCACCTCGCTCGCGCCGATGCCGAAGGCGAGCGCGCCGAGCGCGCCGTGGGTGGAGGTGTGGCTGTCGCCGCAGACGATCAGCATGCCCGGCCGGCTCATGCCCTGCTCCGGCCCGACCACGTGCACGATGCCCTGGCGCGCGTCGCTGACGTCGAAGCGCGCGATGCCCGCCTCGCCCGTGTTGCGCGCGAGCGCCTCGGCGACGCGGCGGCCGGCCGGGTCGCGGATGGCGGCGAGGTCGCGGCTGTCGGTGGGCACGTAGTGGTCCGGCACCGCGAAGGCGCGCTGCGGCGCGC